>MKWU01004490.1_pt1 | contig 16438 bp, 10 predicted proteins | sample 809101 | NCBI WGS metagenome assembly MKWU01 (sample SAMN05860141, study PRJNA318959) | sponge metagenome | host: Aplysina aerophoba | place: Slovenia: Piran, Adriatic Sea, Gulf of Piran | collected 2013-05-07 | reverse complement strand
AGACTTCCTTGTAAAAGTGATGGCCACAAATACAGCTACGTACACTGTAACTAAATAATTGTTGACGTGTTTACAACTCATGACATCGTCAATAGCGTTCCTCTAAAGCAACAGTAGAGAGACAGATTGCATAAATATATAAATTGTGAAGGTCATCCACAGAGCTTTTGCAACATATATCTGTCCCACAAATATGTAGTGCACGCAAAAGGTATGCATGTCCGTACGTAGATGTACGTATGTATATTATAATATACTCAGTTGAGAACAGCTGCGTATTTTATAGCTTCATGTGACGTGTGTGTTTATATAATACGTGGTCAAGGATGATTTTGCATGGTGCAAATTGTATGCGTATGTGCACACGGCAATGTGCAGCTCTAGATATATTTTTATATACTTCCTATAATATAATTATACCCCCTAATTATATATATAATTATTGACATTATATATATAATATATAGCCTACCCTGCATGACTCTATATACCAGCAATAGTGCCATTGCATCCGTGATGGAAAATGCATGTTGTTCATGAATATGTTTGATTGATGTGTGCACCTCCCTCATGCATGCCCATGTATACACCGGTATAATCGGATAATAATATAGACTGCATGAAACTGATGTCAGTGTGTGGGGGGGAGAGACACATGCAGGGCTTATGTTGTTGAAGAAGCTTGTCCGGCTGGGTTGCATCACTCAGAGTTCTCTTGTGGAAATTATCAACCAAAGATTTTCTTTAAAATACCAGATGTTTCCACTGATGAAGGCAGCAGCAAGCTGCCGAAACGTCTGGTATTTCAAAGAAAATCTTTGGTTGGTGATTTCCGCAAGAGAACCCTGCAGGGCTTATGTCTTTCCCACGGATCGCTGGAAAAATTAAATTTATAGTACAGTAGTGTTACACAGAATAAACTAGCAAAACATGAGCTGCAGAGAAGAGTTTCAGCGGGGGAACAGTGAAGGCACCAATGATCACATCCAGCAGGGCAGTGTGGGTACTGGGGTCACTGTGAGGAGCGGGGGAGGGGAAGGGGGCTCCAGTAGGAATAACAAGGCATATACTGCATGCCAGCTATACAGCGTAGAAAGAAGAACTACAGAATGACAGTGACTCATCATCTGATGACTGGAGCAGTCTTCTGGCTGTCATTAAGATTAGCCATCTCATGCAGTGACTATTGCATGAGGGCACTGTATTGCCATATTATGCTGTCAGTCAATACTGCAGTTTCTAACTACACAATGTACAGGCCAGAAAGTACACAACATTGCCTCATTGCTGAAACTGATGTCATCCATTCTCATTTTCCGCAAGCAGTATGCTTGCCAAGGCTGTCAGTCTGTGATAAGTGCTAAAGCACAGGACCACATTTGATGACAATAAGTTCTACATTTTTCATGGACGAGCTATCAATCAACAAGGAATGTGTACCATTTAAAACTTTCATCCACATCAAGGCCTCACCTGCAGGAGTTACATACATATTGTACTATAGGGACAGTCTAGCCAGCAAGACTACTTTGGCACAGTCTAGCAATCACTCAGTTCTGCTGATACAAAGATGAACTTTTCAGGTTCTCTTATACATAGCTGCACACAATCCCACATGCCATCACCTCAGCGCCAACTCTTCAATCTCATTACCATCATCATCTTCAATATGCATATTCAACAATGGTCAAGGACACACTCATCTATGAAAATTATTTCTGCTAATATTTGGGGTCTGAAGACAATGCACAAAAACTGTATTCCTTGAAAACTGGCACCAAGTGGTACTCCAGTAATCATTGTTCATAGTGGCTTTCTGCCACCTCACAGAGAATGCATCCTCGCTTCACTACCGAACAGTGTTAGTAAAACATCCACAAAACGGCACAACAAGCCATGAAGCTTCCACAGTCCACATACGCACATCATTGCTAAGTGACCCCACCTACATGTCCCCGCCCCCTGTGTCTGCCTATTTCCCCTGTAGAGATGAGGGCTAACAACTTGATGGATGTGGTCGTACTCTCGTTCTGGACATCACTGATGAAAATCTTTACAACAAGGCATGTTTGTGAGGGCTTGACAAGGCTGACCACACCCACACACTTTGCAGTGTTGTGGAAGGCTTGCTTGTGGACCACCAGTCTGCAGCTGCCATGCCCAGTGACTGCGGCTACTGGGCCTCCTTGGGGTACATGCAACCAGAAAGGAGCTGAGTGGTATGGGATGAGGTTACTGTTTCACTGAGACTCAACTTGTTGCCCAACACACAATATATTTTTGTAGCTATAGCAAAGAGTGCAGACAGTGAATGTCCTACAGAACTTCTCAGAGTTTGTACCATATCATGTCAGTGAGTGTGTGACACATGACTATTCAACTACAACTAGTGTCCAATATGTTACTTCACTTAGTGTGTGTGCTACAGTGTAGCTATACACTGCAAGGTATTGGTATGATGTATTTAATCATGTGCCTACTGCATGCCATGGCCGCGAAAAGTCGCTTAAGTCACGTGACCGCGGTGTGCACTCGTCACCAGGTAATGGCCTTCGAACTCCGGGATCGCGCACACTGGCTGTATCCTTTCGCGGCCGGTCGGCGCTGATGAGCAAGAAAGAAAAGAGCACGATGTCAAGTCCGACGTCACCAGCTGGTGAGCAACGTGCAGTTAGATAGCCAAGTACTTTGCAAGTGCTTAATGATTATTATCATGATTCGTACTCAGTGCCTTTCAGATGTACTTTGCTCCTATCAATGATCATTATCATGATTCGTACTCAGTGCCTTTCAAATGTACTTTGCTCCTATCAATGATCATTATCATGATTCGTACTCAGTGCCTTTCAAATGTACTTTGATCCTATTAATCAATTCCGTCCTCTTTGCCTTTCAGATGTGCTGAAATCGTTGCAAAGCGAATTTAGGAGACACGTTGTAGCCAAAGCCATTGCGCAAGAGGCACGAATCGTGGAGATAATTCCACCCTGTGTTGAAAGTGACATCATTAATGCCAGAGAGCGGAGTATTGCCAATGATCACCTGTTTGAACATATACGTTGGCAAGCGACAGTAGAAGACCTGAGAAATTTGTGCAGCATTATGAAAGAGGCCAAAGGGTATTCCAGTATGAATGGCTTTGGAAAGAAACTAGAGGCTGAACTAGATGTGGTGAGTATCTAACTATACCATTACTAGAAGATAGTGCAACCAAGTGTAGTGAATGCACCTTGCCACACCAAACATGTCTGCCATGTACGTATTAGTGGCTTATTTTTGAGTTCACCTGATACCAGAACGTGTCTGCTGTACATAAATCTGCTGGATTGTTTTAAAGTTTCACCTGATCCCACTGTCCATTGAACGTTTGTGATTTTGATGCAGCTGGGCATGAAAGTAAGGTGTCTGATTAGACACTACCTCTATCCGTCATCACACCATAAGGTAGTTCCAGCCATGTGACCTTTGGCAGCTGACAGTCAGTCGGTGAAACAGTCTATCTGCTCCCAAAGGCCTTCATGGATGAACCGTCCTAAGTAATCTTCTCCAGCTGCTTCGTTACCCTGCTCGCAGGTTGGTGCATGTACCCCTTTGTTATTCTTGTAATCCTACAACACGTAGGAATGAGTTTCTACCATGTCATTCAAATACATATTTAGCTAATGCACCTTTTGCGTGCATATACCAAAAGTAGCAGCAATAGTCCTTCAATAAATGAGGGTGAAGGTCTGGATTGGGTTGTAATCTTTGACTGCGTATTTTTGAAATTTAGCTAGTGTGGTACCCTGACCAATCCAACATATGTACAAGAACCTAGCTACATGGTAGCTCTTCACTGTTTTCAAGTAGATTTCACTGCCCAAGGAGTGACAATTACGTGACCAGAAGTGCTAGATATGTCTGGAGGTCCAAACCCTGTAAAGGGAGGACATGCCTTGTAGCACTTCAACTTGCTGATAAAGACCCTCATGGTTTAAACATCCAAGATAAAGATCCCTTTTTGCTAGACGGTGTTATAGTGCTCTTGAATCCGAAAGAATTTCTGCAGCATCATCTAGCTTTCACAAGTTTAATTGTGCGCATTTGCCGTCTCATTGCTATAGAAAGAAATTTGTACCAAATCCATGCGGAACAGTCAATGCATAAAGCGTCATTGCTCGCAGCGCTTGCCACTTGTCCTGTGTGTTCCGTAACAAAATGAAGAATAGGGAGTAGCTATAGCTGCTTATGTACGTATGACCATAGTGTACCATGATATTAGTAACTATTGCCAGTATCAGAAGTGTACTAGCAGTGCATGCTATACAAACCAGTTTATACACATAGACAATATTTCGTGCTGTACAGCACTGAACTAATACACCTTCCAGAATATTGTATCTACTAGTTTAAAAAATGCAGCATGTTATAGTACTATTTCAATCAGAATTATAGATGTGCATCATTGGCCAAACAGCTCTGGTATGAAGCCTGAATGAGGCTCCTTGTAACTTATAATGAGTGTTTAATAGTATTTTCCACTATTTACACGTCAGCCAGCAATCAGTGCAGTAGGTGCACTAAATGAGGCACATCTGAAAGCAAGTGCCTAGTGAAAGCATGCACTTAATTTGTCTTGTCAATGTAAAACATGTCATGTTCAACTTACTGTGCAGATTTTTCCTCATCAAGAAGAGGCTGCTACTGATGGGAGGTTGATGCAACAACCAAGATGTGGACATTGTGGAGCTAAGAGTGGAGCTGTTGCTTTGCCAGCTGAAAGTACGCCTGCTCTTGGTTTCCCTACTTTTGATAGTGTCTGATTGTACAATTTATGTATTGTTGTGTGTTAGACGTCACGGTGGTGACATCTATTTAGGAATGTCCCCAAATCAAAATGGCGACTCCTAGCTAATGTATGCATTGGCGAAACCATGGCGAAAGGGAAATTGAAGGCCATGGATAAGCTTATTTTAAGGTGGTGAGCGCAACAACGTTATCAAAGGCAACATGGAGTGTCGTAAGGAATAAGCATCGTAGGTCACTGCTATGGGGTTTCATCTCTTCATATTCTTCTTCTTGGTCTTCTTCCCACCTAATAATTGGGCGCTTCTAGTACTTGACAGAAGACTTTTATCGCCAACCGAAGACTCATAGTGAGTGTAGAGCGCAAAGAAAACGGTCCTGAGGGAGATATTCAAAGCCATTATGATAGAACAGTTCGTCACACCTTCGGAGAGTCACGTGAGAATTCGTTCAGCAGGGATGCAGAACAGGTAGGTAGTACTTCTTGAATTTAACTCTTGCTGGGTGGATGCAGGGACGTACGTACGTACGTATTTGATATAGGGGCGTAGGCAGACGTAGTACGTATTTGATATAGGGGCGTAGGCAGACGTAGTACGTATTTGATAGACGTAGTACGGCGCGTGCGTACAGGTGTAGTACAGATACGGGTGTAGGAATTTACTGCGTGTGTGATATGTCCACCATTGTTTACATAAATGTGAACCCTGCGTTTTCAGCACATTCTTTAGCGTTTCCGTTGCGTTATGGAAATGAAAAAAGACTAAGATATAAGCTGTCCGTCGTGCCAGTCCCTCTATATCATATAAAAGCTGGCGGAGCTTTATACAGCTAGTGGCACTCAGCCTCGTGCTTTATTGGCAACTCAATCTCCACACCTCAAGCCATAAATCATGTAAAGCACTCCTAATCCACTTTAGGAAGCATGCATTGCATGGTTTTGCAGATAAAATAAAGATTGAAAGCTGCATGTGGTTGGGGCTACAAACATGCACAAATGTGAGAATATATTAAACTGTTGATTAAACATCGAGATATGTGTGTATAGCTTTGAGTGTGAGTGTGAATAGCATAAGTAGCCTTTTTAATCCCTTGTAGAACAATCAAAATCAGTTGTAAAAATGGATCACAGCATAAATTGTTGTTGCCAAGGTACTCCACCCAATTTTGCCTCCTAAATTCCATCTAACCATGAGTAGGAAATGTGGTTCCAGAAATGTTTGTAATATTTACCTCTCAGATTGTGTCAGAATCAATGAGAGTGAAAACTACTAACAATAGTGGTACAAATTGACTAAAGGCGCCAAACTCTTCGTCCAAGATTGGATTTTGTGGACATCCACTACAGATTTGCCCGATGACTTTGAGGTGCTTCCAAAACACGGATCGCTGTTGCCCTCAGACGCGGCGCTCGTGAAGTCGAACTCCAACTGCCAATTAGTTAGAAGTCGCCCGATCAATTTGGCCTTCCTTACCGAACGCTTCACTCCGGTATCCTTACACAGTAGCTACAATTCGTCGACTTCAAGCTCCTAGCTATAGCGGACTCCTGAAGGCTTAAAATAGAACAAACTTCTTCCATATTGCACACGATGCACAAGATGTTTTGCCAACAGTGACATTATATCACGTGATTCTAGATGCAATATACGTAATTTCGAAAGTGGTCTATACCACCATCTTACTTCGACTTCGGTCGGACAACATGGCCGACGCAACTCCCGTACCGTGCCTGTAACATGCCCATACCGTAGCACATTAACGTTTTTTATAAGATTACCATATTTTTTCATCCACACACTTAAACGGAATGAATATATATTGTGAAATTACCCTCTTGTGCCATCAACAGCATGAATGAAGCCATTATACGTATGTTGCAAAAATGAGGTGACCTTAAGCCTACAATATTGTCTTCAGACGGGACCAGCTCAAACTTATATATGGTATGTAACAATAAAACATTAGCATTTTGTTTTGTTCCGTATCATTCTTCCATTCCTACGGTCCATCTATTCTGTCCGTTTGGTCTTGATTAAACCTTTCTGGACAAACGATGGTGTCGAAACTAAATGATTGTGCGGCCTATAATTAAGTACGTGTGTATATAGAAGGTTTGCTTTGGTTAGGATTTGTTACAACAAACGGCAAGAGATGCCCAGCAGATTTAGGAGACAACACATCCCCATTGTGGGTGAATGGGCTACAATCCACTGACTAACTGCCGCATGTTGTGAGAGGGGGATTGAGAGGTAACCGCATGGGAATACACAAAGAAGTACAAGGGGATGAGGATTGTCTGGAGAAGACCAACAAAGATGACAGCACTGTAAAAGCACTCATTGAGTGGCAGATGAGGGTTGTGAAAGAGCAGCAGCAATGGAGGCATGGAGCAGAGCAGCAGCACTTGGACGAGTGGAAACGAGTAGCTTGGCGACACCACTACTTTTATAGTAGTTCGAGTTGCTGGTGCTCAACCCAAATTATCTTCCAATCGTCCAGGGCTCATCGATCGTTTTTTCATGCAGCGCCGAATGGATCTTGATTGTTTTACTCAGCACCGAATCGTATTGGGATGATTTTATTCAATGACGAATCTTTTTGGAATTGTTTTATTCAGCGACGAATCGTTTTTGCACTGTTCGTCTATTTCATTTAAATGAGATGAAGTCTCAACAGTTGCCCAGCCCTGCCTATGCCGTAGCAATGAGCCTCTGCCAAATTGTTAATATGCCACTGCTAAGAAGAGCATCAACTCAAAGCTTTCTGTGCAAGGTAGATACGTTTTCACGTGAGACTTGCCATTTCAGTGCATTTACCTCCCAGTGAAAATGAGATCATAGGAGTCACTAGTGCAAGAGACACTGGTTTACAGGTAAACCTGCCAAAGGCTATTCTCTAGCCCACTCAGCTTAGCTTCTTTCTCTAGCTACTTGATGGCATTGGCGTCTCTAGTAACAGTTCAGGGCAGCAGGAATGGCTGAGGAAGCATGTGGATGTCTCTGTTTGAGCGAAAGTGACTTTGATGTTGAATTCTGCGCATGTTAACCTCGGAGTTCTCTTACACTGCCTTTTGAATGGGATAGACCATCATTCACCGCCATCCCTTCCAAGCCTATGTTCCAGAGAAAGTGATCCAGAAGCAAACCAAGCACCACTCCTTGGAAGTGTTGCCAATGCTTGAGCAATCAACACAGCAACACAGAGCAGCCTCATATATATCGGGTATATATTGACGATCAGCAAGAAGCAGTGGCTACTGTGACTGCCAAAGAGCTAGAAGAACTACTTAGCAACTTTGGACTAGTTCACTCATAATTGTATATTATAATTTATGTAATTTGTTTACTAGAATATATTATTGCAACCTTAGTAATATTGTGTCAGGACGTCATATAACGGAAGAAATATATATATTCGCACCCAAGTAGTTCCTGCCAAGGCATCAATGGGATTTATATGCCCTCTGAGCAGAATTTTTTCGCCTACGCAAAACACTGGCATGCTCAATTGAATTTAGGTGCAGTGTTTAGACGCCTGGTACCATGGCAACGAGATCTATAATCAGTTATGTTTTACAGATTGTACATGCAACTGATAAATTGTGCACTGAGTGTTGTCAATTAATTAATGTTCTGTGCTCTTTGTAGATATTACTTCATTTGTCGGGTGCAAAGAAGTACAGGAGGTTGTTGCAAAGGAAGAATGTGACAGTCTTCATTCATTAGCAGAAAAATTTGTGGTGACAATCGGTCATATTATAGCAAGCTTAAGCAAAGAGAATGCTGAATATGTTCTGGATGCTCTGAAGATGACAGCCCTTGCTAAAAGGGATCTAGAACTTGAAGGTAGTTTGAAAGCCATCAAAGAAGAAGAAATCAATGATGCCCAAAGTTATCGAGAGCTTTTCCACCTCTTGCACATCCATCGGAATTGGGTGGACATATCACTGCTGGAGCAGCTAGTGGAAGCTTCAGAAAGTACCGCTACAGCTGCTATCCTAGCTAAATACCGGATATCTCATGAAAGTGTCATCTCCAAAGCACTTGCCCGCCAGGTTGACCCCTCTACAGACAGTACTTGCCCTCAACCTGATGCCAACAGTTGTATTCTCCAAATAGTCTTCAAGAGAGAAGACATGCTGTTAAAGGAAGTCCTTGCCTGCAAACTTTTCCTCTATTATCGGTTTGGTGTACGACCAGAGACCATTGAGTACCTCAGCTCTGTCATTGGCAACAGCCTGGTGGTGACATGGCTGGTGTCACGTCGCACAGGCTTGAGGATTGTGAACCAGTGCAGGTCCCCTCCAGTACTGGCTGCCCTGCAGGAGATGGAAGTGATTGCTGTTCACTTACGGTACCCTGGATATTCAGTGGAGGTCAATGTAAGTGGAACGGAAAACATGATACATGTGAATGCACTTGTAAACTTGCAGTTTATTTATAAACTTCATATTCCAATGGCACTGTGCGCCACTGCACAGTGTATGCATACAGATTATCTGACTGGAGCATTGTTTTGGTGACTGATGTATACATTGTGCATGGCTTGAAGCCAGACTCTTACTCAGACTCAGACTCAGAACCTTTAAATGATAAAAGTAAATGGAGTAATTCTTTCGGATTTGGAAGCATTGTTTAGCACAGTCTGCCAAATACAAGTTTCGATTCAGAACATTTCAACCCCGAGGGTCATCATCATCACCATCAAGTTGGAAGTACAAATGGTCCTCCTTAAATAGGATTTGGATTTCCTGTCTTAGCACTTCCGGTCACATGGCTGTTGGTTCTTAGGTGAAGAAAGGTAGTCTACGATGGGTCCTAAATTAGGCCTGCATCCTGGTTCATCATTGGTCTTCTATGTTAGATCACCAAGACGAAATCCATACTCGTGGCAGGCTGAGGTTTTATCTGCTGCACTTCATCTCTACACAGGTAGCTACCTGTTTTTCCTGAGAGCTCTCATCTTGATTCTCCATACATTTTTGGAGCATAAAACATCTAAACGTGCTGGGGACTAAATGCTAAATACTTGAGCTCAAATTGTAGATAATTATATGCACTTATACGCATACAGTCACCGAAATGCTAGCCCATTCAACCTCCACTTTTGTGAATTCTCCTTGCTGCTCAACAAGAGAATCAATTATAGCAATTCAATACAGTGTATGTATTCAATGTATAATTAATTACATTTTACATTTAAAATCGTCAATGGGCATATATGCTGCCTGAGCATTATGTACAGTGTAGTAATGTGTAAGATTATCTTTAAATTAGCAACATAATTTACTGATAACATAAAGGAGAGCTAAATATGATGAAAACAAAAAGTATATAGAGCATTTTGCATGCAGAATAGTACAATAAGATTATCTTTAATCGAAATTGTATACTTTTCTTCTATTTCATTTTGTCATCCAGGTGAATTTAGCTTCTTCTGGTGACTGCCCCCAGATGGAAGAAGCAAAGAGCAGTGGAGACCTGAAGCAAGTTCAAGAGCTCACTGAGAAAGGAGTGGATATGAATGAAGGACATATCATGGATGAGCCGTCGGACGTACGTAGAGCGCCATTAAGTTTAGCGATTAAAGAAGGCCATGAGGATTTGGCTTTGGAGCTACTGTCAGCAGGAGTAGACATAAATGTTAAGGATAGAGATGGGCGCACAGCTCTTCACTGGGCCTGTGAGAAGGGCTTGGAGGAGGTGGTAGAAGCACTCAAAAGCTTAGGGAGCCATGTAGATGAACGAGACATGTTCGGTCTCACCCCTGTCATGTTGGCAGCTGACTCAAGTAAAACAGCAATACCATTGCATCTAGTACGAGCTGGGGCAAGCTGTAAAGGTGTGTCAGTGGACCACATGAACACTCTATTTCGCCATGCCTGTTGTGAAGCTCAGAGTGACCTGACAGCTGTTCAGAAACTTCTCGAAGAGGGTTGCAGTGTTGGCATTCTTTCTAAAGAGGAACAAGAAGAACTCCTCCTTCATGCCTGTCACAAAGGGGACATGTTAGTTGTAGAGTCTCTCATTGGTCATGGCTGCACTGTGAGTTGTGTGTCCGTTGATGGATACACTCCTCTAATGCTTGCTGCACAGGAAGGCCACGAGGATGTGGTGAAGATGCTCATTCTGGCAGGTGCCAATGTTGGGATGCGAGATAAATGCGGCAACACTGCTCTTCACTATGCTGCTGACCATACCCGTCTTGCGTGTGGGATTCTCCTGGCTGAGGGAGGAGCGAGTGTAAGGACCAAGAACAGCTCATCCCAGACTCCCCTTGACCTAGCTAGTGCAGAGTTCAGAAGTGCCATCAAGGAGGCCCTCATCTTTACTGCTCGGAAGTCCATCTGTGTGATTGGCAATGCAAAGAGTGGCAAAAGTACACTCATTGCAGCACTCCAAGCTGAGAGGAACTCCTTATTTGGCAAAATTGCCAATCGCTTCAGGAGGGTGAGCGACCGTCGCCAGAGAACAGCCGGCATTGAAACTGTTTTTCACAGCAGCCGGAGGTATGGAGAAGTGCTCTTCTTTGACTTTGCCGGCCAGGATGACTACCACGGTCCCCACCGGATGTTCCTGGAGTCACTCCTCAGCAAACCAGGAGTCTCGATGACCCTCCTGCTGGTGGTGAAGATGACAGAAGAGGAAGATGCCATCTTGCACCAGCTCCACCGCTGGCTGTCCACAGTGGCACTGATGGCCACTCCTGCTAGTCCTCCTCACGTCATCATCATTGGTAGCTTCCTGGACAAGATGAACTCCCAGGAAGAAGCCACTGCACTGCTGGCCAGGTGCATAGTGGCAGCCAGAAGGGATCTGGTAGAGTTGTCACCGAGGATTGTGGGCACCAGTTTCCTCAACTGCCGTCAGCCTCAATCGACTGGCATTAATAAGATCTGCAAGTTCCTCCAAGAGATCCCCATTCCAGAGTTTAGAGCCACCCACACACGTTACAGCCTTGCCTGGGTCCTGTCCCAGATCAGATCTTCATTCACCGCCCAAGCAGTGCAGCTGAAGGAGTTCTCCAAGTGGCTCCAGGACAACAAGGACAATCTTCCTCAGACCATGCCACCCCCAGAGGAGGTGTGTCAGGATCTGATGGTTGTTGGACATGCCCTCTACCTCCCAAATAGAGAAGACCCCCCCAAGAGTTGGCTTGTGTTGGACCTTCCCAGCATTCTCCATGACATTTATGGGACCCTCTTCTCCCAGTACAGAGAGATTGTTAATAAGGTTGGTCTCCTTCACTATCATCACCTGGCTGAGCTCTTCCCATGCATGGACGTGGGGATGGTCCAACAGCTGCTCATCAGTTTGGAGTTCTGCCTTCCTGTGGACCCCTCCATCCTGAAGGTGGAGTTGAGCAGACTGACCCAGAGTAAAGAAACCAGCGGATGGCTGTTCTTCCCAGCCCTCATCTCCGCAAAGCCTCCTCAGTCCACCCTAAAAGGCTTCTCTCAGCAGAGTGTCCACTACCTCTGTTGGCAGCTGAGGACCTCTAAAAAGCACTCCATTTCAGCACGTCTCCTACAGACCATCCTCTTCCGTCTGGCGGCCCACTTTGTGGTGAAACAACACAATGAGGATGGGGTCCTGCAGCACTGCTGCAGCTTTTGGTGGAATGGGATCACATGGCAGTCCACAGAATGCACTGACATATCCGTCCACATCACCAACAACAGAGTCATTCAAGTTGTTGGTGCAGGCCATACTTCAGCTGACAAATTATGTCAGTACCTGACAAATGTCATCAATGACATCCTCTCAACAGTCCACTGGCTCTCCCCTAAACTGGCAGCTGGAGCATACATTGTGTACCCACCAATGATTGTCACTTCACCTGAGGCTATCACTGCTCCTCCCCAGGAGAGGTTGTTTCCGATGGAAGGAATTCATAGCTCCATCAGAGACCACAAGGAGTTTGCACTGTCATTACAGGACAGTGAGAATCGTTGCAACACAATGCCAATTGCCGATCTTTTTGGAGGGTGTAGCCCGTCTCTGGAGGACATTGAGCGAATCAGCTGGCCACAGCCTGATCATTGGTCATTTACTATAGGAAGCGGCGTTAGGCGGGTAGCTAAAGGAATTAGTGCACTAACTGGTTCCCAGATGATTCCATATGGTGCCCAAACCCTCCTAGATGTCTCGTCCACTCCAGACATGCCGGACGTGGTAAAGCTGGTTGTAACAGAGGTTGCTGCCGACTGGCAGAGGGTGGCCCTCAGGTTGGGAGTGGAGGGCTGGCTGAGTGAAGCAGTATTGAAGAGCCACCCCAATGACTGCGAAGGGGCGTGTCAGGACATCCTCGACCACTGGCTGAGACGAGACCCTCACACTGGGGAAGAGGAGCGGACATGGTCCACCCTCCTGATAGCACTGGGCAGAGCGGGCTTTGAGGAGCTGGAGAGGAGTCTACGGAGAGAGCACTTTCACAAAACAGTCTGCTAATGATGTTTGACTACAGCAGTACACATATTTGTATTTTTTTTTCCAATGTCCTAATAATATAGACCAACTTGTATACCTACGTTCCCAAGCACGCATGATAGCCATTTTATTTGTATTTTTGTATGATGAGATTGCACACTCTACATACCTGCAGTGTTGTAAAGATCATTTTCACGTTGTGATGTGTGTTATAATTTGATTTCCTAATTGTAGCCTGTCATGTAACTCCTCCATGTTTATAATTATTGACAAACCTCCACTTGTCTCCATTGTTCACTCCCACATGCATATGGTGCATACGTATGTTCCTGCTGCTTAAAGCTTGTGTACTGTCACTCAGTTGCAAGTGGTGGTGACTGTGAGTTACAATAATTGTATTTTTTGCTTTCTTTGTAGTACGTGCTCAATTGACTTGTATTGTACATGCAGTAGAATTTGGATCATTTCTCCAAATTTTTGATGTAATACTATATAGAATGGATTTAAAGCGATCACAGCTACGGAAGATTTCCCTGAACAGTATATATATAATATGATATCATTTAATCAGTGGGAATCAACCCAGAGTTTATAATTGCATCACCACCACTCTGTATATATATAATTATATATAGTTGTTGTCAACACATGCAGTTCTCTGGTATATATATATATAGTTTAGCTATAGCTAGCTGACTGTCCCTAACAAAATTAAACAGCTAGCTTAGGATCGATGTGGCATGGTATATAGGACAGTCTAGCAAGCATAACAGTAATTAGTTGACGCCTTTTTCAATGTGCCCTTTGCAAATTTAAAAGTGAGCTATGTAAATATATATAAAATTTGGCTAAAAGATCAAAGCATAGCTCTGGGTCCTCACAAATGTTCATCATTGATATTGATGAACATTCAAACTATAATATATTGAGGGATCAATGTTGCATCTCTGTCTAAAATGTACTAGATTCCTCGATCTAGCTGTTAGAGTGCCCAGCAGGGTGTCTGTGCCATGCTCCTGCATTTGTATCTGTACACTTTGCAGTGCACAGCTTGTACACAATAACTATGTATAATTATTGTGTGTGTTATAAGACTGTGTTCACATGCTGTATATTGTGCATGTATGTACATTGTACCATATAAGTAGACGTGAGACATGTGAGCAGCAGTGGATGCTGTATGGACTGCATATACAGTGGGTGTGTTGAGTCAATGCAATACATATATGTACCTCTCCAGGCCTGCATGTGTTAGGAATTTAATCCAGTTTGTCCAGAAGACTGGTCTAGCTAGCTAGACCATGCCTAACAACATGACCATAGCAGGTTGATCTAGCAAACATCGCAATTTGGGAGGAGATACAAGAGGGAGATTATTGAAGGAGTGTGGGAGAGGCAGAAGGATGGTTATAAGCATCAATCACGCGGCATATATACGTATAAATTATAGGTTTTGTGCATGGAGGGATGGCTGCATGGGGAGCCAAGACATACTGGACCATGTATATGGCTAAATGTTTCACACAATGTACGTATGTCTACATGCATGACGTCCTTGTCATCTTATCAATCCCCATCTCCCTCAGTGACCACCCCCTAGTCCAGTATCTATGTATGTCAGATGTTACGTATTATGTATATCACCATTGTCATTAATATAATAATTATACTGCCTCTCAGTATAATAGTGGTGTAATTAAATTAAAGCTGTATAGCTAATTATAACATGTTCCCATTATTTCCTATGCAACATTTAACCTTAAATATATAAATATCTACCTTTAATGCGCTGCACACTTGTGTGTGCTCCCATGCAAAATTAGTATGTTTATGTTATACATGTTTAGTATGTGGTGTAATTATACATGCGTATATATAGGAGTGTACTGTTAGTCTATCGAGCTAGACCCTTTTGCGTTTCACCGTAACCGAAAGCAATCGCCTCTCCCTGCGATTGCTTCTGATTACGGTTCTAGCTCGATAGATCTAGACTAATTAAGTGTACTGTAAGCACTCATAGTCACAGACAAAATGTAGACACATTTGACCAGATACTACAAATATCCATATACATCCATAAGGATATTGGCGCGTATTAGCATAATAAGAAGTAAAAATAGCTAGCTTCTTGCATGACATACTGTGCATATAGCTACGGTATACAATTAACCCATAGACTGCTGTTGTACACGTACAGCAATATTAAATATTGCATATGTTATATGCCTATGCCAACTTGTTCTCCGCAGCTGCAGGTATATAGTACACATCATAGATAAATTACAAAATGTTGCTATTCTACAGTTAATTGCATGGAGTAGTTAGTACACATTGCTGAGGTCGTGGGCGAAGCAGGTCTTGAACTGGTCCAGCCTCTCCAGCCACCTCTCCCATTGCTCCCTGCACTGCTCCTCTGACAGGAAGTGCACGTCACAGGGAGACCCAGACTCGTAGGCAGCCACCAGCAGTGCATGGGTCACCTGGGGAGGGAGGGCACAAACGGATGCTGAAACGGATGGTGTATTACTGTTTACACATATAATGATATGCATACTTGACCAGAGGAAGTGTGGAGTAATAAAGTGCATGCAAAAGCTAAGTTAAAGTTATGTAGTGAGTGGTATGAAGGTGGCACATTGACAGCACTGCTGCACTGCAACGACACAACACACTCATGTAGTGTATTATATATGTACATACCAAGAGTACACAAGAGGTCTCTCATACAATTGACTGTATACAGACGTATAAACAAGAGGCTCAAGGTGTCACAGATCCAACAAGTATTCAGTGTGCATGTGTGTGGTGTGCCCACTAACCTTCACGGGGTACCTCTGGTCCTGGTTGATTGCCCCCATGTACGCACACACCTGGAGAGGGCCATCGTACATGTCTCTCAGCTTCGGTCTTGGCCTGCGTGACGTCTTCCAGTCAATGGCACACCACACACCCCTGCAGGGGGAGAGTAACACATGTGTTGTGTCTGTGTGTGTGCGTGTGTGTGGTGTGTGTCTGTGTGTGTGTGGTGTGTGTCTGTGTGTGTGGTGTGTCTGTGTGTGTGGTGTGTGTGTGTGCCTGTGTGTGTGTCTGTCTCTGTGTGCACACACAAATTGCATGCGTATGTTCAAATGTAGGCATCCTGTGTATATATATGTCACTGTGAGTTCATGTACACAATATGATGTGCTGTGATGTGGTGTGATGTGCTGTGGTGTGAGGTG
>MKWU01004489.1_pt1 | contig 16441 bp, 12 predicted proteins | sample 809101 | NCBI WGS metagenome assembly MKWU01 (sample SAMN05860141, study PRJNA318959) | sponge metagenome | host: Aplysina aerophoba | place: Slovenia: Piran, Adriatic Sea, Gulf of Piran | collected 2013-05-07 | reverse complement strand
GGCTTCACGGTGTGGCCGGGCAGCCACAGCCGGATCTGGCGCGAGCAGTGGCGGACCTTTCTCGAAGGTGGAAAACATACGGACGACCAACTGGCGGAACGCAAGGCCGACGGCTACAACGATCCCGGCATACAGCGCACCAAGGCCGACACCCGACCCGTCGATTGCCACGGTCCCGCCGGCACAGCAGTTTTATGGCACACCAAGATCCTGCACATCGCAGGGCAGAATACATCCGCAGATATCATTCGCCAGGCAACTATCTACGGTTTCCTGAAAACGCCGGAATCCCTTCCCGACCCGCTCGTAACGGACCACACCAATGTCGATATCTGGCGGGACTGGTCCGACGAGGTGCGGGCTGTTGACGAGCGCGGGCAATAGGGCCTTGCTGTTCCGGACCTGACGAAGCCGTCCGGCAAGAAGACAAGTTTCTCCAGCTGCTCCGAATCGCTCGCTCTTCAGACCGGCCAGGTAATTCGACCACGGAACTGTGGGAGAGCCGTCCATGGCATACCTGCGTCCATTCAGGAGATCGACCCGATCACCGACTGTTGCTTGCGATTGTCTGTAATTTGATTATATTTCTGACAACTATCGGGAGAGTTCCCATGCTTGGCCTTCCATCTTTAATCATGGAATACGCTTCTGGATTACCGGAAGGCACACTGTTGTGTCCAAACGCACTGCTCCACCTGGGAACCCGGGCGGCCGTGGACCAAGCGTTGTCGCGACTGGCTCGAAGTGGACGATTACTGCGAATCTGCCGGGGCATGTACGCGCGTCCCGTTGAAACACGCTTTGGCTCCTGTCCACCATTGATTGAAAAGGTCATCGCCTCGCTTTCGGAACTGCGTGGAGAGACGATTGTACCTTGCGGCGGGGCGTCGGCGAACGTACTTGGTCTCACGAACCAGGTGCCGATTCGTTCGGTTTACCTGACGTCCGGACTGGACCGCAAACTGAGATTGGGCAAACAAAGCGTGGAACTGCGCCATGCCCCGAGATGGCAACTGGTGGCTCCCCACCAGAAAGGGGGTGACGCCGTTCGTGCGCTGGCGTGGCTGGGACCGGAGGAGATCGAGGAGAGCTTTACTTTCCTCAGAAGTAAACTCTCCAATGAAGATCTCGACGTATTGGCAAAGGCGCGGGCCGTGATGCCGGTGTGGATGGCCGGCCCCCTGGGCAGGATGATCGCCGATGAATGATTTCATTGCTGTTGGAAACATGAGATGCGGAGTTGGCCCGAACTACAAAGGAGAGCGGTGTGACAGTTAATCATGACCTGTTGGATCGCATTACCGTACAGGCAGGTATCTTTGACGGCAAGCCTATCATTCGCGATATGCGGATCGCAGTGGAGCATGTCCTGGGGATGCTCGCTTCAGGTGACACGACGGAGACGATACTTCGGGAATATCCGAACCTGGAGGCAGAAGATATCCAGGCGTGCCTACTCTTTGCCCACCGCCTGATGGCTGGCGAGCACGTACATGAACGCATAGCGGTCAGGTAAGTGTTGTGAGATTCCTGCTCGACGTATGTGCGGCGTCCCGCAGTATGTACAGCATGCTGACTGAACTGGGCTACGATGTCATTTCGGCTTCCGAACGAATGCCCCGCGCTACCGATGCGGAGTTAATGGCATTCGCAAACAAAGAACGGCGAACGCTTATCACCGAGGACAAGGACTTTGGTGAATTGGTGTTTGCACGTAGATTGCCACATCCATGTATCGTCCGTTTCGTCGAGATGCGGGTCAAGGAAAAACTGGCAGCGATGCGTGAATTGATCGTACGCCACCCAGCTGAGTTGACGAGAAGCACCCTCATAGTGGTGACGCGAAATCGTGTGCGAATACGTTCCGTAGAACGCGAGTCGACCTAATGTCTGATGAAGTCCAAGGTACAAAGTTGTAACTCCCAACGTGCCGAGCCAGGTGTCGATTTCATTCCGTGTATATACCTGCTCCAGCGGTTAATTTGCAGTAGTTCGCAGCCAGGAAGTATCCAGTAAATTCCCACAGCCTGCAGGTCTGTACTTTAATTACTGCATATTTTACTTGACATATTATTTCGATTCGTGTATATTCTGTAAACATGATACAGAGAATCGAACATATGCGGATCGGAGAGGCCTGTACAATTCTTACAGGCTATACCTCCCGTGTTCGACTCCTATCGGCAGAACAAGGTGGCACACTCGTCCTCCAACTAGGGGACGTGTCTACAGACGGTCAGGTTGATCCCGACCGCCTGACGCGCGTTGCCTTCGACAATCTGCCGGAACGATACCTCGTGAGCCGGGGCGACGTCATCTTCCGTTCGAGGGGCGAACCGAATATCGCCGTCGCGCTGGATGATCGGTTCGTCGAACGGGCCGTGGCCGTCCTGCCCCTCTTCGTGCTGCGCCCGAAGCCGGAAATCATCCTGCCCGAATACCTCGCATGGGTGATCAACCAACCCGCCTCTCAGCGTCACTTCGACCGTGTGGCCCGCGGCACGACCATGCGGATGGTGCCCCGGTCCGGCCTTGAGATCCTGGAAATAGGCGTCCCGCCAATCGAGACGCAACGCCGGATCGTTGCGATCGACGCATTGGCCGAACGCGAGCGGACGCTGGCCATCCTCGCCGCGAACAGGCGCAAAGCCCTCACCGGCAAAATACTCTACGATCGGGCAGTGGGAACAGATTTGGACGCGCTACGAGAAAGGAAGACGAAATGACGGACCCAAACACCCGGCAACGCGACAATCGGTCAGAACAACGCCAGACCAGCCAGACCACGCAGCAACAGGTCAACCAGACCGCCTGGGCCGCCTGTGACACCTTCCGGGGCGTCGTCGACGCCGGTCAATACAAGGACTACATCCTCGTGATGCTGTTCCTCAAGTACATCTCGGACCTGTGGAACGACCACCTGGAGCGCTACCGCGAGCGTTACGGCGACGACGAGGCCCGGATTCGCCGCAGGCTGGAACGCGAGCGCTTCGTCCTGCCCGACGGCGCGAGTTTCTACGATCTTTATGAACGGCGCGGAGAAGCGAATATCGGCGAGTTGATCAACGTCGCCCTGGAGAAGATCGAGGACGAGAACCGTTCAAAGCTCGAAGGCGTGTTTCGCAACATCGACTTCAACTCGGAAGCCAACCTCGGCCGGGTGAAGGACCGCAACCGCCGCCTCGTCAACCTTCTCGAGGATTTCGCAAACCCGGCCCTCGACCTGCGTCCATCTCAGGTTGCTGAAGACGTCATCGGCGAGTGCTACCTATACCTCATCTCGCGCTTCGCGTCGGACGCCGGCAAGAAGGCCGGGGAATTCTATACGCCAGCCGCCGTTTCCCGGCTGCTCGCCGGCCTCGCCATGCCAAAGCCTGGTGACACGATATGCGACCCGGCCTGCGGTTCCGGCTCGCTCCTGATCCGCGCCGCGACCGAAGTCGGTTCGGACAACTACGCCCTCTACGGACAGGAGGTCAACGGCGCGACCTGGGCCCTGGCGCGGATGAACATGTTCCTGCACGAGAAGGACGCCGCGCGCATCGAATGGTGCGACACCCTCAACAGCCCGGCGCTCGTCGAGGGGGATCACCTGATGAAGTTCGACGTAGTGGCGGCCAATCCCCCCTTCTCGCTGGACAAGTGGGGGGCGGAGAACGCGCCGAACGATCCCTTCGCCCGGTACTGGCGCGGCGTGCCGCCAAAATCAAAAGCCGACTACGGCTTCATCACGCACATGATCGAAATCGCCAGGCGGGGCAGCGGCCGCGTCGCGGTGATCGTTCCCCACGGCGTGCTGTTCCGGGGCGGCGCTGAAGGGCGGATTCGCCAGGCGCTGATCGAAGAAAACCTGCTCGACGCCGTGGTCGGCCTGCCCGCGAACCTCTTTACGACGACGGGCATTCCCGTGGCCATCCTGGTCTTCGACCGGTCTCGCGAGGAGAGCGGAGAGAACGAAGACCGCAAAGACGTGCTGTTCATCGACGCCAGCAAGGAATTCATTCCGGGCAAGACGCAGAACGTCATAGATGAAGGGCATATCAACAGGGTCCTTGAGACGTACAGGACGCGGACCGAAACCGAGAAGTATGCCCACGTTGCCAGTCCGGAGGAGATCGCCGAAAACGACTACAATCTTAACATCCCCCGCTACGTCGACACCTTCGAGCCGGGGGAGGGAGAGGGAGGGTGACGGCGGGGGCGGGAGCGAGGGAGTCAGGAGGAGATCGCCGAAAACGACTACAATCTTACCATCCCCCGCTACGTCGACACCTTCGAGCCGGAGGAAGAGATCGACGTAGCCGCGGTCCAGCGAGAAATCGATCAGATCGAAGTCGAACTGGCCGAAGTGCGGAAGCGGATGAAGAAATACCTCAAGGAGCTTGGCGTCGATGTCTGAGGGCGAAGTGACCGAATGGACAACTTGGTAGGAGATGCTTACAAGTTCGGATCAAGGCAGCTGTCAAGGATTACTTGACAGCTCAAATCAAGAGTAAAATCAAGGTCGAATATGGGTACAGTTCTACCACATAGAGAAGGTAAGGTTCTTCTGTCAGACCTGGGTAAATTTATCAAGGGACGCGGCATTACCAGGGCCGATCTGGCGAGTTCCGGAATCCCTGCCTTGAGGTACGGAGACATCTACACGACCTACGGCGACGTAACCGATGAACTGACCTCGTTCGTATCCGAGGATACGGCACGAAGGGCGACGCCGCTGCACCACGGCGATATCATCTTCGCGGCTTCGGGAGAAACTGCGGGCGAAATCGGCAAGGCGGTCGCATGGTCGGGGAATGGAACAGCGGTAGCCGGGGGAGACACGATCATCCTCCGCTGCCATGGCCAGGACCCGACCTTCCTGGCTCATGCGCTGAATGCGGATGACGCGGTCAGACAGAAGTCCAGATTGGGCAAGGGACATTCCGTTGTTCATATCCATGAGGCAGAACTCGCGAGAGTCTCGGTGTTTCTTCCGCCGATTTCCGAACAACGTAAGATCGGGGAGATTCTGCGGACATGGGATGAGGCGATTGAGAAGTTAAAGTCGTTGCGGACGTTGAAAGAACAACTTCTAAGGAATTGTTACTCGGTCGTCTTTCAACCTGGTTCACCCATCAATAGATTTTGGGCGGAGCATCGAATTGGTAAATACCTCATCCCACGTGTAGAGCAAGCTCTACCTAAGGCGACTCTTCCACTCTATTCGTTGACGATTGAGGATGGCGTGACCCCTAAAACCGAAAGATACAACAGAGATTTCCTAGTCAAAAATCACAATTCAAAAACGTACAAGATAGTGCATCCCTATGACATTGTATTCAATCCATCAAACCTTCGATGGGGCGCAATTGCGCGTTCAGATGTTAACCACGAGGTACTGTTGTCTCCGATTTACGAAGTACTCGAGGTGATATCGGACAAAATAAACGCCGACTACCTCACGCACGCACTAACATGTCCATTTCAAATCCGACGCTTTGCGACGAAAGTAGAGGGAACCCTCATAGAACGAATGGCAGTCAAACTAGACACGTTTCTAATGACTAAAATCGTGGTTCCTGATGATCGCAAAATCCAAGGCTACTTAGCAAAACTACTCGATTCTATGCAAGAGGAACTTCAAGGCTTATCATCTCAGAAAATACAAATCGCACGTCAAAAACGTGGACTAATGCAAAGGGTTCTCAATGTCAAATGATCTATAGGACAGCTTTCGATTGAGGAACCATAGCGTTTAAGCGGTTTCAAAATGCTTAAGCGAGTAGTCGCTGACCGCGTAGGATCTGAACCTAAATCATGTTTACAAGAACTCGATAATGAACAAAGATATTGAAAGTTCCACGATCGCTATTGCACAAGAGTGTATAGAGAACTTCCCTGTATTAGTTCTTGGGAGTGGATCATCTGCAATGTTCGGTATCCCAGGATTACATGATCTCAAACAACACCTTCTGACTAAAATGTCTCCTAGATCATCAAGTGCAGGAGATAAACGCGATTGGTGCAATTTTCAAATGAAACTTAGGTGTACCGACTTAGAATCTGCTCTCGACTCAGTACAATTACCAGAAATCCTAACCAACTATATTGTGGAGACAACATGGGATTTCTTAGCAGGATACGACCATAAAGTATTTGAAAAAGTGATTGAAGACAGAAACCTGATTCCGCTCACTAGACTCTTCAAATTCCTTTTTGATAGTACACAAAAAGAAATACATGTTGTTACGCCGAATTATGACAGGGTAGCTGAATACGCTGCTGATTGTGGTGGCCTAACACATTATACAGGATTTAGCTACGGTCACCTTAGAAATCAGTCACAAAGGATGATCACTGTTCCGACAGGTAAGTCACCACTACGTGTAGTTAACATATGGAAAGTTCACGGATCGCTTGATTGGTTTAAAGACGAAGATGGAGCTATCATCGGCCTGCCTGTTTCAAATGTACGCCCTTCATATCTAATGCCAGTAATCGTAACTCCTGGCATTGAGAAATACCGCCTCACCCATGAGGAACCGTTTCTCCAAATTAAACGGGAAGCAGACAACGCATTGCGAAACGCTGACTCATACCTATGTGTCGGCTACGGATTCAATGATAGGCATCTTCAAACTACGCTCCGCGGCAGGTTTAACAGTAAGGAAGTTCCGATGGTTGTACTTACCAAACAACTATCGGATAACGCAAAAAAGTTCCTCTTAAACAGTAAATCGAACCGATATCTCGCAATAGAGGAATATGGTGAAGGTTCTTGTATTTACACCTACGATTTTCCCGATGGATCTATATTGCCCAGTAGATCTATATGGAGACTAGATCATTTCCTGGAGTTCGTAATCTCATGAGCATATTCGAATACAACGACATCGAAGCACTTGGAAAAGTTAAGTCTGTGGATACCGCAGAAGTGATAGTGGAGATTGTTGATGTTGAACGACTCAGGAAACTTCAGGTTAATCGCCTTGTGGTACTTCAAAGCAGTCGACCAGGACAGCATCTCATAGGGATAATTCAAAAAATCGTTCGGAATGCGGTTGAATCTCGGGCGATTGGTGAATTCGCTAATGAAGATGATGATATCCAAAACGTCAGAGAGTTGAATATTGTGCGAGTTACCTTAATCGGCACGATGATAGATAAGCGAGGAACCGAAACAGACGTTTTTCTGCGAACTTTGGAGACGGTACCAGAAATCGATGCGAACTGTTTCTCATTAGAAGGCGATAATTTAACTAAATTTATGCGAGCAATAGTCAAGGTCGCATCGGATAAAGAACGATTGTCCCTAGGCCACTATACCCTTGACGACAATGCTGAGGCGTTTATTAACGGAAACAAATTCTTCCAAAGGCATGCTATAATTGTTGGTAGCACAGGGTCGGGTAAGTCGTGGACTACTGCCAGGATACTTGAGTGTATGGCAGGATTACCAAATACGAATGGAATAGTATTCGACGTTCATGGTGAATATAGTCCTTTAAGAGGTCGTGGAATCAGGCACTTAAGAGTCGCTGGTCCCATGGATTTGGATAAACATAAAGCTCTGTCAGACGGTGTCATTCATCTTCCGTACTGGCTGTTAGAATATGAGTCAATGATATCAATGTTTGTGGATCGAAGCGACCAGAATGCCCCCAATCAAGCTATGTTAATGGCACGATCTATAGTCAGTGCCAAACAACATTATCTCGAAGACGGACATCATGAGGAAGTCCTTAGCAACTTTACCATAGATAGTCCAACACCATTTAATCTCGACGAAATCGTCTCAAATCTCAATGAGCTCAACACACAAATGATACCAGGCGCAAAGTCGGGAACCCAAAAACAGGGTGAGTTTCATGGGAAACTCAGCCGACTGATCCAACGTTTACAGAATAAGTTAACTGATCGCCGCCTTGGCTTCCTTTTTCAACCACCACCAGAAACGATGGAGTTTAACTGGCTTAATCAACTTGTGGCAATACTCATAGCAGGATCGAAAGACCAATGCGATGGGGAAGGAGGTCTCAAAATCGTCGATTTTTCCGAAGTGCCATCAGATATCCTGCCTCTAATTATCAGCTTGGTCGCAAAATTAGTGTTTTCGGTGCAGCAATGGACTCCAACGGAGAAACGGCATCCTATAGCTATGTTCTGCGACGAGGCACATCTTTATATCCCAGAGAGACAATCTACACGTGGAACCGATAACATCTCCATTGAGGTATTTGAGAGAATTGCTAAAGAGGGTAGGAAGTACGGTGTAGGACTAGTTGTGATTAGTCAAAGACCATCGGAAGTGAATCAAACTGTACTGAGCCAGTGTAATAACCTTGTTACAATGAGACTCACAAATGGAGAAGATCAAAGTGTCATTCGTCGACTGCTTCCCGATAGCCTCGGAGGCTTCAGCAGCCTTTTACCGATCTTGGACACGGGCGAGGCACTAGTGGTGGGTGACGCAAGTTTGCTACCCTCCCGTGTAAGAATTCAGGAACCAAATAACAAACCTAACAGCGGCACAATTCCGTTTTGGGACAGATGGAGAGAGGATAAGAAAGTGGTTTCTATTGTAGAAGCAGTGGATAACTGGAGGAAGCAGGCTGTACAGGATTCAAAAACACAAGCTGAGAGTGATGTTACATCGTTATAAATGCAGCAACGAGCCGGACTCCGGTAGGTCAACGAACTTCATTTCGAGTATTTTGATCGATATATTATTGAAAATAAGGTAATTACATCTGAATTCTGTGCCACTGTAGAGGAAAGCCTCACTTTGGAGATATGGTTTCAACAGACCCAGTGTCGTTTGAAAGAGCGCTACATATTGGCGGTGTGAATACGTAGAAGGTGACGATTGTGGAAACTTTGTGGCACTTCGTTTTGCGAAGAAAACAGCACCAGATTCTAGACCTTTTCGGCCAACTCGACTGGAACGAAGAGTATAACTACAAAGTTGATCGTATCCGGCGATGATGCGTTTCTCGGTCACCGAAGCAGGCTTGTTGTCGCCCTGACAATATCTGATACACCCGAGTCCAGGATTTGGACCAGCAGAAAGACAGCACGACGTTTACACTCCAGACGCCCCCATGATCTTCGACGCCACGGAAAAACATCAATCTCAGATACCTGCCCTGCAACTCCTGGTCGCGATGGGTTTTATGCCGCTATCTCCTGAAGAAGCGTTGCGGCTACGCGGAGGCAGGCTGCGCAACGTCACGCTCGACGACGTGCTGGCCGATCAGCTTCTGAAGCTCAACCGCTTCACCCACCGGGGCAGGGAGTACCCTTTCAATCTCGAAGACGCTCACGAGGCGATGCGGCGGCTCAAGCCGACGCCGGACCGGCTCAAGGGACTACGCGGGACCAATCAGGACGTATACGATACGCTGGTGCTCGGCACGACGATCACCAAGACCATCGACGGCGACTCGAAATCCTATTCCTTCCGCTACGTCGACTGGGAGTATCCGGACAACAATACCTATCACGTGACCGCTGAAATGTCGGTGGAGCGGGCCGGAAGCACCAGGACCCGCCGGTGCGATATCGTCGCCTTCGTCAACGGGATCCCCTTCATCGTAATCGAGAACAAGCGGCCGACGGAGCGCCTGAAGAAGGCCGACAGCCAACTGATCGGATACCAGAGAGAAGACGAGATTCCGCACCTGTTCCATTTCGCGCAGATCCTGTTGTCTATGAACCGGCGGGAAGCCCGTTATGCGACGGTGGGCACGCAGAGCCGGTTCTGGCAGACCTGGCGGGAGGAGGAGACCGCGGTTGAGGCTTCGCGATCTCTCAAGCCGGCAGGGTCGCGGGATGCGGTACCGCGGGCTAGCATGCAAGATACCGAAACGCAGAACTCTGAAACGCAGACCTCGGAAATAGAATTCGACCCGGAAGAACAGGCGGTGTATCCGACCACGGACCCGCTTCGCGACCTGGTCGACCGGCCCCTCGCCGTGGCCGAAGCGGAAGCGGTATATTCGGGGAATCTTGCCTCCGCGCGGTCCCATTACGAAGCTGCCGTCGCCGGGGAAGGACGGCAGGTGACCGAGCAGGACTTAGTGCTTTATGCTTTGTGCAGGCGCGAGCGCCTGCTGGACCTGGTGCGGCGTTTCACCGTGTTCGACGGCGGCGTTAGGAAGATAGCCCGCCACCAGCAGTACTTTGCCGTGCGCAGGGCCATGGAACGGGTCAGGCAGTTCGATTTGCAGGACGTCCGCAGGGGCGGCGTGATCTGGCACACGCCCGGGACCGGGAAGTCGCTTACCATGGTCATGCTGGGCAAGGCGCTGGCCTTGGAAGAGACGATCTCCAATCCACGCATCATCATCGTAACGGACCGTGACGACCTGGACCGGCAGATCAAGGACACCTTCAAATCGTGCGAGAGGGAGCCCGTCCGGGCTACGAGCGGTACCCATCTGATCTCCCTGATTCGCAACAGGACGCCGCTGGTCACCACGATCATCAACAAGTTCGACACGGCCTCGCGCACCGGCCAGGCAATTGATGAGGACCCCAACGTATTCGTTCTGGTCGACGAAAGCCATCGCACGCAGACGGGATCGCACGGCGGTTTCGGGCAGTTGGCCGGCAAGATGAGACGCATCCTTAGCAAGGCCTGCTACCTTGGTTTCACGGGAACGCCTCTTCTGCAGCGGGAAAAGAACACCTTAGCCACGTTTGGTGGATTGATTCACCGATACGCGATCGACCAGGCGGTTAAGGACGAGGCGGTCGTCTCCCTGCTCTACGAAGGAAGGATCGTCGAACAGCAGATCAACCCTGAAACCATCGATTCCTGGTTCGACAAGCTGAGCGAAGGCCTGAGCGACCATCAACGGGCGGATCTGAAGCAGAAGTACTCCCGCCTTAACGCGCTGGCGCGCACCGAACAGGCGATACACGCCAGGGCGTTCGACATCTCCGAACATTACCGGCAGCACTGGCAGGGCAGCGGTTTCAAGGCACAGCTCGTCGCGCCTTCCAAGGCGGCCGCGTGCCGGTACAAGGAGATCCTGGACGAGATCGGCCACGTGACCAGCGAGATCGTCATCTCGCCGCCCGACGACCACGAAGGCAACGAGGAGGTCGATCACAACTCCAGAAGCGTGGTCCGCGCGTTCTGGGATCGCATGATGGACCGGTACGGGACGGAGGGCGTATACAACCGTCGGATCATCGACGCGTTCAAGCATTCGGAGCATCCGGAGATCCTCATCGTCGTCTCCAAGCTCCTCACCGGCTTCGACGCCCCCCGGAATACGGTGCTGTACCTCTGCCGGTCGATACGCGAGCACAACCTCCTGCAGGCGATCATGCGCGTGAACCGGCTCTTCGAGGAGGACGGCATCGAGAAGAAGCACGGATACATCATCGACTACGAGGGGCTGCTCGGAGAGCTGGACGGCGCGCTAAACGCATATAGCGCCCTCGAGGGCTTCGAATCATCGGACCTCAGCGGCACGTTGGAAAACGTGAAGGAAGAGATCCGCAGGCTTCTGCATCTGCACGAACGCCTGCGGGACGTGTTCAGATCGATCAGGAACAAAAAGGACATGGAAGAATATGAGCAGTTCCTGGCCGACGAAGTCAGACGCCAGGACTTCTATGAAAAGCTGCGCGAATTCGGCCGCTGCCTGCGGATATCCCTGTCGTCAGACAAAATCCACGCCGTGTACGACGATGCGAAGATCGACGCGCTGAAGCGGGACTGGTTGACGTTCTCCGAGCTCAGGCGTTCGGTCCGCCTGCGCTATCAGGAGACGATCGACGTCAGGGAATTCGAACCGAAGATCCGGAAACTCCTCGACGACCACGTGGTCGCCATGCCCGCGCAGACCGTCGTCGAGCCCGTCAACGTCAACGACCCCGATGCACTGAAGGCTATCGCCGAGGAATCCGGGGTTACCGAAGCGTCCAGGGCCGACCGCATTGCCAGCGCCACGCGCCGCACCGTGACGGAAAAGATGGAAGAAGATCCGACGTTCTACCGGCGGTTTTCGGAGCTTCTGGAGGAGACGATCAGCAACTACCGGGCGAGACGGATTTCCGAGCGGGCGTACCTGCAGCAGGTGCTGGATCTCGCAGGGAAGGTGTCGCGCAAGGAAGATCGCGGCCAAGAGATGCCCGAACCGGTCAGGGGCAACGACGACGGCGAGGCTTTCTACGGCGTGCTTGGAGAATCGCTGGCGGAAGCGAATGGCCAGGCAGCCGGCGGGGCCGCCAGCAAGACCGGTGTCGCCGACGCGGCGCTCGACGAGGTGGTGATAGCCGACGCGGCGCTCGACCAGGTGGAAATCGCCAATGCGGCGCTCGACATCATCGAGATCATCAGGAAGCACCACATTGTCGACGTATGGTCCAACGAGATCGCACAGAACGAGATGCGCAACGCCATTGACGACTACTACTATGATGTGCTTCGGGAACAGAAGGGTCTCATCCTGACGGACGCGCAGTTGAACGATCTCGAAAACAGGATCATGAATCTGGCCAGGGCGAGGTTTCCCGATTGACGATGGAGCTGTGACCGGGAGGAACGCCCCGAACCACAGCAGGCGGTTGCCCGATTGACGATGGAACGGCACTGGATTCAATACGGCGAGCATCGCATAGCATTTACCGTAGTGCGCCGCGACCGGAAGACGCTGGAGATCGGCGTGGAACCGGACGCTACGGTCGTTGTGGCCGCACCTCACGACGCGTCGATGGAGGCTATTTTCGCCAAAGTCCGCATACGGGCAGCCTGGGTGCGTCGCCAGCAGCGGTTCTTCTCCCAGTTTCTGCCGAGGACGCCCGAACGGCGATTCGTCTCGGGAGAAACGCATCTCTACCTCGGAAGACAATACCGGCTCAAAGTGTTAGCGTGTGAGAAGCCTGGCGTCAAGATGATCCGGGGCTTCATCGTCGTACGTAGCCGCGAATCTGGTCGAAACGAGATGACCCGTGGCCTCATCGAAAAGTGGTACCGGGACCGAGCGCGGATCAAGTTCACGGAAAGGCTCGAACTGAACCTGACGCGGTTCGTGGATCCGGAATCATTCCGCCCGCGGGCACTGATCATACGCACAATGCGCCGCCGGTGGGGATCCCTGTCAGCCTTTTCCCGGTTGGTCCTGAATCGCCGGTTGATCGAGGCGCCCGTCGACGGGATCGACTACGTGATTACCCACGAACTCTGCCACGTTGCCGAGCCCCATCACGGATCACGATTCTACGCGTTGCTGGACGGCGTCATGCCGGACTGGCGGACGCGGAAGGAAAATTTGGAGCGGAGTGTCGGTGGGTGGACGTGAGGTCAGCCTATTGTCATTGCTGCTGCCTGTCAGTCTGCCGGAAGGGATAGTAAATCGATACTCATTCTCATTATCGTCCGTTCAAGTAGATTTCCTTTTTTTACGAGAAATCGAGGTTGACTGCGACTGAATAGGAAGAACGGAGATTTCAATGGACGGAGAAATCAATGGATTACGTTACAAAGGCCGAACTCGAAGCATGCTTGCCTCATGGAGCCCCGTTTCGACAAAATTGGAAACCGTCTTGATGGGATCTAGTGTACTGACCGGTTATTACGTGACACAATTTCAGCACACTGACAAAGAAATAAGATTTGTAATCACAATAATTTATGATTTCAACATCAAGTAAATTTACGTGAATGTACTAATCGGACGGGACACTAGGATCTAAATGTTCAAACGCGACAAATCGGGAACCGGGTTCGCCCATCGAAACATACGACAGGGAGACTGCCGATGAGAATACCGATTAACTGGAACGCCGTAACGGCCGTATGTGCGATTGTCGTGGCAGTATTTACGGCCAGCGGATGGTTGACCGACGGGTTACGTGAGGATATCAGGGACCTGCGTCAGGAGATGCGCGAGGAATTCGCCGAGATGCGCCAGGAGATGCGTGAGGGGTTCGCCGAGACGCGCGAGGACATCGAGGTATTGCAACAGGATGTGGCTTTCATCAAAGGCCGAACCCTGCCGGATCAGACGACAAACGGTAATACGCAGCGTTCGGATTCGGGGAAACAGGTGAACATGAATCCCGAATAGTGGTTTTAATGGACGCTGAGAGGAAACCGATGCCCGTCAACCTGGAACTCCTCAACGCATTCCCGGCCGTCGCTTTAGCGCATGGACTGCGCCTTGTTCATTTCAGCGACAATATCGTCGGCTACCTCGAGCACCTCAGCGGGGGCGCGAACTTTATCGCCCAGGCGTCTATGAAGAGCCACGAAAAGAGGGTTCATAACCTTGGCTTTCTTCTCATCGCTTTCCATTATCTTTACAATATCATCTGAAGAGGCTCCAGTCGAGAATATCATGATTAAGCCCCGAATCATCGACCGCAACATCAACCCGTTACTGGGGTCGAAAGTCGCGTATGCGGACCGGAATTCGTCCATAGCGGCCTGGAGTTTTTCCTGACCCAGCAGGGCTCTTACACGTACTAGTTTTACTTGCAACCTCAAACCAAGCATTTTCGGATCGGGCTTAACGTCATACCCTCGGATATTACGCGCCAATCTGGCCGTCCAGCCAGTGAGACCGGTGTTTTCACCGAGCACGCTGCCGAGCATTCGATCGGCTTCGTCACATTCACGCAACGCTTCTTCAGTGTCACCTGTTGAGACTAGGATGCCTGCTTTTACAACAATCGCACTGATGATAAAAACCCGAGGGTGTGGTAAATCGTCGGAACCTGTGCGGCGCCTGATCATATCCTCATATGCGGCAGTCTCACCGGCATTGTCTCCCAGTTTCGAACTGGCAGTTGCCTTTCTGGCCAACGCAACAGAGACTAACATCCAGAGTTGTGGTTCATCGCTGTCGGCAAAACGTTGAATCATGTCGTCAAAGGTCGCAATAGCCTTCTTGTAATCCCCGGATTCATACTCGGTTGCTCCCTTTTCCAGCATCGTCCCTGCGAGAAGATTCCGAATCGCAGGGAAACAAGGAGACTGGACGACTCCATGGCGATTGACGACGACGTCATAGGTTGTGAGTGAATTCCCTAAATCACTTCGATTCAATAGTATCCATGTTTTGCCCAGATACGCGTGGGAAACCAGAGCCTGGATATTGGGTGCTGCATAAATCGTGAATTTTCCAATCAACTCATCGAATATTGTAAGGGCGGCGTCTGATTTCTTGCATTTCAATTGTAAAATCCCCTTCAACACCATCGCGATTGCGACTCGGGTTCGGAGTTTTGGTTCATTACGCTCCGCAAATTGATCAACAACGGACTCACAGGAGGAAAGCGCCGCTTGCAGTTCGCCGGTCTTTCTCTGTTCATTGGCTTGCTTCAACATCACCCCCGCCATTTGAAAATCTGACTTTATGGGTTTGCCCTCATCGATATGCTCGGTCGACGCATCGTCGTCCGTTGCTGACCTGAAAATCGACAAGTCCTCCGGGCTGAGCAGGTGTTGGATGCGTTCCAGGCCAATCCTGGCCTTTTCAAAAAACTCCTCACGACCTGACATGCCCTGTGCCGCCTCCTCCAGCCTGAGAACTTCTGACATCTCCTCTAATTCATCTTCATTATAAAATACCCTCATAAATTGGATCAGATTGCGCACGACCGCCGCCTCATCCCGTTCACGTCGCATTTTGTAGTAGATGCTAAACAGCCTCTCGGCCGTGACGTACTCCTGCTTCCTGCCTGTACCGTGGACGATGACAGCACCTCGGTCGACGAGTCTGCCCAACAAACTGGATACCTTTCGAACGCCCATTCGCGCCCTTGCAGCGATCTCGCTAGTGGTCGAGGGCTGCCAGAGGTCGATGACTGCGAGATAAACGCGGCGCTCCGTTGGCGGCAACGCTTCCAAATGGCCACGAAAGTACTCGGTATGATTGTCTACCAGCGTAACCAGTTCTTCCATTAGTTGCGGAAAGGAACGGTGTCTGGCAAACTCGGCGACGATGACCAGGAGACGGGGACCACCGCCAGTGAGGATCTGAAGGGGTCTGATACTGCGTTTGGTAACCTCATCACCGCTGATCATACGCCAAAGACGCCCGCAGGCATCGGTGTCCAAAGGCTCGAGGTGAATGGTTCTGAATAACTCGAAGAAGGGTTCCTGTGCTTCCTCAAGGTCCTTGAAACGGCTGATGGCCGTACCAAGCAGAATAATCTGCGGCTCGGTCTGCAGCGTCTCCCGCAACTGCCAGCCGAAATCGTCATCCACGTCGTCGCAAAGCGTCTGCATGTTCTCGACCATGAGCACGAACTTCCGGCCCAGCCGGTCGGAAGCGTCCAAGACGACAGCCTTCGCCCGCTCCGCCAGGGAATCCCCCCGCCATCGGGTTTTCAGATCAGTATGGGTATCATGAAGTTCCCGTCCGAAATCCGGGTCGCCCCCGGCGATCTCTCTCGATAAATAGAAAATCGTCTCAAGCCAGAAGTCGGCGATATCGAG
>MKWU01004488.1_pt1 | contig 16442 bp, 15 predicted proteins | sample 809101 | NCBI WGS metagenome assembly MKWU01 (sample SAMN05860141, study PRJNA318959) | sponge metagenome | host: Aplysina aerophoba | place: Slovenia: Piran, Adriatic Sea, Gulf of Piran | collected 2013-05-07 | reverse complement strand
GTGGACCGGACGAATTGTGGGTGTACACGAAGTCACCGGCGACGCCGGGCTACTACGCCGTCTATCACGCCAAGCGACTGCTGGAGCTGTTCCGGCAAGACCTCGCCCAAGTCCACCTGATACTGCCCGGCGGCGATGCCACCCCAATAGCTTGAACCTGTCCGGCAACGCCGGCGTCATCGATTGCAATCAAGCTGAGGAATGACGACGCCCGGCGGCAGGGTGTCACGACCCGGCTGAAACTGCCAGCGCGGGTTGCTGGGCCAGAAAAATTCGCTGCTGACGCTTCCGCCGCCGCCGCTATCTACGAAGTTGTTGCTGGTCAGCACGGTGAAGGCGTGCCGGGCGCCGGGGGATAGCCGCCGGAGCGTGTACTCCGCTCGCCCGTTGCTGACCGGAATGTTCCGGGCGTTCACGTCAACATAGACGAACGCCTCGATCCATTCTCCGGTGCAGCTGGCCTCGGCCAAGTTGTAATCAACCTCCATGTTGACGTAACCGATGCGATAGTGGGACGCTCCCGGAACGGAGTCCCAGGATATGATGACCTCGTCCGCGTTGTTGCCGAGGCGCACGTCGATGTTCGACGTTGGCGAGAAGCCTCCTCCCGGTGAGACAGCGCCCCTTGACCCTGGCAGAGTTGCGAAGCCGTGTCCCCATTCATTGTCCGCGCCGGCGCTCCCGCGTTCGGTGGCGTTTTGCTTCAAATAGTCGGCCACCTGCTCCGGGGTGTAGTCGGGGAACCGCTGCTTCACCAGCGCGGCTAGGCCGGCCACGTGGGGAGAGGCCTGACTGGTTCCAGCAAACCAGCAGGCGGAGCCGGGGGTGGAGCGTTCCTTGGTGGTGCGTCCGCAGGCGACCCCGGTGATGTCCGGCTTAATGCGGCCGTCGATGGTCGGCCCGCGGGAACTGTAGTCCGCGATGTACTCGGTATCCCACCAATGGGTTGCGCCCACCGCCAGCATACCCGTGTTCTTGCTCTCGGCCGGGTTGCCGATGTGGTGTCCCTCCGAATAGTATTCCAAATTACCAGCAATCCAGGCGGTTAACTGTATCCAGGCCGGGTCAGTGGCACAGGCTTCCTTGCGTATAGCCAGGTAATACAACCCTTCGTCGTCCTCACTTCCGGCTTCAAACCGCACAATAGCGCGAGGAATATCTGAATCACCGCCATCTTGAACGTCCACATCGCTGACAATTCTTTGGGCATTGCTGTTATCAGTTGCTGACTTATTCAGATATAGATCTAAATTACAATCAGCTCCACCCCAAGCGTCATCCCATCTCATAAACGCGGTCACACGAGAGGCTCTTCTGTCTTCTTCATCAAATGGCAGATAGAATGTATTACCTACGTCTCGTGGTGTGTAATTGTGGGAACCATTGCCATCGGGATCGCTGAACCTGCCGTACCAAACCTCTCTAGCAGAGTTGCCAGCAGAATTAACGAATACGATGCCGCCATCCACCCCCGTGTTAATGCTTCTGATTATCCCATTAGGGAAGTAGGAGGTTCCATCGCCAGGCCCTTGATACAGGTTGCCTATCGAACGGTTGATAACGTCCACCCCGTTTCCCACCATCCAGTCAACGGCGGTCTCCAAGTCTCCCCCTGATTTGGGATTGGCTATGTACAGCTCGACTTCAGGGGCAACGTCCATCAGCGTTTCGGCCACAATGGTGCCGTGGTCGCCGTCAACCTCGCAATCCGCCAGGCGTGAGCTGGGGGCACGGGCTGCTTCGGCATCGAAATAGCAGCGGGCCATCACGTTGCGGGGCAGCTCGCTGCCCTGCAACTGGCTGAAGCCCTCAAAGCCACTGTCGATAATGCCGACCTTGACGCCCTGGCCCCGGTAGCCCTGGCGGTGCCAGGCGTCGGCCTGGTGCAAGGCCACGCCCTGGCTGACCACGTCGCCCAAACTTTGCGGCTCGGGCGGTATGACGGTATCCACGCGCCCCACGCCGGGCAGCTCGGAGGCCGCGCCCAGCAACGCCGGCGGGACGTGGGCTTCGATGTAGTCTTCGCCCACGTTGCGGACGAATACGTCATTATCTTCCAGATACTGACGCACGGCGGCGACCTGTTCCGGCTCAATATAGAAAGTCACCAGAACGGGTTCACCCGCCGGCGCGGCTCCGCCACCGGAACTGTCTGTGGTGCTCGGCTGTTGACCGGCGTCCCGCTGAACGCCGGTCAACGCCTCCTCGACCAAGCCGTTCAGATTGGAGTCAAGGTTGGGATATTTGGGCGGTTCCTTGGTTACCGGGGGCAGGTCACTCTCTTCCTCGTCGTTGTCGACCGACTGGACAGGGACGCGCTCCGGGGCAGGCGGGGCCGCCGGGAGGTTGGCGTCGCGACCGAAGTCAGCGGCGTCGGCAACCGACGGCTGGGGCTGCGGTTGGGCTTCAGGCTGTTGTCGCTCGCTGGCGGCGAACAGGGTGCCGGCCGTCAGCACCGCCGCCAGCAAGATGGCCGCCACAGTTGCTGCCAGCCAATGCTTGCGAAGAGTAAGAATTCCGGTACTCATAGGTCAATCCCCCTCCGTGCTGTGGGATGCACCAAGCCGATGTGCTCCCCGTATTGTAGACCAGATGCCATTGTTACCGCTTACAGGCAACAGTTACATACCGTTGTAAAAATGGTTGACTATGGTTACATGACCGCTGTCGTCAATTCCTCGAGGCGCGGTCTGAGCCGCGCCGCCGCCCCAACAGTGCAAGACGGCTCCGCCCGGGAATCTCACCCAAGAACACCGAGCTGGTCCCCGTTCAAGCCGCCCCGCGTGTTTCACCACGCACGACAGCCTGAACCGGATTGGGTCCGCGTCTCCGCTTCCCCAGCCGGTGCTGCGCTGCAAGCGCCGGTCTCAGCTGTCCAGAGATCGCGCCCCAGTACGTCCACACGTGCTTCACTCGCTTCCTTGCAGGTACGGTAAAGGCGACATGCACGCCATTGCCGACGGGTGCTACCCGCCGGCGAGGGATGCGCTCGGAACAGCCAAGCAAACGTCGGGCCAGCACCAGAGCCGCTGCCTGGTGGACGCTGAGCCCGTAACGCTCCATGAACTTCACCCGACCTATCACCGAACTGAAGGCCGGGTTCACCTGATGTACCTCAACTCCCTGCCGGTATCCGCGGGATATGAAGCACGCCCTGGTCTTGCTATAACTGAAAGATGACAGCATCCGGCTGTAACGGTGCGATTCACCTTCAAGGGATGCCTTCTTCTGCCGGAAGTCCAGTTTCTCAATGACGATGGGCTTACCCGCGTCACGGGCATACCCGACCACGTTCGCCACCGCGTCGCCGATGATGGACTCAGCCTGACGCTGGGACTTCCCGTACGTCACCAGCGGCACGCTGAATGCGTTGACGTAGTTGCCGCTGTCATCAGTCTCACAGACCGCCAAGTGGTCGGCGTTCAGGTCCACGCCCACGGCGCCACGCCGTTGGTCGGTCACCACCGGCACATCCATCATGTCCATTGTGGCGAACACCCGCCAGCCCTTGGCATCCCGCTTGAACCTGTAACTGATGGCCTGACCCAGAGCGGTGGCCCGTGCCGCTTTATCACCATGCTCGCCTCGGTAGAGACGGTACTCAGCGTTGCTGTCCATCGCCGCCAGAACCTGCTCGTGACCGTGGTTGAAGTGGATGCCCCTGATCGTCAGGTACTTGCCATGCTGAGCGGCCAGGCAGTCCGGCAGCCGCAGCCGCAGGGTCAGCGTGCCGTCGTCGGCAACGGCGGCCACGCATAGTTGGCACCCCGCCGTTTCGTCACGACTGCCCAGCACGAAGAACTCGTCGCTGTGGGCCTCCTGCCAGTCGGACAACCATTCATGGTGGCTGGCGTAACCATTCTCCGCCAGGTGGTGCTGCTTGCGCCACAGCCGCTTCGACCCAAAGCACAACCTGATCCGTCCCACCGCAATGTCAGATTCCAGTGCAGCCAGCCTATGCCGCAGATTGGCCAACCGCCGCTTCTTCTGATGAACCTGGTCATGCCGGCCACGTTCGGCGGCGTCGGAAATCTGCCGCTCGGCCCGCGCAATCCGCCGCTGCAGGGCGTCCAGCAGCAGTTTCTGCTGCTCTCTGACTGACGCCAACTTGCCGTCCAGCGACACCCGCACCGCATTGAACATCCGGGCGGGTATCCCGTTCAGTCTGCCTGAGCCGCCGCCAAGGCCCGTTCCGCCCGCCGTCTGGCCGAACGCCGTCCGTAAAGCCGAGCGCACAGCGAGGTCATCACTTCGGTTACGTCCCGCACCAGGTCATCATCCATCTCATCTTCTTCCATGACCAGAATTCGGGCTCCCCGTCCTGCCAGCGCAGCCTCCAGGTACTCAAACCCGAAACGGCTCAACCGCTCCCGATGCTCCACCACTATCGTGGCCACCGTATGGTCCGCTACTAAGCGACGCAACCGACGGCGGTTTCCGTTCAATCCTGAACCGATTTCCTTGACCACCTCATCCGGTCGGCATCCCCGCTGCGTTGCCCATTCCACGACCCGGCCCACCTGCCTGTCCAGATCATCCTTCTGGTCTGCCGACGAAACGCGAGCGTACACCACGCAACGCCCATCCTGCTCAGGTGGCATCACCACGTAGTAACGCCCGTTGGGCAACTGCTCTACCTGAAGTTCGGGCGGCAGCTTCCCAGCATGGTGCATTCGTGCCGTGGTGGCCTTGTCGAAGCCATAAAGGCGGCCCCACGCGGTGAGGCTGATGCGGCGACTAACAACGTCCATAATCAACTGAAATATACTAAACTGACAACAGTTGACAACCCCGTAACAGCACGCGACGACGACACGCCATCGCCAAAGACCGGGAACGGGCACGACGTTACACCCAGCGCCGCGACCAAGAGATGCGACGCCAGATCCGCGAAAGCCTGCTGGAAGCCCAGCCCAAGATGGTCGCCGTCGAAAGCCTGCGTCACATCAACATGAACGCCTCCGCCCGTGGCACCGCTGCCGCGCCGGGCAAGAACGTTGCTGCCAAACGCAAACTAAACGAAAGCCTCGCTGAGGCCGCCATCGGCCACGTCGGCAAACTCCTGCGGGAGGAAGCCGCCAAACTTGGCCTACCCACCGTCTCCGTCCCGCCGCACGGCACGTCCCAGACCTGCCCGCGCTGCGGAGACCGGCACTCGAACAACCGCGAGAGCCAAGCGGTGTTCCGGTGCCGGAATTGCGGTCTCTACGCCCACGCCGACTGGACTGCCGCCGTTATCATCCGCAACCGGGCCTTCGTCCGGCACGGCGAATGGCAGTCTGGCTACACACCGGACGTACTGACCGCACCCACCGGGTGGCGACAGCAGCCATCCCGCTCCCTGCCTTACCAACCCAGGTTGGGCCTGGAGCTAAGCGTGTTCAAGCCGGAAGGCACCGTGACGAGTTCCCACGGGAGCAGGGTCCGTGGCCCAAGGCCGGACCGCCGTATCCAAGCGGCAGTCTCAGACGCCAAAAGTGTTTCAAATAGGATGACCTCGGGAAAACACTCTCGGAGACTTCCAGAGAAGTAGCCGGGAGCCCGATTTCCGGGTACCGTGCCCAATTTGTCAACACGCTGTAAACAACTGCATTGCTACGGCGCTGAGTTCAGCGGCCGACACGACGCCTGTGGAATGGCGCTCCTCAAGTCTTGACACGTTGCCGAGACCTGATCGGCAACTGGTGAATGCGCCCCCAGGGGACTGTACTGGGGGCGCGATAGGGAGTAGTCCCGTGCGAGTGACTACTGTAGCGACAGTAGCAGGTGTGACTTGCTTTGGCAACAACCGGTCAGTCATTTGAGGCGATTTCGCTACTCGGGTGCGATCGGAATTGGCATGGGATTGGTCATGCGAGCGGGTTTAGCCAGCGTAGGCCGGGGAAGCGGGCGAAATCCGAATCGTTGGTGTGGAGCTCCGCGTCGTGTTCAATGGTCAATGCGGCTATGTGGGCGTCGGTCACCAACTTGGTTCCGCTGCCGGCGACGGCGAGGTTTTCCTGGAAGATGCGCATGTGGCCGTCGCCCGGGTTGATCGGAGTGATGTGGTCATGTCGGAACCAGCCGGCTACGGAGTCCGCGGCATTGGCCGGCGACACGGGAGGACTTAGGACACCGGGAATGCTGATCACGCGCACAAACCCTGTTGCTACTGCCCAGGGGATGCCGACGCTTTCGGTCCCATGAACCAGGTCTTGCCACCAGCGTTGGGCCACGTCATGCTCTGGGGCGTCAGGTTTGTGAGCGTAGATCAGCATGTTGATGTCCGGTACGATCATGCGTTGCGTTCCCTGGATCTCCGTTCCTTCTCGAAGTATTCCTGATCCATAAGTTCATCGTTCAGCCGGTTGTAGTTGACCCGCTGCTCTTGGCCGATGAGGCCCGCACGGGCGGCAGCAGAGGAGGGTTCCGTCTCGGTGGCCGGCGCATCCGGCTCTGTGGTGGAGATCTCTCCGATGTCCAGTGAAACCAACGCGCCTTCCGGCAGGTCAATGGCTTCCAGCGGCGTGAGTACCCCGTTGGCGAACCTGGCTTTCACGGTTTGTGTCATAACTCGCTCCCTGCGGCGCTCTGCTTGATGGTTCCACGCGGGCAGTGTAGCACTGGCTACGTCGATTGCATTTGCGGTGTTTGTCGAGGGATTTAGCTATTCCGAAAAATTAGTATCGTCGGCATGGGTTTGTCTACTGAATTGGAGAGTAGCGAAATCTTCTCAGTCATTTTTCAGGATAGGGCCCCCGCAGCTCGGTCATCTTCATGCGAAACCCGCCCTGGCCCTGGATCCCCTTCACCCGGTTGCAGTAGGGACATAGGAGCTGCCAGTTCCGCACCTCGTGCGCGCCGTCGTCGCTGACCGCCAGTATGTGGTCCACCTCAAAGCGGAGGTAGTGCGGCAGGTGGATGCCGCAGCCCGGGCAGCATATAGACAGACCCGCACCTCGGAGGGAACCTGGCGTCGTTGATCGCCTGCCGTGTCTATGGGCCAACCGGGCCCGCTATAGCTTTAGCGACCAATCCCAACCATCAGATGTACGGAGATGAACGTTTCAAATAGACGCATGATAACCTTATAATCAGCCGCCATTGAAGGTTGTAATCGTACGATGCAAGGAACCGCCCTTTATCCGCGTTACCTGGGACGCCATCTGCTGGAGGCACTGGAAGATTCTCCAGTGGTCTTGGTCCACGGGCCTCGCCAGTGCGGCAAGACCACGTTCGCCCAGTCAGTATGCGCTCCTGACCATACGACGGACGCGCTACGACACCCAGAAACCTCCTACTGGTACATCAGCTTCGATGACGACGTGGTAAGAGCGGGAGCACAATCGGACCCGATGGGATTCGTTGCCGACTTGCCAGAGCGAGTGATCCTAGACGAGGTACAGCGTGTTCCGGAAATCTTTTCGGCACTGAAGCTGGCAGTGGACCGTCGGCGCACGCCGGGGCGCTTCCTTCTCACCGGCTCGACCAATGTATTGCTGGTACCCACGCTGGCGGAATCCTTGGCTGGCCGGATGCAGATCGTCCAGCTCCACCCCCTATCACAAGTGGAACTGACGGCAGGACTCGGTACATGGCCAGCCAATATCGAACCCGGTCAGGGATTTCTGGATGTGTTGTTTGGAGACGGCTTCAAGATGGGTCGAAACGACAGGATGGGCGTCGAGCTGGCCGAGCGCATTGTCGCCGGCGGATACCCCGCCGCCCTGACGCGCCCGACTGAAAGGCGCATTGCAGCCTGGTACAGAGACTACGTGGAGGCTCTGGTCCAGCGGGACGTGCAGGACCTGGCACGCATCAGAGAATTGGACGTGATGCCCAGGCTGTTGGCCGCGGCGGCTTCACAAACGGCCCGGCTGTTCAATCTTGCCGACCTGGCGGCTCCATTCCAGCTAACCCGTCCCACCATCCAGGATTACGTTGCCCTTCTCGAGCGGGTCTTTTTGCTGGGCCGGCTGCCGGCTTGGAGCAACAACCGGCTCAGCCGCCTGGTCCATGCGCCGAAACTGCACCTCTGCGACACGGGCCTTATCTGCGCCTTGCTCGGCGTGGACTCGAAAGCTCTCTACACGGATCGCACGCTGATGGGACAGGTGATGGAGACCTTCGTGTTCCAAGAGTTGCAGCGCCAATCCGGCTGGAGCGAGACACCGACGAAGTTCTCTCACTACCGCGATAGGGACCAGGTTGAGGTGGATATAGTTCTGGAGCGCGGAGTGTCGGCGGTAGCCGGTGTGGAAGTGAAGGCCGGCGCCACCGTCAAGCCCGGTGATTTCCGCGGTCTGCGCAAGCTGCGGAAGATCGCCGGAGATAGGTTCACCAACGGAGTCGTGATCTACGATGGCGAGATGACAGTCAGCTTCGGGGACCGCCTGTACGCGGTGCCGGCCCGCCACCTGTGGGAGCACTCGCGACTTCCCGGTGGTACTGCGCCAACCGCCGTCCGGTGAGCGCTGCCAGCTGCTCGTCCACCATCACGCCGGTCCTCACGTTGTGCTCCCGCAGCTCGGGCATCTTCATGCGAAAACCGTCATGGCCCTGGGTTCCCTTCACCCGATTGCAGTAGGAACACAGCAGTTGCCAGTTTCTCACCTCGTGCTCGCCGTCGTCGCCGAGCGCCAGGATATGATCTACCTCGAACCGCAGGTAGTGCGGCAGGTGGATGCCGCAGCCCGGGCAGATGCCGCGTTGCATAGCGTAGAGGCATACTCGGACTTCCTCGGGGATCTGGGGCCGTTGATTGCCTGCCCCGCGGCGGCGCGGTGGCCGCTTCTCGTAGACCTCCACCGGCTCCAGGTATTCCTGCAGCAGCGCCACGTCCATGGGCCGGTCTGGCTCGCGGTAGAGGTAACGCCCCCGGCCGACCCTGGTGATCAACTGCGGGGATGGCTTGCTGTGGGCCTGGGTGGTGCGGCCGGACAAATCGCTCAGCTCGCGGTTGACCAAGTTGCGGTCCCGCTTGGCCCTGGGATCAAAGCTGGCCACGCCCAGAGAGGCCACTCGCTCGTAGATCTCCTCGGTAGCCAGGACGCGCCCCTGGTTGGCTGCCATCACCTGCACGATGTGAGGGCGCAGGCTGCTCGCTGCCTTCATCCGCCACCTCGATTAACGTCGTTTCAGGCAAGGATTTTACATGTCTTGGCCTGTGATTTCTTCAATGAAGTCGGTACAGATGGAGTTGACGACAACTGTACAGCACGACATATGTTGAATGGTATGCATTGGCCAGTTCCAAGATCAGCTACCAGTTCTGCGATGGCACGCTAACGATGGTCTGCCTCGCCAGAGCTGGATACTAACCGTGGTCGATTGATTGCCGGCGACGCGTCTAGGTTTGTTTTGATTCATCGGAGGGGCGGTAGGGATTCAAGGGCCCCTGCCGCTCCTCCACCCCCCACCACTGTAGTGGTAGGGGGTAGAGGAACGCGTTAACCGTTGCCAACCCTTCAGTTTTGAGTAGAAAATCTCCCTCATCCGGGCAGGCTAACCGGGCTGCCGGGCAGACAAACCGGGCCAAAGGGCAGGCAAACCGGGGAAAAAGGCAGGCAAACCGGGGAGAATGGGCAGACAAACCCGGCTGCGAGGGCAGGCTAACCGGGGTGATTGCGTTCGGCTCACCGTGTTTTCCGGGCAGGCTAACGACGATGGAACCATCTCGGATCGTCGTCAGTCTGCCGGCATACTCGTTTTGAGTAGGGGTTCACCCTGTCTCCAGCCTGTGCTGCAGTGCGTTCCGGGCAGGCTAACGATGCTCGTCGTTGTCGTCGCCGTGCAGCGGCGGGAGGATCTTCCCGTTTACCACCCGGAGTTCACCGGCTTTTTCCAGCTGCCGCACGTATCCCCACGCTTCCCCCGGCTTCCTTCGCTCGGACATGCTGGACATGGTTGGGAAGGTAAGAAACACCAGGTCTGAATCCGTAATCATGGGGTATCTCTCCGGATCCTCCACCTGCACCCAGCGACGCGCCTTTCCCTTCCCCACCGGAATTATGGTGACCCCAGGGTTGTGCCACTGGTACGCCAGGTTGATCAGCAACCGGTAGGCCGGCGCTGACTTCACGCCCCACAACCGCAGATTGTTCGAAACCTGCGGGCCGTTGCCCGAGCCGGGGGGCAGGTCAACGATGATCCGCACCGATTCGTCCAAAGCTCCCGGACCTCGCGGTATGCCGCCCACGGAAACCACACGGCGCAACTCGTTGCGCTTGGTCTGCGGGTCGTACAGCGGAACTCTGGCGTCCCAGCTGTCCAGGGCTTCCACCGCCGCCATCAGCCTGGGCCAGTACTCGGCAGGGCTGGGGGTTCGGGTGGGATAGAGCCACTTCAGGAACTCCCGCAGAGAGACGGACATGGCCACCGGCTGGCCCCGCTCCCGTTCCTGCATGGGCACGCTCAGCACCGACTCCACGAACATGCGCAGCGCCAGGGGAGCGCCCCTGCCGGGGCTGATGGTGGGACCGGCGCCCAAGTCGTACAGTGCCAGAGGCAGCGCCGGGGAAGGAGTGTCCACGTTGGCGAAACCGGGCATCACCAACTGCTTGCCGTCGGGCCCGTACTCAGCGTGGGCGGCCGGGCTGAACAGGAGCCGCGGGTTGTTCGACGTGTTGGCCATCGCCAGGCGTGCCGGAATAACCCGGTCCGTCAGACGGCGATTGGGTTCCACCGGACGAGGACGCTGTTGCCACGTGCCGACCAACGGCGCCATGGGCCACCTCACGTCGTCGCCGGCGTCCACCGCAGCGCGGTATTCGTCCCAGAGGTCACTGATGGGGATTGCCACTGCCCCGACCATGATCACACCGTCGCTCAGCTCCAGCGGCGGGCTGATGTTGTGGCCGAGCAGCGCCGTCAGCCGTTCGCAAGCCGCGTCGATGGCCTCGGCTGGACAGTCGGCGCTGTGGATCCAGGCGGCCAGAGCCTCGGATGTAGGACGTTCTCCTCTTCCCTGCGCGAGCACCTCGTCGGCTTTCCTGACGTCGGAGAGGGGTGCATCCGGCACAGTTGGCGTGCCTGCACCTGTCTGCGATTGGCCTTCAGTCGTCAACCTCGTAACCTCCTTCGATGTCGCCATGGTCCGATCCCATAACTTCCCAGCGTAGCCCAGCGCCGCCGGTGTCCCAGCGCAGCCGCAGCGGCTCCGGCCTGGGCCCGTAGTTGCCCTTCACAAACTCCAGCCTCCAGGTCCTGGGTACAGGCTCTGCCGATTTCCCAATCTCCGCCTGCAGCGTCCACAACGCCCTGGCGGCGCCCTGCCAGTCGGTGGATCCGGCGTAGCTCATCCCCGCCGACTTGGGCGGATGCGCCAGCATGAGCACCGCGCAGTTGTTGGCCTGCCCCCAGGCGTCCCAGTGGGACACGAAGGCCCGCACCAGCCCCCGGGCGTTCTCGTCGGCCGCGTAGGCAGCGGCCAGCGGGTCCAGCACCAGCAGGCGGGCGTCCTCCTGTTCGCACAGTCGCCGGAGGCGTTCCCCCGTGACGGTGAGTTCCGCCATGGTGGATATGTGCCGGCCCTGGGGCGGCGCCCACACCGGTCCTTCACCCACCAGGTTGACGATGTGCAGGTTTTCGAGCCGCTCCGGTTTCACCCAAGGGGCCGCGTTGCCCGAAATCTGGTGTAGTCGCCGGTAGAACTCCTGCGGCTCGTCCTCCCAGGAGGCGAACACCACGTTGGCGCCCTCCGCAGGCACGGCATTGCCCAGCCGCATCATCCCGCCAGGGCTCGAGATCCACTCGCCGTAGTCACCGCCGGAGGCGACACCGGCTCCCAGCTGCAGCGCCAGGCGGGATTTACCGGCGCCACCCTCGCCGGTGAGCAGGGCCACTCTGCCGGCGGGCAGCCTGTCGTTGATCAGCCACTGCCGTGGCTCTGGCGGGACGTTGCCCCAGGTGGACACCCGCAGCGGCGTGGCCGTCTCAATTGCACGGGTCAGCGTCTCCAGGGAGCCACGAAGGTCGGTCTGCGCCAGGGCCACCGCCTGGCGGAAACCGGTGGGCTTCCTCTCAACTTCGCGCTGCAGTATTGCCAGGGCCTCCCGAGCGCGCTGGTGTCCCTCCCCGGTCAACCTGCCGGCCTCGATGTCGTCGGCCAGCGCCATCAGGTCCAGGAGCGCCTGCGACTCCATGTCCGGCGCCAGTTCCTCTCCCTCGAAGGCCGAGACGGGTTGGTGACCATTAGGGGTCGTCATGCGGGCACCTCTTCCATCAGCAGCGCGGCCTGGCGCTGGGCCTCCCACCGCGGCCAGCCGTTCACCTCCGCCAGGGTGTCGGCGTAACCGGGCCAACTCTCGGTCAACGCAGCGAAGGGGTTCATGCCGGAGACAACGCCGGCGTCCTTGCCCTCCGGCGGGAGCACCGCCCGAGCCGTACCGCCGTGAATGCGTACCGCGCCGCATAGCCGACTGGCAGCCCTCTGGCCAGCGGCATCGTTGTCCGCATGGATGACTGCACCCGCTGCCGCGGTGGCCAGCCATCCGGCGAAGCCGTCGGCGTTCATGCCGGCATCCCCCATGCTGGCGACCGCTGGACCGGTAAACCGCGCCGCCAGGGCCAGAGCGTCCGCGACGCCCTCGGCAACCCTCACCGGTGCGTCGATGCTGGCCAGCAGCGGGTTGCCCAGGACCAGCACTGCTCCTGTCTTGTCTCCCAGGGTCCGCTTGCCCAGGCCGCCATCCGGCTGGGGCCGATCCAGAGCAGGATTGCCGTCCCGGTCCACGGCGATGATCTCCACCGCCTGCGGGTTCGGCAACCGGGGCCAGGCCTCAGCCCAGGCGGCGGGCTTGGCCAGCAGGGCCACCAGGGAACCGGCTCCGGTGTGCGGCCCTGGGCGCGTGCGTGATGCCGGCAGCCAGCGGAGCGGCGTGGGGGCTTCCACCTCGGGTCGCCACAGGTGGCGGTTGGCAAACCAGCGACGGGCGGGATGGACGGCGTCCTTGGGTATGGCCTCAGTGTCCGCCCAGATCAGGGCCGGCAAGTCGTTTTGCGGCTTCTGACGTGACGGGGTCGAGGGTTGGTGCGGTGCCACTGGTGGTGGTGATGGCCGGTTGCGCAGATGCGGGACCACCAGGACCTCGCGCAGCTCGTCGTTGCGCCGGCAGTCGAAGCAGTGAACGCTGATCCAGCCCTCGTCGTTCACCCAGATGGCGGCCGGTGCGTCCTTCTTGCGGTGTTCCAGCGGGCAGAAGAAACTCCAACCTCCCCGGAAGCGGTTGTCCTTGACCCCCCGCAAGCCGGGCAAGATGGCGTTGATGATCAGCTGCTCCGATGCAGCAGCCCGCTCTGTGGTGGTAGAATACGCCACAGCAGGGTCAACCTCCGCTCAAGTTGGCCTCTGAATTGCCGTCCGGTCTGCCAACCGGACGGTGCGATTTTATCACCCTTGCCCAGCGCCAACCAGCGTTTGACTGTTGCCGGTCGGTGAGGTGAAAACTATCCCAAAACGATCACACCCAGCTGCTTTGCTGTCTAGATGTACACCTGTCGCCATGTTTTCATGTACTGGTGTGCGTCTGGACATTTCAGGCAGGTGGATCAACAACCGGAACGCCTGACGGCTCGAAGTCCCGCACGTTGTGGGTAACCGCTATTCAGAATCTGATGAAATCTGATACTCTAGGTTTGCTGAAGCCCAGGCTCCAGGGCCAGACCCGCTTGACGCTTCGCTGACCACCGCCGGCATTGCCGGTCTTACACGGTCTCCACGTCCTGTCACCGGGAAGCTCGAACCCGGCCATTGTTCCAGACTACGCGCGGCATTGACGTCGCGATCATTCAATACGCCGCAGCCGCCGCACCACCACTCCCGGTCTGAGAGCGTCAGGTCGTCGTTCTTCCAGCCGCACTGTGAACATAGCTTCGATGACGCGAACCATCGGTTCGCCTTCACATACTCCGCGCCGTGCCACAGGCACTTGTACTCCAGCTTGGTCAGGAAGCCTGACATACCGGCATCGGCAATTACCCGCGCCAGCCGGCGGTTCATCATCATCCCCGCCACGTTCAGCGTCTCCGCCACCACCCGGCCCGATGACTTGGCTATCGCCGTGGTTGCCTTGTGATGGTTGTCGCTGTGCACATTGACCACCCGGGCGTGGAGCCTGCCCCGCCTGACGTACAGCCGCTCCCGCCGGTTGGAATGATTGCTCCGGCGGTGGACGTTCCGACTGCGGGTGATGGCTTGACAACTGCTGCCATCTTTCATATTTCTTTGTTAATGATCATAGGCAAACGCATCAGGCTCACCGACTGGGGTCGTCAGTACGGCCTTGACCCTCAATCCACCTGGCGGATACTCAACGAGGACCGGTTGCCACCGGGTCTGCAGGTGGAAAAGGTCGGTCGCATCTGGTACGTGATCGTGCCCGATGAAGCGCCGGCCTTGCTGACGGTGGGATACGCTCGAGTTTCCAGCCACGAACAGAAGCCTCAGCTGGAACCGCAGGCCAATCGCCTGCGGGCCTATGCCGGACAGAACGGCATCTCGCTGGACCGGGTGGTCTCGGAGGTGGCCAGTGGTCTGGATGACCGGCGGCCCAAGTTGCGCCGGTTGCTTGCGACCCCAAGGTGGGGACCATCCTGGTTGAGCATCGGGACTGGCTGGCCAGGTTTGGCGTCGGGATGGTGGAAGCCATGCTGCAGGCCCGTGGTGGGGAACTGGTGGTGATGGAGGAGCAGGAGGTTGATGACGACCTGGTGCGGGACATGACCGAGATACTGACCTGTTTCTGCGCACGGCTCTACGGGAGGCGTAGCGCGGCCAGCCGAGCCAAGAGGGCGCTCAGCGTGGTGCAGGCATAGGCTTCATGACCAAGAAGCGGAATGACCAGCGCAGCACCTGTCCTGAGGGATGGCTCAAGGCGGGGATCAAGGTGCCGGTTCATCTGACCGTGCGGCAGGAGAGATACGCCACCCGCTGCGTGGGCATCGCCCGCGCCGTCTACAACCAGATGGTTGCGACCCACCGGATGGCTCGCGCTCACGGCGAAGGTCGTTGGCCCAGCCCCATGGAGCTGGAAAAGGCCTTCAACGGGCTGAAGCACGCGGCGGAGTTCGGGATGGGATACGCCACCGAGGTGAGCAAGTTCGTGGCCCAGGGCGCGTGTCGGGATTTCAGGCATTCCTACGAGAACTGGCGCAATGCCGGTCTACGGGCGGCCAAACCCAGTTTCAAGAAGAAGAACCGCAACGGTACGGGCTCGTTCCTGGCCGCCTCTGGCGTGGACCGGGTGCAGTACGACGGCCACCGGCGCATCAGGTTGCCCTATCTGGGCTCGGTGAAGCTCAAGCGCGAACTGCCCGCGGGTATACCCTACGAGGTGAGGATCAAAAAGCAGGACGGCCAGTGGTACGCCAGCATCAATCACTGGAAGCCGCCCGTCGTCGCCGAGGACAAGACCCACGTCTTCGGCGCGGTGGACGTGGGCCAGAACCCACTGGCGGTGGACAGTGAGTTGGTGCACCACGAGAACCCCAGGGCCCTGGGCAAGCATCTGCGGAAACTTGGCCGATGGCAACGGGCATTGGCGAGGCGCACGGTCGGTTCCCGGGGTTGGCACGAGGCGCAGCGGCGCATCAACACCGTTCACCGGCGCATCGTCGGCCTGCGGGAGAACGCTCATCACCAGTTGAGCCGCCTGCTGGTGGGCAAGTACGCCGTGTTGGGCATCGAGAGCCTTAACGTGGCTGGGATGGACAAGTTGCGCCATCAGGCCCGTTCCATCCGGGATGCGGCCATCGGCGGCCTGCTGCGGAAGATCCGTTACAAGGCGGACTGGTATGGCACACTCATCGTGGAGGCGGACCGGTTCTTCCCCTCCAGCAAGTTGTGCTCCGATTGCGGCTACCACAACGGGGAGTTGATGCGGGAGACGCACTGGACCTGTCCGGAGTGCGGTATCCGCCAGGACCGTAACGAGAACGCCGCGCTCAACCTGTTGGGCCTGGCGATCGAGGCAGCTGATGAACTGCCGGACCAACTCATCTTAGGGCCGGTTGGGCCCGATGTAACGCTCCTGGACGGGAAGGCTCTGGCTGGCGGCAAGCGCGTCGCTGGTGAAATCGGCCCGGGTGAAGGGAGAACTGCCCCGTCGACGCGGAGAATGTCCGCGGTAGACGGAGGGACTGACGGCAACGCCATCAGTCGAACGGAAGCGCTTATCCCAGTCCAGTTACGACTGGTCATATGATAATCGCCTACCTCCCAGACAACCCTCCACCACTGCGCTGAACCGGTTCTTGGCTGTCACTTTACTGAGTCAAAGACCTCGGCAAATGACATCTTGGCGTCCTGCAATTGCCAGGTAGTCATCGCAAACTCCGTCTAGTATCGCATCAAATCAGTGCTTGCACTTCTTGGAGGTTCGAGCGTGAGGTTCCTATGCTGGCTGCAATTTCGAGTTGCGGGGAGGTGCAGCAGCCATGTACGGGAAGCGGTATACCATAGAGTT
>MKWU01004487.1_pt1 | contig 16449 bp, 11 predicted proteins | sample 809101 | NCBI WGS metagenome assembly MKWU01 (sample SAMN05860141, study PRJNA318959) | sponge metagenome | host: Aplysina aerophoba | place: Slovenia: Piran, Adriatic Sea, Gulf of Piran | collected 2013-05-07 | reverse complement strand
CGACGCTGACGCCGTTGCTGTATCCGGGAGGCCACGCCGTGCTGTACGGCGGCGCGCCAACGCTGGCGCCGCTGCTCGCGGAGCGCCGGGCGTTCCAACTGGTGCGCGAGACCCGCCGCCGCGCCCTTCGCGTTGCCATCCTTGGCGCACCGCCATCCTGAGCGAGACACCGGCCAGCGCCGTCAGCTCGGGTCAGGTTCGGGATGCGACTCTGGTTCCGGGAACTGCTCGGCGGCTTGGGCGGCCCAGGTGCTGTCCGGGAAGCGTTCCTGGAGTTGGGTTACGAAGCGTGCCGCGGCATCGTGGTCGCCGGCGTCGCGCCACGCCTCGGCGCCGCGCAGCCATGCCTCGCCGGCCACGTCTTCATTGTCCGCGAAGCGGATGGCGGCGGCGCCGTACTCCTCGGCGGCCTCGGCCGGTTCGCCGGAGGCGGCCATGGCGCGCCCCACGCCGAGCGCGCCGCGGCTCGCCACCTCGATGTCGTCGGCCAGCGCCAGCCCACGGTAGAGACTGATCGCGCGCGGCCAGTCCTCGGCGGTCTCATAGGTGCGCCCGAGCAGCAGGTAGGCGGCGATGCGGGCATCGTCGCCGCCCTCCTCCACCACTTCCAGCAGTACCGGCTCGGCGGCGCCGGGGTCGGCGGCGATCAGCGCCTCCCCGTACGCCAGGCGGGCAGCGTCGGCCGCCGCCGGCGTCGCTTTCTCCGAGCCCTGCACTCCCGTGGCGCGGCGGTAGTAGCCGAGCGCCAACTCCGCTCCGGCGGCGGACACGACGGCACGGAAGCGCTCCGAGACCTGCTCGACGCGCGCCCCGGCCGGGTGGTGGTTCAGGTATGTCCACGCCTGCTCCGCCATGGCGGGGATGTCGTCCAGCTCCGCCAGCACCTGCAGGACCGAGAACCGCGCCAGTTCCGCTACCGGGGGACCGGCTTCCGTGTCGCCGGCGCCGGCGGCGGCGATCGCGATCTCGTACGCGTCGATTGACGCGCGCAGCCGGCCGCGCATACGCAGCGCATCGGCGAGCTGCAGGCGGCCGATGGCGGCCAGGGCGGGAGCGGCGGGGGCCGTGGGGCGCCCAGCGGGGGCCCGGGCTGCGCGGCGGACAGGCGTTCAAGCCACGCCTCCGCCCCGGTCAGATCGCCGCTGGCCAGGTGCAGCCGGGCCAGCTCGAACTGGATGGCCGGCCGCAACGGGTCACCCGGCGGTACTGCCTCGAGGGCGGTCAGGAACTCCTCTTCCGCGGTGCCGCGCTGCTCCAGCAACGACGACGCCAACCCGGCGCGGTACCAGTGCGGGCCGCTCTCCCGATCAGCGGCGAGTTGCCGGAACAGCGTGCGCGCCGCATCCAGGTCGCCGTCACGAAACAGGGCCAGCGCCTGCCAGGTTCTCGCCAGGGACGCGGAACCTTCCGCGGCCCCGGCAATGAGCTCTCCTTGTGCTTCGCGGGAGCCGTACGCTACCGCCGCCAGCCCGAAGTGCGACGCGGCGTCCGCGGGCCGTTCCAGCCGGTACAGCGTGGCCGCCTGCGCGAAGTGGGCGGCTGCCAGCCACGACCCGCGCGCGGTCGCCGTGACTTCTTCCAGCAACTCCAGTGCCGACTCGTACTCGCCATTGTTGAAGTGGCTCACCGCCAGCGCGTACCCTGCGCGGCGCCGCAACTCGCCGTCCTCTCCGGCCTCGTCCAGGGCGGCGCGGAAGAACGGCGCCGAACGGGCGAATTCGCCGCGCCGGGCATACACCGCGCCGATGCGGTACTGGCTCTCGGCACGCGCCGCCGGCGGCAGATCGGCGGCGCTGAGCGCCAGCGTCTCCAGCGCGGTGATCTCGTCGCCCGTTTCCAGCAGCGCGATGCCGCGGCGCTGTTCTTCCTCGGCAGTCAGCCGCCGCCGTTCGGCGATCTGCCCGAGGAGGCGCAGCAATGCCGGCTGGTCGCCGGCGCGTTCCAACACGTCCAGGAGCAGCGCTTCCACGTCGGCCCGGTGCCCGCTGTCCGGGAACTGCTCCAGGAACCCGCGCAGGGCCGCGGCGGCATCTTCGATGCGCTGCTCGGCGGCCAGCAGCACGGCGCGGTTGAACAGCGCGGCTTCCCCGACGCCGGCGTCGGGCCCGAGCGCCGCCTCCTCGAAGCTGGCAATGGCCTGCTGCGCCGAGCCGTTCTCGACGTGAGCGAACGCCAGGTTGAGATTCAGCACCTGGCGCAGGTCGTGTTGCCGGGCACTCGCCAGGCCGCGGTCATAGGCGGCGGCGGCGGCGCCCCAGTCGCCTGCGGCCGCCGCCAGGTCGCCGTGCAGCAGGCCCACCGCCCCCGCCACCGGCGCGGTGCCGGAATCGGCCGAGCGATCCGCGGCGGTGGCGTCATCGAGCACCGCCGCTGTCTCCTGCGCCGCGGCAAGATCGCCCTGTTCGAGCAGTATGCGCGCAAGCCGAAACAGCGCGCCCTGCCGGTGTGCGGCGTCGGGGAACAACTCCAGGTAGCTCCGGAAGTCGGCCGCGGCGGCCGCCAGATCGCCCTGGAAATACTTCGCTTCGGCAACGAAGAACAGCACATCGACCGCCGGCAGCGAGGCCGGGTAGTCGCTCAGAATGCGCCGGAAGCGGTCCTCCGCCGCCGCGTAGCGGCCATCCGCCAGCAGCAGCATGCCGGCGCGCTCCAGCCAGCGGGCCGGAGCGTCGGGTTCGGTATCCGCCCCGGCCGCGGCCAGCAGGGCATCGTATGCCGCACGCGCCTCATCACCACGGCCGAGCTGCTCCAGCGCACGCGCCCGCGTCTCGCGCGCCGCGACCAGGTAGGGCGGCATCGGCTCGGGAGGCTGGTCAATGTGGCGCTGCAGCGCGCCCACGGCTTCGTCCGCATCGCCCGCGGCCAGCCGGGCGGTGCCGATCCAGTACCAGATCTGGTTTCCGTAGGGGGATTCCGGGAACCGGCGCTGATGGGCGGCGAATCGTTCCGCCGCGCGCCCGTAGCCGTCCGCGGCGGCGGCCGCGGGACCGTTGGCCGCACCGTAGAAGATGCTCAGCGGTTCCAGAAACGACGCCTGAACCGCCTCCCCGGAACCCGGCGCACTGCGCACCACGTCGCGGAAATTGCGCGCCGCCACGTCGTACAGGCCCGCCTCGAAGGCGGCAACGCCCTGATTGTACAGGTCAACCGGGGAGACCTGGGCGACGGCGGCGGTTGCCGCCAGACCGGCGAGCACCGCCCACACGGCACGGAGCGGCGTGGCGCGGCTGCGGCGCCGCCCGAATGCCACTACTCTTTGGTGCTACCCACCAGCTCCGCCGAACTGCTCTCGGAGCGGGCGGCGGCCTTGTTAGTGCTGGTGTTGCTATTGCTGTTGCTGCGCTTGCGCCGGAACAGCAGCTTGCCGTCGCGCATGTAGCCGACCACGACACTGCCGGGCAGAAACTTGCCCTTGAGGATATCGAGCGACAGCGGATCCTCAATATCCTTCTGCAAGACGCGGCGCAACGGACGCGCGCCGTACCGCGGGTCGTACCCCTTCTCCATCAGGTAATCGCGGGCTTCCTTGCGCATCTCGAGTTCGATGCGCTGATCGCGCAGCCGCTCCCGCACCTCGTCGAGCTCCAGCGTCAGTATCCGCTCCAGTTCCTGCTTGCTGAGGGCATGGAACACCACCGACTCGTCGATCCGATTCAGGAACTCGGGGCTGAACAGGCGTTTCATCTCCGCCAGCACCTGGGAACGGATCTCCGCGAACTGCTTGCCGTACGCCTCCACCTGAAACCCGAGCGAAGTCTCGGCACTGATCTCGCGCGCGCCGGCATTCGAGGTCATGATCAACACGGTGTTGCGGAACGACACGGTGTGGCCGAGCTGATCCTGCAGTTGACCTTCCTCGAGCACCTGCAGCAGCAGGTTGAATACGTCCGGGTGCGCCTTCTCGATTTCATCGAGCAGAATCACGCTGTAAGGCCGGCGGCGAATGCGCTCGGTAAGCATGCCGCCCTCCTCGTAACCGACGTACCCGGGAGGTGCGCCGACCAGGCGGGAGACGTTGTGCTTCTCCATGAAGTCCGACATGTCAATACGCACCAAGGCGTCTTCGTTGCCAAACAGAAACTCGGCCAGGGTCTTTGCCACCAGCGTCTTGCCAACACCCGTGGGCCCCAGGAACACGAACGATCCGAGCGGGCGCCGTGGCGACGACAGCCCGGTGCGCGAACGGCGAATGGCGGCCGCGATCACGTTGATCGCCTCGTCCTGGCCGACCACCCGCTTGTGCAGCTCCTCTTCGATGTTGAGGAGACGTTCCGATTCGGTCTGCACGATGCGGGCCAGCGGGATGCCGGTGATGTCGGAGATCCCCTGCGGGATGCCCCCCATGTCCACCAGCCGCTGCTCGGCCTGCATGTCGCGCTGCCAGTCGCGCTCGCGCGACTCCAGGTCCGACTTCAACTGGCGTACCTGGTCGCGCACCGCGGCGGCCTTCTCGTAATTCTGGCTGTTGACCAGGTTGCTCTTCTCGATGGTGAGGCGCTCTATCTTCTCGTCCAGCTTGGTGAGCGTCTTGGGACGCACGCTGTTGTCGATGCGCTTGCGCGCGCCCGCCTCGTCGAGCAGATCAATTGCCTTGTCCGGCAGGTGGCGGTCGCTGATGTAGCGCTGCGACAGGTGCACGGCGGACTCCAGCGCCTCGTAGGTGTATACCACCTGGTGGTGCTCGGCGTAGCGGTCCTTGATCCCCTTGAGGATCTCGACGGTGTCGTCGACTTCGGGCTCCTCCACGAACACCGGCTGGAAGCGCCGCTCGAGGGCGGCATCGCGTTCGATGTACTTGCGGTACTCGTTGAGCGTGGTGGCCCCGATACACTGCAACTCGCCGCGCGACAGGGCCGGCTTGAGCATGTTGGAGGCGTCGATCGCCCCCTCCGCCCCGCCGGCGCCGATGATGGTGTGCAACTCGTCGATGAACAGCACCACGTTGCCGGCGCCGGTGATTTCCTTCATCACCCGTTTCAGCCGCTCCTCGAATTCGCCGCGATACTTGGTTCCGGCGACCAGCGAGGCGAGGTCGAGCGTCAGCACGCGCCGCCCGTGCAACACGTCTGGCGCGGTCCCGTTCACCACGCGCTGGGCGAGCCCTTCGACGATGGCGGTCTTGCCCACCCCGGGCTCGCCGATCAGCACCGGGTTGTTCTTGGTGCGGCGCGCCAGGATCTGGATGACGCGCTGAATCTCGCGCGCGCGCCCGATCACCGGGTCCAGCTTGCTCTCGCGGGCGAGCGTGGTGAGGTCGCGGCTGAACTCGTCCAGGGTCGGGGTCGGTTTGCGGCTCGAACTCTGGCCGCGGCGCCGCTGACCGCTGCTGCCGGTACTGCGCGGCTGCACGTCGCCGAGCCCATTGATGCGAATGATCGCCTCGCGCAGCATGTTGGGGGTAACGTTGAACTTCTCCAGGTAGCGCTGCACCACGCCGTCGCGTTCGCGCGCCGCGGCGAGCAGGAAGTGCTCGGTCCCGATGTACTCGTGGCCCATGCTCGAGGCTTCCTCCGCGGAGGTCTCCAGCATCTTGCGCGCCCGCTTGGAAGCCGGCACGTCACCGAGGATGAGGCCGCCCGAGCCCTTCGGCACGGTGCGCTCGATCTCCGTCTGCATCTCGGCGACGTTGACCTTGACGCGCTGCAGCGCCTTGACCGCCACCCCTTCGCCGTCCTTGAGGAGGGCGAGAATGACATGCTCCGGCAGTGACTGCTCCGAGTGGAACCGTTTTGCCTCTTCCTGGGCCAGGATGGTGAGGACCTTGTGAGCCCGCTGCGTCAGACCCCTAAACATGTGCCGATCCCGCGCGCCGTGCGCCAGGATTGCCATGCTGCCCGTACCGTGCACGCGTACCGCGAATCTGTGCTCTCACTAATACGGCTCCTTCGATGATGCTGTCGCTGCCACGATCGGGCCGCCCGTGCGGCTTACCTGACCAGCAGCGTACCGGACACCCGGAATACTACACCGGAGTATACCACATGTGCGACTGCCGACCGTGCGATCTTCACCCCCGTTATAGTCTAAGCCGGAGCACCGATCAAGCACGCCGCGATCCCCCCTGTTCAACATCGGCGAACGAGACGCCGCGCAGGAGTTCGAGCGGCATGCGGCCGGCGGCGCGCGCCGCCGGCAGCGCGGCCGCGAACCCGGCGAGCGCAATGGTGGCGCCGGCCACGATCGCCACCGGTCCGGGCTCGACCGCGATCGGAATGTGTTCCAGGTAGAAGCCGCGGTCGAAGAACCGCACCGCGGCCGGCGCCTCCGCGGCCGGCGCCAGCAGCGCCGTGAACGAAGTGCGCAGCACGCTCGCGACGGTCTCCATGCCGGCAACCAACTGGTTGATATTGAGCGCGGCGGCCAGTCCCGCACCGATGCCGACGGCGGCGCCGAGCGCGCCGGCCAGCAGACCGCTCGCGGTGAGCGTCCAGAACACCACCTCCGGCGGCAACCCCTGGCTCTTCAGGAACGCCATCTCGCGGCGCCGCGCGAGGGCGATGGTGACCGTCGCCGAAGACACATTGACGCCGGCCACCGCGACGATCAGCGCCATGATGAGCAGCAGCAGGGCGCGGCTGGTGGCAAACGATTCGTAGTTGGCGCGCTCGAGCTGGCGCCACGTGTAGATGGCGTAGCCGGGTCCTGCCAGCGACGCGGTGCGCTCGATCGCCGGGTTCAGGTCGGCAAACGGATCCGCGATCTTCACCCCGACGAAGTCGCGGCTGCCGCCGGGCGGCAACAGCACCTCCGCGGTGGCGTGCGAAACGAACACCCACAGCTTGTCCAGTTCCTGGTAACCGGACGACACGATGCCGCGCACCTCGAGCGGCGTGAGCTTCGGAATCAGCAGCGCCTGGCCGGTGCCGGCGCCGCGGTCGATGGCGGTGACCATGAGCAGCCGGTCGCCTACCTGCGCGTCGAGCTGGCGCGCCACCTCGTGCGACACGACAATGCCATTGCCGCTCAAGTCGAACGCCCCGGACGCCACCGCCAGGTATTGCCGCAACCCCGGGTCGCGTTCGTAAAGCTCCGGTATTACCGCACGTACCGTCACCACGTGGCTCCGGCCGCCGGCGGCGGCCAGGGCGATTCCGTGCCGCTCGCGGGTGGCCAGCGCGCCGTCACCGAGGCCCTGCTGCAGGCGCGCCGCCACTTCGTCCAACAGCTCGGCGCGCACCCGCTGTTGCACCTCCATGCCGGGCGGCAGGCGCACCTGCAGGTGATAGCTGCCGACCTCAAGGAAGCGCCGCGTAATGCCTTCGATGAGCCCATCGGAAACTTCCATCACCACCATCAGCGGCACCAGGCTCAGGCCGATTCCGACCGCTGCGCCGGTCAGGTACGCGCTGCCGCCGGCGGCGCCGCCGGCGCCGCGCCGGCGCGCCAGAATGCGCCAAGCGAACAACGGGATGAGCCGCCAGCTCGCGCGTGCGGCGGCTCCTCGCGGCGCCGTCATGGCAGCGGCTGCAACGTGCCGCCGGCGAGCCGGTACACGGCATCGGAGCGCGCGGCGAGGGCAGCGTCATGGGTAACCAACACCAGGGTGGTGCCCTGCCGCCGTACCAGGTCGAACAGCAGATCGGCGACCAGGTGCGAGTTGCGCTCGTCCAGGTTGCCGGTCGGCTCGTCGGCCAGCACCAGCCCCGGCTCGCCGACCACCGCGCGCGCCCCCCCCACCCGCCGCCCCCCCGCCCCCGCCTGCCGCTCGCCCCCGGACAGCTCGTCGGGCACGTGGGCGGCGCGCCCGCTCAGGCCGACCGCGTGCAGCAGCTCGAGCGCCCGCCGGCGTGCCGCGGCGCGGCGCTGGCCACGGATCAACGCCGGGATCAGCAGATTGTCGAGCACGCTGAAGTCGCGCAGCAGGTGGTGAAACTGAAACACCATGCCGAGGGTGCGGCGGTAGCGGGCCAGCTCGGTCTCGTCGAGCGTGGCCAGGTCGGTGCCGCCCACCTGCAGCCGGCCCGGACCGAAATGATCCAGTCCGGCGATGATGTTCAGCAGCGTGCTCTTGCCGGATCCACTTTCTCCGGTGATGGCCGCGCAGGCGCCCGAATCGACGGTCAGATCCAGACCGCGCAGAACCGGCAGCGGCCCGGCGGGGCTCTGGTAGTGCTTGTGAATGCCGGCGGCGCACACCGCTACCGCCATCGCCATCGCCGCTCCCGCCATCGGCCCGGCGCCGCTGCGTGCACGCGCATCACTCCGCACGCAGCGCCGCGGCCGCCGCGACGCGTGCCGCCCGGGCGGCCGCCAGCAACCCCGACGCCGCCGGGGCGGCCGCGGCGAAGCCCGCCACCAGCAGGACTTCGGAGAACACCAGACGGCTCGGCACCTCGACCAGGTAGAACGTCTGCGGCGAAAACAGCTCGACCGGTGCGGCGGCGGCGCCGATGCCGGGCACCAGTGCCGCCAGCGCAAGCGCGGCATTGGCGATTGTTTCGAGCAAGCCGAAGACGCCGTCCAGGTTGTAGGCCATCAGCAGCCCCAATGCGGTGCCGGCGCCGGCGCCCAGGATGCCGAGCAGCGCTCCCTCCCAGATGAACACCGCGCGCACCACCCACGGCGGCGCGCCCATGGCGCGCAGCAGCCCTATTTCCATGCCGCGTTCCAGCACCCGCCGGCGCAGGCCCTGCAGCACGTTGTAGGCGACCACCAGGAACACCAGACCCAGAATGGCGGTCAAGAGCAGCTTTTCGACGCGCAACGCCGCGAACAGCGCGCGGTTGTACACCCGCCAAGACTCCACTCCCGCGGCCGGGTCGACCGCCGCCAGCGCGGCCGCCAGCGCCGTCTGCGCGGCGGTGTCGCGAAACCGGTTGGCGAGCTTGATCCCGTACACGAACGGGGTGCGCGGAGCGGCGGCGCGCAGCGTGGCCGGACCGACGAACGCCCAACTCAGGTCGTACTCGTAGAGGCCGCTGCGAAAGATGCCGGTAACCACCAGTTCCACGTGGCGCGGCTGCAGGCCGGCGCCGCCGCCGGCCGCACCGTCCAGGGTGACGACGGCCACCGTGTCGCCGGGCAGCACGCCTAGCCAGCTCGCCAACTCGGCGCCCACCACCGCGCTGCCCGGCTCCTGCACTGCGAACTCGCCGGCCACCATCCGTACCCGGCGCGCGAACCCGGCGTCGAGCCGGCGCACGTCGGGCGGCACCACGCGCAGCACCAGGCCTCGCGATGCGCCCGGCCGGGCGCCCGAGGGGCTGATCAGCGCTGGCAGCTCGGCGAACGGAACGGCCGCCGACACCCCGTCTACGCCGGCCAGCTGCGCCGCGAACGCCTCCCGATCGGCGGTTGCCGCACTGGCGCCCGCGGACTGTTCACCGGGCGCCACGCGTACGTGGTAGGAGCCGATCTCCACGATGTTCTCGATGAACCCCAGCTGAAATCCATTCATCACCGCGAGCACTACCAGCAGGGTGGCGGTGCCCGCCGCCAGCCCGCCGGCGGCAAGCAGGGCGGCGGCCTGCAGACCGCCGCGGCCCACGCCGAGGTGGCGGCTGCCGACACGTGCCACCAGCCACAGGTGACGCAGGAGCAGACCCATCACGAGGTGTCGGGGAGCGGCGCGCTGCCGCCGCCCGGAGCGGTATCGGGCGCCAAGTCGCGGGAGCGCACTACCTCGCCCCCGCGCAGCAGCTGTTCCCGAATCGGTTCGCCGTCGCGCCACAATACCCGCAGCACCGTACCGCCGGCCGCGTGCACCTCCACCACGCGCTCGTCCGGAGAGAGGTAGGTGACCACCCGCACCAGCCGCCCGCGCCGGCGCACCTGCTCGCGGACGAGCCGCCCGTCGTCGCCGAACTGGTAGTCGACGGTCTCCGTGCCGGACGCTCCGATCACCTGCACCGACAGCACGGTGCCGTCGTCGCGATAGCCATAGGTGCGCTCCTCGAGCAAGCGGGCGTCCTCGCCGTCCGTGATGTCGTACACGCGCTCGGACTCGACACGCCCGGCGTCGTCCACGGTGGTGTCGGTGCGGGTGCCGCCGGGATGGTCGATGCGGGCCCCCGCGCTGCGCTCGCTGACGAGTTGTTCACCGCGCCACCGTTCGGCGGCGAGTTGCTCCCCGCCGCGGAAACGCTCAATCACCTCCGCGTCGCCGGTGCGCCGGCGTTCCTCGACCAGCTCTCCGCGGTGAAACAGGAAGTCGAGCGAGGTGCCCGCCAGAGCACCAGTTGCGCCGGTTGCCGCCGCACCGGCGGGTGTGTGGGAGAACCCGCGCAGCCGCCCGCTGCTGGTCAGTTCGTAGTTTTCGGTGGCGGTGAGCGTGCCGGCACCGTCGTAACGCTGTATGCGGCGCAGCATGCCGCCGCTATAGGTCAGCACCGCACGCCGCAACAGGTCGCCGGCGGCGAAGTGAAGCTCCTCGATCAGGCGTCCCGCGGCGTCGTAGCGGCGCTCCGCAACCAGTTCGCCGGTGTGCAACTCGCTCTCCACGCTGCCATCGCCGTCCGTGCTGCGGCGCCACTCGGTGATTACCGTACCGCCCTGCAACAGTTGGCGGCGCGCCGCCAGCCCCGCCGCCTTCGCCTCGTCGGGAGTGTCCACCGCCAGCGCATACCCGGGGTGGCCGGCGGAGTCGCCGTCCAGGGGGGCGAGCCTGGTGCCGTACGCGTCGGAACGGTAGTACTCCACGCCGGCAGCCGGCGGGGTGCCGGCCAACAGCAGCGCCGCGCAGGCGGCGAGCGCGGAGATTCCGCCGGTTGCGGCAGCCCGCCCGCGCGCCGCCAGTCGCCGGAACCGCGTGGCGGTCACTCTCGCTCGACCACCGCGGTGGCGAACCGCTGGGCATCGAACACCTGCAGATCTTCCATGCCCTCGCCGGTCCCGAGCAGCGAGAATGGCAGGCCGAGCTGCCGGCTCACCGCGAACGCGGTACCACCGCGCGCGGAGGAATCGAACTTGGTAAGCAGCAACGAGTCCACCCGCACCGCGTCGTGGAATACGCGCGCCTGCTCGACCGCGTTCTGCCCGGTGGTGGCGTCTACCGCGAGCAGATGATGCACCGCGCCCTCGGCGCGCTGCTCGGCCACGCGCGCCAGCTTGCGCAACTCGGCAACCAGGTCGGTTCGATTGTGCATGCGCCCAGCGGTGTCCACCAGCAGCAACTCGGTGGCGCGCGCCCGGGCGCTGGCGATGGCGTCGAACACCACCGCCGCCGCGTCCGCCCCCCGGCCCTGGCGGACCACCGGCACATCGAGCCGTTCACCGTGCCGCACCAGCTGGTCGATGGCGGCGGCGCGGAACGTGTCGGCCGCGGCCAGCATCACCGTGTGCGAACGCCGGTAACGATGCGCCAGCTTGGCGAGCGCGGTGGTCTTGCCGACTCCGTTGACGCCGAGCATCAGCACCACGGTCAGCTGCCGGCGCCGCGGCATCACCACCGTGGTGGCGATCGCGTTTTGCAGGCTCTCCACCAGGGCGGCCTGCAGCTGCTGCCAGTCGCGCGGGCGCTCGGACCGCACCTCGTCGACAATCTCGGCCGCCAGCCGCGGCCCGAAGTCTCCCTCCAGGAGGGTGTCCTCCAGCGCGTCGAAGTCGGCCTCCCGCCAGCCCGACGCCCGCGAGAACCAGGTGCGCAGCCGACCTCCGAATGTGCCGGACCCGCCGCCCGCCCGCATCAGCGCGCCCCCCGGCTGGCGGCGGCCAGGTAGTCGCCGAGGGACACCAGGGCACGCGTCAGCAGCGCGCCGGTCACCGCCGTGGCGGCGATGCCGCCGCCGAACAGCAGGTGGCGGTCGCCGCCGGCGGCGGCGTCCTGGGCCACATTGCCGGCGACCGAAAACAGCGCCAGCGGGGCGGCCAGCGACAGCAGCGCGGTGCCAAACTGATCGTAGAACCGGTTGCGCATCTCCTCCTGCCGTTCCACCAGGTCGAACTGCGCGGCTTCCAGTTCGACGTGGATCGGACCGGCCTCGCCGTCGCGCAGTATCAGCGCCGCGTCATGGTAACCGTCGAGGCGCAGCAGCAGGCGCGCCGCCTGCCCCGGAGGCGCAATCCGCAGCGGTGTGGTGCCGATCCACTTCGAATCGACGTACAGCGCCGCCCCCGCCGGAGTCGTCGCCACCTCAACCTCGCGCGCCGGCAACGGCGTCAGGGTCACCGCGACTGCCGCGCCGGCGCCGGCCAGCGCGACAGCGCGCTGTACCGTTTCGTGACCAGGCGCAGTGACCCGCACAGTGTACCGGCCGAGCACCCGGTAGGGCAGTTCCACGCGGCCGTGGCCGGCAAACTCGCCGTCGACGTACACGGCACTCTCCAACGGCGTCGGCACCACCGTGATGGTACCCCACGGCTCACCCACGAACAGCCGGGCAAGCTGCTGTTGCAGCTCGCCGACCGCTTCGGCGAGCCCGTCCCGGCTCAGTGCGTCCTGGTAGTGCTCCGCGGCGCCGCCGAGGGCGGGGCTGACCGCCTGCAACTCCACGAACAGGACCCCCTCCACCTGCTCCAGCCGCCCGGTCACCAGCAGGTCGAGATCCGCCTCCCGCGCGGCCCGCAGCGGCGAGTAGCGCGGCGTCGGCAGCAGGTCGCGGTCGTCGGCGCCGGCCACGATCACCAGCGGCTTGCGCGCGGCGATTTCCACGTCCTCCCAGGTCAGCCCCTGCAGGTCGTCCAGGCGGGCGCGCCGCTCCGCGACCTGTGCCGCCAGGCCGTCGCCGTCGCCGTCGCCGCCGGCCAGCACCTGACCGTCGCGGCGGCGGAGTTGCGCGGCGAGATCGGCGTACGCGGTGCGGCGCGCCTCGGCCAGCACCTGGCGCGCCAGGCCGCGCCGCTCGGCCATGCTCAAGGTGTGCTGGCCGATCGGGGCCAGGCGCTCGCGCAACAGGCGTGGCAACGCGCTGCTCAGGTAGACGTTCTCCGGCGCCAGACCCACTCCGCGCAGTTCGGTGAAGCCGACGCGCCAATCGCCGCGCGGGTCGGCCGGTACGTTGTCGGCGGCGGCCAGGCTGGTTTGCGCAAGAACCAGCAGACCGGCCACGGCCATCGCAGCGGCCGGCGGGGCGGAGCGGCGCGGGCGCGCGCAGGGCAGCACTATCGGCATCGCGGAAATCTCCGGGCGGCTAGCCGGAAGCGCCGGCCGAACCGCCGTTTGCCGCACGGCGTGACCCGCTCGCCTGTTTCAGATACTCGGTAATGAACGGATCGATGGCGCCATCCATCACCGCCTGCACGTTGCCGACCTCGAACTTGGTGCGGTGGTCCTTGACCATGGTGTAAGGCTGAAACACGTAGGAGCGGATCTGGTTGCCCCACGAAATGTCGCGCTTGTCGGCCTCCAGGTCGCGGCGCTCGGCGCGCTGCTGCTCCGCATAATGGTCGTACAGCCGCGAGCGCAGCACCTTCATCGCGGTAGCCCGGTTCTTGTGCTGGCTGCGCTCGTTCTGGCACTGCACGACGATGCCGGTCGGCAGGTGGGTCATGCGTACCGCGCTGTCGGTCTTGTTGACGTGCTGCCCGCCAGCGCCGCTGGAGCGGTAGGTGTCCACGCGCAGATCTTCGGGCCGGATCTCCACGTCGATCGAATCGTCGATGACCGGCGACGCCGCCACCGAGGCGAACGTGGTGTGGCGCCGCTTGCTCGCGTCGAATGGCGAGATGCGCACCAGGCGGTGGATGCCGCTCTCGGCGCGCAGGAACCCGAATGCGAATTCGCCCGACACTTCCGTGGTCACCGACTTGACCCCGCCCTCCGCTTCCGTCAGGTCGATGATCTCGACGCCGAACCGATGCCGCTCGGCCCAGCGGCTGTACAAGCGCAGCAGCATCGCCACCCAGTCACACGCCTCGGTGCCGCCGGCGCCGGCATGCACGGTCAGGTAGCAGGAGGCCGCGTCGTGCTCGCCGGACATCCACTCCCGTTGCTGCAGTTGCGTGTAGGTACGGCCGAGGTCGGCGGCGGTGCCGGCGATCTCTTCCTCCAGGTCGCCTTCCTCCTCGGCGACCGCAAGCTCGTACAACTCCGCCAGATCGGCCACCTCGGCGCGCAGCTTCTGCCACGGCTCAAAGCGCCGCTTGAGACTCTTCAGGCGGGTCAGGATGCCCTCGGCGCGTTCCCGGTCCTGCCACAGGTCGGGCTGCTCGGTCTTGCGCTCCAGCTCGCGCAAGCGGTCCTCTACGCGGTCCCGTTCAAAGATACCCCCAGGATTCGTCGACCGCGCTGCGCAGGTCGGTGATTTGCTGCTCGATTTCGTCCAACAAGAGGTTGCCTCGCGAGCGATAACATGCCCAATCGAGGCCCCGGCATCAAGGGGAAGCCGCAGACGGCGCAGACGACGGCGTGCGGGGCGGTGTGGCCGCCCTCCCGGCCGGCGCCAGCGGATCGATGGTCCACACGCACAGCAACAGGGTGACGGCGAGCCACAGTGCCACCTCGCCGGCCGCGCGCGGCGCCGGCGGACCGCGGCGGGCCGCAACCAGCCCCCCCTGCGCCACCAACAAGGCAGCGATACTGCCGTCCGACGCATCGGCGAGCGCGGCGGCCAACCACGCGTCAGTGAAGCGTGCCACCTCGCGCTGCTCGCTCACCACGCGCCCGTCGGCGGTACGCCGGTAGTGATTGACCGTAACCGGCTCGTCCGGAGCCGGCAGCCGGTAGGGACGGCCCACCGCCAGGGTCTGCTGGTAGGCGAGGTGGGTTGCGTAGTCGGAAAGCACCGGCAAGCCTGGTTCGGCGCCGGCGCTGAAACTGGCCATGGCGGCAAGGGTCACCGGTCCGGCGGCGGCCCGAGCATCGGGCCGGGCAACGTGGGCATTCACGCCGCCGGGCAGCACCAGCGCAACGGCAACCGCCGCCAGGGCGGCGGCGCCGGCCAGGCGCGCCGGGAGCGGACTCCGGTGCGCAGACGCCACGGCTCCCGCTGACCGGGCCGGGCTCCGTCCGGACGCGGGCGGCGCCGGCCGCGGCAGCACCCCGGCCAGCGCCGCGCATGCGGCCAGCGCCGCACTCCACAACGAACCGATTGCCAGGTAGCGCGCCATCGCCGCGACCAGTGCGCCGGCCGGGGTGGCCACCGCCAGGCCAACCGCGGCCACCGCAACACCGGCGGCGAGGCTGACGCCGAGCGCCGTGCGCGCCGCAGCCGCTGCACGTACGGCGCCGGGCGGCTGCGGCGTGGCCACGCCGCGCAGCGCGGCTATGCCCGCCAGGCGCAGCACGGCAATGTGGGCCGGGACCGCCACCACCGCCGCCGGCAGGCCGCCGTGCGCAACCAGAAACAGCCAGGGCAGGCCGAGCACCGCGCGCCACCGGCGGGGAACGGCGCCGCCGCGCGGCGCAATGAGCACCGCGGCCGCGGCGGCGTACAACAGCAGCGCGGACAGCAGGCTGCGCCACGGCAGGCCGGCAATCTCCCAGCGCACGCCGGTCCCGGCAAGAGCGCGGGCGACGCGCGCCGCGAACGACGCGGGCGGCTGAACGCTGGCCACGTACACGACGCGCGCGTCAAGGCCGCCGGGGCCGGCGGCGAACCACTCTCCTGCCTCCTGCAGGTAGGGGTCGTAGCGCGGGTCCAACCGGTCCAGGCGCCGATCCAGGCCGGCCACCGGCACCAGCTCGGTGCCGCGGAATGTGGTTATTGTCTCGCGTGCGGTCGCCGCCGCGACCACCGGTCCCAGGCCAGCCTCGTCAAGCCGGTCCAGCAATTCGGACGAATCGCTCGACACCGCCAACGTGTAGTAGCCGCGCCACACCTGCACCGCTTCCGCCAGCGTCGGGCGCGAGTGCACCACCATCCAGCCGGCGCCAAGCACCACGGCCGCCACCGCCCCCGCGCCGATGCGCAGCGCCGCCCCCGCCGTCACGGCCGCCTCGCAGCCGCTTTACGCGCGCGGGCTCCGGGTCGACTCTCCAGACTCTCCATTGACAGCAAAATCAGGCCACGGATACGGTCTCACTGTGGGAAGCGTCCCTCAATCGCCGCGCACGGCGTTTCGCGTGCTCTCCGACGACGTCGACCGGCGGGTAGACCGAGTAGTCCGCCGGCTGCTTCCGCGGCTGCCGCTCTCGCGGCTCTACCAAGCGTTGCGCGAGGGTGACATCCGCGTCAACGGGGCGCGCGTAACGCCGGCGACCCGTACCCGGGTGGACGACCTGATCCGCGTCGACCCGATCCTGGCGGCATCCGGGCGCTCCGCAACCGGACACCGGCAGCCCGGCCAGCATGCGCCACCCGGGACGGCGCCGGCCCGTCCGGCCCCGCCGGTGCCGGTTTTGTACCGCGACTCCCATATTCTGATCGTGGACAAACCTGCCGGGCTGGCGGTGCATGGCGAGCACGATTCGGTGATGACGCGGCTCGCGGCGCGCACCCTGCCGCGCACGCAGGCGCTGAGCTTCGCGCCGGCGCCGGTACATCAGCTCGACCGCGTGACCAGCGGCGCACTGGTGGTGGCGCTCACGCTGGCGGCGGCGCGCAGCTGGTCGGCGGCCCTGCGTTCGGGCCA
>MKWU01004486.1_pt1 | contig 16449 bp, 11 predicted proteins | sample 809101 | NCBI WGS metagenome assembly MKWU01 (sample SAMN05860141, study PRJNA318959) | sponge metagenome | host: Aplysina aerophoba | place: Slovenia: Piran, Adriatic Sea, Gulf of Piran | collected 2013-05-07 | reverse complement strand
TGGTCATTGAAAATGTCATCAGCGACGCCATTGACTTCTTCCACATCGATGCGCTCAGCGCGGCGGTACCCATGAAAATTAATGTAGACGTGCAGCTTACCGTGATCGCCAGTGTGCTGTATCGCTTGCTTGGTCGGCGCATCGGGGACGGATTTGAAGTCGCCGAAGCACGCACCCTCTTCCGCCGACTCATCCCCAAACGAGCCGACATCAGACTGACCGATACGCATATAGAAGTCACCTTTCCACGCCGCGCTCACAATCCACACCTCATCAAAGCCAACTACCATCGATTAGAACAACCCATCCCCTGGCTAGACAATAAAATCCTCAAAATTGATTTCGCCTGAAAATACATATGGTCACAGCTCCTTAGGTGAATGGAAATTCAGGCATGGCATAGGAACGTTCCTCGACGAGCATAAAAGGCAAGGGCTGGGGGCACCGAATTAGTTATCTTCGTGCAACAAACGCAAAGAAAACGAGGCTTCTATGTCGTTTAGAACAAATGCACGCGGCTCCCGGATCAGTAGCCAACGGGAGATTTTTCCTCGGACCGAAAGAATATTGCAGTTCGGAACTGGTCGCTTTCTGCGAGCATTCGCGGATTGCTTCATTGATGAAGCTATAAACGCTGGACACTATGAGGGTCTTATCGTTATGGTTGCCTCAACACCCAGCGGGCGCGTAGAACTCTTTAAAAAACAGAACGAACGCTACACCCTGTGGACTCGGGGATACGCAGAAAACAAATCCATTGATGAATTTCGTGCGGTCACAGCGATCAGCCGCGTTCTGGCAGCCAACGAAGACTGGGGTAAAGTGCTTACCATCGCACGTAGCGCCGACCTGGAAGTAATCCTTTCTAACACCACCGAAATCGGTCTCTCTCTGCAGGAAGGCGATACATTGGCATCTCCGAAGTCTTATCCCGGGCGACTATGTGCACTGCTGTTTGCGCGTGCAGATTTTTTTGACTACGCCCCCTCAAAGGGCGTTGTTATTCTACCCTGTGAACTGATAGATAACAATGGTGATCTGTTGCGTAGCCTGATTATTGAGCAGGCGCACCGTTGGGAGCTGGGAACGCGCTTCCTGGATTGGGTACAGCATTCGAACCTGATCTGTAATTCTCTGGTGGACCGGATCGTACCGGGCTTACCGGGCAAGGCTGAACTGGATGCGGCCTACGAACATCTGGGATATATCGACGAGCTGCTTACTGTTTGTGAGCCTTACCGGATTTGGGCAATTCAGGGCGACGAGATCTTGCGCTCCCGGCTAGGCTTTGCTGAGGGCGCTGACGGGATTGTTATCGCCCCGGATATCGCCCCCTACCGCACTCGAAAGATCAGGCTCCTCAATGGGACACACACGCTTTCCGTACCTGTAGGGCTCCTTGCAGGATGTCAGACCGTCCTGGACAACATGAATCATCCCACGGTGAGCAGTTTTATTGAATCACTCTTGCGACATGAAATCGGACCAGTACTCCCTGTGGATCCCGATACCGTAAATCCCTATATCGACGAAGTACTCCAGCGCTGGAGAAACCCCTATATGTATCACCGACTGATTGATATTACACTACAGTCAACAACAAAACTGCGACACCGGGTTGTACCTACATTACTTGATCACTATGCACGCTACCCCGATGGACCCACACCGGAACGCATGGCGTTAGGGTTTGCCGCATGGCTCCGCTTCATGCGGGGCACCTCGCAATCAAATGGCATAGTGCATGGTGAGCTGAAGGATCAATTGTACCCTATCCATGATGACCATGCAGAACGATTCTTCGATTGGTGGCCGACGGACGATAAAATGATTCCTGAGTTTGTTGAGGATGTTCTATCCAGTGACAATCTGTGGGGCATGCGCCTGAGTGATCTGCCAGGCTTTGCGAACGCTGTAACAATTAATCTCCGAATGATCCTCAGTCATGGTATTGAGTCCGCTCTCAGTGGCACCGAGACCCAATAATTACGTTACACATGGCGCTTCGTAGCGTCATCATGGATAAGGAGTTTCGACTTTTCAATACACTGACCGGCCGGGTTGAACCCTTGGTTCCAATTGAACCCGGTCATTTGCGCTTCTACAGCTGTGGGCCGACTGTCTACTCCTATGCGCATATCGGAAACTTCCGCTCTTTTCTGACCGCAGATCTCATACTAAGAACTGCACGAGCAATTGGCTGGAAGACCACTTATGTGACCAATATCACGGACGTTGGGCATCTAACTGATGACGATACCATGGATCCGTCCGGCGAGGACCGCATGGCACGCGGACTGCAATCCAAAGAAGGCCAACGGTTCGCCAATGTCTGGGATCTCAGTCGTCACTATTCTTCAGCCCTGCAATCTGACTGGCATATCTTGAATCTCTTGGAGCCGGATGTCCGACCACGAGCAACCGAGCATATTCGAGAGCAGATTCAGACAATCGAGCAACTGCTGGCCTGCGGCGCGGCGTATCAGACTTCGTCCGGCGTCTATTTTTCCGTCGAAAGCTTCCCGAATTACGGCAGCCTGTCAGGCAACAAAGCAGCCGAGGCTCTCGAGCTCGCAGTCCGAGATGTTGTGGTGGATCCTGAAAAAAAGGATCCACGTGATTTTGCGCTGTGGAAAAAAGATGCCGAACATCTCATGCAGTGGCACAGTCCCTGGGGCTGGGGATTCCCCGGATGGCATATTGAATGCTCAGTCATGGCCCAAGCTTACCTTGGACAGGAGATTGACCTGCACGCTGGTGGAGAAGACCTGATCTTCCCTCACCATGAATGCGAGATTGCCCAGGCAGAAGCCCTGACCCAACGCCCGTTTTCCAGACATTGGGTGCATACGCGCTTCCTTCAAGTGGAGGGACGTAAAATGTCCAAGCGCTTAGGAAATTTTCATACAGTGAGAGAATTGATCAATGATCGTGGCGTCGCACCTCTGGCCGTACGCCTTGCACTAATTAGTGGCCAGTACCGCAAACCCTTTAATTTCACTTTTTCGACTCTTCGGGATAGTGAGCGACATGTACAGCGATTCGGAAAAGCATTCGAATTAGCCGAAAGCGCCAAAAATCGTGGACATAACAAAGCATCGATGGTTGGGAAAACACTGGAAGATAGATATCAATCTGTCTTGAATGCCTTACTGGACGACCTTAATACTCCAGCCGCAATTGCCCAGGCACTTGATGGAGTACGTACCATCCTCGGCCATAAAGATCAACTAGACAACCGGGCATACACCTTCATGAGTGGGGTTTCGGACTTACTGGGAATCGTCCCCACCACGAAAGCGCATAAGACGACGGCTCACCCTACTAAGCAGTTATTGTCCGTAAATCGCCCAGTGGCTCAAACTTTATCAGAAGCATCTAGTGTAGATCCTCTCACGGCCAAGATTGAAGAACTTATCCAAGCACGTTCAGAAGCTCGCAAAACACGCAACTTTACGCTCGCAGACAAGATTCGCGATGAACTACTGGCTATGAACATCGAAATCAAGGACAGCCCGAACGGCACTTCCTGGCGTAAAAAAAGCAACATCTAAATACCATGCACTTTCAACACATTGATTACAGCGAAGTAGGCGGCGGTCTCGGACGAATGATGGATCGGTTTATGGCTGAGGGAACTCTGACCGGAGATGCGGACGAAGACGCCTTTATTGCCGCGAGCCCAACAGCCGCCCTACTCGGTCTTTTGTATGATCAGCGTGTACGCGCCGAGATTGCCTTCACGGGAGCCAAACGATTATATGACCGTCTGGGGCACCTGGACCTGGAGACTATAGCTAATATGAATGAGGAGGCGCTGCGTGATGTTTTCGCTCAGTCACCTGCTGTGCACCGGTTCTCTAACAAGATGTCTGACACGACACAAAAGGTTGCTCGTATTATCGTGGACAAATATGGCGGCGAGCCCGAGCGCCTATGGAACGATGACGCCCCCATTAAAACGGTTGAGAAACGCTTAAAGGCCTTGCCAGGCTTCGGTCCAGGCAAGGCTGCCAAGATTAAGTACGTCCTGCATTACTTCGGCTTCCGCGACTTTTCTGGCGCATAGTAACCAGACTGGCCATTATTTCACTTAACTCAAATGCGAAAGCCGCCCCAATATCCATGGGATTCGAACATGCTGGCTCGCATGTCTCCTCAATTAAAAAACGGCAGAACTAGCCTGAATAGATTCCATGTGAACATAATCATGAACATTCAAGCATGTTGGTAAGCCCGAGCAGAATATCGTTGTAGTCCCCTGCCCTAAGCTGAATGTGGTAGTAGATTTGCGAGAAAACCACTTTATCCTTCCTAGCACCACATGACGGAATATACCATGAGCATGGCAGATTACCCTGCCGGGCCTTATTGCGCTGATCCGTATTTTTAGGCGATTATATATTTGGCTACCAAACAAGCTAGCACCCACGGGTGACGAGATTCCCTCAGGCGACTTGACTACACCTTGGTGAGATTCAGCCCTGCGTAGCAGAGACCGGAGGCATATCACCTGTGGGAGCTTCGACCCAAGGCCGGGGCTGCAACATGCCTTCCAGACGTGAGACACGGCTATCGAGCCTGGCCATGGAGTCTATAAGCTTTTTTTGGCCTTTGCGGAGTTCGCTGATGTCGTTACGGACTTCGCTACGGAACTCGCTAATGTCGTTACGGATTGCGCTACGGAACTCGCTGATGTCGTTACGGATTGCGCTACGGAACTCGCTGATGTCGTTACGGATTGCGCTACGGAACTCGCTGATGTCGTTACGGATTGCGCTACGGAACTCGCTACGGAACCCGCCACGGAACTCGCTAATGTCGTTACGGATTGTGCTACGAAGCTCGCTGATGTCACCACGCAGAGAACGGCTGAGCTGGTCGATACGCTTGATTTGTGAAGCGTTCATACACCAAAGCGCGATGATCAGGGTTATGATATAACCTGCCGTAGAGATCAGAATTTCCAGATTCATAGCTTTTTGGTCCCGACACTGTCTCATTTCTACTTCCGTATAAGCGTTTAGGATTCAAAATGTTTGGGATTTGTGCCACAATCCCGGCATCGCACGCTTGCGACGTGTTTTACGTCAAAACAATCCGTTCTTGCTTTCGACAATTATCGTTAGTCCCCTTCCCAATGCAACCCGCAAAAAATGTACATATCGCCCGTTAGTAGAACTTGTTTGGACTACGCTGGGAGATATTTCCGTCTGAGGGCTCTCATATTGCACAGCAAACTAAGGGGTGCTCTGGAAGAGTTCCCAAAGATACCCGTTTCAAGAAGTAACCCCTCCCTTGCAGCAGGTGTGTCTACCCATCCCCTAAGCTCCGCGGCAGATCAATCCGCATTGTTGTACCCTGCCCCAATTCCGTGCTGAAACTTATAGACCCACCGGACAGCTCAACGGCCTGCCGGGCAATTGCCAATCCAAGCCCTGCCCCGCTGGTTTTTGTGGAGAAGCTGGGCTCATAAATTCGGGCTTGAACTTCCAAAGGAATACCTGGGCCATTGTCCATTACCTCGGTAATTATCTGGTCCGCATCCTGCCTGGCAGTAACTGTGATCATCCCCTCATCAATGTCCCGCACGGCTTCCAATGCATTCTTGATCAGGTTGATATAAGTGCGAAGAAGCTCGCTGGGATCTCCCCGAACAGACAAAGGTTCTTCGGGAAGCTCTAGGTCTAATGTAACGTTGTGAGATGCCTCTGCCCGCATAAGACCATATGCTTCACTGATCACCGCACGCAAATCAAGGCCTACAACTTTGCGGGCGGGAAGCTGGGCAAATGTCGAAAACTCATTGGCAATATGCGCCAGCGAATCAATCTGTGCGACGAGTGTTGCTGTTGTTCGAGCAAACTGTCGTCTAAACCGGGAAGCATCTGTCTTCGCGTTCTCGTATGAGCGCTGGAGATGCTGAATTGACAGTTTCATTGGCGTAAGCGGGTTTTTAATCTCGTGTGCAATCTGGCGGGCCATTTCACGCCAGGCTAACTGCCGCTCCTGCCTAGCCAGCTTCTGCCTATTTTCCGAGAGTTGCCGCTGCATCGTATTGAAGGTCTTGACCAGCGCTCCCACTTCATCGCGCGATTCAACCGGTAATACACGTTCAAATTTTCCCTGCGCTGCTTCCTGTAAGCCCTCCTGCAATCTGGCAATTGGTCGTGCCAACGCTCGGGAGAGCACTGAACCCGTAAACATTACCAGAATACCCAGCCCCAACATTGCACCAAACAGGTAGGCTAATGTCCGTGCCCGTTCCTCTTCAATTCGCTCAGCTTCCGGCAGCGTGGGCACCGAGAGAACATAGGCCGGATTTCCGCTGTTATCCAATATGGCACGATAACCCGCAGTGTACTCAAAATCCCCAAGCTTGTGATCCACAAATGTAAAATGCTGGGCATCGCCGTAAATAGCACTGAAAACCTCCGCTGGAAGCCGCGTATCCACTATTCGATCGTCCACCAGCTGGCGTCGGCTCGCCGCTATAAGCTCCGTATCACGATACAGGTTCAGGTCCAGTCCAACACGGGCAGATAAAGAATCAATATTGATGCGCTCCAGCGCATCAACATTGTTCTCTCCCAACCTTCTTTCCGGTACAAGAGTAGACTCAACACGCTCCAAATGCTGCCGAAGCCAGCTTTGAACCGCTTTTTCATTCTCTTCGGCCACAACATTGTATCCGGCAATACCGACGGGGATTACTGCGATAACGCCAACCAGAAAAAATGCATTCATCACTTTATCCTGGTACCGCACACGCTTTCGCGGAAAGAGACCGGCCCTCCACTGCATGACATATCCGACTGTACAAAACGGAATACATAAGAGTAATCCACCAGCCACCAAGCGGAGCAAGTAATAGAGATGGTCGAACGCGCCGTCCGTTGTCATTCGGGCAGCCACGACTTGGCTGTTCCTACGGAGGTAATAAGTCAGATATGCACTACCACCTCCTACCGACTCCTGCCTCCATTGCGATGTTTGCTGGGTCAGTTCTGCTGCAATCTCAGGATCCAGTCTGTACTTGGCAAATCGGCGGCCGAACGTACGGGTTAATTGTCCATCGCTATAGGAAGCCAGTGATAAGTCTTCGTAAAGGTCCAGATAACCGGAAGACAAAAGAACCCGCAGGAGTGGGGTATTGGCTTCCTCAGACACAATATGAGGCTGCGCTCGTACAAGAACCCATCCGTCTCCCAGCGGGGCCAACCCTGCGTACTGATACCGGGCAGCACCAGACGATTGTGGTTCAACAAATCCATAATTGCTTGAGTTCAATTCTATCCCCACTCTCAACTCTGCCCAAAGCACCTTCGTGGCTTCGGGAGATGTTGTGGCGGAAACGCTGCCGATGCTGTAAAGCTCGTCACCGCTCGCTGACAGAAAGGTCAGACTGGCGTCATATGCACCCAGTGAAGAAAGAAGAGTGCCTTCTATCAATTGCTCTACTTCGCTGACGATATCTCCACCAGATGCAAGTGCACTGTACAACTCTGGTCTTTGAAATACTTCTTCGACAACTTCGCGTACAGCCAGGGACACCCCACGATCACCGCCCCGATCAAAAGTCTCTACAGCGTACGCAACCCGATCCCGCTTGCGCTTATCTAAACCGTCGTAGTAGGTGGGATAAAGCAGTAGACAGATACCCAGAACTACCGGCACAGCCCGCCGCAGAGAGAGCCATTCATAAATACTCCCACCTCCTGTTGTCCTTGCTGCGATGTACAGGCAGGCAGACAATAAACCCAGACTAAGTATCCAAGAGCCCCACTGCAGCCACCCCAATACTGCGATGATCCCGACAGCAACCGTGCACAGAGAAACTAAACAAGCGCGACTGGGACGCATCTCCAGTCCCGTATGAAGCATACCGATCGCTATAAGTACCGATCCCAGTGTTAGGAGCACGAGAGATATATACACGACCAACTCCAGAGAGCTTGGCAGAAGTGTGCTGCGCCCTGTATAACTGAGCGTAGAATCCAAAACACTTGCCTGTACAACAGCAGCCAGCATCAACGCCAACGCAAGAGTTAAAAGAATACCACTCCCAAGACGAACCCAGACAGCACTCCTTTGCTGTGTAGATGAGCTTGAGTATGCGTTGGCGTAACGAAGCACTGCAAATCCCAGAATCAGAACACATAGTGCTCCAATAAGCAAATCGCCTGTCGTGCGCATTAGCCCACCACCCACCGTAGAGGCAAGGTGTACGGGATCAAATAATGGGCTGAACGGAGCTTTACCTGTCTGATACCTTGCCGGTACTTCCAAGTAAAGCCAGGCGATACGCCCCAAACCTAGAACAACCGAAAAGGTCATAAAGCTATACAGCTTCGGGGCACTCCTGTACCATCGCCAAGTACCCCAGACAAGCCAAAGAACCAGTAGCGCCATCCCCGCCGCCATCAGGTTGCCGTAAAATGAAGCAGTCGCAGCAATCAATTTAGCCTCGGTCGGTTGAATCACGGTGTATGTTCCCAGTACTTCTCCGTCTATAGATCGAAGTGTATTTTCACCGAGATCACCTCCATAATCCACCTGAACATTCAACCCTGTCCGACGTGTCCAGGCGTTTGTAATGTCATAATTGTCCAGTACCGAATTGCGTACAGGTGCTCTTGCAAAGAGGTTTTGCGTCACACGGATGCTGCCAACTTCAGCATCCCCCGCATGGAGGGGCTCCCAAAGAACCAGTGCGATGCGCCAATCATTATCCCGTATGATGCTCCACCGGGGGCGATTAAGTGTGTCTCCCCCAGCGAATGGAATACTCTCTCCTCGCCACGCAACCAATCGCATCTGCATATCATAGATTGACAGAGACCCCTGTTCCGGTACGGTAATACGGGTCAACTCCTTGGTCAACAAAGGATCAGGCACGCTCCTGTATGGAACGGAGCGGTTATCAACTACCCTCGCCGCTTCGGCCGCAAGGACCTGCATCGCCTCTTGAGTAGCAGCAAATTCAGACAATAGCAACTCCTCCGCAGCTGCTACAGCCTCCCGCTGACGCGAGTCTACTCCCTGACTAACAGATCGCACATGTACCCGTTGCCCAATCCACGATGAACCAACGATTAACAGGAGCAATCCGGCTATCACGACAAACGTCCTTTGCTGCAACATATCCCACATCAGGAACGGATTACTTGTATTGCCATAAGCCTATACGCTGGATAGGAGCCTCCAAACCGTAAGTAAAAACGAAGGACATGATCCCCGTCACGAACAGTATAGCGTCCTGTAAGCCACCACTCCTCCCCCTGCGTCATGCTGCGATCAAGCTCAAACCCCGCGGGTGCATACTCTCGGAAAAACTCACGAAGAACATATAGTGCCTGTGATCGCGTGTACCGGCGAGGTTGCTCCAATAAAGCAAGCTCCAAGTAATCCTCCGCATGGGCAACCAAGATGTCCGCATCGCCTTCTGAAAGGCCATTCAGCACAACTACCAAATTAAGCGTATCCGCCTGCCCCCAAACTACATCCGGTTTTGAGCCAAGCAACAAGGCAATCAGAACTGTAAAACAAAACCTTGCCAGGGAACATGCCTCAAATCTTGCGATTTGGAACCTTAACATCTTCGTTGAGGAAACTTAAAATTGACTCGACCACCATGTTAGACATAGCAATGCGTGTTTCCGTAGTTGCTGTTCCAGAGTGTGGCGTCAATACAACTCTCGGGTGATTACGGAGAGTATCTAATACATTTGGACTAAATACATCCAATCCTGCACCTCCAATTTGCCCTGATGTAATTGCCCGTGCCAAAGCGACTTCGTCTACGACCCCAGCACGCGCTGTATTGATGAGAATCGCTGTGCTTTTCATTAGAGCCAAGGCCTTCGCATCCACCAACTGATGACTGTCCGGGTTAAGGTCACAATGTAGCGTTACAACATCACTTATTGTGAGCAACTCCTCCAAGCTGCAAAGCGTCGCAGTGGTTTCGCGCTCAATCGTCGGGTTGGCCGGTTTTCGATTATGATAAAAGATCTTCATCCCAAACGCATGCGCCCGACGCGCTACCGCATATCCTATATGTCCCAAGCCTATAATGCCAAGTTTCTTGCCGGCAAGCCCCACTCCTAATGGCATTGCCTCTGGTCCCCGGCCAAGTGCATGTCCTGCCTCGGGCAGGCGGCGTGTCAGCGAAAGTATCAGGGCCATGGTCAACTCAGCAGTTGATGTTGCAGTTACCTTGGGCGTATGGGTGACCATGACACCATGCGCCCTGGCAGCCTTGAGGTTAATATTGTCAGTTCCTGCTCCAAACTGCGCCACAAGTTCGAGATTCTGGGCTCTGTGAAGAAATTCGGAGTTAACTCGATCATACGGTGTAGTGACTATGGCTAATGCATTTTTGATATGCTCGCCAGCAACCGGAACCATCATCGGTCTTACATAGACGATACATTTCTCCCGGAGCCTCGCCAGGTCATCCCTCGTCAACATGCATGCAATCACTGTTGGGGGTGGCATTTATAAATATTGGTTCTAGCTATAGTAAGCCGTCCGACAATTGCCGAACGGCATAATCACATGCGCGTGCAGTTAACGCCATGTAAGTGAGGGATGGATTCTGGCATGCAGACGAAGTCATACATGCACCGTCGGTTACAAACAAATTATGTACATCATGACACTGATTATACGCATTCAGTACGCTGGTAGCGGGATCACGCCCCATTCGGACGGCACCCATTTCATGATTGCCTAAACCAGGAGCATCCTGCCACGTGTCATAAGTAGAGACATTTCTTGCTCCACCTGCTTCCAACATTTCTGCAGCAGTCTCCATCATATCCTTGCGCATGGCCCGATCATTATCATCCCGGGTCACATGGAATTTAAGCACGGGTAAACCCCACTGATCGAGTACCGAAGTATCTAGCATGCAGTAATTATCGTACCGTGGTAACGTTTCACCAAAGCCCCCCAATCCCAAAGTCCAGCGGCCTGGCTCGCGTAGGCTGTGCTTAAACTCACTCCCAAATCCGGTCATACTGTTGCCACGAGACCAGCCCTGTCGACTGGCTCCCCCCTGAAAGCCGTACCCCCGTACAAATGAGGGATGACGTGTTTCCGGCCCTAAATTGCGAAATCGCGGAATATATATCCCGTTCGGACGATTCCCCTTGTAATATCGATCGGTGTACCCGTCAAAAGAAGCACTGGCTCCTACATGATAGTGATGATCCATAAGGTAATGACCAAGTGCTCCACTGGTATTTGCAATACCATCCGGGAAACTTCGACTGGCCGAAAGGAGCATTATACGAGCGGTGTTCATTGAGGAAGCGCACAAAAAAATCAGCCGCCCTGTAAATGTTATTCGCTCCCCTGACTCCGTATCGATCACATCTACTCCTGTCGCCCTGCCCTCAGCTTCATCATAATTGACTCCGCACACAAGACTATTCGGTCGAAGTGTCAGATTCCCGGTCTCCCTTGCTCTCGGAAGCGCAACGCTAAGTGTACTGTAGTATGAACCGGTAGAACAACCTCGCTCACACGGCCCACAATAATGACATGCGGCTCGATCCCCCAACGGTTCCGTGAGTGTAGCAGTCCGCCCTATTGTGACTGTTCTCTCAGGAAAATCTGCTTCCACCCGCTCCTTGAGCACTCGCTCCACAATGTTCATGGCCATGGGCTTCTGGAAGATCCCATCCGGCAGGTGCGGTAAGCCTTCCGCTTGTCCGCTGACACCAATAGTTCTTTCCACATGATCGTACCAAGGAGCCAAATCAGCATACCGAATCGGCCAATCCACGCCATTACCATCCTCCAGGTTAGCCTCAAAATCCATGGGGCTTAGTCGATAGCTCTGACGCGCCCACATTAAAGACCTTCCACCAACTACATTTGCCTGTATCCATGTATAGGGCTCATCCTGGACATACGGATACTCCGAGTCACGCATAAAAAAATGACGGGTAGCCTCGGAGAACGCATACGTCTTGCTTTGTACCGGATATTCTTCGCGTACCGTGGCGGGAGGAACACGTCCCCGATGCGGAAGCTCCCAAGGTGCCTTGTGTTCAGTAATGTAGTCCAGACCGTGACGCACCATTCGTCCACGCTCAAGAACCAAGGTCTTGAGACCAAGTCGACAGAGCTCCATCATGGCCCATCCGCCAGACATTCCCGAGCCAACCACAATGGCATCATACTGCTGCTGCCGATGGTAATTCATAAGCTGTTTAACGAACGATATGGACAGTTAGTGGATTGGCGTAGTCCTCCCATAAGGCATCAAGAAGATCCTGATCATACGCCCCGTCATAAGTTACAAACCGATACTTCCAAGTCATATCCTCATCCGATGTAATTTGAAATAGACCTGCCTGGGTAGGTGCAAAGTTGAAGAATGGTTCAGTTGGATGAATCCGCATCGGTTGGGGAGACTCATGATTATCCGGATGGCTAAGAACGGCAATGCCTACCCGCTCTCCATCTACTATCCCACCTATATGACACCAGCGCGCGCGAGTGGCGTGTCCATTTTCACGCGTTAGCCCCTCAGAAGTAAAGAACTCTGTACCCTCTTCTCCGACCCAATCCCTATGCCCGCGAACACCAACACCACCATACCTGTACTCGGGGAATACAAGTACACTGTCGGTTGCTGCTACCTGAGTCAGCGAGAGATCTAGAATATTTAAATCGGCCGATGTCCTGTACACTTGCACATGCCAGACTTCATTCAGCGCTGTGACCTCTTCATTAATCATGTCCACATATCTATGGCGGGCATTTAACCCTGCGTGGACCACTCCGCTCCATATACTGTCCAGTGCAACAACCTCAACACGCCCGGTAGCACGCCCCATATTCCAGAAGTCTGGTGTTCGTCCTTGGAAGATCGTGTTAGTCCAAGCTGCCCAAATGCCATGGTGGTGGATATGATCCGGCGGATAGTCATCCGTAACAATACGGCCACTAGGGGTCCATACCGGATGCAAGTAGCCGTCCCGACTATAGACTTCCGGTATATCTTCCCGGGGCATAGCCCCCTTCGCTGTACGGTATGCTGCAACATCCCGTCCATCAGCCCTGATCAGAATGACATCTCCCCTACTGACTGCCTCAACATTCGCGGTTCCGTCCTGATCCAATCTGACTGTCCACCTTGTAGTGGCACCCGGCAGTACCCGTGACACCAGGAACGTAGCCCTACCTTCCCCGTCCACCTGTAAGGCTGCGCGCTTACCCGTATGATCGCGTGCTATATAGGTCCCCCTCTCCAAGTCTACTGCAAAAGTAACGATCGCCAGTGGGCGTAGTTTATCCCCGCCTGTGGTTTCAAAAGTAAGCAGCACATCCTCACTGCACGCGGAAATAACAAGAGCGAACAGAAGAATTAACTTCTGGGAAAAGTGAAACCATCTTGTCTTCATGACCTTAGAGGGGTAGATTCAATTCATACCATGCAATGATACGGGTTCGCTCCCTATTGATTTTTCTCAGCATTACCGCATGTGTTCTGAGTGTACATGGGCAACCCCTCCAAATGGATCCACGGGTACACATTGATACGCTCGCTAACGGACTAACCTACTACATTCTGGAAAACAACGAACCTGAGGACAGGGCGCAATTACGCATGGTCGTCAATGCGGGCAGCATTCTTGAAGAAGATGATCAACGCGGATTCGCACACTTTGTTGAGCACATGCTCTTTAATGGTACAGCACGGTTCCCCCGCCAGGAGCTCGTTTCGTTCTTTGAACAAGTGGGTATGCGGTTTGGAGCCGATCTCAATGCTTACACCTCCTTCGACGAAACCGTCTATATGTTGGAAGTGCCAACGGACAGCATGCAGATCGTTGAAACAGGATTCGCGGTGCTTCGGGAGTGGGCTGAGCATGCTACCATGTCCGACGAAGAAATCAATGCCGAACGCGGCGTAATACTGGAAGAATGGCGTCGTGGGCGTGGCGCTGCTGGTCGTACACGTGATCAGATTATCCCCGTAATACTCCAAGGCTCGCATTACGAAGTGCGCCTTCCAATTGGAGATACACTATCTATACAGCAAGGACAGCCAGATGCTGTTCGACGATATTACGATCGCTGGTACCGACCGAACCTAATGGCAATCGTCGTTGTGGGGGATTTGCCAGCCGATACTGCAAAAGAATTAGTCCAAGAACATTTCGCTGATTGGGAACAACCCATCTCCACGCTTGATCGCCCCACCTTTGCCATTCCACTGTCGGAGGAAACCGTGTACAAGGTCATAACTGATCCTGAGCTCCCCTCTGTACAACTCGAAATCATGCACCGGCACCCTGCTGCGCCACGCTACACACAGGCAGATTACCGGAGATACCTGGTTGAACGACTGACCGGTGGAATATTTAACCGCAGGCTTGCGGAGGTTGCCAGGGATGGCACGAGTTCACCATTTCTATGGGGGCGACTAACCACCGGCTCCATTGTTCGATCTTTACGTACACACAGCCTGGCTGCACAGGTGGTACCGGACAGTATAACTTCCGGCTTCCGAGGCTTCTTAACAGAGGCTGCAAGAATGCTGCAACATGGTTTTACCGCAGGTGAGTTTGATAGACAGAAGAGGGTCCTGTTGCAAGCCTACGAGCGTGCCGCCAATGATCAGGAAAACACGCCAAGTAGCACATATGCCGCCCGACTGGTCAACCATTTTTTGAACGACAGTCCGGTCATGCATGCAGAGACTCAACTGAATATCGTGCGTGACCTGATGGACAGTATTACTCTGGAGGAACTGCATGCATCAATTCATAAGCAGCTTAGGCCTGAATCCCGTGCAATTATCGTCACACTGCCCGATGTAGCAGACCTTGTTCCTCCCACGGAGGATGATCTGGCCGCCCTCCTGGACGATGCCTGGTCCCAGGAAACGGCACCACTTGCAGACGAGGATACAGATCACCCGCTTATTGACGAATTACCTAGCGGAGGTCGTATCATCCATGAATCAGCAATCGACACATTGGGGATCCATATCCTCACGCTCAATAACGGCATACGGGTAATACTGAAATCAACCACTTTCAGGAACAACGAAATCCTGCTGTCTGCATTTAGCCCCGGAGGGAGTTCTCTCATAGAAGACAACAAATATTTTACTGCGAGCATCGCTCCAGCCCTGGTCGGCCGTAGCGGAGTGGGTACATTCGACCAGTCTGCACTAGTTCGGAAACTTGCGGGCCGATTCGTTCAGGTATCGCCATTCATTGGCGATTACTCCGAGGGCTTCAGAGGCCGTTCTACTCCCGAAGATCTGGAGACATTTTTTCAGTTGATTTACCTGTATGCCACATCTCCCCGCATCGACAACTCTTCACTCCAATCTTTCAAGAATAGTCAACTCGCGCAGTTGGAAGGGCGTGTTAACACGCCCGGGGCAGCATTTCAGGATACACTGTTTACTGCCTTCTACCCTGACAACCCTCGTTATAAGCTGCTAAGCGCCGATCAAATCAACGGCCTTAATGCTGATGATGCGTTGGATATCTACCTGGACCGCTTTGCCGATATGGATGACTTCACCTTCATCCTGGTAGGCAATCTGGATTCGACGGCGGTGCGTGATTTGGCAGCTCAGTATTTGGGAGCATTACCCCAAACTCCTCGGGAAGAGTCTTGGCGCAATATAGCCCCGGATCTTCCAAAAGGCCCTGTTGTACGTCAGGTGTACAAGGGGCAGGATCCCCAATCACGGGTAGCCATCATCTTCCACGGCGACTTTGACTACACACGATATAACAGATACATACTACGCGCGCTTTCTGATGTACTGGACATACGGCTGAGAGAGGAGTTACGCGAAAACCGGGCTGGGATCTACAGCGCATCTGTACAGGCAGGTTCAACCCGTCTTCCTGACGGCCAATTCACACTGAGCATCTTCTTCGGATGTGATCCCGCCCGAGCAGAAGAGCTTACTGAGACCGTATTTGAAGATATTGCACGGATTCAGAACGATCTTGATCTGACATCTTACCTGGATAGCATCAAGGCTCAACATCTCCGCAGTCGTGAAACCAGTCTAGAAACTAACGGGTTTTGGCTCGACCAGATTCAATTTTATTTCGATAACACGGACGAGGACTACCTCGATATTTATCGCTATGAGATGCTCGTCGACGAACTGACAGCTGAAGACATACGTAAGGCAGCACGGTCGCTGCTTGGCAAACAGTATGTCCAGGTAACACTCCTACCGGAGTGATCATTCCAGAGATAAGAAAATGATGCTCCGGCAAAAGGCCTGACTGATGTAGTGTGTCGGTGTTCGTGAAGTATCCTAACCCAAGTTTGTCACGCGTAGTAATATAGAAGACACAGACCTTTCCTGATCCCATTTTTTGGGCATTTTTTTCGGGGCCATGGATGTCGGAGATTTACCGGATATGTCTGTGTTGATTTAAGGGGGTA
>MKWU01004485.1_pt1 | contig 16453 bp, 12 predicted proteins | sample 809101 | NCBI WGS metagenome assembly MKWU01 (sample SAMN05860141, study PRJNA318959) | sponge metagenome | host: Aplysina aerophoba | place: Slovenia: Piran, Adriatic Sea, Gulf of Piran | collected 2013-05-07 | reverse complement strand
GCTGGCGGCGGTCACCGATCTGGACGGGCGGATGGCCTCGCTCCCCATTGCGCCCAACGCAGTGGGCCTGTCGGTCTTCCTGAGCGGACGCACGGGTCTCGGGAATGCCGCTCTCGACCAGTTTTCCCCGGAGGACAGGAACGAAACCCACACCGGTGCGGCCGGGATACGGTACTTCATCGAGAGCATCCATCTGGACACCCGGCCCGAGATTGATCTGGAGGATCTGGCCAGGCGCCAGGATCCGGTGGGACTGCTGGCCGCGCGCCTGCTCTGGCTCGAGCGCCCCGAAGGGGACCCCGACCGTGACCGCCTCGTCGGCGAGGCCCGGCAGGCTCTGCGCGATCAGTCCACGCAACCCGTTTGGCGCGGCTTGCCAGCCGGCGGCGGCGCCCCGGAGCCGACAGCGTGGCTGCGGCGTGCAGGATATCGCGCCCTGGACCATCTCCTCGGCCAGATCCCCGACCGCAGAGATGCCGGGTGATGCACCTTCGCAGGCTCACGATTCACGCACTGCCCGGCATCGAGCCCGGGTTCGCGTTCGAGCCGCCGAGTGCCGGCATCAACATCGTCACCGGCCCCAATGCCATCGGCAAGAGCAGCCTGGCACGCGCGCTCCAGTACCTGCTGGAGAGCCACGGAAGCGATCCGCCGGCGTTGTCTCTGGAAGCGGAATTCGACGGCGGTGACGCCCGCTGGAAGGTGACCCGCAACGGCGGTCAGATCGTCTGGCGTTGCAACGGCGAGGTCGCATCCCGGCCGGCACTCCCGGGGGCGGATCGAGTCGGGCTGTTTCGTCTGTCCGTGGAGAACCTGCTCGACGACAGCGACGCGAACGACCAGGCCCTGGCCGAGCGTCTGCGACGCGAGCTGCACGGCAACTTCGACCTGGGCCAGCCCAGGATCGAGCTCGGGCGCTTGTTCGCTCGTCACGAAGCAAGGCAACTGGCCGAAACCGAAAGGGCACGCCGGCGTGTGGAAAACGAATATGTCGACTTGCAGCGGCAGGAAGCAGGACTGCCCACGCTCGAACGGCAGATCGAGAAGGCGGTGGCGGCCCGGGCTCGGTCGGAACACCTGGCACAGGCGTTGGGACTGGCCGACGCCATCGACGCTCGCAAGGATCGGGAGTCGGCGCTCGCGCAATTTCCGCCGGAGATGGACCGCTTGCGAGGCGACGAGCTGGAACAACTGGGGGAGAGCGAGACAAGAGCCTCGAAGCTGAACGAGGAGCTTCGCGAGCGGCAACGCGACCTCGAGACTGCCAGGGCCAGTCTGGAGCGAACCGGGCTGGCGCAGGCGACGCCCGCGCCCGAGGAAGTGCACGCCGCCGAGGAGCGGCTTCGGCAACTCGGCAGGCAATCCGTCGAGCTCGACAACGTCCGGTCCGCGGTGGCCGAGGCGGAGGCCGCACTGCGCGATGTGCTTGCACACTTCAACCCCGAAGGCGCGCCGCCGAAGCTGGATTCCGAAGCAGTCCGGCGCGCGGACAGCGTCGCGCAGCCGCTGGTCGCCGCGCAGAATCGCCGTCGCGAGCTGCAGGAGCAGCTTGCGCTGGCCGGAGAGGCGCCCGAAGCAACGGAGCTGGAACGCCACCGTGACGGTGCGGAGGCGCTTCGCGCCTGGCTCGCCGGGAACGATGTCGAATCGAGCCGGACCGGGACATCGACGAAACTGCCGCGGCTCGTCTCCTGGGTGGCCCTGGTTGCCGCCGCGTTCGCCGCCGTGACCGCCTTGATGTACGGAGTGCTGGTCGCCTTCGCCGGAGCCCTGGCCGCCGCCATTGCTCTCGGCGTGGCGTTGTTCCTGCTACACAGACGGCGATCCGCGGTGCCGTCGCCGGTCGCCGCGGCCATCCGCCGATTCGAAGAAACGGACCTGCCGCCTCCGTCGCAGTGGAACGAACAGGACGTACGCAGGCACCTGCGCGACGTGATCGAAGTTCGGCTGAACGAAATGACGCTGCAACGGGCGAGGGCGGCGTATTCCGAACGGATCAGGCTGCAGATGAACGACGCCGACGCCGCAGTCGAACGGCTGGAGGAAGAACGGACCGCCCTCGCGAGCGAGATTGGTTTCGATCCGCGCCTGCCGGTGACCGAGTTCCAGCGCTTCATCCACCTGTGCTCGGAGTGGGACAAGGCCCGCAGCCGACATGCGCAGCAACGCGAGCGTCTGGACCTTCTCGAACGCGATATCGCAGACACTGCGAATCGCATCCGCAAGTTTGCCGACCCGTGGCGAGTGCCGGATGCGCCGGCACTGGCAGACGCCGCGGGGCGGCCGGACCCGGTCCTGCTGCACGGCGCATTCGATGATCTGCGGGAACGAATCGACGAAGCCGGGAACGCTCGGAACAGGATTCTCGCCGGCGAGACCGCAATCCAGTCTCTGGAGCAGCGACTCGCCGAGGTTCACGACGCCGTGGAGCGCCTGTTCGCGCGGGCCGACGTCGAAGCCCGCGATCGGGCCGCGCTCGCCGCCCGGATCGAACAGCTACCGCGATGGAAGGAAGCGAACACCGCGCTGCACACGGCGAATACGGAAGAAGCGCTGGCCCGTGTCCGCCTGGCGGAGCAGCCCGACCTCGTCGCGCTCGCCGACGAAGGGGAACGCACGCGCCTGCAAGCGGAGTTGGAGGCAGCCGGCGTCGAGACCGCCGAGCATACGCGCCTGATCCAGGAGCACGCCACGATCAGGACTCGGCTGAACGATGCCGGGAAGGAACGCAAGCTGGAGCAGACCGCCGCAGAGGAGGGCGCGGCGAGGCAGGCTCTCGAAGACAAGCGCGACGATGCGCTCCTCGCGGTGGCCACCGGGACGCTGCTCGACGACGTGGAACGAGCGTTCGAGGCGGAGCACGAGCCGGCCGTCCTGCGTCGCGCTCGGGACCTGTTCGCGGAAGTGACCGCCCGGGCCTTCGAGCTGCAGCTTCGGGGCGACGGGGCCTTCATTGCTCGCGATGTCCGACAGGAGACGGCAAGGGAGCTCGCGGAGCTTTCGTCGGGAACCCGCATGCAGTTGCTGCTCGCGGTACGTCTGGCGTGGATCGAGACGCAGGAACAGGGAGGCGAGACGTTGCCTCTGTTTCTCGACGAGGCGCTGACCACCAGCGACGAGGAACGATTCGCCGTGATGGCGCAAAGCATGGAGCGGCTCGCCGGGCCTGGAGACGAGGGCGCAGCCGAAGCCGTCCGCGGGCGTCAGATCTTCTACCTCTCCGCCCGCCGGCACGAGCCCGCGCTGTGGCAGCAGGCCACCGGGACCCGACCCGCGGTGATCGACCTGGCGTCGGTACGCTTTCCTCCGGAGGCACTCGCACCCGAGGAGTATCGGGTCTACGCGCCGCCCCCGATTCCCGCTCCGAACGGCGCGAGCGCCGAGAGATATGCAAGCCTCCTGGGGGTGCTCCCTCGCCCGGACTTTCACCAGCCGGAGGGCGGCATTCACCTGTTCCACCTGCTCCGCGACGATCTCACCCTTCTCCACACCCTGATGGACACCTGGCGCATTCGCAGTCTCGGTCAGCTCGAATTCCTGCTCGCGAGCGACGCGGCGCAGTCCGCGCTCGCCGCCGATGATCTGCGCCGCGGTCTCCGGCAGCGATGCCGAGTCGTACGGACATGGGTCGAGCTGTGGCGTCAGGGTCGGGGCCGGCCGGTCGACCGGGGCGTGCTGGAGCAATCCACCGCGGTTTCGGCCACCTACATCGACCGAGCCGGGGACCTCGCCGCGCGGGTGGGAGGCGACGGCGAAGCGCTCGTTCGGGCGTTGCGCGCGGGGGAGTTGGGCCGCTTCCGCACTCGGAAGATCGACGAACTCGAACGGTGGCTGGCCGACGAGGGCTACACCGACGACCAGGAGCGCCTGACCGGCGAGGACCGGCGGCGTCTGACGTTGCAGCGAATCGTGGCCGCAACGGATGCCGACGCCGCCGACGTCAACCGCGTGGTGAGCTGGCTGGAGGCCGGCACCGCGGCCGGCGAAGGCGGATGTGCGGAAACGGAGCACCGATGATGAAAAGACGGCATGCGTGGCCGGATGGCCACTGGAACTGGCCCATCCGCGTGACCCACAAGCACGGCGTGCGCTGCGGCGAGATGGTGTGGGTGGGTGGTCAGGTGGACCTGACCCCGGAGGGGGTGGTGTGCAACCCCGGCGATCTCGCCGCTCAAACCAGGAATGCGATGGCCCACTTCGCCCGGGTCCTGGGCGAGCTCGACTGCGATCTCGAGGATCTGGTCACCCTGCTGTGCTTCTACGTGAACGACGGCGGGGTCGACGAGTCGGGATTTCTCGCGGCGGTGGGCGAGTGCCTGCCGTCGGGCGCTCTCCCCGCCGTCACCGCGGTGCCGGTGCCTTATCTCGCCTACGAAGGCTTGCGGGTCGAGATCGAAGGCTACGCGATGCGTCGCGAGAGCGGCGAGCGAACTCCCCGCACGTTTGCGGACGCGAATGGCGCGTCGCCCCTGCCCGCGCCCTTCCGTCAGGGGGTGCGCAGCGGCAGGATGATCTTCGTGTCTGCCCAGTCTCCGGTCGACGCGGCGGGGGAGGTGCTGCACCCCGGCGACATCGTGGCCCAGACCCGGCAGGCGATGGCGCAGGTCGGCGAGGTGCTCGCGTCGTTCGGCGCGGACTACGACGACGTGGTGAAGCTCAACCGCTGGTACGCCGGCGATGTCGGGATCGCGGACTTCGAGCCCGCGGCCCTCGCCTGCGCCGCGCAGCTGCTCGTCCAGCCAGCGCTCGTCGCCGGCGTCGAGGGCGCCGGCCGGCGCAAGCGTCGCCCCACGCCGCATCCGCCACAGCGCCGCCGCGCCCAGCGCGGCGACGAACAGGACCGAGCCGCCCACCCAGCCGAAGAGCCAGAGGTTGAAGCCCTCGCGCGGCAGGTCGGCGAGCACGGCGTCGCCGAAGCGGTCCTGGAAGTAGAGCAGGATGTCGTCGCCGCCGCGGCCCGCGTCGAGTTGGTCGCGGATCTCGGCCCGCATGTCCTGGCAGATCGTGAGCTCGCAGTGGTCGAGGCGGACGTTGATGCAACGCGGGCACATCAGCTGCTGCTCGATCTGCAGCGCCTGTGCCTCGGCGTCCTGCGCACCCGCCTGCCGCGGCACGTCGAGGACAGCCGTAGTCCCTGCAACCAGCACGGCGGCGCTGAACGCCCCGACCAGCAGCGCGAGGGGTACTCGCATGGTCACGCCCTCGTCGTTGCGCCGGACGGCGGCGCGGCCGGTTCCGCGACGCGCTCGCGCGCGGGCTGCGGCGCGAACACGACGATGCCGCCGAGGACGTAGATCCCCGCGCCGATCCACAGCCAGACCATCAACGGATTTACGAACGCATTGATCTCGGCCACGCCGTCCTCGTCCCAGCCCTGGAGGAACACGTAGAGGTCTTCGCGCCACCCCGTGTCGACGTCGACCATCGCCATGGGTTGCTCGGGGAAGTTGCGGAAGAAGCGCCGCCCGGGAGCGAGCGTGGCGACCGCCTCCCCGTCACCGACCACCGGCACCCCCCCCCGCACCCCCGCCTCGCTGCCCCTGGCCCGGGCCCGCCGCCCGCGCGGGCGCCCGCCCCGCCGTCACGGACCACGGTCACCGCCGCCAGCACCTCGGTCTCGATGCCGTTGGCCGTGCCGGCGCGCTCGCGCAGTCCCTCGAACTCCACGGTGTAGGCGCCCACCTCGAACGACTCGCCGGGTGCGACGATGCCGCGCGCCTGCTGCTGGTAGACGCTCGCGCTGACCGCGGCGACAGCCATCACCGCCAGTCCGAGGTGCACCACGTAGCCGCCGTAGCGGCGTCGGTCGCGCTCGAACAGCGCGAGCAGCGCCGCGGGCCAGCTCTGCCCGCCCGCGGCGCGCCGTCCGCGCGCCCCGATGGCGAACTCGCGCAGCGTGACGTAGCCGAGCGCCGCCGCGGCGCTCACGGCGGCGAGGGCGAAGCGGTCGTGCATGCCCAGCGCCGCCAGCACCGCCGCGCTGCCTACGAGCACGGCGAGCGGGACGCGGAAGCGGCGGATCAGCGTCGTGCCCGCCGCGCGCCGCCACGGCAGCACGGTGCCGACGGCGACGAGCACGAGCAGCGCGATCGCGAGCGGGCCGATGACATCGTTGTAGAATGGCGCGGAGACCGTGATGCGGGAGTCCTCGACCAACTCGGAGAACACCGGGAACAACGTCGCGCCGAGGATCACGAGCGCCCCGATCGTGAAGAGGTAGTTGTTCACGATCAGCGAGCTCTCACGCGACGCGAGCGACTCGAAGTCGTGGTCGGGGCGCAGCCGCCCGCTGCGCCAGCCGAGCAGCAGCACCGACGCCGTGAGCGTGGCAGCGAGCACCACGAGGAAGTACGGGCCCACGTCGGATAGCGCGAACGAGTGCACGGACGTCACGAGCCCGCTCCGGACGTTGAACGTCCCGAAGACCGCGAGCGCGAACGCCGCGAAGACGAGCGCGAGGTTCCAGAGCTTCAGCATCCCTCGGCGCTCCTGGACCATGAGGGAGTGCACGAACGCCGTCATGGGCAGGAGCGGCAGGATCGCCGAGTTCTCGACCGGGTCCCAACCCCAGAAGCCGCCCCACCCCAGCGTCGTGTACGCCCACCACGCGCCGAGGATGTTCCCGACGCTCAGCAGCAGCCACGACCATAGCGCCCACGGGCGCACGGCCCGGATCCAGCGGCCGTCGATACGCCCGGACAGCAGCGCGGCGGCGCCGAGCGCGAAGGGCACGGCGGTGCTCACGAGCCCGGCGAGCATGAACGGCGGATGGAACATCATCGCCGGGTCGACCAGCAGTGGGTTGAGCCCGACCCCGTCGTCCGGGGTCACCGGGCTGACCTCGAAGGGCGAGGCGAGGAACACGGCCGGCACGAGGAACGCGACGAGGATCGCGCCGCTCGCAGCCGTCGCGTGCGCCGCGCCCCACGGGATGCGCGGCACGGTGATGAGCGCGAACGCCGCGAGCATCAGTGAGAGCATCCACGTCCAGAACAGCAGCGAGCCGGGCTGTCCGCTGTAGAGCGCGGCCCACTTCATGTGCGGCAGCATGTCGCGCGACGACACATTCACGACGTGGGCGATCGAGAAGTCGTCGGTGAGCAGCGCGTACGCAACCACGCCCATCGCGAGCGTCGTGAGCGCGGCAGTGACGACGATCGCGCGCCGCGCCGCCGCGATCAGCGCCGGTCGGGCCAGTCGCTGACCCAGCACCGCGGCGCCAACGGCGAACAGCGACGCCGCCAGCGCCGTCAGCAGCGCGGACGCGCCGAGCGTGGCGACGAGGTTCATCACTCCTCGGAGGACTTGGGCGCGGCGATCGAGGCGTCGTCGGGGTCGGTCACGAACTCCGGCTCGTGCCGCACGATCACACTCGACGCCTCCAGGCTGCCGGCCCCGGCCGCCACACCCTCGACGACGACGAAGGCGCGCGGCGTGAACAGGTCCGGGATCGCCACGCCGGCGTCGCTGACGGTGATCTCCATCTGGTCACCCTGCTCGCCCTCGACCACCCACGCGATGGGACGCCCACGCGCGTCCTCGACGATCGAGCCGTCGACCACACGGCCGCCGACACGCCAGCGGCGGCCCTCGGTGTCGAGCTCCTGCGCGAACTCCTCGGGCGTCACGTAGTAGGAGAGCGAGGAGTCGGCGGCCTGCACCGCGAGCACACCGATCACGACGGTCGCGAGGGCGAGCACAGCCACGAGCCGCGCGCGCGTGCTGCGGAGCAGCCGCCTGAGGGCCGCGCCGTTCACGAGACCGGCCGGATGTCTTCGAGCATGTCGCGGAAGTCCTGCTCGTGCAGCTCGCCGATGTATTTTCGCGTCACCCGCAGGCCCGGCTGGAGGAAGTAGGCCTCGGGGACGCCGTTCACGCCAAAGTCAAAATACACGTCCCCGTCGCTGTCGATCAGCATCGGGAAGGTCAGCCCGTGCCGTTCGACGAACTCGCGCGCGCCTCGCTCGCTGTCGAGGATGTTGATCCCGATGAAGACATAGCCCTGCGGCTCGTACTCGGCCCAGAGCCGCTCGATCAGTGGCGCCTCGCTCTCGCACGGGGCGCACCACGAGGCCCAGAAGTAGACGAACACGGGCCCGGCCGCGTAGTCGGCGATGGCGACGCGCTCGCCGTCGAGCGTGGGCAGCGTGAACTCGCGGACCTGCTCGATGCGGGGATCGACGTCGCCGAGGCGCTCCCGGCCAATGTCGCGCGTCATCGCGGTCACGAGGACGGAGAGGAGCGCGAGCAGCGCGACGCCCGTCCCGATCACGAGCAGGCGGCCCTGGATTGTGCGGATGATCGTCGCCATAAGCTGTCACCGAGGCTATGCGGCGCGGGTGCGGTGATCAACGATCGGAGGGTCGGGAGGGCTTCGGATCTCCACATGGGAGGGCTTCCGGCCTTGACCACTGATCAGCCCGATGATAATCGTACCGAGGCGCAGGGGGACTGCGCTGTGCGGAGCCCGCACGCGGCGTTACGATATCGGGCGCACGGGTATCGGGGCGCGTGCCGAGTGACCGAGGAGGCCCTGTTGCGCATCTCCCAACGTTGGGCGCGTCGACTGCTGATCCTCGTACCGGCGGTGCTGCTCGTCCTGTTCACCGCTTGCTCCGACCCAATGACCACCATCGAGCCGAAGTCTGACTTCACCGAGGCCATCCAGGGCGTCTACGAGATCGTCTTCTGGCTCTCCATGTTCGTGTTCGTCGCGATCATGCTCATCACGCTCTGGCTCGCCGTGCGCTACCGCGAGCGCCCGGGCCGCGTCGCGAACCAGATCCACGGCAACACCCGCCTCGAGGTGCTGTGGACCATCATCCCGGTCGCCATCGTGCTCGTGATGCTCGTCCCCACCTGGCAGGTCATCGCCGACACCACCGCCACGCCGCCCGATGACTCGATGGTGATCGAGGCCACCGGCAAGCAGTGGTGGTTCGAGTTCAAGTACCCCGAGCTCGGCATCACGACCGCCAACGAGCTGCACCTCAGCGTGGACCGGCCGGCACACGTGAAGCTGTACTCCGACGACGTCATCCACTCCTTCTGGATCCCGCAGCTCGCCGGCAAGGTCGACATGGTGCCGGGCCACGAGAACGACCTGTGGTTCACACCTGACGCCGACTCCGTCCGCGAGGAGGCCTACCTCGGGCAGTGCGTCGAGTTCTGCGGCGCTTCACACGCCAACATGCGCTTCCGCGTCTACGTCCACACCGCCGAGGAGTTCGACGCGTGGGTCCAGAACGAACTCGCCGACGCCGTGGAGCCGACCTCCGAGCTCGGCCAGCTCGGCGCAACGCTGTTCGTGGTGCGCTGCGCTGAGTGCCACACCATCCGCGGCACCGCCGCGAGCATCGCCGACTTCGGCCCGGACCTGACGCACGTCGGCAGCCGGGAGACCATCGCAGCGGGTATCCTCGACAACAACATCGACAACCTCGTGGACTGGATCAGCAACCCTGCCGAGATCAAGCCGGGCATCAACCCCGAGAACGACATCACCGACAAGGACCCGCCACTCCGGTTCATGCGGGCCTTCGAGGAGGAGATCTCAGCCGAGGACATCCTGGCTATCGCAACCTACCTGAGCGAGCTGAAGTAGCCGCGCGCCGAACCAAGCGGCCGTAGCGAAAGGCATCGAAGATGGCGACCGCAGCAGGCACCATTGCCGCCCCCACCACCGAAAGCGTGGTCTGGTCGTGGATCACGACCGTGGACCACAAGCGCATCGGCGCGCTGTACGGAGTGAGCGCGTTCATCTTCTTCCTCATCGGCGGCATCGAGGCGCTGCTGATCCGCACGCAGCTGGCCGTGCCGAACGGCACCGTCATCAACGCCGAGCTGTACAACCAGCTCTTCACCATGCACGCGCTGACGATGATCTTCCTGGCCATCATGCCGCTGGGAGCAGCGTTCTTTAACTACATGGTCCCGCTCATGATCGGCGCGCGGGACGTGGCCTTCCCCCGGCTGAACGCCCTCTCCTACTGGATCTTCCTCTTCGGCGGGCTCGTGCTGACCAGCAGCTTCTTCTTCGGCGGCGCGCCGGACACCGGCTGGTTCGCCTACCAGCCCATCAGCAGCAGCCAGTTCGCCGGCTCCGGCATGGACTTCTACGTCATCGGGCTGATGATCCTCGGCATCTCGTCGCTGGCCGCCGCGCTGAACTTCGCGGTGACGATCATCAACCTGCGCGCGCCGGGCATGACGATGATGCGCCTCCCGGTGTTCATCTGGATGACCTTCGTCATCATGTTCCTGCTCATCCTCGCCCTGCCCGTGCTGACCGTGGCGCTGGTGCAGATGCTCTTCGACCGCCAGTTCACGACGAGCTTCTTCCTGCCGGAGGGCGGCGGCGACCCCATCCTGTGGCAGCACCTCTTCTGGGTGTTCGGCCACCCCGAGGTCTACATCCTCATCCTCCCGGCGATGGGCGTGGTCTCCGAGGTGCTCCCGACGTTCTCCCGCAAGCCGCTGTTCGGCTACGCCGCCATCGTCTTCGCCGGCGTCTCGATCGGCTTCCTCGGCTGGGCCGTGTGGAGCCACCACATGTTCACCACCGGCCTCGGCGCCGTGCAGCAGGCCGTCTTCGCGGCCAGCACGATGGCGATCGGCGTCCCCACCGGCATCAAGGTCTTCAACTGGCTCGCGACGATGTGGGGCGGCAATATCCACTTCAGTACCGCGATGTACTTCGCCGTCGCGTTCGTCGCGCTGTTCACCATCGGCGGCATCTCGGGCGTGATGCACGCCTCGCCGCCGGTCGACCAGCAGCAGCAGGACACCTACTTCATCGTGGCGCACATCCACTACGTGCTGGTGGGCGGCGCGCTGTTCGGCATCTTCTCCGGCCTCTACTACTGGTGGCCGAAGATGACCGGCCGACTCCTGGACGAGACGCTCGGCAAGTGGAACTTCTGGCTGATGTTCATCGGCATGAACCTCGCGTTCTTCCCGATGCACTTCCTCGGCGTGAGCGGGATGCCGCGCCGCATCTACACCTACGACACGAACCTCGGCTGGGACTTCTGGAACCTCGTAGCCACCGTCGGCGCGTTCATCCTCGCGGCCGGCGTGCTGTTCTTCATCATCAACGTCTTCAAGACGTGGCAGAAGGAGCCCGACGCCGGCGACAACCCGTGGGATGCGCCCACGCTCGAGTGGGCGACCACCTCGCCGCCGCCGGAGCACGACTTCGACGTGATCCCGCCGGTCCACTCGCGCGAGCCGGTCTGGTACATGCGTGACCACGACATCACGACGCCGGAGCCGGAGCCAGGCCTGCACATCCACCTGCCCCCACCCTCGTACTACCCGATCATCATTGCCTTCGGGGTGCTGCTGCTCGGCCTCGGCCCGCTCACGCACCTCGCGGTCACGGCACTGGGCGTGCCGGTCATCATCTACGGGACCTGGGGCTGGACCCTGGAACCCACCGAATAGAACCGGGACGGATCACTCGTGGCAGCAGCCGAACACCAGGTAGAGCATCACACCACCACCGGCATCGACAGCCGGAAGCTCCTCATGTGGATCTTCCTCGGCTCGGAGTGCCTGTTCTTCGGTTCGCTGATCGCGACCTACCTGATCTTCAAGGGCGAGATCGACCTCCCGCCGTTCCCCAGCGAGACCCACGTCGAGACCGCGTACCTCGAGGAGGCGGTCGCCTCCGGCGCCATCACCGAGGTGGCCTCGCACCTCTGCCACCCGGCAGCCGAGGCCGGCATCTCCGTCTGTGAAGGCATCTTCGACATCCCGCTGACCTCGCAGAGCACGTTCGTCCTGCTGATGAGCAGTGTCGCCATGGTGCTCGCGGTCTACGGGGCGCAGCACAACCGCCCGATGATGATGAAGTCCTGGCTGCTCGTCACGATGCTGCTCGGCGTGGCCTTCCTCGGCTACCAGGTCTACGAGTTCCGCACATTCGGGCAGGAGGGGCTGACGCTCGAAACGAGCCAGTTCGGCGCCTCGTTCTTCGTGCTGACGGGATTCCACGGGACGCACGTCGCGGTCGGCGTGCTGATCCTCGGCTCGCTCCTCGCGGCGTCGTTCCGCCGGCGCGGGTTGGGGTCGGAGCCGGGCTTCCACGTGGAGACCGCGGGGCTGTACTGGCACTTCGTCGACATCGTCTGGATCGTGATCTTCACGGTTCTGTACCTCATCCCGGCGTAGACGCGCTGAACATCGGGGACGGGAGCGCACGATGAGCATGCACAACGACCACGGCGTCGAGGAGGAACATGGCCTCCAGCCGATGCAGTACGTCTGGATCGGCCTGCTCCTGACCATCATCACCATCGTCGAGCTCGGCGCGTCGCTCTGGGTCGACCTCGGCAACTTGCTGATCCCGATCCTGATCGTGCTCTCGGCCGTGAAGTTCGTGATCGTGGTGGCGTACTACATGCACCTGCGGTTCGAGCACCGGCTGCTCAGCCAGGTGTTCAGCGGCTCGTTCGTCCTCGCCGCCGGCGTGCTGATCGCGCTGATCGCGCTCTTCTGGACAGACATCACCGACATCATCTAGGCGCTCGCCCCCGACGAGGGGCAAGCCACCAACGTTCGAGGCCCGCGCAAGCGGGCCTCTTGCTGTGCGTCGTGGCTGCCAACGGGCGCGCTGCCCCTGGCACGGCTGGCCCCGGTCGCAGCGGTCCGGAACGGCTTCCGAGTGCACGAGCCGAGGCATGGGACGGGGGTGCGGGGTCGGCGCCGGGGGGGGGCCGCGAGGGCGTGGGGAGGGGGGGAGCGGAGCCATGGGACGGGGATCGAGGCTCGACGAGGGGGACGGCCCGCCGGACGCGGGCTCGCGGCTAGCCGCCGGAACCCGACGAGGCGGCCTGGGCGGCAGCGAGGCGAGCTTCATCCTCGGCGCGCTGGCGCTCCTCGGACTTCTGCGCCCACACGAAGAACACCACGCCGAGGGCGAGCAGGAACATCATCTGGCTCGGCACCCACATCAGCAGGCCGCCCAGCTCCTGGTCCTCGAGCGGCGTCAGATTGAGGAGTGGCTCGACCTGGAACCAGAACTCGTACAGCGGCTCCTCGGCGAACACGATGATCGCGCCGAGGAACGACTTGGGCGTGCTCGCCACGACGAGGAAGCCCATCCGTCCCACGTAGCCGAGCCGCGACCGCAGCGGCTTCGGGTCGATGACGTTCCACCAGATCAGCACGCCGATGAGTGTGAAGGAGAAGTGCTGGACGTCGTGAATGAAGTCGTCACGGATGGCGGCGTCGTACCAGCCGGGCGCGAAGTGCCACAGCCCCAGCACAGCCGTGAACGCCGCCAGCGCCACCACCGGGTGCGTCACGGCGCGGTAGAGCAGGTAGACCTCGCGCCGCCGTACGACGGGGCGCACGACGCGGCGGCGCACGCTGCGCGGGATGCCTCGCAGCACCGGGGTGGTCGGCGCGCCGAGCAGGATCAGCGGCGCCACGAACATCATCAGGATCTCGTGCTGGATCATGTGCATCGAGAAGTGGTGCTCGGCGGCGGCATCGAGGGGCGACTCGACGGACGCGAGGAGCCCGAACATGCCCACGAGGTAGCAGGCGGTGCGCCAGCGCGGATGCTCGCGGCTGCGGTTGCGCCACACGCGCAGACCTCGCAGGTAGAGGCCCGTCAGCAGCAGCACGGGAATGACCAGCTCGGGGTCGAAGTTCCAGCGCTCCCAGATGCTCTGTCCGGCGTGCGTACCCTCGTGCGCGACCACCGAGGCCTCGAGGAGCCGTCCGGTCACATCGATGTGCACGCCCGCGTCCGCCTTCCGCGCGAGGCTGTCACGAGGCCGCCCCGCTGCGCGCTACGAGGATAGCGCGTCGCCCCCCGAAGGTCGCCGTGAGTACCGCACGGCGGGAGGCGCGTTGCGACAGCGCGACGGCATCGCGTACGATCGGCCCGGCAGAGTTCGCGTACCTCGTACGCTTTCTCGTCGGGACGGAGCGTCCATGCGCTATCTGCGGGTCGGGCTGGCCCAGATCAACACCACCGTCGGCGATTTCGACGGCAACCGCGCGCGCATCCTCGACGCCGCGCGGCGCGCGGCCGCGCTCGACGCCGACCTCGTCGCCTTCCCCGAGCTGGCCGTGACCGGCTACCCGCCCGAAGACCTGCTGCTGCGTGCGCCGTTCATCGACGAGGCTGAGGCCGCGCTCGCCGCCCTCGCGCGTGACGCTGAGGGGCTCCCGCCGCTCGTGGTCGGGTGCGTGGAGTTCGACGGCGTGCTGTACAACAGCGCCGCCATCGTCCACTGCGGCGCGGTCGTCGCGCGCTACCGCAAGCACCGCCTCCCCAACTACGGCGTGTTCGACGAGCAGCGCTACTTCCAGCCGGGGCACGAGACGCCTCGCTTCCTTATCGGCGGCGTCGAGGTGGCCGTGACGGTCTGCGAGGACATCTGGTACGCCGACGGCCCCGCCCACGACGCCGCGCTCGACGGCGCCGAGGTGATCGTGAACATCAACGCCTCGCCGTTCCACGCCGGCAAGACGCGTGAGCGCGAGCGCATGCTCGCCACCCGCGCCACGGACGACCACATCGCCATCGCGTACGTGAATCAGGTGGGCGGACAGGACGAGTTGGTCTTCGACGGCAACTCGCTCGTCATCGACGCGCGCGGCGCGGTCCTCGCCCGCGGCGCCTCGATGCGCGAGGACCTCGTGGTGGCCGACATCCCCGTCGACGAGGTGCGGCAGGTGCGCCTGCACGAGTCACGGCTGCGCCGCGAGCGCCACGCCGCGGAGCCCGCTGCGCCGCTGCACATCACCGCGGCGTCCGAGGCCGCCCGCGAGTCCGCGCCGCTAACGCAACTCGAACCGCCCGACCCACTCGCAGAGACCTACGACGCGCTCGTGGCCGGCACGCGTGACTACACACACAAGAGCGGGTTCGCCGACGCGATCGTGGCGCTTTCCGGGGGCATCGACTCCTCGCTCGTCGCGGCGGTGGCGGTCGACGCACTCGGGGCCGAGCACGTGCGCGGCGTCTCGCTGCCGTCGCGCTACTCCTCGGAAGGCTCGATCGCCGACGCGCAGGACCTCGCCGACCGGCTCGGCATCGAGCTGATCGCGATGCCAATCGAGGCGCTGCACCAGGCCGCCCTCGACACCCTCGCGCGACCGTTCGAGGGGACAGCCGAGGGCACCGCGGAGGAGAACCTGCAGTCGCGGCTGCGCGGCATGCTGGTCATGGCGCTGTCGAACAAGTTCGGAACGCTCGTCTTCACCACCGGCAACAAGTCCGAGTACGCCTGCGGCTACGCGACGCTCTACGGCGACATGGCGGGCGGCTTCGCGGTCATCAAGGACGTGCCGAAGACCCTCGCCTACGCGCTCTCACGCCACCGCAACACGCGCGGCGAGGTGATCCCGCAGTCCGTCATCGACAAGCCACCGTCCGCCGAGCTCCGCCCCGACCAGCTCGACACCGACTCCCTGCCGCCATACGAGGTGCTCGACCCGATCATCGAGGCGTACGTGGAGGACGACGCGTCGTTCGAGGAGATCGTGGGCCGCGGCTACGAGCCGGCCGTCGTGAGCCGCGTGATCGACCTCATCAACCGCAACGAGTACAAGCGGCGGCAGTCGCCGCCGGGCGTGAAGATCACCCCTCGTGCCTTCGGGCGCGACCGCCGCTACCCGCTCGCCTCACGCTACGTAGGGCACTGAGCGCATCCGGCCCCTCTGCCCGTAGGAGACGGATGGGCATCGTGGCGAGAACGTTGCGACAGCCCGCGGGGCGGCCCCCCTCACCCTCACCCTCTCCCCCCTTCGCGGGGGGCGAGGGAACCAGAAGCCCCGGCCACCACCCTCGATGGGGCCGGGCGAGTGTGCGTGACAAGGGCAGCGCGCGGCTCTACGCCTGCTCGTCCTCGGCGTCTTCGATGTCGGGGGCATCGGCGAGTTCGGCGAGGCGCTGGCCGATCGCCACGCTCGCAGTGTCTGAGGCGGTAAGCCTGATCCAGCGCTCGAACGCCTCGCGCACCTGCGTGTAGGCGGTCTCGACGCGCTGAGTGAGCTCCGAGTCGGGCTCGGTTTCGACCGACTGCCGGGCCGCCGCGACGTTCATGAGCATCAGCTCCAGCCGCGGCTTGAGCTGCTCCTGGAGCTCGTGGAGCTCCTCACTCGCCTCGGCGTGGCCGCGGTCGCGCATGATCTCCAGCGCGCCGAGCACCCACGCCACCGCCCCGAGCAATGTCCCGAGGCGTTCGGCGTCGAGCCGCAGCGAGTACGGCCGCGCGGGCTCCCCGCGCACACGACGTGGCTCCCCGGGCGTGGTCACGGCTTTCGGTCGCCCTCCTACGCGGGCCGCGCCGCGGGGCGCGCCGCGCCGAGCAGCGCGGCGTTGTCGCCAAGCTCGGACGCGACCACGCGCGGCCCCGGCGCCACCTCGTCCAGCACACGCTGGAGCAGCGGGATCAGCCGTCGGGTGTGCTCGTCCTCGCCGTCGATCACG
>MKWU01004484.1_pt1 | contig 16454 bp, 13 predicted proteins | sample 809101 | NCBI WGS metagenome assembly MKWU01 (sample SAMN05860141, study PRJNA318959) | sponge metagenome | host: Aplysina aerophoba | place: Slovenia: Piran, Adriatic Sea, Gulf of Piran | collected 2013-05-07 | reverse complement strand
GCAGCCGCTGGCGTGGCCTCGCTCTAGCGTCCGAACAGCGCCTGTTGCAGCTGCGCCACCTGGGCTTGCAACTTCGCTTCCCGGGCCTGCCCGGCCTGTAATTCGGAGGTGGTCGCCTGCAATTGCGACTGGGTCTCGGCCAGCACGCGCTGGAGTTGTGCACAACCGGCGCACGCGGGCTGCCGCCCGCCCCGCTGTCCGTTCTGGCTGGACTTCGCGCTGCCCACAACGAGCGGGCTCACCGCCCACTTACCATGGCAAGCTTGCACAGCAAAGTTAAGTCCGCGTCGGCTCTGGGCTGGCTGGCCCGCCTGCAACGCCGCCGACTGCACCGACGGGCGGTCTACCGTGGCGAGCTAACCAACTTTGTGCTCTGCCCGCCGCTAACGCGCGGACCGACCTCGGCGCAGCGTGCCATCGGCAGCGCGCCATCGAAGCCGCCGGCGGCGCTCTTCGTGGATGAGTTGCAAGCTCACTGGCTGGCGGTCCTGCTCGCACTCAAGCGTCCCGCCTGCTCCCGCCAGAAGCCCCCTTCTCGGGATTCCCCCGAGCGACTCTCCCGACCTCTTGCGCCCCGCCTTCTGAATGGTTACGTTCCGACAACCTCAGTCCAGATTCTAGTGAACGGTCAACATCAGGAGCGAAATGCGATTTCCTGTTGCGATTTGGAGATTTTCTTTACCTCACACAGCAACTCACCAAGCCTTTTGTCTAGCTTGTCAGAAGCCCTCTTGATTGGTTGGTCCCTATACGTGAAAAGCGGGTCATCGTCGGAAACACATACGCACAAATTCTCAATTCTAGAACGAAGCTCGTCGATGCTAGACTCTACTTTTCTATATCCCGGAGAAATGTGTCGAATTAACCCGATAGATTCTAAGTCTGATCCTTGAACATTGAGTCTGTACAGGATTGACTTCAGGTTTCCCTCCTCGGCAGCAGATAGTCTTGAGTTTCTCCTTGCCTGAAGATCCTTACTCAATCGTTTTTCGATGTCGATAAGATTAGAATATCGATTGAGCAGAATTTTTCCTGATTGCCAATAGCATATTAGCGAAGAAACGAGGAACAGACTCATAAAGAGTGCAACCCACAATCCCCATGACAGTTGAATTGCCCTGTTGCCCGCGAAGGCCGCAACCATTGCTGCGCATGCAGCAGCAATTGCTGGAAAGTTCGACCCGGCATATGGACTAGGTATGGAAAGGTAACTCAAGGTTTGTGAGCAATGGAACGTTGGGCGTACCAAACTCCCCTCGGAGAGCTCCTCGTCGTCGTCGGTTGGAAAGAGAATCTTGCTGCTCATGACAGGTCTATTATAGCAAGTCGATGAGTCTACATTTCGGGCAGAGATATTGGGTTGAAACTACTCGATTTGATCCGTGTAGCAATGCAACGACAACAAAAAGATCCAATGCTTGAGATCCTTGGAGATATGCGTTTGTCCATCACCGCTCCGACAATCCCTCGGCCAGAGGCACTGAAGTGAAACGGTCGCCAGACACGATCCGGTTTCTCAGACTCGAGCTAGTGTGCATCCAAGTCCTCGGCGAGACACGCGACATAGCACAATCCGAATTCGGTCAGTCCGCGACGCTCATCGTGATCTTGGATGGAGAGCCTCAGCAGCCATCCCCGCTGATCGAGGGAATCTTCCACGGAGAAATCTGTTGGCGTCGAGAATGTGCCCCGGGGATCGTGGGAACGTACAGCAGGAGGATCTGGACACGATGATCGCTACCGCCTGCAGACTAGAGGGCGCGCTCATTCGCACCCTCTAGATCGATTGCGAAAGGGGCCGCGGGCTCTCAACCGTGTCACGAAACTGCTTTGGAAGCGCGTCCCTAGAGGTGTAGGCTGCGGATTGCGGCCGCTTCCTGATTTGCAGTCCAACCGAACCAATCAGTGGAGACCGAGCTGGGAAGTGCTGGCACTTCCGAAATCGGCGGCGGTACCTCGCTTAAACAAAGCACAAGATGACTTGATGCCTGTTGGTATCACGCTACCAGGGACGTACTCGCCCGACCGCGCACGAACCCTGCAGCTTGGTCGTGCCGTCGACTAGCCAGGTGACGATCGCGCACGACTTCCCGCCCGGGAGTGCGCTAGCCTGTTTCCCAAAGGCCTGTACAATGCCGGTGTCTGGTCGGCCAACACAGCGTGGGCTTTCGGCTTCGACGAACGATCGTTGCAACGGATCGCGTCAGCACACGGCGCGCCCCCGACACCGGTGCTGACCACGATCGCGAGGTTGTCCGGGGCATAGTCCAACCGGCCTCTGGTGGCCAGAGCGACACGGTGGGACGAGCCCATGCAGCCGACGTGCGCTACACGGGATTCCCCCGCCAAGAGGATTGACCGCGCGCCGGGCATCGGCAAAGACAATGCTCAGGCAATCGGATAGAACCGTGTGGCTATGTCTACGGCGTGCTCCTCAACCATCGCGTCGTGGATTAGCTTCTCCTTCGCCACAAGCTGGACGCAGAGCCGTCGCGTTTCGTCGTATTCCTGGAGTCTGTAGAGAAGATCCTCGCCGAAGTCGATATAGACTGGGCACCTCGCGTCGAGCCAAGTCTGTCGCGGACGGGTCCAGTAAAACTGGTGGTGCCCCCTGTAATTGGCTACCACTCGATCACGCACTTCGTCCTCACGGTGAGCCTCGACGAGACCCCAAGGGGGAATAGCCGTCGCGATGTTCGTCTTTGTGAGCCCCGGGAATTGCTTAGCGGCCTCGGAAATTCGCCAGAACGACGGGACGGACCTCGTAATCGGCTCAGACGAATACTGATACGCGGATCCAGCAGACTGGAACCACACGATGTCCTCGAAGCCACCGAGGCTTGGGTCAGGCAACATGTATCCAAGGTGAAAGCTCTTCCGGAAGCCCCTCCCGTCCACGATCCAAACGAGGTTCCGATAGAAGGACTCTCGCGATTCCCGCTCTTGGTCGGTCATCCTCGAGTGCTGGACCTCGATCACGATTCCGGTCGTCGTCTTGATGTCAGCGCGGTGGATCTCGCCGTCTGGAGCTGTGTGCGACACCTCCCGGCAGTCCTCGGGGAAGCGGCCCTTCCATTCCCGATGCCACTCAGTCTCGTTTTCCCACCACGGATCGCATGATCTGCGCGCGACATGAGCCCAGTGATGCATCACCCGCGGTCCGCACTTTGCCACCGTTGAACACCCGCAAAGCGGGCATTCCCCTCTTGTGCCCCTGCGAGCCTCACTCTTCTGACCATTCACGATGGCGTATTGCATGATTTCTTCCGTCACGCGCTCCTATTGCGCAGAGCCGATAAGTCCCGCGGTCATTTCTGCTCCTTCTCGCGGCCAGCACCGTTCGCTGGTGGCCTCGCTCACAATTGCCTCGGTCCGCTTCCGTAAGGTAGCGAATTTCTCCACGTGAAGTCTTCGAGACTCCAAAGCGATACGCGTTGGTCGTCCGTGTAGTTCTCCTGTATCGATTTAGGCGGTGGGTTGCGCCGCAGCGCAGGCCGATGGGTGTCGCTGCAAACTCAGCAGTGGACGTAGACGAAGTACTGAAGTTTCAGAACATCAGGAAGAAGGTCAAGTGCGTATTTGACGGCCTATTGCCATTGCTCCTCTCCGGTCAGACCGCGAACGGAACCAGTATATGACTGTCGATCTCTGCGGTTACAACGGATGCCGAAAGCAGAGAAGACACAAGGGCCCGCATGACCCCCGTCCGTCGCAGGCATGGGCCTTCTTAACGAGGATTGACAAGGGTAAGATAGAAAAGGCAGGCTTCGCAACCCCGCGCGGCGGCCAAAAGGGTGCCTATCAGAACCATGTCCAGCGCAGCAACACCGTAATTGTCCCTTACGAACATCTCGAAACGGCACCGTTGCACGATTTCGGGAATGGGTACGTCGTCCGATTGTTCCCAGAACAGTACTTCAAGAATCCGGGCCAAGTGAAGAAGGCGTTCAAGAAGCGCGGCGCCCCGGTTGTTGGTGAGAATGCATTCATCCTTTACAGGACTCATAGTCAGTTCGATGAACTCCCACCCTTGGACGACTGGAAGTTGCGGTGGCTGGAGATGGACGGTGAGCGGGTTTCGAGGCGTAGACCGGGGGCGGTGGATCACGGCGAGTACGTGATGCGGATCGCGGCACGCGGAAATAAGCCTCCACGTATAGAAGGACCGCCACAGGGGATTTTTGCACCGGAGTACGCCAACGCCGAAGACAACTACATGGCCAAATGCGTCCTAGCCTGGTTGACCGTCCACACCGTCGACGGACCTTACGTGGCTGCACAGGCCGCTTGGCTAGAAGCGATCCTCGAAGCCGACGGCCTGCTCGATATGGCTGAGTGGGCACGTCTCGGCTTGATCAGAGCGGGACATACTGCTTGCCCCCTGTGCATGGGCCTCATCCGCTATGAAGAGCTTCATAGCCAGGTGGGGTTCGAGGACGAGAAATCACTACAGAATGCCGGCGAGCAGGTTCTCGACGCCACGAGGTCCACCGTGGTGAATCTGTTCCATTTGGATCCGCTGGTGTATTCGAGAATAGAGCATGGCCCTCGGAACGTTGCTTGGGGCCATGCGACCTGCAACACAAAGCTTGGGCAGCGTAAGTGTTACTCGTTGTACGAAGTCATTGAGGATGGCTCGAAGGTCGGCACCGTCGACGACAATGGTAATGTCCAGACGTTCGGCTGGTCCTCCGACAATCTGGAGATGATCCGCTCCCCAAGAGGAGCCGTGTGGATTCGCGTGAGCGAGGACCATCTCACAGAGGAAGAGCAAGGTGATTTGTTTGACCTGTTGAACAACAGCCCTTGACTCCGAAATGCCCGCTAGGGTTGGAGAAGCAGACGTTGAGCTGGCCGCCCTTCGGCGGCTCGCGGATATTGGTTACGCCGTGCTGCACGGGCCGGACGGCTCCGCTCGCTGACCTACCGCGCCTCCCAGCCCGAGCCGCGCTGCAGCGGCCGCCTTTTCCGAGTTCGGCAGTTCCACCGCCCCTTCTCTCGAACGCCCAGCAACAGCGGTATCTCTGCTATATCTGGGATGGCTGGCAAATCGCGACCGTCTATGAGAAACGGGAACTCGACAATGACGGGCTGTCCTGAGGTCCCGATGAGGAACCTGCCGACAAGCCGCTCGAACGCATCCCCTCGGGCTTCGTGCGCCGCGCACTCGGTCGCAGGACAGGCACGGCCGGCCCGTGGCCTCGGCGAAGCCGGTCGAGGAGTAGGAATCCCCGGCGGGCAATGCGGATCCCTCATTGCAGGGAACGGGTGGTGACTGGGTGGCGAAACAGGCAAACAACAGTGGTGCCAACCTCGGTTTCGAGGGCCAGCTCTGGGCAGCGGCGGACAAGCTGCGTGGCAACATGGAGCCCTCCGACTACAAGCATGTCGCGCTCGGCCTGGTCTTCCTCAAGTACATCTCGAATGCTTTCGAGGCGAAGCGGGCCGAGCTGCTCACAGAGCAGTTGGCCGACGCGGAGGATCCGGAGGAGTACCTCGCCGAAAACGTCTTCTGGGTCCCGCAGGCGGCCCGGTGGTCACGTCTGCAGGCCCGAGCGAAGCAGCCCTCGATCGGTAAGGACATCGACGACGCCATGCTGGCGATCGAGGCTAGCAATGCCTCGCTCAAAGGTGTCCTGCCCAAGGACTACGCCCGCCCGGCGCTCAACAAGGTCATGCTGGGAGAGTTGATCGACCTCGTGAGCGGCATCGGCATGGCCGAGGAGGCTGATCGCTCCAGAGACATCCTTGGAAGGGTCTATGAGTATTTTCTTGGCGGCTTTGCCGGGGCCGAGGGCAAGCGCGGCGGGGAGTTCTACACGCCGCGCTCTGTCGTCCGGCTGCTGGTCGCGATGCTGGAGCCCTACAAGGGCCGCGTCTATGACCCCTGCTGCGGCTCCGGCGGCATGTTTGTCCAGTCCGAGAAGTTCGTCGAGGAGCACGGCGGGCGCATCGGCGACATCGCGATCTATGGGCAGGAGAGCAACTACACGACCTGGCGGCTCGCCAAGATGAACCTAGCGGTGCGCGGCATCGACGCCGACATCCGCTGGAATAACGAGGGCAGCTTCCACAAGGACGAGCTGCCGGACCTCAAGGCCGACTTCATCCTCGCCAATCCGCCGTTCAACACCTCCGATTGGGGCGGCGACCGGCTGCGGGAGGATGCCCGATGGAAGTTCGGTGCGCCGCCTGTGGGCAACGCCAATTACGCCTGGCTCCAGCACATCCACCATCACCTCGCTCCGAACGGCGCGGCGGGCGTGGTGCTCGCCAACGGCTCCATGTCGTCGGCACAGTCCGGCGAGGGAGACATCCGCCGCAACATGGTCGAGCGTGACGCGGTGGACTGTATGATCGCCCTGCCTGGTCAGCTCTTTTACTCGACCCAGATCCCCGCCTGCCTGTGGTTTCTCGCCCGCAACAAGAACCCCGGTAACGGCCGGCGCAAACGGCGCGGCGAGGTGCTGTTCATCGACGCGCGCAAGCTCGGGCACCTGGTCGATCGGACCCGCAAGGAGTTCTCCGACGAGGACATCGCGAAGATCTCCGGGACGTACCACGCCTGGCTAGGGGAGGCTGACGCGGATTCCTATGGGGACGAACCGGGCTTCTGCAAGGCCGCGACGCTGGCGGAGGTCCGGGGGCACAACCACGTCCTCACGCCGGGCCGCTACGTCGGCGCGGCGGCGGCAGCGGCCGACGAAGTTCCGTTCGAGGAGCGGTTTGTGGAACTGAACGGGACCCTGATGAAACAATTTGCTGAAGCCGAGAAGCTAAACGCCCTCATCCAGCTAAAGCTAGCGAAGGTGAAAGCCGATGGGTAGTTGGCCGGAACTAACATTCAAGGATGCCCCAATCGAAATCATTGATGGCGATCGAGGCGTGAATTATCCAAAGAAATCGGACTTCTTTCCAATTGGCCATTGCATTTTCTTGAATGCCGGTAATGTTACGGCTTCCGGTTTCAGGTTTTCGAAAGTTTCATTCATTAGTCGAGAGAGAGATCTTCTGTTACGTAAGGGAAAACTGGAAATTCACGATATTGTACTGACGACGCGTGGTACGGTCGGAAATGTGGGGTTTTTTGACGAATCAGTGAATTTCGATCATATCCGAATAAACTCTGGCATGGTTATTCTTCGTCCTGACCAGTCGAGAATTGCGCCGCGCTTTTTATACTTGTTCTTGAAATCGCATCTCTTCAAGACACAAGTAACTGCACTTGCTACTGGAAGCGCCCAGCCTCAACTCCCAATCCGCGACATAAGCCGAATTCAGATTAGCCTGCCAACCATTGCTGAACAACTCTCTATAGCAGGGATGTTGGGAGCCCTCGACGACAAGATCGAGCTGAACCGACGGATGAACGAGACGCTGGAGGCGCTGGCGCGGGCGATCTTCAAGGACTGGTTGGTCGATTTCGGCCCCACCCGCGCCAAGGCGGAAGGCTGTGCCCCCTACCTCGTTCCCGAACTCTGGGACCTGTTTCCCGACACGCTGGACGAAGAGGGCAAACCGGTCGGGTGGTCGTTCGACACGCTTGCAAGGCTGGCAGTCACGAATTCCGAAAGCTGGACCGCACGCCATCATCCGCGAACTGTCGAGTACGTCGACCTTTCCAGCGCGAAATGGGGCAACATTGAAGCCACCGCTTTGTTGGATTGGATAGCCGCGCCAAGCCGTGCTCGGAGAATTGCCAAGGTGGGTGACACGATCGTGGGAACGACCCGACCCGGAAATGGATCATTTGCCTACATCTCAAGAGATGGGTTGACCGCGAGCACCGGGTTCGCAGTCCTTTCACCTCGCAGATCGATGTATCGCGACACGGTGTACATTGCCGCTACCAGCGTTGAAAACATCGAGCGTCTCGCGAACCTCGCTGAGGGGCATGGCGGCGCATATCCAGCCGTCAAGCCGAACGAAGTTACGGATACGGTCATCGTGTTTCCCGGAGACGAGGTCTTGGCTTCATTTGCCGATCTAGTGTCCCCAATCCGAGAGAAGATCGAGCGCGCCAAAGCCGAGTCCCGAACCTTGGCCGAGACCCGCGACCTCCTTCTCCCGAAGCTAATGTCCGGTGAGCTTCGCCTTGCCGAGGCCGAGAAGGGCCTGGAGGCAGTCGCATGAGTTCGCTGCTGGGAAGATCCGTCCGTCTTTTCTTGGTGGACGGTACCGCTACTGGCCTCATCACAGCCGAGATCATGAACTGGACAGGGCATGTGTTGGCCGGATCGCGCAGCGGCCTGCCCGCCTTTCTTAAACGTCGGGAACTCGACCGAACCGGCATCTATTTCCTGACGGGACCAGATCCCGAGGATCCGGACACGCTGCAACTCTACATCGGCGAAAGCGACAATGTGCGCAAACGCCTCGTCCAGCACAACAAGGATGAGAACAAAGACTTCTGGGAACGCACCTGCGTCGTGACCAGTAAGGACCAGAACATCACCAAGGCGCACGCACGCTACCTGGAGTCCCGGCTGATTGCCATTGCGAATGCCGTTGGCACCGCCACTGTCGTCAACGGGACAGCCCCGCCCCCGGTCGCTCTACCTGAGGCCGATGCATCGGATATGGAGTTCTTTGTCGATCAGGTTCGGCTGATCCTTCCCGTCCTCGGTTTCGATTTCACGCGCCAACACAAGGTCACAACGCCGACGGCGATAGATACTACCGAAGAGCCCGAACAAGCCGATGTTGCACCTCTGTTCCGGCTGGCAAGCAAGAAACAGGGTCTCGAAGCCCAAGCGCGTGAGATCGATGGCGAGTTTGTTGTCCTGGCCGGGTCCGATGCTGCGAAGGATTGGACAAGCAAATCTAACCACAGCTACTCAAGACGGCACGCTCAGTTGATCAAGTCAGGGAAACTCGTGCCCGGAGACAAGGGTCGTCGGCGCTTTGCTGCCGATGTTGCATTTCGGAGTCCCAGTGCTGCGTCGGCCGTGATTCTCGGAAGGCCGGACAACGGCAGGGTTTCTTGGAAAGTCGACGGTTCGACCGTTACCTATGGGGACTGGCAGTCCGAACAGGCTGCCAAGACATCGCCCAACGCATCAATTGCCGACGATGATGGCGAGTCGGCAGGATGAAGTTCTCCGAGAGCCACGTCGAAGACGCCGCTCTATCTTGGCATGCCGGGCTCGGGTACTCGGTGTTGCACGGGCCGGACATATCCCCGGATGGTCCGACGCCCGAGCGAATAAGCTACGACCAGGTGTTGCTGACCGGGAGGCTCGCCGAGGCGCTCGGACGCCTCAATCCGCACCTGCCCACCGAGACGCTGGAGGAGGTGCAGCGCAAAGTCCAGCAGACCGAGACCCCCTCGCTCATCGAGGAGAACCGCCGCCTGCACCGCTATCTGATCGAGGGCGTGCCGGTCGAGGTCGCCCGTGAGGATGGCAGTATCGGAGGGGATGTCGCCCGACTGATCGACTTTACCGACGTGGAGGCCAACGACTGGCTGGCAGTCAACCAGTTCACGGTGATCGAGCACGAACACAACCGGCGCCCCGACGTGGTGCTGTTCGTTAACGGCCTTCCCCTAGCCGTAATCGAACTGAAGAACCCCGGCGACGTGAATGCCACTCTCGACGGCGCCTTCAACCAGCTCCAGACCTACAAGGACGAGATCCCGTCCCTGTTTCGTACGAACGCCGCGCTCGTGACCTCGGACGGACTCCAGGCGCGCCTCGGCTCGCTGACCGCCAACCTCGAACGCTTCATGCCCTGGCGCACGGTGGACGGGTCCGCCGTCGCGCCGAAGGGTGCGCCGGAACTCGGCACCCTCATTGAGGGCGTATTCGAGAAGACCCGGTTTCTGACCCTGATCCGGGATTTCACCGTCTTCGGCGACACGGGTTCCGGCCTCGTCAAGATCGTGGCCGGGTATCACCAGTTCCACGCCGTGCGCCATGCGGTCGAGAGCACGACCGCCGCCGCGAGCCCCGCAGGGGATCGCCGCATCGGCGTCATCTGGCACACCCAGGGCTCCGGCAAGAGCCTGCTCATGGCCTTCTACGCCGGGCAGATTGTCGCCCATCCGGCCATGGAGAACCCGACCATCGTCGTCATCACCGACCGCAACGACCTCGACGATCAGCTATTCGGCACCTTCGCCATGTGCCGCGATCTGCTTCGCCAGACCCCGCAGCAGGCCGACAGCCGCGAGGATTTGCAGAAGGTCCTGACCCGCCCGTCTGGCGGCGTGGTGTTCACGACCATCCAGAAGTTCTCGCCCGAGCGTGGCGAGACCGACTATCCGGTACTGACCGACCGGCGGAACGTCGTCGTGATCGCCGACGAGGCGCATCGCAGCCAGTACGGCTTCCGGGCCAAGGTGGAGCGCAAGACCGGCGGGATTTCCTATGGCTTCGCCAAGTACCTCCGCGACGCTCTGCCGAACGCCTCCTTCATCGGATTCACCGGTACCCCGGTCGAGAAGGAGGACGTGAACACTCCAGCCGTGTTCGGCGAATACATCGACGTTTACGACATCAACCGGGGCGTCGAGGACGGCGCGACCGTACCCATCTACTACGAGAGCCGCGTCGCCCGCATCGAACTCGATGACGACGAGAAGCCGAAGCTCGACGAGGAGATCGCCGAGTTGACTGAAGACGAGGCCGAGAGCGAGCAGGAAAGGCTCAAGCGCAAATGGGCAAACGTCGAGGCCGTCGTCGGAACGAAGAAGCGCCTTGGCCTGGTCGCCGGGGACATCGTTGAGCATTTCGAGAACCGCGTCGTCGGCATGGACGGCAAGGCCATGGTGGTCGGCATGAGCCGCCGGATTTGCGTCGCGCTCTACGCCGAGATCGTCAAGCTGCGCCCGAAGTGGCACAGTGACGACGACGCGAGCGGCGTCATCAAAATCGTCATGACGGGTGCGGCCTCGGACCCGAAAGAATGGCAACGGCATATAGGCGGCAAGGCGCGCCGAGAGTTGCTCGCCAAGCGGGCCAAGGACCCCGACGACCCGCTGCAGCTGGTGATCGTGCGGGACATGTGGCTGACCGGCTTCGATGCCCCAAGCATGCACACGATGTACATCGACAAGCCCATGCGGGGGCACGGGCTCATGCAGGCGATCGCGCGGGTCAACCGGGTGTTCCGCGACAAGCCCGCCGGGCTGATCGTGGACTACATAGGCATCGCCCAGAACCTGAAATCGGCGCTCGGCCAGTATTCGCGGGCGGACCGGGAATACGCCGGTATCGACGAGGCCGAGGCCGTCGCGGTGATGCTGGAGAAGTACGAGATCGTAAGCGGCATGTTCCACGGCTTCGACTACCGGACGGGGCTAACCGGGTCCCCGCAGGAACGGCTCGTGGCACTTGCCGGTGCGATCGAGTGGGTTCTCGATATGCAGCAGCGCGAAGCAGCCAATGAGTCCACCGAGGAAGGCAAGAAGCGGGCTCATCGCCGCTTCAGCGATGCCATGCTGGCGCTCTCCAAGGCGTTTGCCCTTGCGGCAGCGAGCGACGCGGCAAACGAAATCCGAGATGAGGTGGGGTTCTTTCAAACCGTCCGAGCAGCCCTTGCCAAGAGCACGCCCGGGGCGGGCAAGTCTTCTGCCGAACGTGACCTCGCCGTGCAGCAGATCGTCAGCCGCGCTGTCGTCTCGACCGAAATCGTCGATATTCTCCAGGCTGCCGGCTTGGAGACGCCGGACATCTCCATCCTCTCCGACGAATTCCTCGCCGAGGTTCAGGGGATGGAGAAGAAGAATCTCGCCCTGGAGGCGTTGCGCAAGCTCATTAACGGCGAGATTCACTCCCGGAGCCGCGTCAACGTGGTGCAGAGCCGGGCCTTTTCCGACCGCCTGGAGGCGGCGATCGCGCGCTATCACACGAATGCCATCACGACGGCGGAGGTTCTTCAGGAGCTGATCGAGCTCGCCAAGGACATCCGCGCCGCGCACCGACGCGGCGAGGAGGAAGGACTAAGCCAGGAAGAGATCTCTTTCTACGATGCGCTGGCCCAGAACAAGAGCGCGGTCGAGGTCATGGGCAACGACCATCTCCGTGTCATCGCCCACGAGCTGTTGAACAGCCTGAGTAGCAATGCGTCCGTGGACTGGCAACACCGGGAGTCGGCGCGAGCACGAATGCGGGTTCTGGTCAAACGCATTCTGAGAAAACACGGCTATCCGCCGGACCTTCAGGACGCCGCCGTGCAGACTGTCCTGCAACAGGCCGAGGTACTCTCGGCAAGGTGGGCCGCATGACAGCCAAGGCGTTTGAGATACAGGTTCAGGATGATCATCTCGTGCGAATAGCGCAGACTCGGAAACCAATTTTCGCACTGCTCGCCTAGCTGCTCTGGAACACGATCGGCGCAGACGCGACGTGTATCGACGTAACCCTGATTGACAACGATTTGGACGGACTCGAGGCCATCGAGGTCATAGACAACGGGCACGGAATCCCCTGCCCCCAAGCGGAGGACATGTTCTCGCGCCTGGGTGGGCCATGGAAGTAATTGCGCACCCGCTCCAACGAGGAAAACCGTATTCTCCTGGACAAGGAAGAACCCGAGTGGCTCCACCCACTGACCTACCACGCATCCCAGCCATTGCGCCGCCACCGCGACCGGTATTCCCGGCTGCGCTATGCCGCGCCCATGCGGTCGAGCTCGATCCGGGAGGGAGACCGCCCGGCGGGATAGCGGATGTTCTGGCAGCGCTTGCAGACGCTCCTGCTTGGTCCCCGGTGAGGCTGCTCCTTCCGCACGCCGCCGCAATCCTCGCAGCACCAGCTGTACGAACGGTCCGGAAAGATCGCTACGGCTGCCACGACAGGGGAAGGGCCTTATACCGCACTCGTGACGCGAGTTCCAGAACGCGCTGCTGGCGGAACGGCCGTCATCTCCCGCCTCGCCCTGTGGAGGTTGGGAACCGTCGCCGGAATCCTCCGCGGCGGCCGGGGCCAGCAGGATCACGTCCCCGGCGAAACAGGCCACCTCGGTCCGCTGGCGCCTGTGGCCGTCGCGATCCTCCCAACTGCGCGTGCGCAGACGCCCCATGACCTGGACGAGGTCGCACTTCTGCAGCCGATCCCGGTGCTTCTCAAGCCGGTCCGCCTTCCACACGACGATGTCGTGCCACTCGGTCTCCTCGGCCCAGTCGCCGTCATCGAGGCGATAGCTGCGGGACGTGGCCAGCCGCAGACTGGCCACCGCCTCCCCGCTGGGCAGGTGCCGGAATTCGGCGTCCCCGCCGAGATGCCCCAGAAGGGTTGCCTGGTTGATGGTGCGTGCCATGCCCCCACGCTAGACCGGAAGCGGCGCAGCCACAAGCCCGCCGCGTCACGAGTGCGGTATAGCGGGGATCCGGATTCCCTCCATTGCCGAAACGGACCAACAGCCCCGTCAATGGGCGCGATTGCCGGTGTTACGATCGGCGCTGACGTGCCCGGCTGGCCCGAACGCTCTTTCCCGGAGGATCCGCGTTGACGGATGCCCGCGCGAACCGCCGCCGCTACGCCCTGGAGGCCGCCTGCGTCCTGCGCTACCAGTGGACGCCCAGGACGGACAGCCAGGACGATGTCGAGGAGACCGCCACACGCCTGTGGCGAGCCCGCGAGGAGGCCAGCTGGGAGGCTCTTCGGCGCCGCCTCGCGACCTCGTTCGCTACGACCGAGACCGAGCACACCCGCCAGTGGCGCCGGGTGCTGGGTCGCCAGAAGGCCCGTAAGAACGGACTGCAGTCCGCGCTTGAGGGCGAGCCCTCCAGGGTCCCCCTGTGCCTGCGCAGGCTGTGGTGGTGGCTGGGCCTGCGCTCGGCCGGCAGCGGCGGGATCCGGACGGCCTCTAGCGGGGAACTGGCCCCGCCCGGAGCCGCCGGCGAAGAGGCAGCCAGCTGACCCTCTCCCGCAGGGCCTGCTGTATGCTAGCGACGTGGGCGGACCCAAGCGGGGCAGCGATCCGGCGGGCGACTTCGCCGAGATCTGGGAGTCCGAGCGCCGCAACGCCAGCTACCTTCGGGTGGTCACGGGAGCGCTGCTGGTCCTGCTGCTGGCGCTGTCGGCCGGCTGGTGTCGCTCGGCCAGCCGGACCTTGCAGCCCGTGTTCGTGCGCGTCGACTAGATCGGCCGCGCCGAGGCGCTCGACTACAAGGCCCTGACCTGGCAGAACGACCCCCTACACCCGTCGACGAAGTACTTCCTGCGCCAGTTCGTCAGCGACCACTACTCGCGGCGGTTCGTGACGGTCGCGGAGCGCTGGCCGCACTCGCTGGCGTTCCTGGAGCGCACTCTCGCCTCCGCGTCCGCGGAAGCCCAACAGGAAGAGATCGCGGAGTTCTCGGCCGGGCTGGTCCGCGAGGAGCGCGCCGTGGAAAACCTCGTGCTGCGCGTGCTCGCGCGGCCCGAGGAACCGCACGAGGCGGTGGCCGACTACGACGTCGTACGCCGCCTGAACGCGCGCGAGGTCGGCCGCGAGCGCTGGACGACGAACATGCAGTTCGTCTTCCTGGACGTGGACCCCTACGAGCTGACGGCCAACCCGATCGGGCTGACGATCACCTACTACGCCGCGGACCGGGCCGTGTCGTCGGGGGAGTAGGGCCATGGTTCCCTGGCAGGTGGCCACCGGGCTGACGCTGGTGATCGGCGGTGTCTCGGCCATCCTGCTGCTGGACCGGCTGGACTACCTGGCCGGCTACTGGGGACTGATTCTCAGCGAGCACGGCTGGGCCATCGCCGCCCCGGCGCTGACGGCCCTGGCCAGCGTCTTCGCCGCGCTCCACTGGGCGGCCCGCAAGGCGGGCCTGGGAGACCTCGGCAGGAAAGTCGAGCACATCGACCACGGCCTGCGCGAGGACGGCGCCGCGCACGACCGGGACCTGGCCGCCGCCCTGCGCCGGGACCGCGCTGCGGAATGGGGCCCGGGCGCCTCCGCCGATTGATCTGCCCCGCCTCCCAGCCGGCGCTGGCGGTGTTCGCGCCTGCGCCGCCACGAAGCGCACGCACTCGAACTCGACCCGTGCCGGGGACCGGCAGGCAAGGTAGCGGAGGTTCTGGCGGCGCTTGCAGACGTTCTTGCGCGGCCCCCGGCAAGGCTGCTCCTTCCGCACCCTGCTGCAATCCTCGCAACGCCAGCTGTACGAACGGTCCGGGGAGATCGCTATGTCAACGAGTGCGGGAGATATTCTCAACATGGGACACGGGACGATGGTCCTCATCGGTGCTGTGGTCAAAGGCCTAGTTGGGAAACGGTTGGTGTATCGAGGATTAGTGTCCCTTCCGGGGATGGTGGTGCGTCCTGTCCGTGACGAGGGGCATGATTGCGTCGGGATTGAAGGCCAGCGCCCCCCAAGTGCTCCTTCAGGAGTCCTCACCTGCGAGGGACGAGTGCCGGGGAGCCTGTTCTTGAGCCGGGCTCGAAGGCTGTGGGTGGCCGGGAATCTTGATGTCGCAGATGGCGTGGTCCGATAAGCAAGAAGGGGAAAGTGCCCATGCGCGGCAGTCAACTTTCGGTTGACAACAACGAAGCCACCGGCTTGTAGACGGTGGTTGTTAACTCGAGTGAGAGTCAGTTTCGCCTTGTTTTCGCCAAGAACAGTGAAAACAGTACCGTTACCCATAGAAATATCCGACGATTCCAGTGCAATGTCACCGTTCATAGCTACAATGTGGGTACACAAACAGCCCCTCGGATTCATGACCCGGCCGGAGGGGGGGCTGCAAAATGCAAGCACCGTATTCGCCCAAGACAATTGCTAACTACTTCTTGGAGAGGCGGAAGGATCCAAAGATCAAGCCAGTAACACAGATGAAGCTACACAAGTTGGTGTACTTCTCGCACGGGTGGTATTTGGCGTTCACAGGCGATCCTCTTATCAATGAGATGGTCGAAGCGTGGGAGTATGGCCCCGTTGTCCCCACGCTGTACCACGAGTTCAAGGAATTCGGGTCAAGAGAGATCAAGCGGCTCGCAACGGATTGGGATCCCATCACGGAAGAATACTACGACGCCCCTAAGATCCCATCCAAGGATGTCCTGACGATTCGACTCTTAAAGAATATGTTCACCCTGTACGGCGGCATGTCAGCAATAGAAATGTCGGCACTGACGCACACGAAGGATTCGCCTTGGGATTTGACTCGTAAAGAGAACGAAGGGATAAGGTTTGTAGATATCCCGAACGATCGCATTCGGGACTATTTTGCAAGTAAGCTAATGGACAGCCGTGAAGCGCAAAGATCCTGATGATGAGATCAAGCAAGAGGGTTCAGAACCTTACGAGACACACGACTTTCTAGAGTTCGATTTCTCTCAAGTTCACTTGGGTCCTTCTAGGGAAGACCTTAAGGACGTTGAAGAGTTACTGAGAAACGTTGTGGTGGTGGAGGCGCACCTCTCCCGCACCCCGCGGTCCCGGAGTTCCGCGGTCAGCCATCGCACGCCCACCAGCCGCCGGATCAGCAGCCCGCCACGGTAGCCCCGCTTTG
>MKWU01004483.1_pt1 | contig 16458 bp, 12 predicted proteins | sample 809101 | NCBI WGS metagenome assembly MKWU01 (sample SAMN05860141, study PRJNA318959) | sponge metagenome | host: Aplysina aerophoba | place: Slovenia: Piran, Adriatic Sea, Gulf of Piran | collected 2013-05-07 | reverse complement strand
CGCGTGCACTCATGCGTCGCCACGAACTCGTCCAGAATCCCCGCCTTCTGCTTCTTCGTCGCCCGTCGATACCGCTGCGCGGTCCTTCTGAGCGTCCTCCGATCTGCCATGATGACCCCCATCTCCTTCGACCCTCCGCCCGCATACTGGCACAGGTCCGTCGTGTGGATTCTTCGATGAGGCAACGGTTCTCGTTCGTGTGGATTTAGCTTGAGGCAATGCGCGCGATTGACGCCCGCGGTGCGCTGCTCCATACTCCCATCCGCTATGCAGAAAAGAGGTTTGTTCATTTTGGCGGCGGCGCTGCTGCTGTGGCCGGGAACCGGGCTGGTGTTTGCCGCCAGCGAGCAGGAGGCGGCGGGCGACGACGGTCCGGTGACGCTCACCTACATGACCCGGATGCGCGCCGAGGAGTTTGGCCGCGAGTCGTTCAACGCCCTGGCGGCGACGTTCATGGAGAACAACCCCAACGTCACCATCGAGTTCATCGACATTACCTACCAGCGGATGCGCGAGCAGGCACTGATCATGGCGCAGGCGGGCACCGCGCCCGATATTACCGAGCCGGTGGTGTCGTGGGTGCCGCAGCTCGCCGGAGCGGGGATCCTGGAGCCGGTGAGCAACTTCCTGAGCGAGGCGGAGATCGCCAGCTACGTCTCTTCGCCGGTGGCGGACGCCTCCTACGAGGGCGTGGCCTACGGGGTGCCGTTCTGGCATGGGCCGATCCTGCCGTACGCCAACACCACCCTGCAGGTGCAGGCCGGGCTGGCGCCGGGCGCGGTGGAGGACATTCACGCTTACCGCGACCAGATCGCCAAGATCGGTTCGCTCGGCACCGACAGCGAAGGCCGCAACATCATCGGCTTCTCGCTGCGCAACGTGAAGAGCGCCAACGCCGCGTTCTGGTTCACGCCGTGGCTGTGGGCGTGGGGCGGCGAGCTGGTCGACGCCGACAACAACGCCACCCTGGACACCGACGAGTTCGAGCAGGCGTTGGAGTTCTACGCCTGGATGACCAACAGCGGTTACAGCGCCAAGGGCATGGATCCGTACAACACGCGCATCGTGTTCGGCGAGCGGCGCGCCGGGTTCGTGTTCGATGGGCCGTGGCTGCGCGGCATGCTGCGCACGCTCACCGAGGATCCGACCATCGACGACTCCTACCAGGTAATCCCGATGCCGAAGGGCGTGACCGGCGACAACTGGACCATCGCCAACCCGACGGTGCTGGTGGTGTTCGAGGGCTCCAAGAACAAGCAGACGGCGTTCGAGTTCGCCAAATTCGCGTCGGCCAACACCAACGTCCTGAGCGGCCTGTACAGCAACATGGGCCTGTTGCCGACGGTCAACGACATGCTGGAGAACGACCCGCTGCTGCAGGACGACTTCGCGCGGACGTTCGCCGAGCAGATGCCGATGAGCCGCGGCGCGCCGTGGAAGGACTCGCGCTGGCCGGGCCTGCAGGACATCCTGGCCAAGGCAATCACCGAGGGGATTGAGCGCAACGGGGACTACGCGGCGATCGCGGCGCAGGCGCAGCGCGAATTCGAACAGCTACTCGCCGAGTAGGCGGGTCTGGCAGCCATGCTCGGGCAGGTCGCGTGATGCGGCCTGCCTGAGCGAACGGCCCACCCACCAATGATCGTAGGCGGACGGCAGATCCTCGGCGACCGGGCATTCGGGATCGTGCTGCTGATCCCGGCGTTCGCCATCATCGTCGGCATCATCCTGTTTCCGCTGCTCGACGCGGCGCGGTTGAGCATCACCTCCACCAACCTGATCAACATCCGCAAGCAGCCGTACATCGGTCTGCGCAACTATCAGCAGATCTTCACCGATCCCACCTACTGGCAGGTGGTGGGCAACACCTTCTTCATTACCGGCGCGTCGGTGGCGGCCAGCGTGCTGATCGGCATGGCGCTGGCGCTCGCGCTGAACGCGATGGTGACGGTGCGCGGGTTGCTGCGGGCGCTGTTCATCGTGCCCTGGTTGGTGCCGGGGGTGGTGATCGGCGTGACCTGGAACTGGTTGCTCAGCACCGAGACCGGCGTGGTGAATTACATCATACGAGCGCTCGGGATCGCGTCCGAGAACCTGCCGTGGCTGGCCGACGCCACCCTGTCGATGGCCGCGGTCAACGGCGTGTTCGTGTGGTCGTCGGTGCCGTTCATCATGGTGACCCTGCTCGGCGGCCTGCAGGCGATTCCGACCGAACTGGTGGAGGCGGCGATCGTCGACGGCGCCACCTTCGGGCAGCGGTTTCGCCGGGTGGTGCTGCCGCTGATGCTGCCGATCATCACCATCGCCACCATCCTGCGGGTGATCTACACCATGCAGAACTTCGTGATCGTCTACATGCTCACCCAGGGCGGGCCCGGCTTCGCCACCGAGACGCTGGCCCTGTACGTGTACGAGACCGCGTTCAACTCGGCGCGGCTGGGCAAGGCCTCGGCGATCGGGGTGACCTGGTTCTTTTACTCGCTGCTGTTCGTGGTGATCTACCTGAAACTGGTCGACCGCGAGGAGCGGCAGGCATGAGCGTGGTGCAACGTCGCAGCAAGGTCGGGGTGGTGCTGGTGGCGCTGTTCCTGCTGGCCTACCTGGTGTTCAGCCTGTTTCCGTTCTACTGGATGGTCAACACTTCGCTCAAGGCGAAACAGGATGCCTACCAGACGCCGCCGCAGTTCGTGCCGCACCGGCCCACGCTGGTCAACTACGGGCGCCTGCTGAACGAGGACATCGCGGTGCTGCGCTTCTTCCTCAACAGCATGATCGTGGGCACCGGCACGGTGGCGCTGTGCATCGCCGCCGGGGCGCTGGCCGGCTATTCGCTGGCGCGCTTTCCGGTGCCGGCGCGCCGTTCGGTGATGGTGTTCATCCTGTCGAGCCAGATGTTCCCGATGGCGCTGCTGCTGATTCCGATCTACATCTACTTCGTGCGCATGCGGCTGCTCGACACGCACGCGGCGGTGATTCTGGCGCACGCCGCCATCGCCCTGCCGTTCAGCGCCTGGCTGCTGAAGGGCTACATCGACACCGTGCCGCGCGAGATCGAGGAGGCGGCGGCGATCGACGGCAGCAGCCGGCTCGGCATCCTGGTGCGCATCGTCAGCCCGATGATCGCGCCGGGCCTGGTGACCGCGGGCGTGGTGACCTTCCTGATGTCGTGGCGCGAGTTCCTGTATGCGCTCGCCCTTACCACCACGCCGCGCGCGCGGCCGATCGGCCCGGGCATCCACGTCTACTACTTCGGAATCATGTCGATGCGCTGGGAGAACATCATGGCCGCCGCCGTGGTGGTCACGCTACCGGTCATTCTGCTGTACATGCTGCTGCAGCGCTACGTGGTAAGCGGCCTCACCGGCGGAGCGGTGCGCGGGTAGCCGGATCGCTCGAGGTCAGCCGCTATCCGCCGTCCCGTTGGGCGGCACTACGCGGCCATCCAGCACCAGCCACACGCCATCGGCGTCGCACCGGCTGCGCGCGTCGGCGGTCACGCCCCGTCCCGCCACCACCGGCAGCACCGGAGCGACGAGGCGGCCGAGAATGCCGGCTCGCCGCACGGCCCGCTCCAGATCATACAGTCCCACACCCCAGGAGACTTCAACCACCAGGAACACTTCGGTACCGTCGTCGCGCCGCCGGCCACGCACGACGACGTCGGCCAACCGCACCTCCTCCCAATCATCTTCCGTGATGATCCCGCGCTCCACGCCGGAGTCGAGCAGTTTGACGAGTTCGCCATCGGTGTAGGCCCGCGCTCGCCGGAAGAAGCTGCGCAGGTAGGCTGACGGACGCTCCCGAAAGTGATCCTCCAGGTTCCAGCCTTTAAGGGTTCCGATGTCGTCGGCGTGGGAACGGGTGATCACCGTCAGTTCGTCCACCCGCTTGCCGATTTCCGCGAATTGCTGGTCGATACGGCGGTCTGCCTCGGCGCGCTCTTCGGTGTAGCGGTCCATACGCGCCGTCGACTCCGCGAATTGCTGGTCGATACGGCGGTCTGCCTCGGCGCGTTCTTCGGCGTAGCGGTCCATGCGTGCCGTCGATTCCGCGAATTGCTGGTCGATACGGCGGTCTGCCTCGGCGCGTTCTTCGGCGTAGCGGTCCATACGCGCCGTCGACTCCGCGAATTGCTGGTCGATACGGCGGTCTGCCTCGGCGCGTTCTTCGGCGTAGCGGTCCATACGCGCCGTCATCTCCGCGAACCGCTGGTCGGTCCCGTCCATACGCGCTGTCAGCTCCGCGATGCGCCGGTCAAACTCCTGGCCGGACCGTTCCAGGGCCGCCGCAAACCGGTCAAGACGGCGGTCGGTATCGCGTCGCAGCGCCGCTGGATCTTCCTGCGAATCCGGCGGCTCGCCGCTGAGCAACAGCCGGCGTAGCCGCGCACACGACTCCGGCTGCTCTTCGAGCAGACGGATCAGATCCTCGATATCTGCCACTGTGAAAGACATGACGACGCGTTCCGAGTTTGCCTATTCTACCCGCCGCGGTGCCGCGATTCAACAGCCGTGACCAGCCAGCTCCAGCCAGCGAGGCCAGAGATAGCCGGCCAGAGCGCTGGCCGACAGGCAAACGGGAAACGAGAAAGCGGACCTGCTCGCCCCCCGGTTGCGAGCGGTCAGGGCAGCTCCGGCGGCCGGTACGCTGACGGCAGTCCACCAAGAGGACGTCTCGCACCGGCGCCGCCGCACCGGTTCTGCGTTGCCGGCGCAGGAGGTAGCGCCGTTCATTACGCCTTCAGCCGTCCGCCACCTCGAACGCGGTCACGCTGCGCGTCTCGCGGCTGAACTCCACGCCGATGAGGTGGATCGGTTCGCCGCCGCCCCGGTACTTGTCCGCGTACGCGCGCTCGCGCAATTGCGCCAGCGCGGCACCCGGCGGCGCCATCTCCACGACCTTGAACTCGAACAGGTACACGTGGCCGCCGGTGCGCACCGCCATGTCCAGCCGCCCGTGATTGCTCGATTCCTCCACCACGATCGCGTAGCCCAGCGCCGCGAAGTAGGAGTAGACCACGCTTGCGTAGAAGCCTTCGACGTCGGCGATCTGGTTGTTGGTCCGCCGACAACTGTCGGCGGCATACCTCTGGTACGGAATACTCGCGAAAAAGGCGTGGAACAATTCCTTCAGCCCCGTGCAGTCGTGCGCCTCCAGCAGCCGCGCGAGACGCATGCTGTTGGCCGTCTGCCGCTTCGCGTCCTGCACCAGATGGCGCAGCATTCAGGCTCTGGCGCACCTCCCGGTTGGGGTAGCCCAGCCGATACAGCTCCATGCCGCCCAGTTCCTCTTCGCCCATGATCGTCAGGTAGCCGGTCTGGAACAGCAGCGCTTCGGTGCCGATGCTGCCCACGTCGAACGCCGACAGCAGATCCTCCGTGCCTAGCATCTCGTCCAGCGACACCGACGCGATCCGGCGCTCGAACAGCGTGTCGACCAGGAACGCCGGGGTCCCGGTCTCGAACCAGTGGGCGCCAAACTTGCGGCGGCGCAGCAACAGCAGCACATCGTACGGGTTATATACGCTTTCTGCGCCCAGCCAGTTATAGCCGTTGTACCACTCGCGCACCCGCTCCCGGTCCAGGCCGGCCAGCTCCGGTGCGAACACCGTCTCCAGGTCGCCCTCCGTGTAGCCGCAGATCGCCGAGTAAGCTGGGTCCAGCGTGATGTCGGTAAGGTTGTTCAGATCGGAAAAGAGGCTCACCTTGGAGAACTTGCTTACCCCCGTCACGAACGTGAACCGGTCCCCGCGGTCGTGGATATGGAGCCCCGTGAACAGTTCCTCGTTGCCCTCGAACAGCTCCTTCAGCGTGTCCAGGAACAGGCTCTTGCCGAACCGCCGCGGACGCGACAGGAAGTAATGTCTGCCCTCGTCCAACAGCCGCGCGATATAGGGAGTTTTGTCCACGTAGTAACAGTCCTCTTCGCGCACGGTGCGGAATGTCTGCATGCCGATGGGCAGTCTACGCCGGGCCACGGCCGATCTTGCCTCGTCGCCCGACGAAATAAAAGTTGACATGATCCCAGTCTTGTGTTGTGATGGTAGCGGGAGCACGGTGAGCATTATGTTCCATTCGGCCATTCGGCCATTCGGCCATTCGGCCATTCGGCCATTCGGCCGACAGCTCTTGCATAGAACCAGGAAACACTGACCGACCGGACGCTCCGCGTAGCTGCGTGCGCAGCAGCTACCGACCGCTGAGGCACACGCACGTTGCGCGCCTCACCCCGTCCTTCGCCGGGAGACGCGCACCTGCCTTCCGACCTGCGTCAATCCACTCGTCAACTCCTATCGCCGGTGTCCGCCGCCGGCCTACCACGTCAACCACATTCGCTGCGTTGCCGACCACCGCTCCACGCGGCGTTCCGGGATCGGGTGCGCGCACGCGTTCAAGGAGGTGCGTTTGTAGGATGCGGAACTGACCGGAGCAGTCGCCCTCGCTTCCCGGTCACCTGCGATTGCAGGCACACCTTGAGAGTAGGCGAGGGGTCGGCAGTCAACTCGTTACTCTCGAATATCAGGAGTCAACAATGCATGACGTAATGCGAACGTGCCTGGCCGTGCTGTGTGGTCTCGCACTGACCGCAACCGGCCTCGGTGCAAGCCCGGCCGCGGAAGAGGCGCCGGCCGCGGCGATGGAGAAGGAGATGGTGCTCGACCCCACCACCGGCAAGATGGTGAGCGCGCCGGAGTACGGCGGCACATTCACCTGGGGCGATGCGGCCGGGGCTCCGCACTGTGACCCCCACATCCATGGCTGGGGGCCACGGGCTATCACACTCGTTGGAGAGAAGCTGGGCCTCGGGAACTGGGCAGCGGATAGGGCCGAGATCAGCTTTGCAGACCCGTATACTCCTCTCCGTTTCGTTACCGGGGCGCTGGCGGAGAGCTGGGAGATGGTCGATCCACTGACCTATGTCTTTCGCATTCGCGATGGGGTTCGCTGGCACGACAAGGCGCCGATGAATGGTCGCGAGTTCGTTGCCCAGGATGTCGTATACAACCTTCACCGTTATACGGGTTCGGGCAGCGGCTTCACTGAACCTGGCGCTGCTACCCCAATCGCGTCGATACCATTTGAATCGATAACGGCTAGCGACGATGCGACGGTTGTCATCAGGCTGACGGTGCCAAAGGTAGACTTGCCGGAGCTTCTCCTCATCAACTGGTGGATCTTCATGTTGCCCCCCGAGGTGATCGAGCAACACGGCGACCTGACGGACTGCGACAACATGGTCGGTACCGGGCCCTATATGCTTACCGAATGGGTCGAGGGCAGCTCCATCACCTATTCCAAGAATCCTGACTACTGGGACTATGACGAGAAGTATCCGGACAACCGCCTGCCCTACATCGACCAGATAAATCGGCTGATCATGCCGGAGAAAGACACACAACTGGCGGCGCTGCGCTCGGGTAGGCTCGACTACATCGGTCAGTCCGGAGGGGGTCAGTTGCAAGCGGCCCAGGTACAGACCCTGCAGCGTACCAACCCCGACATCGTGGTATATCCGTGGGCCTTCCGGTCGGAGACCTCCGTAGCTTTCAACATGCGCCACCCGTCGCCGTTTCAGGACATCAGGGTGCGCAAGGCGATGCAGATGGCCATAGACCTGGAGACCATCAACAACACCTATTTTGGGGGCTTTGGAATGACGAAACCTCAGGGGATTATTGGAGACGGTCTGAAGGGATTCTTCATCCCATTCGAAGAGTGGCCCGAAGCGACCAGGAAGGTCTTTGCCTATGACCCGGAAGGGGCCGAAGCGTTGCTGGATGAGGCTGGATATCCGCGCGGCGCGGATGGTATTCGATTCAAGGCCGTCCACAACCCGTTGCCCGGTTGGGATATGGGCTATCAAGAAATAGCCGTTGAGTACTGGGATGCGATTGGCGTTGATGTAGAGATCAGGACACATGAGGGTACTCAGCTGAGCGGGTTGATAACTGACGGCACCTATGAAGGGATGACCTTTATGGATCTTGGCAATGATACCGACCCTAACGTCCTCCTGGACAGGCTTACGATCGGGATGGTATGGGGCCGCACCGGACACGAGGATCCGGTGATGGACGCCAAGGCGAAAGCCGCCATGGCCGCTGCCACGTTCGAGGAGCAGCAGCGGCTGGTGGCGGAGGCAGACATGTACATGATCGAGCAGCATTGGTACATATGGGGTCCCAAAGTCCCCCAATTTGAAGCGGTCCAGCCGTGGATCATGGGTTTCAACGGTGAAATCTTCTTTGGCACCCATTCTCCTTTCGAGCGCCTGTGGATCGATAGTGCGCTGAAGAGCGAAATGGGCTTCTGAATCGCTCTGATCGTCCTTGGACGATCGAGATGGCAGCAGCGCTAGGCGCGGCTGCTGTGCGAAGGGGCGCCGGGAGCCTCGAGCATCCCGGCGCCCGTTTACCACGAACATATGAGAGCCTATGTCATCAGGCGCGTATTGCTGGTCATCCCCACCCTGTCCATATTGACCATGGTCGTCTTTCTGTCGGTCAGCTTGATCCCGGGCGATATCATCGACGCCATGGGGGCTGATCTGCAAGACCAAAGGGGCTTCGACCGTGCAGCTCTCGAGCGTAGGCTGGGATTGGATGTGCCGGTGCCCGTGCAGTATGGACGCTGGATAGGAGGTATTTTCCTGCGCGGCACCCTCGGCGAATCGCTGTGGAGCGATAGCCCGGTAGAGGAGTTGCTAAGAGGTGGGCTGCCGGTAACGCTGGGGCTTGGCTTCCTGGCGATCGTCATCGGGCTCGCGATAGCGCTGCCGGTCGGCATTTTCTCGGCGATTCGTCAGGGTACCTTCACCGACTACGCGGGGCGGTCGGTGGCCATCATCGGCCTGGCAACGCCCAACTTCTGGATAGCAGTCATGGTCTTGCTCTATCCGGCAATCTGGTGGGGCTGGTCGCCGCCGTTGCAGTGGGTTCCCTTCACGGACGACCCGCTGGGGAATCTCGGGGTGCTCATCATTCCCAGTCTGATTCTCGGGACCTACCTCTCGGCCAGCACCATGCGGATGATCCGCACCACGATGCTGGAGGTGCTCCGGCAGGATTATGTGCGGACGGCCTGGTCGAAGGGGTTGCGGGAGCGGGCCGTGGTGATGGGACATGTCGTCAAGAATGCCCTCATCCCGGTTGTTTCGCTGGTCGGCCTGCAGTTGCCGATCCTGGTCGGCGGGTCGGTGATCATCGAGAACATATTCAACCTGCCGGGGGTAGGTCGGCTCATGGTAGATGCGCTGGGACGCAGAGACTACCCGGTGGTCTCCGGTGTGAACCTGATGTTCGCCACCGGGGTCATGGCGATCAATCTGGCTACCGACCTGATGTATCCGTATCTGGACCCCCGACTCCGTTATGAATGATCCGTCATGAATGATAGGGGAGCCAGTTTCTTTGTCCGGCTGTGGCGGGAACGGCCGGTGGGTGCTGTCGGTGGCATCATCGTACTGATCTTGATTCTGGTCAGCATCTTTGCCGATGCGCTGGCCCCTTATCGCCCTCGGGAGGTGAACCTGCCAGACATCTTGCAAGGCCCGTCAGCCGCTCATCTCCTGGGTGCCGACCACCTGGGGCGAGACGTCCTGAGCCGCCTCATTCACGGGGCGCGCATCTCGATTTTCGTCGGGTTTGCCGCGACCACTCTGAACGTTGTCGTGGCCGGGCTGATCGGCGGCACGTCGGGCTTTCTGGGCGGCAAGCTGGACCTGGTAGTGCAGCGCTTCGTCGACGCCTGGATGTCGTTCCCGGGACTGCTGCTGCTGTTGACGGTCATGTCGATCACGGGGCGGGGGATTCTGCAGCTCATCGTGGTGCTGGGCATTGCAGGGGGCATCCCCGCCTCGCGCGTGGTGCGGGGGGCTGTGCTCGGGGTCAAGGAGAATGCTTACTTTCAGGCCGCGGAGGTGATCGGCTCCGCGACGTGGAAGACGCTGGTGCGCCATGTGCTGCCCAATATCGCAGCTCCGATAATCGTCATCTTCAGCATCAATATCGGGGCGGTGATCATCACCGAGGCGTCCTTGAGTTTCCTCGGCTTCGGTCTGCCACTGCAGATTCCGAGTTGGGGCGGCATGCTCAGCCGGGAAGGACGCCAGTACATGGAGATGGCGCCGCGGCTGGCGCTCTGGCCCGGCCTCTGCCTGACGATCGTCGTCTACAGCCTGAACATGTTCGGTGATGCGGTGCGGGACCTGCTCGATCCGCGGTTGCGCGGTGGCGGGGGTCGTCTCGGCGCCGGATCCTGATGACGAACGAGGCTCTGGTTGCGGCGCGTTGAACGCGTTCGCCCGTCGGAATCGATTCGTCGAGGTGACACGGATACCGGACACAAACAGCCCCGTATGGTTTGAGACCGTGATAGCGGCCCGGTGAAGTATCGAGAAGTTGTACGGAAGCTGACGCTGCTCGGGGATGTAGCGCCGGGCGCGATGCGCAGCTACGCGGTGGCCGGAGTCAGGGGCGAGGCCACAGCTTGTCGCCTACCCCCGAGCCGCCGGCGGGCCGGAGGTAGGTGCCGGTGACGAAGTCGGACGCCGCGGAGGCCAGGAAGATGCCGGAGCCCGCCAGGTCTTCGGGTTCGCCCAAGCGGCCGGCCGGCGTCTCGTCGATGATGTAGGCGGTGCGTTCGGTGTCGTTCCAGACCGGGTCGGTCATCTCGGTGCGGATCCATCCGGGGGCGATGAGATTTACCTGGATGTTGTCGGGCGCCCAGTCGAGCGCCATGGTGCGCGTCATGTTCCACACGCCCGCCTTGCTGGCCGAGTAGGGCGCGTTGCCGGCAGCGCTCTGCAGCGAGTAGCCGGAGCCGACGTTGATGATCTTGCCGCCGCCGGCCTTTACCAGTTCCGGATAGGCGGCCTGGCAGAACAGGAACACTGCGGTCAGGTTGATGTCGATCACGCGCTGCCAGGTTTCGAGTTGCACAGTGTGCGCCGGCTGGCCGCCGTGCCCGACGCCGGCGTTGTTGACCAGGATGTTGATGCCGCCGAGCTCGCGCACCGTGGTGTCCACGGTGGCGGAAATGTCGTCATGCTGCAGCACGTCGCAGCGAACGCCCAAGCAGCGCCGCCCCATCGCTTCCACTTCAGCGACCACGGTCGCCGTCTTCTGCTCGTTGCGGGCCGCCACCACGATGTCCGCACCGTGCTGTGCAAGCCCGAGGGCAATGGCCCGCCCGATGCCGCCGTTGCCGCCGGTGACGATCGCCACCTTTCCGGTCAGGTCAAACAAGTCCTTCATGAGGCAACACCCTCGCACGCGGGGTTTGTCGCCGCAACTGCAGCGGTGAGGAGGCGTGTTCCATGTCGCCATGAGTCCGGCGGCCGCGCGCGCGGGCGGACTCATGGAGCTGCATCAGCCTGCCTGCGGAATACGATCGCCCCGGTTCAGGCGGGGAGGGCGATGTCGGGCAACGCGAAGCGGTCGCCGGTAGATGCGATCCACTCCGTCAGCAGGCCGTGGCAGCGTTCCTTCTGCTCCTGGAAGGCGGCGTCGAACACGTAGTTGGCCTGCTCGCAGGGGTCGTTGGCGGTATCGAACAGCATCCAGTCGCTGCCGGGGGTGCAGGCGTACTTCCATCCGTCGCGGGTGACCACGCCGCGCCACGGCTGGCTGGTGGTGTGCCGGTGCAGCTTGGGCGGGATCTGCTGCAGATATGCGCTTCGCGGTTCCGCGTCGGGTTGCGAGTCGCCATGGTACTCAGGGGCATCGAGGCGGATGCAGTGCGCGGAGTAGTCGTAGCCGACCATGCCCTCCGGCGCGTCGATGCCGCACAGCCCGAGGCTGGTGGGGGCGATGTCGACGTGGTTGAGCGGCGCGTCGATGCCGCCGACCCGCATGTTGTAGTCGCCGCCGGCGCGGTGCACGATGAACGGCACCCGGATCGCCTCCTCCCACGGCGTCGATTTCCCGAATTGGCCGTGGCTGCCCATCATGTCGCCGTGGTCGGAGAAGAACACCACGTAGGTGTCGCGGTCCACGCCCATCCCGGTGAGCGCGGTGCGGATGCGGCCGATGTTGTAGTCCAGGTTCTCGATCATGGCGTAGTAGCCGACCAGGTCGAAGCGTGCCCGCCGTTCGAGGCCGGGGATGAGCGGTACGTTGCGGCGTAATTCGAGGTCGGCGGGGTGGATGCGGCGTGCGCCACTGGCGGGGTTGGTGGGGGTGACGTTGGGGCCGTGCGGAGGCTGCACCGAGAGGACGGCGAAGAACGGCCGGTATTCGGGCCCGGCGGTGGCCGGGGAGAGTCCCTCGACGCCGCCGACAGCCTCGGCGCCAGTCCTGGTGGCTCCGACGTGGCGGCGCAGGTGTTCGATCAGCAGGTCGCTGAGCGCGTCAGTCTCGTAGCCGGGCAGCCGCTGCGGCGCCTCGGCGTCGGTGCCGTGCACGTAGCACTCGTGCTGGTTATTGTTGTTCTCGTAGCCCATCCAGTAGCGGAACCCGCCGCGCCGCTCCGGCGGCACGTGGTGGGTGGGGAAATTGCCGCCGTCCAGGTGCCACTTGCCGACATAGGCGGTGTGGTAGCCGGCGGCGTCGAACGCGTGCGCAACGGTGGGGATGTCAGGCGGCAGCGGAGACGGGGTTCGGGTGACACCGGTCTGATGCGGGTAGCGCCCGGTCAGCAGCGCGCCGCGGAACGGGGTGCACCAGGGCGCACCGGCTACCGCGGCGTCGAAGCGCATGCCCTCGCGCGCCAGGTTGTCGATGTTGGGCGTGAATACGTTGCGGTCGCCGCGGTAGCTGGTGGCGTGGGCACGGTGCTGATCGCCGAACACCCACAGCACGTTGGGTGGCCGCGGCGTGCGCAGCGTCAGCCGGTCGCTCATGGGGCAGAGCCGACGCGCCCGACAACCGTCATACGCGGCCCGGGAACGAGCACCCGCGCACCTGCTTGAAGGGGGGCATCTTGGGGGCGTCGGTAACGGCGACGTCCTGCCACGAGCTGGCGCGCATGTAGTGGATGGCGTAGGCGCGACGGCGCGACGGCGACGTGTTCTTGCTGCTGGTGTGCAGGGTCAGGCTGTGGTGGAAGCTGATGCTGCCGGCGGGCACCGGCACCGGCACCGCCGGCCACCGCTCGGTCTCCAGGTCGTCGATGAAGTGGTCCAGGCGCTCTTTCGACAGCATCCCCCAGCGGTGGGTGCCCGGTACGAAGCGCAGGCAGCCGTTGTTCAGGGTGGCGTCGTCGATCGCCGTCCAGGCGGTCACCAGGTCCATGGGATAGATGTCGCGCCAGGAGGCGGAGTCCTGGTGCCACGGCTGTGCGGAGCCGGTTACCGGCGACTTCATGAACAACTGGTCGCCGTACATCTTGATGTCGTCGGTACCGAGCAGGTCGGCCACGATGTCCACCACGGCGGGATTGGTGGCGTGCCGCCACAGCAGGTCGTCGTACACTGCCATGTTGAACAGCTTGCGGGTGGCGAGCACCCGGTCTGCCACCGCGGTGGCGCCGTCGCGGAACACCGGCTCCAGTTGCAGGCTGGAGTCGGGGATGTGGGATGCTCTGCCGTCCGCGATGAGATCGGCGTGGTCGCCGAGGGTGGCCACCTGGTGGTCGGTCAGCACGTGTTCCACCTTGAGAAACCCATTGATCCGGAAATCGGCCACCGACTCCGGGCTCAACGCCCGTAGCTTCTGTTGCTCCATGTCAGGTGCCGAGTGTAGCCGAGCCCGCCGTGTGCCGTCGACCCGATTTGAGCGCGAAAGGTCCCGCCCGCTTGAGCGGCGAACGCGTATACTTGCGGTGCGATGAAGCAGCGACGATTGGGAAAGACCGGGTGGCAGGTGAGTGCCGTGTCGATGGGATGCTGGGCGATCGGCGGCCAGTGGGGGGAGGTGAGCGAGCGGCAGGCGATAGCTACCGTGCACGCGGCGCTGGACGCGGGCGTGAACCTGTTCGACACCGCCGACAGCTACGGGCTGGGGCGCAGCGAGGAGTTGCTCGGCAAGGCGCTGGCGGACCGGCGCGGCGCCGCCTGCGTGGCCACCAAGGCCGGCAACTGGGCGCGCCGCGCCGGCGACCCGCCGGGCCTGAAGAGCATCTACAGCATCATCAACTGCTGCCACGCGAGCCTGTACCGGCTCGGCATCGAGACCATCGACCTGTACCAGTGCCACGTCGGCACCCCGGAGCGGCCGGAGATCTTCGTGGAGGCGTTCGAGTTGCTCAAGCGGCAGGGCAAGATCCGCCACTACGCGATTTCCACCAACGACGTAGCGGCGCTGGAAGCGCTCAACGTCAACGGCCAGTGCGCGGCGTGCCAGATCAACTACTCGATCCTGAACCGCTCGGCAGAGCGCGATATTCTGCCCTACTGCCTCGCCAACGACATCGGCGTGCTGCTGCGCGGCCCTATTGTGCAGGGCCTGCTGGCGGACAAGTTCGACGCCGAAACGCGCTTCGATGACTCGGTGCGCGGCAAGTGGAATCCCGGCGGCGATCAGCGCAGCGGCTTCCTGGCCAACCTCGACCTGGTCGCGCGGCTGCGCGGCGCCCTGCGCCCGGGGCAGAGCATGGCCGACGCGGCACTGCAGTTTACGCTCGCCCATCCGGCCGTGACCTGCCCAATTCCGGGCATGAAGAACCCCGAGCAGGCGCGCGCCAACGCGGCGGCGGCCGACGGCGAACTGGATGCCGAACAGCTTGCCGCGATCGCCGCCGTCAGTCCCCCCGCGGCGGCCTGATACCCCCGGTCCGCAAGATGTGCGCGCGCCGGGACGCTACGGCTCCGACGCATGGGCGCGCAGGGCTTCGAGTCCGGCCCGCGCGGTCGCAAGATTGGGGTCGATCTCGACCGCACGTTCGAAGTGGCGGAGTGCTTCCTCGGGCCGGTCCAGGTAGTACAGCGTAGCACCGAGATTGGAGTAGGTCTGTGCGCTGTTTGGCGTGAGCTCGAGCAGGTCCCGGTACAGCGCAAGCGCCGCTTCGTACTGCTGCTCGCCGAAGCGCACCATCGCGAGGCGGTCGATCGACGTGGAGTCGCGCGGGTCGATCTCAATTGCCGCGCTGTAGTGTTTCGCCGCCGCCTCTGTGCGGTTCAGATGCTGCGCCGCCTGCCCGGCGAGGCCGTGCAGCGAGCCTGCCACCCGGAGGTCCGGTTGCAGGGACAGGGCACGGTCCATGGCTTCGAGAGATTCCTTGTAACGCTCCATGCGAAACAGTGTGTCGCCCATGCCGGCGTAGGCGAGCGCGAAGTCGGGCGAGATCGCCAGCACCTCCCGATAGGCAGCAAGCGCGTCGTCGTAGCGCTGCTCCTTGCGGAGCGCTTCGGCGATGTTCTGCAGATGCGCGGGATCGTTCGGGCGCAGCTCGCGGGCGTGGCGCATAAGCGCGTCGGCCTCGTCGCGGCGGCCTTGCGCGCGCAGGACGCCGGCCAGATCCAGCATCGCCGGGACCTCGCCTGGTGCGATCGAAATCGCTTCGCGGAAGTGTTCCTCGGCGCGGTCGAGCTGCCCCAATGCGCGCGCCGCCCGGCCCATGAGGACGTAGAGCTTGGCCGCGAACGGGAGCCCCGGCTGGATCTGCAGGCAGGTGCTCAACGACTCGATCGCCTCCTCGTAGCGTCCCAGTTGAAACAGCGCATCCCCCAAGCCCGCGTGCGCCAGCGCGTAGCGGCGGTCGCGATCCAGTACCGCGCGGTAGGCTTCGACCGCCTCCTCGTAGCGGCCCTGCTTGCGCAGCAGCTCAGCGCTGTTCTGCATCGCGCTCAGGTGCTTCGGATCCAGTGCAAGCGCCTGCCTGAGTGCTGCGCCGGAGGCTTCGAACTGCTCCAGGTTCATCAGCGCGAGCCCGAGGTTGGAGTGCGCGTCGGCCGATTCGGGGCGCTGTTCGACGGCGATGCGGCTGGCGGCGAGCCCGTCCTCGTTGCGCCCCGCCTCGATCAGCGCGTTGCCGAGGTTCAGGTGTGCATCGCGCGCCTGGGGGTTGAGCGCGACCACGTGGCTGAACAGCGTGACCTCGTCGTGGTAGATGGCCGCCTGCCGCCAGGTTAGGGTGCCAAGCAGCAGCACGACCACCGCTGCCGCCGCACTCGCGCCGGTCCGGTAGGCGGCGGGCAGCCTGCCCACGCCATAAGCCGCACCCCCGACCAGTACGGCCACTACGCCGATTCCGGCCAAGTACTGGAAGCGGTCGGCGACCAACGAGAACTGCATGTAGCCGTAGTCGACGAATCCCAGCACCGGCGCCAGCGTCACGGCAAAGAACAGCGCTCCGGCCAGCGGTCCGCGCCCGATCCGCCGCCGCCCGATCCAGAGCAGCGCCGCCAGCGCCGCCGCCCCGGCCAGGTAGGCCCAGGCCAGGAGCTCGCCGGTGTCGATCTCCCACAGCGGGTAGATCACTGCCAGGTCGAGCGGCCAGATCAGCTTGCCGGCGTAGAACCACAGCGCGCGTGCCGCAATCAGCGCGCGCTCGGCCAGCGTATAGCCCAGCTCCAGCGGTT
>MKWU01004482.1_pt1 | contig 16468 bp, 14 predicted proteins | sample 809101 | NCBI WGS metagenome assembly MKWU01 (sample SAMN05860141, study PRJNA318959) | sponge metagenome | host: Aplysina aerophoba | place: Slovenia: Piran, Adriatic Sea, Gulf of Piran | collected 2013-05-07 | reverse complement strand
GGTCGCCCGGCCCGACCGCATCGGTGTGCATCTCGATCTTGTCGGGACCGTACTCCCGGCTGTAGCTCGCCGAGACGGTCTGCGCGGGCAGCTTCCCCTGCTTGCGGATCGGGACGAACCCGACCGAGAGGCGCTGCGCGATCGGCACTCCGAACAGGAACCCGCGCGACTCGACGCCCGCGACCTTGGTGATCTCGTCGCCCGGCACCCGGTCCTGCCACGGCGCGGCCATCGCGTCGACCGCCGCCTCGAAAGCAGCGGGGTCACCGAGCAGCGGCATGACGTCCTTGAAGACGATCCCGGGCTCAGGAAAGTCCTTGACGTCTCGAATCAGGGCGCTGACGCGATCCACGGCTGGCACGGTCATGCCTGCCACCGTATCGCCTCAGCGCTTCTTCTTTTTCTTCCTCGGTCGGGGAGGAGCATGACTCGGCCGGACGCGGTCGGCTGTGGGGCGCGTCGAGACGGCGCCGAGGGTGGCGTCGGTCTCGGCGACCATACGCGTGCGGTCACTGCCTCCGGAGCGCAACCGCACCTTGCGCGCCAGCGCTACATGGTGCTCCTCACGCTCCTTCATCTGCGCCACCAGCGTGGAGGCTACGAAGATTGACGAGTACGAACCCACGAGGATGCCGATCAGCAGCGCCAGCGCAAACTCCTGGAGGGTCAGCGCACCGAGGAAGAACGAGCCCACGACCAGCATCGAGAGCACTGGCAGGACCGAGGTGATAGAGGTGTTGATCGAGCGCATCAACACCTGGTTGAGGGCCAGGTTCATCATCTCGGTGTAGGTGTAGCGCTCGGTCGGCCCCAGCCTGCGCCCGATCTCGCGGACCTTGTCGTAGACGACGATCGTGTCATACAGCGAGTAGCCCATGATCGTCAGGAAGGCGATGACGGTCGCCGGGGTGACCTCGAACTGGAACAGCGAATAGAGGCCGACCGAGATGATGATGTCGTGGGCTACCGCGATCAGCGCACCAACCGACATCCTCCACTCGAGTCGGACCGCGATGTAGATCGCGATGATGACGAAGAACCAGATGAGGGCGTTTCGGGCCTTGCTCGTTATCTGGTCACCCCACGACGGACCCACGGTAGTCACGGAGACCTCACCGACTGTCGTGCCTGCCAAGTCCGCCAGCGCCCGTGTGACTGCCGCGGTGCCGCCCGCATCGTCGATGTCCGCTCGGACCCGGATGCTATCGGTGCCTACCGTCTGGATCTTGCCCGCTGCCGCGCCGGTCCCGGCGAGTGCATCGCGGGTCTCCGCGACCGAGGTCTGCGGCGCCGTCACTTCCCAGGAAGTTCCCCCCTCGAACTCGATCCCCAGATTCAACCCGCGAAACACCAGGGAACCGAGGCTCACCAGCACCAGAGCGGCCGAGACGATCAGGGCCTTCTGCCAGATTGCGGGGAAGTCGAACTGCTGAGACCCCCGATACATGCGCCGCAGCAGGTTCATGAGCCCACCTGCGAAGTCTGGGGCCCGACCGCCGGAATGCCGTATCGTCTCGGGTGGTCGTTCATCGACTCCCGACGAGCCATGCGCCGAATGACCGGGCCCATGAAGAAGTAGGTCGCTACCAGGTCGAGCACGGTTGCCAATCCCAGGAACAGGGCGAAGCCCTTAACCTGGCCGACGGTCAGGAAGTAGAGCACCAGCGCGGCGATCAGGCTGGCCACATCGGCCTTGACGATCGTCGAGAAGGCGATCGGGAAGGCCCGCTCCACCGCCGAGCGAACCGTGCGGCCAGCGCGGACATCTTCTTTGAGGTGCTCGAAGTAGACCACGTTCGAATCGACCGAGACGCCGATCGACACGATCAGGCCGGCGGCGCCCAACTGGCGCCGCTCCAAAGCCCCCGACCCCCAGACCGACGCGTCCAGCCCGGGGCCGCCCGCCAGCGTCAAGGCCAGCCCCTGCGACTCGCCGAGCCAGGAGATGATGGTCCACAGCAGCGCCCCCGACACTGCCAGGCTGGCGACGGCGACGACACCGAGCAGCCGGTAGTAGGCGAGCAGGTACAGCGACACCAGCGACAGGCCGATGATCCCGGCGACTATCCCGGCGTCGAGGGCATCCTCGCCCAGCGTCGACGAGACGATCCGGCTCTCTTGGGGGGTGAGTTCCACCGGCAGCGAACCGAACCGCAGGACCAAGGCGAGGTCCTTGGCCTCCTGCTCGGTCATGGCGCCCCCGGAGATCACAACCTGGCCACGGTCGAAACTGGCGATGCCCACCGTCGGCGCGCTCTCGACGACCCCGTCGATCTCCACGGCGACCCGGCCCACGAACGCCCCCGAATCGCGGGAAACACCGGTCGGCGGGCAGACCGCGGTGCCTGCGGCGCACTGTGCGGCGAGGGCGTTGAAGTCGTCGATTCCCGGCGACCCAGACCGGAAGAAGATGTTGACGACCCATTCGACCACCTGCAGTCGCGCCGCAGCGGTGTCGAGGACCTCACCGGTCAGGCGGGCGCCGGGGCTTCGCTCCTGGTCGACGAGCAGGGGCGCGGGACCGAGCAGGTAGCGGACACCCAGTCCGAATCGGTCGACCGCCACCATGCATTCGTCGGCGTCAGCGTCGGGGGTCGGATCTTGGTACAACCCGGCCGCCGCCTCGGGATCGTCGGCAAGCTCCGGTGCACACAAGGCGATGCTCTCGGGCGCAAAAGCAACATCAGCGGCTACTTCCTGGTACAGCGGACGGAACCGGAGCTCCGCGGTCTGGCCCACGAGCTCAATGGCGCGCTGCGGATCGTCAACACCGGGGATCTGCACCAGGATCGTGGATCCCTGGCGGCTGATCTCCGGCTCGCGCACACCCAGACCGTCGACCCGGTTGCGAATGACCTCGATCGCCTGGTCGAGCACCTCTGTGGTGACCGCTGAGCCGTCCTCGTTGGGTTCGGGTTCGAGCACCACCGAGACACCGCCCTGCAGGTCGAGCCCCAACAGCGGTTCGTTGCTGGACGCGACCGTGTAGACGACGCCCGCAACGGCGACGACCACGATGACGGTCACGAAAGTGATTTGGCGACGCATCGAGGGGATCAGCCCGCACCGTCGCCGTCGGTGTCAGCAGTGTCGTCCGCCTGGTCGTCAGGCTGGGAGACCACCTGGACTATCGAAGACTTCTGTACCTTCAACTCGACCTCGGGTGCCACTTCCAGCCAGATGACACTGTCTTCGACCTCTGCCACCGCACCGAAGATGCCCGCGTTGGTGAGGACCTCGTCGCCCTCCTTCAGGGAGCTGAGCAGGAGACGATGAGCCTTCATCTTGCGCCGCTGCGGGGCGATCATGAAGAAGTAGAGAAAACCTACGATGAGGATGGGAAAGAAAAGTGATTCCATGCGTGCATCCGTATCAAAGAGCGAACTCGGGCAAGGCTATCGTCCCCAAACGTCATGAACGCGACCCCGGAACATCTCAAATTCCTGAGCCTTGACCGCGTCGCACAGCTGCTCCATGAACCGGAACAGCCAGGCGAGGTTGTGAAGCGTCAGAATCCGCGGTGCGGTGGGTTCCTTGGCCAACAGCAGGTGCCTCAGGTAGCCGCGCGACCAGCGGTTGGCCGGACTCCCCGGCCAGCAGACATCGAGCGGTTGATCGCTGTTTGAGAACTCCGCTCGGCGCAGGTTGAACTTGCCCTCATCGGTCAGGACCGTGCCGTGGCGGGCGAGGCGTGTGGGCAGGACGCAGTCGAACATGTCGACTCCCCGCGCCACGGACTCGACTATCCCGACAGGGTCGCCGAGCCCCATGAAATACCGCGGCTGATCGCTAGGCAGCAGCCCGATACAGGCGTCGAGGCCGTCGAGCATCTGCTGACGGTCCTCCCCTACTGACAGGCCGCCCACGGCGTAGCCGTCGAAGTCGAGAGCCACGGTCCGCTCGGCGGACTCGACGCGCAGCGCCTCGTCGGTTCCACCCTGGACTATCCCGAACTGACTCTGCCGTTGCGCGGCGAACGGGTGCTCCTCAAAGGCCCGGCGTCCCCGGCGGGCCCACAGCGCCGTGCGGTCCACCGCGCAGCGCAGGACCTGATGCTGCGCAACCGCTGAGGGGCAGACATCGAGCACCATCTGGATGTCCGCGCCGATCAGAGCCTGCACATCGACGGCCTTCTGCGGCGTCAGCCGGTGCGTCGACCCGTCGTACACCGATCTGAAAGTGGCGCCCTCGTCGTCGATCTGCGGCTTCAACGAGAAGACCTGGAATCCGCCGGAGTCGGTCAGCACATGGCCGTGGAAGTCGGCGAAACGGTGGATTCCCCCCAGGCCGGCTATGACCTCCGGTCCTGGCCGAAGCATCAGATGGTAGGTGTTGGCCAGAACAACCTGTGCCCCGAGGGCATCGAGGTCGTCGGCTGCCAGGTGGCGCACCGCGCCGCGGGTTCCGACCGGCATGAACCGCGGTGTGCTGAACTGTCCGCGGGCCGTTGTGACCACACCGGTTCGGGCCGCTTTGTCGCGCCCAGTCTCAACAAACGTCGCCTTCACAGCGCCAGACTACGCGAAGCACGCGTGCAACCCCTGCCCGCCGTCTCGGTCCAAAGAGCGTGCGCGGATCGAACCTGTCCGCAGAGCGCGAGGTCCTACCCAACGGCCGGTCAAAAGAGCGTGCGCGGATCGAACATCGTCGGTGCGCGAGGTCTTACCCAACAGACGGTCCAAAGAGCGTGCGCGGATCGAACATCGTCGGTGCGCGGAGCCCTGTTGTCTTTCGCTCATGTTCGCTGCGCTCAAGGGCCGCTCGGGCCACGGCTTCGTTCGGTCGCGTCCGTGTGCGAGGTCAATTTGCGCGGCCTCTATACTTGGCCGGTGATTCTTGTCCGCCCGCGGTCCAGCGATACCGGCAGAGCCACTGGGAAGTTCATCGCCCCCGCTGTGGCACTGCTGGTCGCCAGCAGTCTCGGACTGTCCGCTACGCCCGTGCGCGCTGGACACGCGGCCTCGTCGGCTGAGGCGGCAGCGGCCACGAAACTGTCACCCGACCAGTTCGTCGAGATCTTCGACAACGCCGAGTTGCCCGGTCTCGGTGACATCGGCCCGGCCCCGTCCATAACCGGAGACGCTGGGTTGGACGCGCGGATCAGGGCTGTCGGTGAGCAGCGGGGCTACACGCGCCGCCCGCTGCCGAACCGGCCGCTGGCCCCGTTCGAAGGCTGGATGCTGCAGCCGGAAGCCGCGGAAGCTTGGCGGTCGCTTCGAGCCGCAGCACGCGAGGCCGGTCTCGCCGTCAGGATCGTTTCGGCTTATCGCGGCGAGGCCCACCAAGCCACCCTCTACCGGCGAAAGGCTGGAGGCACCTCCGATGCTGCCATCAACCGAGCACTGCAAGTGGTGGCCGTGCCGGGATACTCGAAACACCACACCGGTTACGCGATCGACCTCGCGGCCGCCCGCGGCGACCACAATGCCTTTGGCAACACTCCCACGTATCGGTGGCTGGCCGCTGACAATTTCGCCAATGCCAAGGCCCACGGTTGGATCCCCAGCTACCCTGCGGGCAGCAGACCGGCCGGGCCGAACCCTGAACCCTGGGAGTTCGTCTGGGTCGGGCACGAAAACATCGTCTGTGGAGGCTTCGTACCCACGCCGGAACACCCGTTCTGTGACACCTTCGGCTCTGCTTTCGAGGCGGATGCCAGTTGGTTGGCCGCACAGGGGATCACGACCGGTTGCGGGCCGAACCGTTTCTGCGTGAACGGGGATACGACACGTGCTCAAGCCGCGACTCTGCTGTGGCGCTACGCGGGGCGTCCGGCACCCGGCGCGGACACCCCTTTCGTGGACGTGCCTCAAGACTCGTACTACTCCCAGGCGGTGTCGTGGATGTATTTCGAGGGTCTGACGACCGGAACCTCAGCGACCAGTTTCGATCCCCACCGGCTGGTCTCCCGGGCAGAATTCGTGACCTTCCTTTGGCGCCTGGCGTCGCGTCCCGAGCCCGGCACACGGCACCCGCGGTTTGCCGATGTTGCCGCCTCAAGCTTCGCCGCGAAGGCAGTCAACTGGGCAGCGGAGACCGGTATCGCAACCCCCGCGGCCGACCGCTCCGGCGCTCCGCCAGCGGGTGGCTCGGCACCCCGGTTCGAGGCTACCGCAGCGACCACCCGCGGTCAGGCGGCGGGGTTCATACGCCGTCTCGCCGATCATCGAGAGCATCTTGTCTTTCAGCCCAGCGAGTAGGGCGGGTCGTCTTGATGTCCGCAGTCGTGGTCCAAGTGGTCGGCGACCAACACGTATATTAGACAGGCGGCCAATCCCAGCCATTTCACTGACCTGATGTAGCTCTTGCCGTTGCTGTTCGACAACGCTAGGGCGAACCAGTCTCCGTCGGGCAGGACGACCAGGCCACCGTCAATGATCAGCGGGGAGTTGTTGGCGCGGTGCCCGGGCGGAAGCCATCCGGTCTTGTGAAGCGCCGTCTCAGCGACCGCGGACGGAAGTCTGTCAACGAGGGCGCCGTCGAATGGGGACAGTTGACGGGGAGTCTGTCTCAACCACCCCATCAGCCGTTCGGTTTCTGCTGGTTCCAGCAACTGGCGCCGGTGCAAGCGCTCATAGAACCGGGCTAGATCGCCCACGGTGGTGCGGTTTCCCGAGACGAGGCTCGAGACGCGCCTGGTGCCGAAACTCCAGACCGCGAGGTCGGTGTCTTCGAGGCCGGCAACATCGTGGACCCACCTGTTTACGTTGTCGATGCCTCCCGCCAAGTCGATCATCTCTCCAGCAGCATGGTTGCTCGACGACACGATCGCCGCGGGTGCCGACGGCTCCACTGCTGCCAGGCCGGCAGCGTCGATGGCCGCTGCTGTCCACAAGGGCTTGACCGCGCTGGCCGAAGAGGTGCGCTCGTCGGTGCCGACCCCGTGGACGGACCCGTCGGACAGGATCACCGCGATCCTGACTTGAGCCGCGTCGTCCCAAACGTGGGCAATCTGTTCGAGCCTGCTCAGCTCGGCGTTCAGACCGCAGGGTCCAAGATCAGCGGTCGAACCGTTCTCGGCACTCAGACATGTCGCTGGATCGGTGCCGAGGCTCGCGGCTTCTTCGCCTCGCTCCGACTCAGCGGTCGTCGGCGGCACCGTAGCCAACGTCGACGTAACCGGAACAGTCGACGGAACCGGCACCGAAGGCTCAACCAACGTTGACGTAACCGGCACAGTCGACGGAACCGGCACCAACGGCTCAGGCTCAACCAACGTCGACGGAGCGGCTGCCGAGGTCGACGGAACCGGCACCAACGGCTCAACCAACGTCGACGGAACCGGCACAGTCGACGGAACCGGCACCAACGGCTCAACCAACGTCGACGGAACCGGCACAGTCGACGGAACCGGCACCAACGGCTCAACCAACGTTGACGGCGCGGCTGCAGAGGTTGACGGAACCGCTCCATCGGCGCGTGCGGCTGGTCGAACGCTGTCGTCGCTGCCGCCCCCGCAACCGCCCAGCAGCGTCACCGCGACGGCCAGCAGCATCACCGCAGACAGCTGCGCACCGCGGCACCACGACGGTCGTGTCCGAGCTTTCAGTTCGGGCCCGGCCCGACCGACGGACACCCTCGACAAGCTGCACCGCGCAACAGCCGAACTCCGCACCGGACTCCCTTCGCGTCGGTTGATCCGATTGTAGTTGCGGCGCACGTTGGAGAGTGCATCACGATAACCCGAAGCGTCGCCTACTAGGTTGGTGCCGGTGTCCAGTTCTCCTCCGGCTTCGACGGTCCGCACCGGGCGGATCGGGTTGCTCGTGACATTGGCTTTGTCGCTGGGAATGGTTTCGTCGGCGCAGGCTGGACCGGTGGCAGGGTACGGCGACGTGCCCGAAGGCCCCGTGGCAGCCGCCGAGGGGACAGTCGAGCGGTGGGGACCGGTGGCGGGGTACGGCGACGTGCCCGAAGGCAGGTGGTACACCGACGCGGTGCAGTGGTCTGCAGACAACGGAATCGGAGCAGTCGACGGGGCCTGTTTCAGACCCGACAAGGTGGTGTCGCGCGGTGAGGCCGCGCTGTGGATCTACAACATGGCGAGGCGGCCCGCTGCGGGGCGTCCGCATTCGTTCAGCGACGTGACCGACCCGTCCCACAATGATGCGATCTCCTGGATGGCGGGCACCGGCATCACCACCGGCACAGCGCAGACCGCCTTCGCACCCGACGAACCGTTGACGCGTGCGCAGGCCGCAACGTTGCTGCATCGCTTGGCGGGTGAACCCTCCGCACGGCGGCACGGCTTCGCTGACGTTGTAAAGTCTTGGCAACAAGCCGCAGTGTCGTGGGCGGCCCGCAAAGGCATAACCGTCGGCACATCGCAGACCGCCTTCTCACCCGACGAACCGACGACTCGAGCACAGCTCGTCACGTTCCTGTACCGCTACAGCGGCAAGCCCGCGGTGACTGTCGACTCCGCGACCTCGGACTGCCCGGAGTCGCTGGTGCTGGGATTCGGTGGCGACCTGCAGCTGCTCGACTACCAGATTCCCTGGGGAATGCTGGACGCGATCACCGATACCCTCTCCGCCCCCGACCTCATGTTCGCGAATCTCGAGACCGTGGTGGGGACTCCGAGCGAAGTGGGCCCACCACCGATCAACAAGAGCTTCAACTTTCTGTCTCCCCCAGAGGCCATCGACCAGATAGTGGCTGCCGGGATCGATGTGGTCGGGATGGCCAACAACCACACTTGGGACTACGGACCCCGCGGGGCGGCCTCCACACGCCGGTTGGTCGACGACTCGGTGCTGGTCGGGACGGGCGCCGGGGCCACCCAGGAGGAGGCATACGCGCCGGTGTTCGTCGAAGTTGCCGGTCGGGTGATCGGGGTGGTGTCGCTCACAACCCTTCCCTGCGGCTGGAGCCAGTCCCCGACGGCGCAGCGGATCGGTGTGGCTTGGGCGTGTGACCGGTTCTGGCTGCACTCCCTGTATGCCATCGCCACCGCCGAGGCCCGTGCGGACCTGACCGTGGTGATGCTTCATTCCGGATGGGAGCTGACCGATTGCCCCACGGCCCGCCAGCGGGAGATCATCAACGTCTGGATCGAAGTCGGCGCCGACGTCGTCTCGATCTCGCACCCCCACCAACTGCAGGGAGTGGAGGTGATCGACGGCGCCGCGGTCTTGTGGTCCACCGGAAACCTGGCATTCCAGAACGGGGGGTTCCGCCGAGCCCGCTCCGCGGTATTCGAGATAACGATCAGCGAGTCGGTCGAACAGATACGTCTGATCCCGCACGTTCTTCCCGGCGGGGTGACGGGTCCAGCGAGCCCGGAGATCGCCCAGAAGGTCTTTGCAGAAGTGTCTGAGCGCACCGTCGGAGGCCGCATCGACAGCAACGGAATTCTCGTGCCAGACTCAGCCCCATCGATCTGCGACTACTAGCCGTCTGCAGTTGATCAGCGGCGTTCGCAGAGCATGGCGTCGCCGAGACTCAGGAACCGGTAACTACGTTCCCTGGGAAGATGTCAAGGCCGAGCTGGGCCTGTAGTCAAGCTGACGCCCACAGCACCACCGGTGCCCCACCTGCCAACCCCGCTGACCGCTCGGTAACACTGGACTCTACAAAATCTAGTCTATTAGCCATATTGTGGATGTTCTGTTAGTCTTTTGTGCATGAAATATTTGTCTCGGCACGCTGACGGTCGACTTCCGCGGTTGTTGGAAGTACACCCGGCCCTGTTGATCGAAGGAGTGAGGGGAGCAGGCAAGACGAGCACCGCATCACGACTGGCTGCCGCAACCCTTCGCTTGGACCAACCACCCGACGCCGAGATGGTGGCCAATGATCCCGAAGCAGCATGTGCATCACTGCCAGGTCCGCTGCTCATCGACGAATGGCAACGAGTTCCCACGGTGTGGGACGCCGTCCGACGAATGATCGACGAGGACCGCTCGCCGGGCCGCTTCATCTTGAGCGGATCGTCACGCGCCGCGGTCACAGCGGACATCCATACCGGCGCCGGGCGTATCCTGCCCGTCCAGCTGAGACCGATGACCTTGAGCGAGCGACAGGGAGTTGCCCCGATCGTGTCGCTCAAGGATCTCGCTGATCAAGGGATCGAAGCAGTGCGTGGTGCCCGCTCAGCGTTCTCAACTGCTGAACAGCTCGCAGCGACGGTGGAGTCAGGACTGCCCGGGTATCTCGGCATGGAGCAGCCCGATCATCAAGAGGCCCTTCGTTCCTACCTGGACCTTGCGGTCTCGCGAGACCTTGCCGAGACCACCTCCACCCCGCGCAACACAAGCAAGCTCCGACGTTACGTCCGTGCCTACGGCGCTGTGATCGGCACAAGCACCGAACACGCCGCTATCCACCGGGCCGCAAGCGTGTCCAAGGCCACCGGCGAGACCTACCACGACGTACTGAGCCGGTTAGGTCTGATCGAGGAACTTCCAGGATGGTCCAACAACCGTCTGAAACGCCTGGCCAAACGACCTAAACGCCATCTGATCGATCCCGCGCTCGCCTCAGCAGACCACTACGACACCGTCGATTCACTGAGCCGGCGACGCCCTCGCCTCGGCGAACTCTTCGAGAGTCTCGTCGTCTGCCAACTCCGAGCCACAGCCGAAGCGCTCGGGCTGGGATGGCGATTCTCACACTTGCGAACCGCGGGTGGCGACCAGGAGATCGACCTGGTCGCGGACCTGCCCGACGGGAGTGTCATCGCGTTCGAGGTCAAGCTCTCACGAACGGTGGGAATCACCGATGCCCGCCACCTGACATCGTTGCGAGACCGGCTCGGCCACACCTTCAGGGCCGGACTCGTAGTCCACCCGTCCACCACGGCCTTCCGACTCGGCGACCGCATCGCCGCAGCCCCCCTAGGCACCCTGGTCTGACCAACAACCCGGATTGAGCCGGCGGCCGAGCGTTGGGGCACTGGGGCGCTGGGGCGCACACGATGTATCGGCGAATCAGTGCCGATGGACGCTCAACGTTGGGCGGTCGGTCTGGGTGGCTTCAAGGATGCAGGATCGGTGACACTGCTCGTGGTTCCGCTCGTAGCAGAGGAGCGCGATCCGTGGAGTGCTCGCGAGATCGACCGTCTGGTGGTTGTTTCACTCGGGAGCCGCCAGTCAGATTTCCGATCAGATTCGCGGTCTGTGCGATTTCGGTAATCAATACCGTGCAAAACCGGTAACCACTACCGAAATTCACATACGCTGTCGACGTGGAGCGCTATATACCCAGGCTGGTCGACGAACTGCTCGCGCAGTACCTCAAGGAACTGCCGGCGGTAATGCTGATCGGGCCGCGCGCCAGTGGCAAAACAACCACCGCCGCCAAGCACGCACAGAGCATCGCACGACTCGATTCCGATCACTCCGCCGCGTTTGCTGCCAGCCCGGACGCAGCCCTGAGCGGCCGAGCCGAACCCGTCCTGCTCGACGAGTGGCAGGGAGTCCCCGAGGTACTGGGCGCGGTGAAACGAGCTGTCGATGCGGACCGTCGGCCGGGACGCTATCTCATCACAGGGTCGGCAAGAACCGCCACCGTCGATCACTATTGGCCAGGAACTGGCAGGATCGTGATTCTGCGCATGTATCCCCTGACGGTCGCCGAACAGCTCCAACAACCTGTGCGGCCGTTCATCGACCGGGTGGTCGATGGCGACCTTGTGTCCGCTGCCGCGGCACCCGCCCTGGACCTGCGCGACTACCTCCAACTCGCCATGCGGGGCGGGTTTCCCGAACCTGCGCTGGAACTGGGAGAAACAACCGGGCGCGCCTGGCTCGAAAGTTACGCCGAGCAGGTAGCCATGCGCGACGCTAGGTCCTATGGCGGAGCACCCGACTATGTCCGGCTGCTCCGGTACCTCGAAGCGTACGCGATCAACTCCAGTTGCACGGTTCACCAGCAGACGCTCTATGACGCGGCGGGTGTCAACCGCAAGACAGCCCTTGCTTACGAAGCCCTGCTGCGTGACCTGCAGGTTGTTGACGAGTTGCCCGCTTGGTCGACCAACCGACTGAAACGCCTCAGCCGAACCCCCAAGCGATACGTGATCGACTCCGGTCTGCTCGCGGGAATTCTCCGGGTGGGAACAGACGACGTGTTGGGGTCGGGCACCCTCCTCGGCAACGTGATCGACACGTTTGTCGTCGCCCAGTTGCGAGCTGAGACACTCACAGCAAGAACGCGGTACCGGCTCTCGCACCTGCGCGACTCGAACGGTCGCCGCGAGGTTGACGTGATCGCCGAACTCGGCGGCGGGCGGACAGTCGGTATTGAGATCAAGTCCGCGTCCCGTGTGAGCCAATCCGACGCACGCCATCTGTTGTGGCTGCGCGACTCGATGGGCGACCGGTTCGCGGCTGGAGTGGTGCTGCATACGGGACCTGACACCTTCGAACTCGCGGACAGGATCACCGCCGCGCCGATCTCCGCGCTCTGGGCCCACAGCGGCCAGCCAGAAACGTAAATCGCACGACCCAAAACCCACCCGAGGTTTACGTTTACAGGCCCACTGCCTTGTAAATCGGCAGTGGGAATGACGATTTACAAGAGACAGGGTAAGGTGTGGGGTAAGGTGTGGGCATGATTGAGCTCGCGGTCGAAGCCAAGTCCGGCGCGACACTCCACACATCCTGGATCTCCCGCTTGAAACTCATCAGGCGAGACATTCCCGACGTCTCGGCGGCTGCACTCGTGTACGGCGGCTCGCAACGCCAGCACCGCACCACGGCGGAGGTCGTCCCGCTCGGCCAGTTCGCCGAGTTCCTGACCACCCTGGACCCGCCGTCACCCGGTCTCCCGCCTGGCCCCGTCGCCAGCTAGCCCTTCCCGGCAGCATTCGAACGACCCGAAACGCGCCTGATGCTCGCGGGCTCTTGTGGTTGTTTCACTCGGGAGCCGCCAATCAGATTTCCGAGCAGATTCGCGGTCTGTGCGATTTCGGTAATCAATACCGTGCAAAACCGGTAATCACTACCGAAAATCGCATCTTCGCCCAACCGCTTCCGACGCATCGCCGACCCTCAACCGCGAAGAGCCACCAAGCCTGCGCCACACCACTAGCGTGTAGACGGCACGTAGGTCGGGGATGGAATCTATGAGCGAGACAGCGATCAACAATCATGCGGGGTTCATCTGGTCGGTCGCGGACAAGCTGAGGGGCGTGTACAAGCCGTCGGAGTATGGACGGGTGATCCTGCCGTTGACGGTGCTGCGGCGGCTGGACTGCGTGTTGGAGGCGACCAAGGATGCGGTTCTCGAGACGATGGCGAAGTTGCCGTCGACGCTGGAGAACCGTGAGCCGGTCTTGCAGAAGGTGGCTGGTCAGCCGTTCGTCAACACGTCGAGGCATACGTTCGGCACACTGCTGGGCGATTCCAGCAACGTGGCGGGGAACTTGCGTAACTACATCGCCGGGTTCTCCGAGTCGGCGCGTGACATCGTCGACAAGTTCAACTTCGACGTGCAGATCGACCGGCTCGACGAGCACAACCTGTTGTACCTGGTGGTGTCGATGTTCGTTGATATCGACTTGAGTCCCGAGACGGTGTCGGATCTGGAGATGGGTTATCTCTACGAGGAGCTGATCCGCAAGTTCTCTGAACTGTCGAACGAAACGGCGGGTGAGCATTTCACGCCTCGTGAGGTGATCCGGCTGATGGTGAACCTGCTGTTCATCGACGACGACGAGTTGTTGACGAGGCCGGGTGTGGTCAAGACGCTGCTTGATCCGGCGTGTGGAACCGGCGGGATGCTCTCGGTCGCTGAGGATCATCTGCGCCGGCTCAACCCGCAGGCTCGTTTGAAGGTGTTCGGCCAGGAGTTGAACGCCGAGACATACGCCACTTGCCGCGCCGACATGCTGATCAAAGGCCAGGAGGCTTCCAACATCCGTTTCGGCAACAGCTTCGACAACGACCAGCACGACGGTGCGCGATTCGATTATCTGCTGGCCAACCCTCCCTTCGGCGTCGAGTGGAAGATGGTGGCCGAAGCGGTGAAAGACGAGCACCGATCCTCGGGGTTCGCTGGTCGTTTTGGGGTTGGGCTGCCTCGCATCAACGACGGCAGTTTCCTGTTCCTGCAGCACATGATCTCAAAGATGAAACCCGCCAGCGACGGTGGCGCCCGCTTGGCGATCGTGTTCAACGGGTCACCGCTGTTCACCGGGGGTGCGGGCTCGGGCGAGTCGGAGATCCGACGTTGGATCATTGAGAGCGACATGCTCGAAGCGGTCGTTGCGCTGCCCGACCAGCTCTTCTACAACACCGGGATATCCACCTACTTCTGGGTGGTCACCAACCGCAAGACGGCGCGCCGTCGGGGCAAGATCCAGTTGGTCGACGCCCGCGACATCTTCACCAAGACCCGCAAGTCCCTCGGCCAGAAACGCAAGGAACTCTCGGTCGCTCAGATCGATGAGATCGCGCGATTGTACGGTGCCTTCGAGGAGGGTCCGCTCGTCAAGATCTTCCCCAACGAAGCGTTCGGGTTCCTGCGCATCACCGTCGAACGGCCTCAGCAGCTGCGTTGGGAAATCACCGACGACACGTTGCTGGCAGTCGAGTCGCTCAAGGCTGTCGGCAAACTGGATGCTTCGTTGCGCGACGCTCTGCTCGACGCGTTGCGGGAGCGGCTGGGCAACTCGTTCGCCACCGAGAAGCTCGCCAAGGCCGTGATGTCAGAGGTACTCGACTCCGCGGGGATCGACAAGACGACTGCCCTCGTGAAAGCCGTTGTCGAAGCGATCGCAGTGCGTGACCCCGAAGCCCCGATCGTCACCGACCGCTCCGGCAACCCCAAGCCCGACCCCAACCTGCGCGACTACGAAAACATCCCACTCCCCCCCATGCACGTGACCTTCGAGCACGACCCTACCGCACGGCTCAAGACCATCGAGTACCGGACAGCCATCGCCGATTACATGGAACACGAGGTACTCCCCTACCTCCCCGATGCCTGGCACGACCCCACCAAAACCAAGATCGGCTACGAAATCCCCCTAACCCGCCATTTCTACACCTACACCCCACCCCGCCCCCTAAACCAAATCAACGCCGAAATCAAAACCCTAGAAACCGAAATCCAAACCCTCCTCACCGAGGTCTCCGAGTGATCTCGGTACTTGATTCAGTCATCACTCCTCCCGAGTGGCGACCTGTGCCCTTCGGCAGGTTGGTAGAACGAAGGAAAGAAGCGTGCAGGCCGGATCTGCCTCCGCTGTCCGTATTCCTAGACGAGGGAGTGGTCCCACGCGCATCTCGCCAAGACAACTTCAATCGCCTCGGTTCCGATTTGGCCAAGTATCTCGTCGTGCATCCAGGAGACATAGTCTTCAACAAACTCCGAACCTGGCAAGGCGGGCTCGGTACTAGCCGGTACGAAGGAATCGTCAGCCCAGCGTACTTTGTCTGCCGCCCAGTACGAGGGGTCGTACCAAAGTTCCTCCACTACTTGCTCCGTTCTACTACCTACCTCGCTGAGTTGACTCGCATTTCCAAGTTCATGCCACCATCTCAGTTCGACATCTCGTGGGATGACCTTCGTCTCGTTCCGATCTTGATCCCGGAAGTCCGTACACAGCGGGCGATTGCTGACTACCTCGACACCGAAACCGCCCGCATCGACACCCTCATCTCCAAGAAACGCCACCTCATCGACCTCCTCGCAGAGCGCCGCACAGCACTGATCACCCAGACCGTAACCCGCGGCCTCAACCCCTCCCCCCGCCTCCGCCCCTCCAACATCGACTGGCGAAGCGACCTCCCACCCCGTCACCGAGATCAACGCCGCAATCAAAGCCCCAGAACCCGAAATCCAAGCCCTCCTTGCCGAGGTCTCCGAGTGACGACGCGTTTGAAGCGGATTGCGACCTTGCAGAGCGAGTGCAGTTCAAACGACATACGCCCATATGTTGCGCTTGAACACTTAGAAAGCTGGACCGGCAAGCTTATTGAAGGTACCGAGTTACCGATGAGGATGCCCGCATCAACTGGGATGGCGACCGCCGAGCCAGGCGATGTCCTGTTTGGAAAGCTAAGGCCCTACCTCGCCAAATCCTGGGTGGTGAATCAACCTGTGCTTGCTTCGACCGAGTTGGTTTGCATGCGTCCACACTCACACCTCGACGCACGTTGGCTTGGGTACCTAGCCTCGTCTGTTCCCTTCGTTGAGTGGACCTCCGCAACATCGGACGGAGCAAAAATGCCGAGGACCAACTGGGAGAAAATGGGCCTCTACGAGTTATCCCTACCTTCAATCGCGGAGCAACGGGAAATTGCTGACTACCTTGACGCCGAAACGACCCGCGTCGACGCTCTGTCCTCACGTGTAGAGGCGGTCATCAAGCTCTTGGAGGAGTACCGGACCGCACTGATCACCGCAGCCGTGACCGGCCAAGTCTCCGTAGAAGCGTAAGTCCTCAGTTCGCCGCACCGCCTCCCACGAGTCAACCTGAACGGACCGGGCATCATCAACGGTGGTTGCGACAAGTCGG
>MKWU01004481.1_pt1 | contig 16471 bp, 19 predicted proteins | sample 809101 | NCBI WGS metagenome assembly MKWU01 (sample SAMN05860141, study PRJNA318959) | sponge metagenome | host: Aplysina aerophoba | place: Slovenia: Piran, Adriatic Sea, Gulf of Piran | collected 2013-05-07 | reverse complement strand
TCGCTTCAGCACAACTTTACGGATACGGTTGGGATTAAACCTTTCGCGGCGTACTCACGGAACGTTGTCGGTAATGTCCTTGACGTTGGTGGTGTGATAAACTTTTCTATTTTGGATTTAGACGTTGCTGCCGGTGCCTCCTTTCGGGGAGCGGATCCGGCGGGTGTTGGTCTTGAACCTCGATTTGATGAAAATGACAACGAGGTGCAAGTCCGTCCGGCGAGTTATACACCGAATGCTTACCAGTTGCCAGCGATCCAAAATGTTAACGCTGTTGTGCACACCGGCTTTGAGAAGTGGAAGGTTGAGACGGATTTGACGGGTTATATTCCTCTAACCGAGCGGGATCAGGTGCCGGTCATTCTTATCAGTCGTTCCCAAACGAGTATCAAGCTGTCCGAATCTATCAGTTTGAGTCTGGTGGTTGACGCGAAAACCTATGTTCATGCTGATGGTGTGGTACTTGATTTGAAACCGATTGGGAGTATCACTTATAGGTTTTGATTTGTCCTGAATCTTTTTCAAGGAGGCATCGTTATGAGAAACAGGAGGTATACTGTCCGATTAAGCGATGGTGAGAATCGGGTAGCATTAGAAGTTATGTCAGCATTGGATTGTAAGAGCGTGCCGGAAATGTTTCGCTGGTTGTTAGATCATACACAGATGCCTGATGATGTGGAGTCGATTGGTGATTCCAGTTTGAGTTCGCGTCCTCCGCTGTGGAGGTATACCTTAAGAGTTCAGGAACGCGATAGGGCATTCTCCTTTTTAGAGAAGATAAAGAATGCGTTACGTACATTCAATCGATGAATCTGATCCATTGGCTTTTGAGCCGTTGGGAAATATCCGTACGGCGTATGAGACGCGTTGCGATGAGTTGGTTGTTTCTGGTGGTGTAAACACTGGCAAAACTTACGGCAATATGCAACGCGCACATGAGTTAGCAGCTACGTATCCGGGTTGTCAGGTTCTGCTATTGCGTAAGACACTTTCTTCTTTAATGAAAACGGGTGTTCGGACGTATGAGACGCAGGTTTTAGATTACCCGCCGGGCGATCCGCGTTGTCCGATTATCAAGGTTGAGAAAAGGGAGGCAACTTATTACCTCTACCCAAACGGTAGCCAGATTTGGTTAGGGGGCATGAACAAAAAGGGAGATGTCCTTTCCGCCGAGTATGATTTCATCATTGTCGTTCAATGTGAGGACTTGACTGAAGAAGAATGGGTTTATCTCCTGACGAGGAAGGGGCGCGGTGCAGGCAATAATGCTCCTTATTCAATGGTGATAGGCGATGCAAACCCGCATCCAGTAGGTGAACAACATTGGATACCACGCCGGGCGCGTAAATCGCTGGTCTTGATAAATTCCACGCGTCGCGATAATCCGGCACTGTGGGATCGAGTCAAACAGGAATGGACGAAACGGGGACAAGAGATTGAGGATATGCTTCAGACGTTTCCTGAAGATGTCCGTAAACGGCTCGGTGACGGTATTTGGATAGGTGGCGATAACCTTGTCTATCAAGGCGATTTCAACGAAGGTCGGAATTTGGTAACCTATGATGATTTGAGAGCGAATAAGGTTGAGTTTGAAAAGTTTTATATGGGTTGCGATTGGGGCTATTCAGATCCCGGTTCGCTTTCACTTTACACTTTTTCAACTGAACCGTGTCTTTACCAGTATCGTACAACCTATCGTACCAATGAAGAAGGGCCGTTTTGGGTAAATCGGGCAGTCGCTTATGATAGATGGTGTCGGCGGTATTATGGCAAAGGCGTGGAGCGTGTCTATTGTGATCCTCGCCGACCGGACAGAATCGCCGAGTTTGTATCCGCAGGGTTGCCTGCTGTAGCTGCTCCAGAGACCGGACAGAATTCTATCTTACCGGGTGTTGTTCGTGTCAAATATTGGTTGAAACATGGGCTTTTCAAAATTGTTCGAGATAATATAGACGGCAACAAGGCATTTGGCGAACCTGGAGCCGATCCTCGATTGCTTTCAACGTATCGACCAACGTGTTTGTATGACGAGATTTCTCGGTTTTATCAGAATCCGGGAAAGGATAAGTTAAAAGAAGGTAATTTAGATGTGAACCCACTGCCCGGACATGACCATTCGGCAGATGAATTGCGTTATGTGATCTCGGCGATTTACTTACCGAGTGCTCCCATTTTGGGACGGAGTATAACGTTCTCTGAAGCCGAATTTATGGCAAAGATGGGATTGGGTATCGCAGCATAAGGGGACATCAAAATGAGATCAGTTGTTGAGGTAAACACAGATTATGCGCGTCAGGTGGAGGGTAAACTTGCAGGCATCGGTGTCCGGTGTGAGAAACTGCAAGGCGGTACATTTGAAGTACGTTCTTCGCTTACGGCGCGGGTGGTAGAAGATCAGATTATTGCGATGCTACCGAATTGTGATATTCGGTTAGAAGATACGCCGGAAGGCTGTAAAGGCACAGTCCGATTTGACGGTGTGGCTGTGATGAACGAGTGATATGTCAGCTGCTAATGCTTTACGCAAACTCCAAGCACCTCGTGCAGTGGCGATTCAAGATGAGTTGAAGTTCCGTAAGAAAAGTAAGGAACGCGGACTTGTCGAGGCTCGTGATGTGCCTACGCCGATGTCATCGGACGTTCACCAGCACAATGTGAAAGGTTATCAGCGTCCAGTTTTTCCTGGTATGGAGGAAATTGAAAAGCAGCAGATAGGGCATCGCCGGTATAAGATTCTGAAGGACGTTCGCGATATGGCGCGCAACGATCCACGCGTAAGTCGTATGCTCTACAAGTTGGCTGCTGATGCCGCCTATAAGTCGTTTTCGGTTATTATCGAAAACGCCCCGGGCAAGCGAATCGAGACGCAAGCACTTGATATTATCAACCGGACACGTTTCTTGATAAACGATAAGAAACATTTGCGCGGTTGGATCGAGGCTTTGCTTCGAGACGGTGACTTGTTCCTTCAGCTGTTGGTTGGGAATCAACCGGGTCCGCGTGAAATCTTGCGTGTTAAAAAACTTGCTGCAGAGATGACTTTTTCGCGTTTGGACGCGGAGGGTGAATTCCCAAAAGATAAATCGCCGTACTATCAGGCTCACGTCTATGACGTGGAAAACGAGATTAGGTCTTTTGACGCGTGGGAAATCGTTCATGTGAAATGGCGTGGCGAGGACGGTATGCCTTATGGCCGTCCGGTTTTTGAATCGGCGCGGTTGGCATGGCAACGGGTTGACTCTGGTGAGAAAAATGTTACGGTTCGCCGGCAACTTCGCGCTGGCAGGCGTATCATGTTTAACGTTGGTACAGAGGAAAATCCTGGCACATGGGAAGATGTTGAAAAGTTTAAGGTGGAAAACCGTGATGCTTTGGAGAATCCGCAAAACCCGGTCACTGATTTCTTTGGAAATGGTCAGGTTTCGGCGGAGGAAATTGAAGGCGATCAGTCTCTACAGGAAATAAAAGATATACAACATTTTGAGGGACTGCTTCATATCTGTGGTTTTACTTCACAGGCGAACATGTCAGGCGGTCGTGAGTCGACATCAAACTATGCCGTTATCGACTCCCAAGAGGAAGATTATCTCCGAACACTCGGGCACATAGATGAGTCGATTGAGGAAGGTTTTCGGCAGATATTCGATTTGGCTTTGCTTTTGAAGATGGTCAATCCTTCAAGCATTGATTACGTTTTAAACTGGGGTGCTAAAGATCGTAACTCGTTGGATAAGAAACTGCTTCGGTGTGGGCTGTTGATAGAATGTGGTTTTTCACATCAGACGGCTTTCGAGATAGCAGACTTGGACAACGGTGTTACTTACGAGCAGGAATTGGAGCGGATACGGAAACAACTACGTGAGGGCGATATTCCGTATAGTGGGCCGCTGATTACTCGTGGGCTGTCCTCTGCCAAAAAAGAGGAAGAAGATAAAATCAGGCTTGGTGATGGAAAGTAGTCACGAAGTCAAACGGAGGTTGCTATGAGCTGGATTAAGCGGATACGTGAAGTTATGAAGTCCACCGGGAAGTCGATGAAAGAAGTCTTTGCAATGATTCCCGGTTCCATGACTCACTACCGAAACGAGATACGGAGCATGCTAAAGACGAGTCCGCCGGACTTTCTTGGCGCGCACAAGTATTCATATATTGAGGACATACTCGTTGATAAGCCGAATCAGGTTGTTATTGAGTGTGTTGATACTGAGTATAACCGGAAGTACTTCATTGCGGACTTGAAAGATGAGAGTGGTCAATTGAAATGGGGTGAAGGGAAAGAGATTGAATTTAAGGTTGTTCCGCAAATGAAAAATGAGATGGCGGAGATGGTAGCTTTCGTTGAATCTGCCGGTCTCCCGTCAGAGGAATATGTTGAAACGTCTGATGCTGCTATTCAGATAGACGAGTCAACGCAAACGGCTACCGTGTCTATTGCCCAGCGTGCGGAGACAATCAACCGTAATAATCGTTCTTATCCGAAGGACGTGCTGAAACGTGCCGTTACAGAGGCGCAGCAGTATATTGAGAAACACGGCTCGTTACCGATCGAAACCCTTCATGGTGATGTCCGTGATGTTAATTCGGTGTGTGCTGTTATCAAAAAGATTGAGTTTGATGAGAACACTGGAATCGTCTCACTCCCTGATGTCAAAGTTCTTTCGGAGACAACATCCGGCAAGAACGTTCTCGCCATCCTGAAAGCTGGAGAGAAACTTCAACTCTCGCAGCGCGGGTTAGGCACTTCTCATGTAGAGACGGATGAGGCGACTGGAAAAACTTATCAGAAAATGGATTACATCACTTTTCAAGGCTTTGATTTGGTCTGGAATGGTGAAGCGTCTGTTACTGATACGGACTTCTCGCTTACGAAAGTTCCTGAAACTCTTGGGAACGCGCCGACACTTGAAAGTGTCACGGAGATGCTTAAGAAGGCTGGCGAAGGTGCAGGTGTAACAGAGGAACAGATTAAGGACGCTCTGAAGGCTGTTGTTGGTACGGAATTGGCACCGTTACAGGCACAACTCGAAACTACCTTGAAAGATTTTGAATCTGAACGTTTGCGGATTTCCCGGAATGAATTTGTTAGTCGGGGTGTGGATTATGTCAATGAGCAGTTGGCAGAGATGCCTCGCTTCTCGGACGGTCAAAAAGAAATTATCCGTTCCCGTGTCGATTTAAGTAAGCTCTCTGAACAGTACGATGGGGCTGATTCGACGGCGATTACTCGAATTATTGATGGCACTTTGACTAAAGAAATTACGGATATGGATAAGGTTATTGCCGAGTTGGGATTAGATAACCTGAACCTTCCGAAAGGACGCTCCGGGTCTCGGTATATCAATAACGCTGGCGGGTTGACATTTGAACAGTTCATCACTGATCTGCCCTATGATGGTGAAACTTTTATTAGGACTGCGGAATCTGCTATCAAGCAGGTAACACGTCAGCAGATAAAAGAGGACGAAAACCTGAATCCTGAAGATATTTGGGTGATGCCCAAAAATCATGAGGGTATGGACGTACTCGCGAAAATCCTTGAAAAATTTTATCTTAAGAACGAGTCAACAATTCAGAATGAGGCGGAGCAGTCTGGTATTGGTGTCCCAGTCAGTATTACTTCGATGTACATCGTTTATGTCGCTTGGAGACTTACTTCGGCGTTCCAAGTGGTTGAGATGCACATGATGGAGAACCTCCTTGAAAACATTCCGGTTGAGGTATGGACGGGTCACGGTCGGGATCTTCCGCCAATTGAGCAATTTATGGCGGTGAATCCGGGTGAGAACATGGATGTAAAAGAATCCGAGTGGTCAGCCCGGAACTATCCGCTTGCGGCCGCGTTTCAGGGACAACATACGAAAGTTACACCGTATGCGATGGCGGTAACGAAAAATACGGTCATGGAACCGGTTGCTAGATCGATCGCTCTGCCGGCGCGTGAGCTTCGGGATATCTCTGATAGAATGCTTTGGGATATTCAGATTATGGAAGCCCTGAAGTATCTGGCTGTCCGACACACGACTGCCCGGACGTTTGCACGGGATGCCTCGAATCCTGTTTATAGTCTTGGTCATCCGATTGTACCCTACGAGTGGGTGATTGTTAAGGACACAAACGATAACGTTGCTTCGGTCGGTTTCAGGCGTTTGTTCCCTGCGACAGGTCAAACTGTTGTTTCCGATGATGATAAAGCGTTGATTTCGTTAGAGCCTTTAGAAGTCAGTGATGGCACGAATGTCTTTACCTATGGCACAGATTACACGGTTGACTTTATCAAAGGTCAGATTACGCTAACATCTGCTGGTCAAGCGAAGTTAACGAGTAGTGAAAGGTTGAATGTCAAATATACACAGGCAACGAATGTTCGGACGTGGGACGCGATGCCCGCTGCTGGTGTATCTTATGCGAATCATCTGCTCGGCTTCCAGCGCGTTCTCGCTGATAATAAAGCCGACATCGTGGATCGGCACTATACGCCTGAATGTCTGTGTTGGAATTACAGACTTCAGGAAAAGTTGGCGCTCTCCGCGCGTTTTACAGAGGATGGCAAGAACGACGCGCACATGATTGATATGATGAATACGATTAGCCGGATCCAAGGTTTGAAGCCTGTCTGGTCAACCTCTATTGATATGCCTTATGTGATTGTTACAGAGAATCACGCGACATTGTACGGTGTGCATACACCGTTCACTATGACAAATGCGGTGATTACTGACAACACGGGGAACGAGCGTTGGTTCTCCAAACAATACACGGGTGCAGGTGTCCCTGAACCGAAAAAACTCTCGATACTTGCTCTTGAAAATGTGGATCAATTGTAATGACACGAGCCGAATTTATCTCTCAAGTAAAGCGCCGACCTGCTTTGGTGGGTGCAACGGATCAGATTGCCGATGACTACGTGAATCGTGGGTTATTGGCAGTCTCATCCTTTTCTCCTTTGCGGGTGCATCTTTTGGGTGTGCTTGCAGATAGAGATGATGGCGTTTATTCTGTGCCGGAAGATGCCCGTAGTGTTACCGGTGTCTTTGTTTCCGGCACGAACGCGCCTATTACTTTTGAGGTAAAGCGTAAGCCGGACGGCACGCGTGAATTGTGGCTTTACTCTATCCGTCTGCCATCAGCGATTAGCTTGATAGACTCACCTGATTATCACGCTTACTACAACAACATTCCTGATGGGACGGTGACGCTTCGACCGGTTTTTGGTGGTGGGAGTCGAGGGTATGATAAGTACGATCTCCAGTATTCAGCGAATCATACATTTGACGGACTTCTACCGGAACACCATCTCGCACTTGAGATTTACTGTGACTATCTCGGTTATGAGTCGCGGGCCGCAAAGCAAGCGGAACGCGCGGATATTACCGACCGTGACCCTTCCGGCGCGCAGACGATGTTACGCTACTCGTCATCGTCAGATAGATTTCAGAAGTTGATGGATATGCAGATGAAACAGTTTAAGCGTGAGATGTTGAGACCTTACTGGACGCGTAGCAGTTTCGGAATCATTGAACGGCTTTGGATGGATAGGAGTGTAACCCGTGACCTATATCTGGACTGATACCGCGACAATCCAAAACTATTTGGCGGCTGGTAGTCGGATTACGATACATGTACCGACTGACGAAACGCCTGATGCACCTTCCGATGAGGTATCTGAAGGCTCTGCACAGGCGTTTGAGAACGAAGCAGTTGACGAGATAACTACGATTCTGTCAGCTGCGTGGAGCGGTGTCTATGATCTTGATAGCACAACTGCGTCTCGGACACTAAAATGGATGGCTGCCAAGTTGGCAGCTGCTTCGATCGGTATCGTGTCTGTTGGTGGTTCAGGGGGTGATATTCCCACTTGGGCTTTACAATACCGGACGGACGTGCTTGGTCAAGTGTCGCGTATGGTCATCAATCACGAGACGGTAGAGATGCCGGCTTCGTGCCAACTGCGACCAGATTTAGATTTGGGTGAGTTGTTGTTGAAAGTGAAACTCCGTGCAGGGGAGGCTGTCCCTGATGTATAGAGCGTTACATCCGATTTATGAAGCACTTTACAAGACTATTGATTGTCGTTTTGGTCCCGATGCTTATGAATTGGATGATGATGGCCCTAATCTTGATGCCAAATCGTTGGCTACTTTTGCGCGTGGGTGTCCTCGTGATTTGTGTGATATCCCGAGTTTACATTATCCGTATGCTTTTTTGGAATGGGGGCGGGTTTCAGAAGTTGATCTGTATAAGTCGCCGGAGGAATACACTTATCAGGTTTTGTATCGGCTGTTTTATTTTCTTGAAGGAAAGCAATTGCAAAGTGATGAGGAAGATAGCCAGGTTTTTCGGCGTGGACAGACGGCAGGTAAGGAACCTGAATTTATCTCCAAGTCTGATCGGAATGAAAATACGAAGGAATTGGGAGTTGGTGAGTTTGCCCAGTCGGTAGTGGATTATTTTTGGAAACAACATCATGCAAATAGATTTTCTCAAGTGTGGGACGAAGTAAATGATGATCCAGTATTTCCTAATCCACCGCCTAATGATTGGAGTATTATTGAGTTCACAGTAGATGCTGGTATTTTGTCTTTTTCAGGTGTCACTGATGTAACGTTGATGAGTATTCAAGAGTGTTTGGTGGAAAGTCCGAATCTTCGGGGTATTCAGATAAATTTTGCTTTTGATGTTCGAGAGAGGGAGGCGATCTAAATGGCAACACAGAGAGCGGTAGCAGCAAAAAGTTTTGGTTCAAATATCGTAGGGATTGTCGGCGTGCAGCCGATGTTCGGTTCAAAAATAGATTCGCCTTTATCTGGTACTCCGCTGGTACCGAACACTGCTGGGGGTATGCTTGATAAGATTATCGAGTTCCGTCCGCCGTACACCTTAATGCCCATGCAAGAGTTCTATCTGGCCGATAGAATGAAAGGCAATCCATCGCCAGATGATATGGTTGAAGGTATGAAGTACGGCGGTGGTGTTGTTCATTTTTATGCGAGTGCTTTGCAAGGTGCTTTTTGGTTAAATCAGTTGTTGCAGGGTACGGTTGTATCAATGCCTTTTTTGGCATTAGCAGATCCGGTCTTGGATGGGGTAACCTTGTCTGCTGCTACGCCTTATACGACTTTCACTGATGATATTCAACCGAAGAATCAGTTAGCAGCGGTTACGGTTGATCCGGTGCCGCCGTCCGGTCTGACTTCGGTTCAGTTGACGTTGACGGTTGGATCGGCGGTTAGTGGTGATACGCCGATAACATTGATAGGTCGGGATTTAAATAACTCGCAACTACGGGAAACTGTTACGATTCTGGATGGTCAAACTACAGTAAAGACGCGGCGGTGGTATTCGGAATTAAAAACATTGGTCTCTCCGAAAGCGGTAACAGGTTTGACAATTACAGGAAACCCGGAACTCTATGATCATGTGGTATCTCTCGCTCGCGACTTTGGAGAGGGATTGTCATTTGAGGTACGTGAAGGTAGTCCTGATTTGCCGATTACTTATTCGGATATGTTTGTAACGGGTGGTTCGGTAGTATTAGAGAATGTGGCGCGTATGTTTTTTCGGGTGTTCGCGCATCAGGTATTCCCTCGTGAAAGTATGTCGGGTGTCTATGGGGTGGCGACAGATATAACAAGCTTTGGACGTTTTGTATTGAATCAGATTCCGAAATGGGGCATGTCCCTTGAGATAGAGTCAGAAGATTATTCTGATATGAATCGGGTGTATCCAGTTGAGATAGTAGGCTTCAATCTTAATCAGACGCTTTCTCCGCCTAGTACATCTAACGCCGAATCGTTTTTCTATCCGAAAATCGTTCGGCAAGGCAATCGTGATGTCAATTGGAATGCTGTCGTGGATCACACGCTCGAAGCAAACTTTGATCAGTTTGTAGGTGGCCCGCGATTCAAAAGTATTATAACTGCGGTCTCGAAACCTTTCGGGGGACGTTATTCGGGTATGGTTTTTGAAGCTCCGCGAACACAGATGATTTCATTCCCGCGTAGGATTGCTAATAACTTGGGTCAGTTTAATCAGATGATTAGTGGTCGAGCAACGGGTATTAGTGCTGCAGGGAATGATGAAGGTAAGATGCGTGTGATTAATGCGATGATGACTTTATAGGTCTTTACCCGGCGGGGTTACGCATGGTTGGAATGTGGCGGTGGAATTCCGGTGCAGTAAAAAAGGGGGAGGTACTTACGTGCCTCGCCCTTTTTCTTTTGTTAGATGATTTTGACGGCTTTGCTATCGGATTGGTTTGGCATTGTAAGGGTATCCTCTATACTTCTGAAAGTCAGGGGCAGGCTCGTGTGTGAAGTTTCTACCACCGTGATGTATTTGGAACATGAGAATATCACGGCTTTCTAAATTGTCTCCAACGTTCACGATGGTACCTTTTTTGAGTTTACCGTACCAGAAGTTGAAAATCTTGCCTTGATTGTTTGCTTCCCATTCATCCCACTGTTTGTTGACGTAGGCGAAAGTGTTCCTGTATGGCCTTCCGCCTTCGCCACTGAAAAGTGTCAACTGTTCCATGTTAGAATCCTACTTTGTCATCAGGATCGTTAGACGGTTTCGTTTCGGATTTCTCGACAGGCTTGAGTTTATCCCAAAGTCTACCGGTCTTTTTCCGCATGTTGACGACATCGGTTCGGTAATCCTTCCACTGTTGGATATTCCACTGGGATTCTTCTCCGTAGACGGCTACGGCTGCCTTGTGGACATCAGAGGTCTTTTTCCCGATGGATTCTAACAGTTGGATTGTGGGTTCGGATCTGGTGGCTTGTCGGACGTTTTCTTTCGCTTCTTCTAACGGCGATGTTTTCTCTTGCTGTTGAGCAGGCGGTTGTTGTACAGGCGGTTGCTTCCCGCCACTTTCTTTAAAGTCGGCGAAAGCCTGTTTAACGTCATCGTGTCCGTAAGCGAAAATCTTGAAAAGGTTTCTTTGGAGTTTAGAGATGAGTTTCGCGTAGATGTGCTTGTCTTTCCCGTTTCGAAATTCGGAGTGTCCGGCGTATCGCGTGACAGGTTTCCCGTTTATTTCCATAACGCCTTTACAGGTCGCGATATACTCGTCATCCGTTTTCTCGATCTTTAGGTCGGATACGTCAATGCCGTGTTTGTTTCCAAACTTGGCAAGTCCAACGAGAGTGAGATAAGGCTTTTTCGTAGATGGGAATATGTCAATCTCGGTAACGAGATCGTCAGTCGCTTGGAGGTAGTCATCGTTTTCCTCGCGCTGTTCCCAGTCCGGTTTATTCTGTTCGTTCATAGTTGACTCCTATCCAGTTAGGTTTCCGGTTGTTTCGGTTGTCTAGATAATCTATTGCCATATCGTGAAGTTTCTTTATGGCATTGATAAGGTTTATGATACTGTATTTCGCTTCTTCGGTCTGTGCTATTTTCAGGTAGATTTCCCGTAGTTTTATTGGGTCTGCGTTGTTGTCGAGCAGACTTTTAGTGATTTGTTCTGCTTCGTAGGTGATCTGTGTGTATATGGCAAAGCTGATGCTGTGCCATTTATCTTCTTTGTATTCAGGTAAGACACCATCAAGTATTTCTTGGACTGTCATGATGCTATCCTTTAGGGTGGTTTTTATACCACGTCAATGTTAGATGGAGATTCATTTTACCGAGTTGTGTCCACTTTGGGCCAATAGGCTTTTTTGTGGAGCGGGTTATGGACTTAAACGGTCTGCCTTTAGCGTCTCGTAGATTGGCGGGTACTGTCCATCCTTTCCATTTGGCTTTTTGAATGAATGGGATTATCATATCAAAGTTGGTGAGACCGGTGCGCGTGTTTTCCTCGTTGATTCCGGCGAGAAGTTTTTCGGCTTCCTCTCGTGCTTCGGTCAACGTCTCGGTTTTGATTTCTTGGGTGAGAAAAACGCAGTCTCGTGGGTGTTTGTGTCCGAGTTTGCGTCCCCAAATTTGAAGTTTGTGATTTCTCATTGTGCGTTCATCCATTTTCGTATTTTGTGACTGCGTTCGATGCAGTCAAGTTGGAATTGATAGGCTGCTTCTTTGGAATCAAAAGGGATCGTGATATAGGATTCCTCTATCATAGCGTTGTCGGGTACTTCCATGCTGTTGAGTAGGAAGTAGATGTACCATTTGCCATCGTCGCGTTGCTTGATCTGTAGTTCAGGCATGAAGGCGATTTGCTCTCCTACGACTACGATTTTGCTGTACGTGTACTCGTCTATTTTTATGCCGTTGATTTTTAGGATTTTGTTCATAGTGTGAGGTCTCCTTGTCGGTGTAAGCCGTCTATAAGATGTAGTGCTGGTAAGATTTCACGATTCCTAAATCGGACGTATCCGGTGCCGTCAACCGAGTCGCATCCGAACCTGAAAGCGATTCGGAGTCGGGTATCGCTATTGACGCGTCCCATGTGTATTTTCTTACCGTGCCGTTTCCCGCACTTTACTATGTCGTAAGCCGTGTGTGAGAGTTTGAATTCCGTTGTGCCACCGATAAAGAGACAGTAGACTTCTTGGAAAGGTATCTCTATGTTCTCTGAACCGTCTTGTAGCACATAAGCGAGTGGTAAGCCTTTGAGCCGGTCTTTCCATTCTTTGAAACGTTGATGTGTCGCTTTCGCGTCTGCTACAACGTCAGGACAGGCGATCCATTCAATCACGGCTTGCTTCCGTGCTCGGTTGAGCATGTTCAAAAACTTTTGCTCGTTGAGCCCGGTATAGCATCCGTTGTCACAAGCGATCGGTAACTGTGTTTTCTGTAAACCTCTGAAGTTGTAGCAGCTGTACGGGGTATTCAACCATCCGAGATACCGGGCATATTTTGGATACTTCGGAAGTATCTCTTGAGTGATGGTGTCCTTCGCACCGTTAAGATAGAGTCTCATTAGCCTTGATTGAGAATAGCCTCTATCTTTTGCATAATGGACGATTTAACTTTAGGTCGGTGGTCTGTGACTTTAATGTTTTTTTCAATGGTAAAGCCTTTTTTAGGTATTGTTTCTGTGAAGTTTGCCTTTGTGCCGGGTATCATATTGTCTTTTTCGCTTTTCAGATAGATAGTGATGTCGGGAGTTGGGTGTTCGTCCGGAATGAAAAAAGAGCTGTATTTCTCTATGAGAAGGATTGCTCCCTTTTTCAAAGCAGGTTTTGCTTCTTCAAAGTCCTTTTTCAAGGACACTACACGGATATGTTCCCCTAACCAGAAAAGCCTGTTTGCGAGTTCCTGAATGTATTCGGGTTTTTCTGTTCCATCATCGCCTTCAACGTTGATGATGAACCCGCCAGCGTGGTAACGTGCTTGCGTTTCCATAGTGCTTTTGCTCCTAATGAATGAGATAGTATCTACCATTGTGGGAAGTGTTTACTCCCCACAGACTTTTTGTTTTCTAATTTCCTACGAGTCGGCACACTGATAATACGTGTCCCTTTTCGTTTCGGATGGCTGTTTCTCCTGAATCAGGAGCAAACACATCTTTCCGGTCTGGTACTGCTAAAAGTACCAGACTCGGAACGATGTAAATTTTCCCTGCTTCAGGGTCTGGTAGGTTGGTCACTTCACCGAATTCGCGCTTTACGATGGGTACTTGCAGCCCTTCGTGTCCGTTTTCATCTTTTTCGAGAAAACGGTGAGCGACTTCAGTGGAGTGTTCCTTTACAGTCGCTATTTTTCCGCTTGGCGGGAATGTCATTGTTGTTCCTACCAAGCTGATTTTGCAGTCGTGTTTCATCAAATTGATGACTTTCATTAGATTTTATCTCCTTTTTAAAAACTATAGGATTCTCAACCGCGTTTCAATCTCACACTTGAGAATCTTATAGTTGTTGCTTTCTTTGCGCGTCACTGGGTGTCTCGCTTAACGAAATCTATTTTCAATCTCACACTTGAGAATCTTAACCTTTGATATAGGTGTTTCTGTGAGCGATAATATCGCAAGTAGTAAAAAACCGAAATTACCGCTTGCGATATTATATTATACTTGCTGATTGTGTCAAGGATATTACAATCCTATAACTTAAATGTTTCTCATGATAGTTGAGATCATATCAGATGCTTCGCCGCGCGTGCAGTCTTGGGAGACGATAACGCCAAACTTCCGCAGTAATGCCTCCTGCTTTTCGGAGATCATTTGTGTCCGCCAGATAACTGCTTGGTCGCGTCTACCGAAATTAACCTTGATGTTGTTGTCTATCATGTGTCGCATACAGGCATCCTTACACTCGTCTATGGTGTCTTTGTCTCGGCAAATGAGATACCTCTTTTCAGGACGGTTGCGGTACTTCGGCATATCGTAACTTGCCGCGTATTTCTGATTCGTTTGTCTCCCGATGCAGTACCATCGGTTCTGGTCGATAGCGAGTGCTACGCCTTCTTTTCTCAAATATGGTATCCAAGCGTAATGGTCTTTGGAATTGCTGATCATTGAAAGTAGGCGTTGTATTGCCGAAATTGTCATCGGGTGAACCTGTCCGTCAAGGAAACCTTTGAATCCGCCTCCACTTCCCGCGCCTTTCGCCATTTGGATTTTACGGAATATGTCTGCCTCTTTCGATAACTCATCGGCGGAAATGTCCGCGCCGAGTGCGATAACGAAACAATCTGTCTTGTGGTCTGACTTCCGCATACCTCTCCCGAGTGCTTGAGGTATGAACGTAGCCGAGTCGGTATCCCTTGCGAAGATGATGCAGTCGAGTTCTGGCACGTCAAAGCCTTCGACAAAGACGTTGACGTTTGTGAGAACGGGTAACGTTCCGTCTCGAAACGCTTGCTCACGTTCTGCACGCGTCTCCGCTGGTAGTTTCGAGTGTAACGCCTCTGCCTGAATTCCGTTGCTTCGGAAGGTGGCAGCAAGGTGTTCGGCGTGACTGATATTCATACAGAAACCGATCGTATGCTTCCGGTCTGATGCATGTTCCTTCCATAACCGTACGGCTTTCTCGTCTGCCTTGCCGTCTCGCAGCATGGCGCGTAAGTCGGTTTTCTCGACGCGAAAGTGGATAGGCAAAATGGTCAAATCACAGAGTTGATTTTCATCTATGAGTTCCTTCGCCGAGCAGTCGTAAGCGATTCCCGAAAAGATTAATCCCAGTCCGAGATCGTCTGTCCGGTATGGGGTCGCTGTGAATCCGAGATGCTTTCTCGGTGTTCGATCGGATTCAATGTTCGCGATAGCTGCTTCAAGAGCAAAGATTTTTTGCTGTTGCGTCTTTTTCATACCACCGCGCCGTGCCTGTTCGCATATTTCTTCAAATGTCTGTTCGTTGATGAGTCCGAGACGTTTGTAGAGTTCAAAGAACGTTGGTGATATGCCTCGATGTGCTTCATCGGTGCATACGAGTTTGAAGTCGGTCGGTATGTGTCCGATGTCGCGGTGCGCGGATTGGATAGTTGCGACAACGATCTGCTTGTGCCATTCCCGGAGTTTGCCTTGTACGATGCCTATTTTGGCATCGTACTTTGGATAGAATTCGTGAAAGCGTTGCACTACTTGGCGTACGAGGTGATCCTTGTTCACCAGAATAAGCACGCGTTGGTCGCGTTGCACGTACTCGTGTGCAACGCGTATGATAATGATGGTTTTTCCTGAACCGGTCGCCATACGGATTAGGTCTCTACCGGTGTCAGTTGCGCGTATGATGTCAACGGCTGGTATCTGATGGGGTCGGAGTTTCAACATTTTTCAAGTTTCTCCAGTTTTTCAACGCTATCGGTTCTAACGCCTTTCAGTTTCGAGTCCGCCTGAATTGGGTCGGTCGGTGAAGGTAAATTAAAAAGCAATCCTTGTTTCACGTTGATGTCTCCTTTCTTTTTTCCTTCTTTGGGGCTGGTAAGAATGACAATGGCATTGCGTCAATACCTGTGAGTTCAGAATAGAATTTGACGGCATCGGGGCCGGTGCATCCGCCTTCTATATGGAATGAAAGCATATTTTGAAAGGCATCGTAGCAGTTCCTTTCGTCAAAATCTTGGGGGTCTGGTAAATCAAAAAGCAATCCTTGTTTCATGGTGATGCCTCCGCTGTCGGATACTCCGCTGTGCTTTACAGTTGTTGAGGTGCTTGCAATACCGGTGTGCATCCCAGTAGTTGATGAAACTTGTCCGCTTTTCTCGGTTGGTGGTACTCGGATAAACCGAGTACCACCCGTTTGGGTTCCTGCAGATTAGGTATTGTCGCATTGGGTCTGTCTCCTTGCCGCTTGTTCTTCATCGTATCTACGTACCTTTTGGGGTGTGATGCTGAATAGGTACGATCCAGTGATGCCGTTTTTCCAAATCTCTACGGTTCGCTCGGAACGCCGTACGTAATCTTCAATCCGAGTGTAGAGTTTGACTGTGAAGTGTCCGCGAAAAATTACCTTTGGAAAAGGTGTCTTGATGCGTAATTCTACCATGATGATGTCTCCTGTGGTTGATGCCTCCGTGAAAATGTGGACGCGTCAAATGACGCGTCCGGTTGGTTTAGATATTGGTTATCCAACTCTCGGGGAATTTG
>MKWU01004480.1_pt1 | contig 16472 bp, 11 predicted proteins | sample 809101 | NCBI WGS metagenome assembly MKWU01 (sample SAMN05860141, study PRJNA318959) | sponge metagenome | host: Aplysina aerophoba | place: Slovenia: Piran, Adriatic Sea, Gulf of Piran | collected 2013-05-07 | reverse complement strand
CTTCAGCTTAAGACAGTGCCAGATACATGTGGGCTATAGCTTATGTATCAGTGCAGCCACCACCGTGCCACAATGTGGGATCACTGACTCTCTGATCAAGACGTTGGGTCAGTGGCAAAGCTCAGCATACACAGTGCACATCTGGACTCCCCGAGAGACGCTGTGTGCAGTGGCACGGCCTTTGATTCTGCCAGCTTCGGGGCTGCGCCTCTATCGTTTTGGCTTGACTTATAGGCCTATCCATTGGTACTTGGTAGTTTCTGTTACAGCATGCATGTGCTGCATCCCCTAGATTTGATGCTACTGGATCTCCACCTGCATGGTCAATTATCAGCCTAGCACAGATGCCAATCCTGGTAAGTGGAATGGTAATTGGTATTAGGGGTTGGCAAGGGGAATGGGTTCGCGTAGATCCCTGTGATAAAAATCATGAATTTTTATGTCATTTTGGAATAGTACCTACGCACATAGAAGGTAAACATTTTATCACTGTACCATACATATGTTGTGTTGGCTGAGAAATGCAGTTTAAGCAGCCTGAATGAAATCTAATATGCAACCTACATCGATGCTTCCACAACTGAACACATGCCAAATAAAGATACTAGACAACTGTAAACATTGAAGGCAAGCGTGCGCATGTGAACGGTTACTGACGTTATGAAATTGTTTCCATTTAAGGATTACCCCAAAGATTATCCCAATCATGGAGTAAAACACTTATTGGTACCTACAACTAATGAGCAGTGGTAGCTTACCAGCAGTTTCACATTTATATCAAATGTAAGTTGTCAGCCAAAACTACAAGACTACACAGAAAACTTAGGTTCAGGTTACACGAGACTAAGGAGAAACTTGGATACATAGGGATGGATGGGAAGTCAACAGGACGTGGAAGATTTGTGTGACTTGTACAACTGGACACCGTGGCCATCAGGGTGTACAAACAGTGCTAGAGTAGCATTTACTGCAACAGCAATACCATGAAGGGTCAGTCCACTCAGTTAATGTAAGTGAATACCTAGCGTGGTGGCATCCCCGATCATGCTGACTGTTGGCTGGTGACTGGGAAGCTCTGCAGTGGATACATATTTTTGGAGTTCAGCACATTTAGTGATATTGTCTTCGGAACCCATTTTGTCTGACACTTATGGGCCATCCTTTCAAGGTATTATGGTGTCAAGCTTGGCCCTGTTTTCTTATTGCAGGTGGTCAGTTTGCATCCAGCTTTTGTTCACTCTCACCTTCACCACCTCGTTATTGTTGTGGTGAAGGAGCAATTACTGACTATGATGGAGTTCCACCAAAGCTGTACGTACACAACCATCTCTTTCAGGTGGTGTCCTCACAATGAAATGATGCAAAGATGCTGTAGAGGTTCATTGCTATGTAGTGATATCAGTAGAAATTAATGGAGCAGATCACAGCAGAAAACAGTCAATAATACAAGACATATACGTATCTTTATCAGTTGATCTGATCCAATGATGCAGACATGCTTTTGTCAATTCTCCACCTGTTTCAATCCCTTTTAAGCATGATAAAGCTTCTCATTTGGCAGTTTCTGCATCATATATCATAGGCTTGGCCAAGGCTGCCCACAATCCCTTGGTTTGGCTTAGGTATTATCACCCTGTTGTCAGGCAGCGGCAGTGAAAGTCGCATTTAAATGACTGACTTTGTTTGAGTTTAGTCAGTGAATCAAGTATTCAAACTGAACACTCTTCATAAGTACAACAGTCATTTAGGGGGGGAAAGATGCTTGCCTGTGGGAACTATCTTGCAGCTATGTCCCCCTGCTCACTTTTCCACCTGGAGAATGATTCTCCTCCATGTAGATGCTATTGTGTGTGTTAAGTCAAGTTAATCATATCATCTGCTGGTGTCTATGGTTGTAGTTTCACTGGACATCAGTTTGTATTAAGCTTAGGAAGCCACTGTCTCTACCTCAGACTCACTGGTCTGTGCAACATGCTAGTTAGCAAATGAGTAACTTACTGAACAAGTAACATATCACAAGGTGGAATAAATCAATAAGGACATATCAAAAGCATAGGCCTGAAAAACAGTTTTTCAGCTGACGAAGGCCTATGCAGCCAAAGCGTTGAATAAATCAGGATATTTCGGAAGTGTAGGCCTTCACAGCTCAAACTTAATTAGCTTTTACTGACAGAAGCCAATGCAGTCGAAACATCCTGATTGATTAATTCAACCCTGTGCTACGTATGTTACTTGCTCAATAAGTAACCCATTTTGGTATTATTGGCTTAGCAATGAGCCTCTACAGCACTAAAAGGCCACTGACATGTAAGCCTTTTAATGCAGAAAAAGGTAGCATAGTACTGATAGAGAAGCTTTGTGGCACTCTTAGCCATAAGCAATGGCTGCATTGAGGAACTTTGAAGATTTAGTTACCAAATTGTTATTTTGCAATTAGTGATGTCATGAAAACTGGACTCTTGCCAGTTTGTTGCAACGTCACAAGGGGACCAGAATCCGATGGGTGAGGGCTTTGACAACATTGAAGGTCATCACTTTTGCAATGATTCTTCATACAAGCATACTGTGGAGGTGTCTGTCAGCAGCAATGGTGTTTACAGTGGGAACGAGGACAAGCGATACGGCGATGGCAGTACGGAGGACGCCCTAGAATTGGAGTCTTACCAGTTTGAACCAACTAGCCCTGTACATGACTCTGCGAGCAATAGCAGTGCGGACGAGGAAATGAAAGCGACAGACTGGAGGCTAAGAACACCAAATGCATGGTGCACAAATACACTAAGGAATCTTCAGCATCTGTTACGTACCTTAAAGATGCAGGAGATATGCAGGTAATGAAAATCTTGCTTAAATGCGTTTTGAACTGGTGGCAGGGAATGCTAGGTAGGACACAGAGATTCCAATATACCGGCATGATTGCTTGTCATCTTGGTGTTCTGCTTCTACCTCATGATGAAGCTTTGCAGAAAGCCAGAACATATAATTATGCTTCGTCATACCTATGATACTCAAATACAGTGCCAGTTGTACCATAGATTATCCAAACTTTGTAGTTCAGATAATCTATGGCTGTACCCATTCTTTATGGAATGGATCAATGCTGTGAAACACAATTCCCTGGGCCATCAAAGCCTGATAGTGAATACGTCCGTGCTGTGTCGGCGGAATGTTCGTGCTCTGCTCACGGAACGTCCATGCTTTGTACGCAGAACGCCCATGTTTTGTCCGCAGAACGTACATGCTCTGTCCGTGCATCAGTGTATTATCTGCTGCCTACCCTCGAATCTCGAATTCGCAACACTTGATCCACAGATCCTTCTCGGCAATTCCGTGGACTTTGTGTCCATTGAAGAAGGCCCCGGATCGGGCCGAAACGTCTAGAGATCCTCTCAAATCAGTCATTGGCTAGTGTAGTTTCCCAAGCCGTTCCAGCATATTTAGGGATATATATAATTCAGCTATGGTATGTGACAATATAACGTTATCGTCGGTTTTTACAAAACTACTATAGTACAACAGAACGACCTTTTCCACTGTACGGAAGACATCCCCATTCAGACGAAATGGACGTACAGTGGAAGAACAATTCATCTCTGAATAAAACGATTCATCTCTAATAAAACAATCCCAAAACAATTCATCACTGAATAAAATGATCAAGAATGATTCAGCGCTGAAAAAACAATTGAAGTCCTAGACTATAGGGTAGTGACTGAAACATTACGGAGAGTTGAAGCACCAGCTGGATACTTGCACTAGTGGTGTCGCTGGTATGCTACTCGCTTGTGCTCGTCCAAGTGCTACTGCTCTTCTCCACACCTCCATTGCTGCAGCTGCTCCTGCGCTCTATTTTTGCACTGACATCATGACGCACTATGTAAAAATGGAGGTGAGGAAGCAGTCTGGTTTGTGAGTCTATGGCTTGTAGGCCCATTTGCAGGCACGATTGGAATGCATGCATTCTTATACATGCTGTGCATCTCTTGTCACTTGGGAGAGACAGAAGCAACAAATCTTTGCCAAAGCCAGCTTTTCACGCATGTTTAGTCGTAGTTTCTTCAGAAAGGTTAAAACGAAATGGACGGAACGGACGGTCCATTGAAACAGTCTAACCCTTTGTTTCAACAGAAACAGAACGAACTGAAACAATAACGTTATATTGTCACATACGTACCATACATAGACTAGCCAGACTTACTGGGTCCACATGATGGCAGATTCTTTGGCATCTTCTGACCATACCTATACAAGAGGGCAGACTACTGGAAATGCTGACAAAGCTACGAATTTCTAAGAATACTATGCACAGTAACCTACAAGTATTTCAAGTTCAAAAAACTCATGGGCCCCTGCGCCACTCAACTTGAAATACTTGCAGTTCAATGGTTAGCTACACACACAAGCTCTACTGTGCTAAGCTTTGAGCTATTTGAGGCATTTTATATAGCTACAAACATAGACAGTTGTTGCTCCACACTAAATACTCTTTACAATTGCAATGGGTCTGCACTGGTAGTACATGGGAAAGTGTAGGTTAGAGTTCTGCAGTTTCACAGCTTCATGCACTCAGATTACTAATCATTTACTTATCATTGCTACTCAGCTGCCTTGTACATCTACACATCTACACAAACTACTTGCAGCTATATATCCCAAACATGGGAAGAGAGCTTTAGAGCAAACCCTGTGACATCTTGTGACGACGTCATACTATTGAAGAGGAATTGTCCCTGTGATTTTGTGGGTAGCATACAAAAATGTTCAGAAACGGTACAGATTGCATTGTCACAAACTAAAATGTTAGGCCCTGTAAATCTTCAAAGAATTCAAAACTCTACTACATTTCATCTACAACTCTTAAATTCGAAATCTTCTCGGACTCTACAATTTGGGAACACCCTGTAATTTCAGCAGCACACTTGTTAAACGAACGCTGGAACTAGTACCTAGCAACAATAATCATATTATCGTTATAAGTCCTAAACAAGAGGCCAGTGCAGCAACGAATAAGTGAACAAGGCTAGATATCTCATGCAGCAGATGCCCCACAACAAATCTTCCTGAGCAGGTCACAGCTACCGGCTTCCTGTCATGAACGTTATCTTCCCCATCAAAGCACATGAAGTTCTCTCCAACATAGGGGCACCACACCTCTTTGTAGATATGATACCCATGAATAACACATGATATCATGGAACCAGCCAACTACATTCATTTTAATGAATCACCCTGAAAGGGTGTCAGAACACCTCTTGGATAAGGTCTCTAATTACCACAAGATTCTGTTGAAGAAGCTTGTTCAGCTGGGTTGCATCACTCAGGAGAACCCTGAATATCACAAGATTCAATAAAACAGGCGCATATTTACTCCTAAATTTCAAAAGTCTTAAAAAGGTTGCACATTTAGTAGTGCTGAGCGACAGTGTCAATTTTGCAATTATCAGGATGGTAACTTTACCATCGTGATAGTGAAAGTATACAGAGAACACCGATGGGATGACTTCTACGAAAGAGTATCTATCAGCCGGAAGCCTGCTACGTAGCCACTATGAAATCCTATGAGAGCCATGGATGGCAGCAATACCTAGCACAAATCAAGGTTTGCAAATCATTGCAACGTTTCTGTCCTTGCAGGCATTGTAGGGGTGCCCTAGGCATCGTTATAAGTCCCGAAGAGCTGCGCAATACGTATGTTCTGCCAGGTGTTATTACAGTACGTGGAAAAAAAAGTAACTGTCTATGAGCGTAGGTACGGATACGGGTACAGATACAGGTGTTGGCTACAACACATACGAGTGTCAATACGGGTACAGCTATGGGCATAGTAAAGATACGTATGGGCCATACTGCCTGGTGTAAACGAAGTGCTAACTACTTGCCTATTCCTGTTAAAACATTAACTTCGAAATGAGCCTGAGAAAGTGAGGCATATTGGTGGAATATTGTCTTTCCTTTTCAGCAGAGAAACTTCAGAACACCAACCTTCGTGGCTCTGTGTTCTTCCCAGGTCAAACAGTGCGAGCAAGTTTCGCTTAGCTCTTCCAATAGGTCAATAGTAGAGAATCCTTTGCTTCTCGTAGTTTGATAGTAACATCTTAGCAGCCATTCCAGAGAACGGGAGAAGAGAACACAGCAGCACTCACAAGAATAGCACTCGCAACAACGCCAGAAACTAAGCTTTCGCACTTTAGTGACAACCATCAATAAAAGAGCTGTAAACGTTCTTGCACTCGACACCTTGGACTGGTAGCTACGAGTGTACGTACACAATGTGTTACATACGGGTGCACGTATGGGCCGAATGTACGTGCAAGTACGGGTTGCATATAGACATTGGTATGCTTGTATAATAGCATTGCCATGCCCACGTGTGATGTTCTGCTGCATCATTTTAGAAAATACTGTTATATGTGCGTGGATACGTGGATACGTGGTTCATACTCTTACTCATACATACTCTTATCTCTTATGTACTCTTGCTGTTATGCAACACCTATTACATGAGTCTTACCCTTGCCATCCAGTCACTGACAGACAGAAATTGTTTGGGGTAAACTGGGTTCCTCTGTAAAGCAAGGATTGGATCAGAATAGGAGATAAATCAAAGTTAGCAATTACACAAAATGAAATTGTACAAACTACATGGCATATCATGGTACAAATGTACTTCACAATATGTAGAGGTATATTCAAAAAAACTACTTCACAGAATGTCACAAACACTAATTGCAAGTGCAAGATATATTTCATTACAAATCAATCACAGGTGAAATAAAGATGCTCACCCTTTAAATATATAACAAGTTTTTGGACTAAAAACCCATGAGGTGCCGCCCTAACTTAAACTATTTGCAGTCTTCAGTCACTGCTTTTAAGTGTTAGCTAGCTACACATGCCTACTTGCCAGTGCTCAATAACACCAAACACACAAAAAGCATGAACCCACATTCAGCTTTACAGCTTTACACAGGTATACACCCATCCACCCATACTACGCATGTTACAACGGAGAAACTATATGTGAGAGATGCAAGTAGATGAGATGCATATAATTGAACTTGCAAGGCATGCCTGAATGTACATGAACTTGTGTATGCATGTCCGCTTGTAATTCAGTAGTGATGTGGCACGCGGTCGACGTTTTGTGAAAGGGGTCTGTGTGTTCCAGCCTGTGTGTTTGGCATCTAAGCAAGTGCCGGAAGTGGTAGATAAGTAAAAATGGCTGTCGCTGAGAAGGAAAAACCGGAAATGTCACGATATCTCCCCGAGAACACTAAGACGGGCGATTTCAATCTGCAGAGGGCACTTTCCGGGTCATTCTTCGTAATTCCTGAGCGTTTGGCGTCAATTCGTTCCGTAGTTTTGGCGTTTACTGCGAACAAACATTCTCAATTATATATATATAGATATGTATATGATAAATAAGATTCTTGGTTCATAGTATAATTTATAATAAAAGGAGCACACATGCAAGTGCTCACTAATTAGATGCAGATTAGCGCATATGACCAATTTTATGTAACCGTGGATTAAGGTCGCTGCAGGACTTCTGCATACATTCAGCACGTTTCAAGTTGAATGTAGCTTCTTTCACGGAGAAATTGTCAGTTGAAGCGCCCCCACATTTATACACAGAAGATAGAAAAAGGGAGGCTTGCATAATGTCGTCGACTTTATATAGCCATTTGTTTGCCTTTCGAGTAAGTACAAATGGTGAGGCTGTGGATATTACCAGTGTTTCCCCTAAAGGGGGGTACCAGGGCGCTGCACCCCCCTTCTTTTTTAGAAGTACAAAAATTCATAAGTAACCATTGCAGACGTCTTGTGCAATCGCAGCAAAATGTCTGCCCGATTCGATAGTACCACGCGGTACGTCATATTAAAGAGCTCACTGCTGGCAACAGAAAAAACGAAAGCTCTGTGGCAGAGGTATCTCTCCGTAGTACTTTCATGCTCGATGATAGTACTGGCTTTGAGTAATGAGCGCTCCATTTCTAAGGTAATGTGTAGTCTGCCCGCTTTTAGCTAGCTGGCTTTTAGAAGAACTGCAAAAGTGCTGTATTCAGTGTCGTAGGGTCGAATATGGATGTGTAACAACACCTATTAGCTATTAAATGGTGTCCTGCTTAAGAGAAGTTGAGAATGGCTTCGGATTTGGGGTAATTTTGAAAGCTTAACGCTTTTGCACCTGTAGGCAAAGCAATGCAGGATAAAAGCAAGGTTTACTGTAACATTCGACAAGTCAACTTCTACGACAAAACCTGCAGTTTCGCGAAAATAGCTATACTGGAATCACAATTGAAATCTTTGCTGCATTCCAGTTAATATTTAAATGAACGAAACTGCAGTGGTATACCACAGTAAGGGAGGTGGGTAGACCGAAGTGAAACGTGTCTTTTATGTTAAAATTTAAGCAAACAAAATGAGTAAGTAGAATTTCCGGTATGACACAACTCACTGATTGTGCGACTGCAAAACTCAACCTGCGCTTGCCATACATGCTTCCTCCACGTTTCTTTCATCCATTCCATTGGCTTAAGTACTCTTCGCAAAGAGTAAGAGTCTTCTACTACCACTGCGATATCAGGCGCTCGGCTACTGTTCGCATTTGACGAACGAAGTTCTTGTGTCGTGTCATTAAATGTTATCCAGTGACGTCTGTGCGCGTGATATAGGACATACCGTAATATCTATTACTACGTGTCAGAAAGAATCATACGCTACCAATCTTTACAAGCTCTTAATTCAGTTTCCACTGAACGGATTTGGATGATAAAGGTCTCATAGTGATTGCAAAAGATAGGTGAATCCGAAAATGCTACGGACATATCTTTAAATTGAAATTATACTTGAGTCTGCAGTCCCTATCATAAGTAAAAATCTGAAACTATTACTCATAATTTAGCTGACTAATAATATACTTGGGCAGAAATGTGTTTGCTAAGCTGATATTGTTATGTGCCATACTGTACTTACCTGCAAAACTGTGACATACTGTCAGAATAATGGCTGTTTCTAACTTTAGCAGGCGAATACCGTGTAAGCTCTAATTTTCGCTGGATGAAAATTTTGCGAATTGCCGTTTGGAAGGGTATTTCGCATTTTTTATTTCACGAACGGCAGCCTGGTTATTAAATTAATATTATACATTGTGTATTGTATATAAACTCAGTAATAAAAATAAAACTCTATATTTATATATGCATAGCCTATTCTGGATGTGCAAAGAGCAAAATATTCGCGAGGATATATTTTCACGTAGGTCGACTATCTCGCAAAATTCGCGAAAATAAAGTCCCGCGAAAATTAGAGCTTACACGGTAGTCTAGGGAGCCATTTTGAGCTAAAACGGTATGATGTAATCCCCACGTGGCCTGAAAAGATGGCTGAAAGGACGCTACTGGATTACTTTAATAATAATACTAATAAGAGGGTGCATACTGATGCTAGTCTGGCTAGCTAGACCATCCCACTTAAACGCCCAAGGCGCACAAGGGAAGGGACGGTCTAGCGGTAGTAACGATTAGTTCACACCTTCACATTATCAAACTCATACCTCGTACGTGCTAATAATACGACATATTTTATGGTCCGCCCCAAATACCCAGAAGTACTGTAGTACTGATCGGTACAGAACTCCTGCGTAGTTGAGGCGGACCATACGTCAGATGGAGGAGATCGAGAAATATACGCGCTTTTGCATTTGCTGCTGCAAACCGCTCAGAGGTAAGTACAGACTGATAAAGACTGGGTGGCTGACGGTAGTGGGAGAAGGATTTGTGACAGCTACACAGCTGAGCATAGCTGGAAAATAAAGCCTGTGTTGCACATGCTACCTTACGGTGTTAAAAGTTCAGAAAGCGACTGAGAATGTCGATGCCAGGACGCGCGCTTTGCAAGATAAGGTTTCTTCTGCTCACATGTTCTTTCAAGCTCGAAACGAGCGAGTGGTTTCTCGAGCCCACTGCAGCTCTCTCCGTGTCTGGTGGCTTCATCTCCAGCCAGAAAGAAATACATTCCCATTGAAAGGCATAGTATGCGTGGCTGAGCTCCCGCAGACTATGAATACTATTAGCAGGAATTCCTGCCAGTAGCATCTGATTGGTTGAGAATAGGTGTGAACTAATCGTTACTGCCACTAGACCGTCCCTTCCCAGCCCTAAGCGCCCCGGCGATTAGATGGGACGGTCTAGGCAGCCAGACTATACTGATGCAAGTTGCCCCCCTTTACTATTTTTCTGGGGGAAACACTGATATTACAAAGAATATCGTGGAACAACATGTCAGGGAGTTCATACAGCAGACTCCGTTGGCGAAGAAACGAAGTGCCGAATAGTGAGTGCAGTTAAAAAGAAGCAAAGCAAGATAGGCTGTGACTATTAAGAGGTGTACGCTGTTCTTCAAACAATGTGAAAGGCATGCTCTATTTCTTTGAAACTACTTAAATTCCGTTGCTAAATTGTTTAATGCCACTTTTCACTCCTTGTATGTGGCCAATTTACAGACGACCTTTTCCAATAACGGTGATATGCACTAATCTGCAATTTCTACTGGCGACGCTCACATATATAGGCATCCAAGGCGTCAGGGACAACCAGAAGCAATTCTTTTGGGCACTGTACACCTTATATTTGCTTAGGGTAAGTACAAAAACTAGAATATTAAAAATTTCCACTAAAATTTCAAGGGAGGAATGTCCAAAAAAGCATAGAAACAAGTGGTGACATCTCAGTACTTCGACCCATCACATTTCTTTAAGGACCAAAAGTCCTAAATCCTTTGCAGAGTGGTCCTGAGTACACTCTAGGGGATTTAGGACTGCTCCTCAGAGAAATGTGATGGGTCAAAGCACTGAGATGTCACCACTTACTTCTATGCTCTTTTGGACATTCCTTAATGTCTTGAATTTTTTATTTAATATTCTAGTTTGTTTACTTCTTAGATAACCATAAGGATGCACACTGATTCTGTAGGGACCACCTTCGTTTTTGCCTAATCAAAACCGGATTTTTGCCAGATTCAGCTAGCTAGCCATTTTACTTTTTATATGATGCTCCTTCTCAGAACATTGCCCTGACAAAAAATTAGGGGATATACGGTAATTATATAGACACTGGTAAATTCTTCCCTACTGGCAATTCCATTAGCCACAATAATCGAATTAACATACAGCAGGGGCACATAAATATCACAACCTCACTTTACCCTTGAACATCAAAATGCTCATGATGGTACAATTCGTAACGCCTTCAGTCAAAAGCACTCATTGGTAATAAGATTAAAAAAACAGTATCACAAAAAGCCAACAACAATCCAATCATTAGTGGAACTTTACAGCACTTCACACATAATCATGTATACTGCTGGACATGCTCACATACCTCAAGCGCATACACAGGGCCTAAGCATCCGGAAAAAGCAGATGAAATCTTCTCTTGAGGGGTCTTGGCTTTGCGGTTGCAGAGCAAGATCAAACCTTGCTCAGTTCCCACCATGAATTTGGTAGGCTATAATAAAAAAGAGCACAATGAGAACAAGCATACATTACTGTGCAAACCTGGTACAAACAAATCATTTCAACAGTTATAGTCATTACATGCACAAATAGTATCACATGTGACAATTTCCTTTGTGCTAGACCTTGTCCTATCAATGGCCAGTGGTCCTGTGAAAATGTTGAAGATTTAAGTGTTCTATCCACATATCTGTGCCTGTTCTGTTTACACATCTCTCTGTAAGCGCTTCTTTCATTCTCGTTACCCTTGGCACCCTATTAGGAAGCGTATGTGGCAGCCTATTACTTGCTTTTTATTACTTTCAAAACAGACACTGTGCCTCAAGAGGATCCCCAACATACGTATGTTGCCTAAGTTGGTATGTTTATTTTGATTTGTAGTCTAAGGCAACATGTGGTTAGTTGCAGCTGCTTTGAATGGCATAAAACAGCTATATTAAATAAGGCAACCACACTTGCAAAATATCTGCAGTTAAACTAAGTAACTAAATGCGTCAAATCAAGAGTACATAAGAGATAAGAGTATGCAACCACACATACTCACTTGTAACCGCATTCTACTAAAATGACTTTGTAAAACGTCTTGCGCTGGCATGGCAATAAATTAATATTCTGACGACTGTTCAGTTTTGTATAAAGCAGTGTAGAACACCTACTGAAGACAATTACACCTGTACCAAAGAGTACAAGCCCTGAACCTGCTATGTAGCCACCGTGAAATCCTAGAAGTGAGTTGTAGAGCAGTGGATGGCAGCAATGTTCCTAAGTGGCACAAATCAAGGCTTGCAAATCGTTGCAAAAGTTTCTTTTCTCCCGGGTGTTGCAGGGCTTCCTAGGCATCGTTATAAGTCCTGACTAGCAAATTGAAGAGCAGTGCAATACTTACACTGAATCATAGATGCTCCCAAAATGGCGAGCAAGTTAATAGCATTCATGCATTATGTTGGAATTCTAATAGTGTTACCATGCCCATATGTGACATCTGGCTGCGTCGTTTTAGAAAAATGCTATCTTACACACATGAAGAAGCGGTAGCATACTTTTATCTTCTATGTACTCTTAGTCAAATTCAGTAGCAAAGTGTTTGAAGAAATGTTATTACCGTTCAAGTATTCAAGTAGGCTTGTAATGTCATAACAGCATCCGGCAATTGGTGTGTCAGGTGATGAATGGTATGAAGTTGCACAGCACAGGTCAAATTGGTCGATCAACTACACAGCCATGCTATTCAATGTGTTCAACTGCATTTTCATAATGTAGCTAATTCCCATAGAAAGGCTCCGGCAAAGGGGATGGCCATGACCTACGCAAATATGACCCTGACTTGAAATCATTATCTCCATCCGGCATGCAGTACCAAGTGGGCAACAGTGCACAAATCTGTCAATCCGGTCTGAAAGCAGGCCACTACCTGACACAAGCTAAAATGTCCCGCTTTCCTTGTTTCCACTTATGCTGTATTGTTCACGTAACATTGCGCCCTGACAATCCTGCTGCGCTGCCTGGGTAAGCAACATTCCAAGCTGAAGTACACTGTGGCGACCGTTGTTCGAATGGGTGGGCATTTGCACGAAACAACGTTATTGCAAGTAGCGTCCCGGTAATACTGTACCTTGCAGAAAATGGTAACGACTTACGGGCAAGACGGCTATGGGTACAGATTGTATACTGGCGTACTCAAATTCACATACAGATATACTTACGGACATGATACGGATTGAGCTACGGGCATTGCAATTAGTACGGACCGTTAGCAGAACAGAATTGCTAACTCACTGGTGTGTACCTGCAAAATGATTTTGGATAGCAACCCTAAAGATTTGCGGCTCTAGCATGACATCAATATGCAATCATCCGTTGTTGTAAACTTCTTGGAGACCTATATTTTCGCAATGTAGCTACATACATACAGTATGTCACTGCGGTTGGCACTGAAAGCGACACAAGAAGAAGTTGGTGCTCGCTGGATTGCGACCCATAGTCCCTGATTCTTCGTATCACCTGAAAGAAACACCAAGTGGCTTTGTGTCCTTTGATCAAGCAGCGGGCGTCTTCCTCAGCCATCAGCAGTAACATTCTCTCCGTTTCACGTAATCGGAAAACACCATGGTATCCAACTCCACAGTCAAAAGAAATGCACTGCTCGTCGCAGAAACAACACTGGCACAACGCCAAAAACTCGTAAAGCAAGCTGAACACTGCCACAACTTCGAGACATGGACAGGCTCAGCGCATTCGACAGAAGGCTAAACAGTCTTGCGATAGACACCTTCAAGCCTGTAGCTTCCCTACAGGTGTCAAGCTAAGTACATACGTGCTACATACAGGATCAGATAGGGGGCATTAACAAATGTAAATATAAAAACATACGGTCGGCATACAGGAGTGCGTACGCTCGTAACATGTTAACCTTTTTCTGCAACATACCGTACACGACTGCATCACGCTAATCTCTATTATCTAAAAAGAAACAGTGGGTCCAAAGCCATGCAGTTTCGATTGAATCATTTCTATATTCCTCAGCGTTCCTGAGCGACAGCGCCAGGAGAAAAAGAAGAATGCAGAAAATGTCATGGATGTTTTCTACACACTGGTGCATTTTAGCGTGGAAGAACGGATATCATTGTCTTACGTATAGTGCACACTTTGTCCTCAACGGTTATATATTCGCCCAGTTTTTGCTCTGTAGGACGATAGTACTCGTATTCCATTGTATACAAACAACCACCACCATTCCAACATAGATAGCACTACCATGCTGTCTGATACAGTGTGTTTCGAGTCAGTTGCCCCAACCAGATGCTGCAATAGTGACATCATCTTGTTGGGCATTCATTCACTTTGAACAAAATGATAAGACCCTCAGTGGTAGCATATACTCTCTTTGCATCACTACAAGGAATATCCATGTTCGTTGAGGGCCAGGTTAATGTTCTGGACAACTGACCCTAAAAGCACTGTACAAAAATCCAAATAGCAAGCGGTGCAAATTACTTACCATTGTCGACTCAAAATCCAGAGATATTCCACCCAGTGGCATGTCGCTGTCTTTCTGCTGCAGAGGCCAACTTTCCACTGGCTCAATGAGCTTCCTGATATCCCACAAGTACACAACACCATCAGTAGATGTAGAGAATACATCAGTTCCTATGATTTACAGGAGGGATGTCATGAGCACAGAATGTACTTACTGTAACACTATAATACTGTCTGTAAACTACAGTCATAGCCGGTAATACCCAAGGCATTTACAGCACACTGGAGAGTATACTGCACTATAACAATCGCTCACAAATTCATAAGACTGATCTTGTAATACATAGAAGCAGGCTGTCAAATCAGTTCAAATTTCAAATGAGACATACATACCAGAAGCGCATAAGTAAAAACAGAAGGTTAAAAGTGGCAAGCATCCACACAAATAATTGCACTGATACATTCTATGAAAAAGTTAACATTCTATGAGTGTATGACGGCTACGGACAGTCCATGTATGCACATGAGCCTAGTCGATGCTACGTAGGTGCATAATACAGCTGTTGTTCTGAATTGTGTGAATTGGTTAAGGTTATGAATAGCTGTGAGCAAGATTGCCAAGCGTTGCAGACCATTTTTTAGAGGTGGATGAATTGGGCCAAGGCAAGGACATACCTTGACATATGGGAGAGTGTCAGCACTGACACGAAAGAATTCAATAGAGACCACTAAAGAAATCGTAGGAATATTATTACTACCATTACCATTTGACTAGCCCTGGCTATCTTCTCTAGAAACCCACCTTCATACCATGCAGTCAGATCAATGGAAATCTTGCAATGGCCATGTGACAAAAGCATCAAAGCGTTCATGTACTGTAAAAGCATGCTTGTTCACCGAGGATTAGTGAGGAGAGTTTGCCAGGTAGCACTGGTCAACATGACTAGAAGTCTTAGGCAATTGCTTGTGGTATGGCACCTCGCCTGAGAGAAAGTGTACCCATTTTCGATGTAGTCAAAGTTAGTCTACTCTATTGTTTGGATGCAACTGATGCAGCATTTTGCTGTGGTGCATTTGGGGGTTTGATACAGGGAGGGGCATGGGGGGTAGGCAAATGACCCCCTTGCTATGTTCTTGCCACTCCTTGGAATTTTATCATTGTTGGTCTCTGTGATGACTTCATGTGAGATCATTCTCAGTGATTGATAAGGTAGTCATGCACCAATCAATACGTTACAGTAACTGCTACAAAAGGTACTAGAGTGTTACATGGAAACAATTTTGAGATCATGTACTGCCAGTGTTAAGTAATGCTAAAGTACATGGATATGTGACTGACAATTCTCGCATTGCTGAGCAACGGCATTTAATATCCCATTGATATTTTGCAATGCAAGATTAGGCCTGTCCATACTTGTCCACGAAGGCATATTCAATTCGCTTTGATGCGCATTCGAGTGTCCACCCAAAATGTGCATTAGAGCTGATGTGTATTAATTCACATCCAGCCAAACGACCTCCAGAGGTGGTTTCAATCAGCATCGATTGGATCACAAAAGAACAATAAAACAAACATAGTTGTTTGATCGATCAATGGCTGGGACTGGCTGGACTGTGGAAACAATGAGAGCCTTGATTAGACTTTGAGGGGGGGCAGTAGTCAGCTTGATAGACTGACAAGAAATCGTCTTTTACATATGATAACAAAGTGACAGACTTAGACAAATCTTCAATATTTTCATTCATTCTTGCTCTAAATTGGGAAACCACTTTCCTTCATGTGCAATCTGCGCACATCCAGGATGGTCATAACCATCTCCAGTATGCGAGCCACTATTGACTTATTAGCTGCTTCCTGTGACTGGCAAATGGCCCAATCTCGCGCTGCCTGTAGTAATGTTGTAGCTGCAGAGCACAGGTTTCCACAGCTTAGATTTCTTTGGTTATACGTCTGCTTGTCTTTTCTTTACTCGCAAGTCTA
>MKWU01004479.1_pt1 | contig 16475 bp, 14 predicted proteins | sample 809101 | NCBI WGS metagenome assembly MKWU01 (sample SAMN05860141, study PRJNA318959) | sponge metagenome | host: Aplysina aerophoba | place: Slovenia: Piran, Adriatic Sea, Gulf of Piran | collected 2013-05-07 | reverse complement strand
CCGATGTGCAGACAGAAAGGATGGAGGACGGGCGGCTGCTGTTGAAGTTTCTGGACGCTCCATTCAGTGAGCCGATTCTTGCCAAGCATGCATCCGATGGCACCCTCAAACTGCTTGCCTACCTAGTCCTAATTCATGGGCCCGACCCGTACCCGTTCATAGGCATTGAGGAGCCCGAGAACTTCCTCCATCCTCGACTGCTTCCCGAGTTGGCCGAAGAATGCCGTTCGGCTCTTGCTCGAACGCAACTGCTCGTGACCACACACTCACCGTTCTTCCTCGACGGTTTGAGGGCCAAGGAAGTAAGAATCCTCTGGCGCGACGAAGACGGGTATGCTCGTGTCCGTCGCGCCTCGGACATTGAAGGGATCCCTCAACAGGTCGACACCGGAGGACTTCTCGGAAACCTTTGGACAGAGGGGTGGTTCGGAGTCGGTGACCCCCTGGTTCGCCCGTGACCGCTGATCCGGTCGATTCCGACAGGGCCAAGCGTCTGCTTTTCTTCGTCGAAGAACGCTCAATGGAGTTCTTTCTGCGTGGGTTCCTTCCCCGTTTTCTGCCTCACGACGTAGTACTGGACGTTCGAGTGTTCCAGGGGAAGCAAGATCTTCTCAAGAACTTGGAGAACCGTCTACGTGGTCTTGCATCGTACTTTCCGCCTGTGGATCATCTCTTCGTGCTGGTCGACCGCGACCAGCGAGACTGCCATGACCTGAAAACCCAGTTGGAAACGACCGCACAATCTGTTGGCCTAGTGACCCGCACAATGGCAGGAGGACAGAGATGGCAACTTGTCAACCGCATCGTGATCGAAGAGCTCGAGGCTTGGTATTTTGGCGACTGGGACGCGGTTCGGGCCGTCTATCCGGAAGTCAGATCCAATGTTGCCCGACGTTCCAACTATCGGGATCCCGACGCCATTCGGGGAGGGACATGGGAAGCCCTAGAGCGTCTGTTGAAATCGGAGTTTCCCGAGGGGCTGAGAAAGAGCGAACTGGCTCGCAATGTCAGCAAGCACATCGATCCCCAACGATCCCGGTCCCATAGTTTCAGGGTCTTTTGCGATGCGGTACGGGATGCCGTGCCGGGCTCGGGCCTGTGAGTCAGCGGCCGGCTAGTCCACAGCACGGCACGCCCGGGATGTCAGACGGTACGGTACCGAAGGAAGCTCAGAGCGCGGCGATGGAGTGGGCGTTGGCGGTGGGGTTCCAGTTTCGGTCACAGGCGTTTCCCAATAACCCTGAACCCTTATTTTGACAGTATGCTCTTGTGGTAGCGCAGTGGAAATCGAAAGGCCACCAATGGATCAAATACGCAAAATCAAGACGCTCGGAACCGTGGCGTTGGGAACATCGACACTATTTTCGTTCTTGTGGCTAGTCGCTTACGCGGCCGCGGAGTCTGACAACATTTTCGACTGGTCGGTTGGGATTAGCATCGCTTTGCAGACAGCACCGCATGTTGCCGCAACCATGATGGCGGCAGGATTGTTGTTGTGGGGCCTTGCTTTGGCGCTTGAAGGTTGGTACAACCAGCAACAGACCATAGCCCAGCAACAACAGACCATAACGACAAGACCCGAGCCGGCCAGCACGCCACCCAGCGAGTGAAAATCCCGGAGCGAAAACAATATTTCCAAAAAATCTTGATTAAACGTTTTGTAATGTTGTTACGAAGTTGTAACATAGCGGGATGGACTGCGACACGATGCCCCACAGAGTTGCAACCCCCACCGCGAACGGCATCCAAGAGTGATGCACCGGCTCGTCGTTCGCAGCGAACGAACGGGTCGTTTATTGCTGTTTCATGAATGGCGATGCGCTTGCGGGTCAGGTATTGAAGTGGACGGAGTCATCGTTTGCAGAGCGCAAGCCGCACGGGTCGGGCTCTACGACACCACATCGCTAGGGACGGTCAATAGTGTCTGGGAATGGATCGACCAAGAACAAGCAGAGTTTCGAGCACAATTGCAACAAATCCGTAAACAAGCCCAAGCGCAACAAGACGAACACCGAGAACGAGAACGGTTACGCAAACAAGTACAACTCCAATTTGAACTTGATCGCCAAGCCGAACAATCCAAACAACGAACCTTGCAGAGGCAGGCAAAGTACAGCAAAGGCCAACGCCGACAGCATCAACGCAAGGAACAAGCACGTCAACAACGTTTGCGCCAAGAACGCCAAGCGCAACGTCGCCAACGCAAACGCCGCGAAAGAAGCGAATCCAGAAGCAACTCCCAAGATAGCAATGTGTCGGTGACCTAACCAACCGCACGCGAATAAAATCTGCCGATCCAACAAAACTGCTGCTATCCTCAACCCGACAAACTCAACGGACCCGAAGAAACTTAAGGAACCCAACCTGATGGCCACAAGCCTGCGCCCCAAATCCGAAACAATCTCCGACATGGCGAAAGCCTTTGATCTAGCCGACAACAACACGGGCTCCTCAGAAATACAAATAGCCCTACTCTCGGCTCGAATATCGCACCTCACCGAACACATGAAAGTCCACCAAAAAGACCATCACACTAGGCGAGGTTTGCAGATGTTGGTTGGCCGTCGGCGTCGTCTCTTAGACTATGTCAAAGACAACGATGTCGAACGTTATAGAGCAGTGATCACCCATCTCGGGTTGCGTCGCTAAACTATTACTAGGAGGCCCTCACGGGTCGCCACCTTGGTTGGCGCTGAGCCATAAGCCAGAGTCAACCCGACATACCCAGTAGCTGGAAGGTCCAGCAACATAACGAACACAAGGCGGTTGGTGCTAGTCGAAAGTCTCTGAACTGCAAACGAAAAGCAGGTCAGCGGTTTTCAACTGGGAACTGGCAGTCATGTGTGCAGGAGAAATAACATGCCCAATCCCCAAACTTTCACAGGTTCGTTCACGCGCGCCGAAGGTAAAGATGTCACGCTTGAGGTAGGCAAACTTGCCCCCCTCGCAGCGGGCTCAGTCACCGCCCGTATTGGCGACACGGTAATACTTGTCACAGCAACCGGGGCGGCCATGCCCCGCGAAACTGCCGACTTCTTCCCGCTTACCGTAGACATTGAAGAACGTATGTATGCGGCTGGCAAGATCCCCGGGTCGTTCTTCCGCCGCGAAGCCCGTGCTGGTGAACAAGCCATACTGACCTGTCGTCTGATCGACCGTCCGCTGCGCCCGGCTTTCCCCGAAGGTTTTCGCAACGAAGTCCATGTGGTTGGCACCGTGCTCGGAGCAGACCAAGAAAACCCCTATGACGTTTTGGCGCTCAACGCCGCTTCGCTCGCGCTTAGCATTTCCAACATTCCTTTTGATGGACCTATTGGGGCGGTGCGGATCAGTTGGTCGCCGGAGGGTGATTGGATTCCGTTTCCCACTTACCAAGAATCAGCCGATTCGGCGTTTGAAATGGTCGTGGCGGGGTGCCTCACCGACAGCGACGTGGCGGTAATGATGGTTGAGGCGGGCGGAACCGAGAACTCGTGGAACCTTTACGAAACGGGTACCCCCAAAGTCAACGAAGATGTGCTCGCTCAGGGCCTTGAAGCCAGCAAAATTTGGGTACGTGAAATGATCGAGTTCCAGCAACAAGTGATTGATGCGTATAGCCCAATCGTGAAGATGGACCCACCGCTCAGCGTTGATTACAGCGAAGAGATCTTCGCGGCAGTGCAAGCTACCGCCGCAGACCGCATCGTCGCAACACAAAAAATTGCCGATAAAGGTCAACGACAAACAGCCTCGAATGAACTCAGCGAATCCATCATCGCAGAGTTATCGCACCTCACTGAAAGCGACCCCTACGCGCAGAAGCAAATCAAGAACGCTATTCGAGCGATCTCCAAACAAGCAGTCCGCCAGAGAATAGTGGAAGAAGGCATCCGTATAGACGGACGCGGCACCGATGATCTCCGCAACATTACTAGCGAAGTTGAAGTGATCCCTACCGCGCACGGCAGCGGCCTCTTTCAACGCGGTGACACCCAAGTTCTCAACTTCACTACGCTGGGCATGGGTCGCAGCGACATGCTGATAGATGACCTTTCACCCCAAGACAAGAAACGCTATTTCCATCATTACAACTTCCCGCCATTCTCCACGGGTGAGACAGGATTTATGCGTGGCCCCAAACGGCGTGAGATTGGCCATGGTGCCCTCGCCGAAAGGGCGGTCTTCCCGGTTATACCCAGCTTTGAGGAGTGGCCCTACACCGTGCGAACCGTGTCGGAGGTCTTGGCCTCCAATGGTTCTAGTTCGATGGCATCGGTGTGTGCATCAACGCTTTCGCTAATGGACGCGGGCGTGCCCATCAAAGCGCCGGTAGCGGGCATCGCAATGGGTTTGGTACACGCCGACGGTACCTACGTAACGTTAACCGACATTTTGGGCGCGGAAGATGCCTTCGGTGACATGGATTTCAAAGTTGCGGGCACAACCGATTTCGTGACTGCGCTGCAACTTGACACAAAGATTGCGGGTATACCCGCGAGTGTTTTGGCCAACGCTTTAGCCCAAGCTCGAGAAGCCCGCTTAGACATACTTGATGTCATGGCCGAAGCGATCGCCGAACCACGCGAAGAAGTTCGAGACACCGCGCCGAAGATCATCAGTTTCGAAATACCAGTCGAAAAGATCGGCGAAGTTATCGGGCCGAAAGGTAAGGTCATCAATGCCATCCAAGCTGAGACCGGTGCAGATATCTCCGTTGATGACGACGGCTCGGTTGGTGTGGTGTCGGTTGCTTCGGTAGACAGCTCCCAAGTCGCTGAAGCCGAACGTCAAATCAAACTGATACTTGATCCCCCAACAGCGGAAATTGGTGCCACATATCCGGGCCGAGTTGTCAACATCACCAAATTCGGTGCGTTCGTCAACATTTTGCCGGGACGTGACGGGTTGCTGCACATCTCCAAAATTGGTGGCAACCGGCGCATCGAGCGGGTAGAAGATGTGCTTTCTTTGGGTGACGAAGTTGTGGTGGTAGTTGAAGACGTAGACCCCAATGGCAAAATCTCGCTCACACCGGAAAGTGCAGCCGAAACATCAGAAGGTGTCGCTGGCGAAACTGGTGGCGCGCCTAACCGCAATGGCAATAGTCGTTCACGCCAGCGCAACAACACCGATCGCGACCGACCGAGTCGCCAAGCAACACCACAAACCGGCCGTGATCAACGAGGAGCCACTAAACAAGGCGATCCCAGTGAACCAAAGCGTGAAGCGGTTTCTTTCGAAGATGCCTTTGATGCTGAGTTGTCGCAACAGTTCGACAATCTTGGCCCGGAAACCCGGCAACGCACGCGGGGCTCTAGCTCCAACCCCCGCGGTCGTCGCTAAACGTTTTGCTGTATCCTCAACCGCTAGCGCCGATACCATTTTAGGTTATGCCGCTGTTTCGTGATTATGGACAGAGCTATGACCCGTGGTTTCGGGTTGGTCGTTACCCAGCAACCACAACAGCGATCTTCGTTGCGCTCAACGTTGTCCACATGTTCGTTTGGGCTTTCCAGGGGGGCAACCAGCGTATCTCGGAATTGCTTTATCTCAACGCTGGAAGCGGTTCAGGTAGTGTTGCCGGTGGCCAAGTTTGGCGTTTGCTAACCTGGGCCATCGCCTCTCCGGTGGACTTCTTTGCTGTGGTGTTGTTGGTAGTGTTTTTTGTTTTGGCAACACAACTTGAACTGCTTATGGGTCGAGTGCGTTTCACCTGTTTTTTGCTGATGGTGATTCTGCTCCCGGCTTTGCTGATGACCACCCTAGAGTTCACCACGATTCAAGGTCGAGCTGACGGAATTTTGTCGATTGAATTGGCAATCTTGGTTGCATTCGTCACGCAATACTCAGAGGTCCGGTTCTGGCCGGGGTTACGGGGTTGGGTTTTGGCTGGGATCGTCGTGGCTATGTCGATGCTCGGCGCTGTCTCAGTGCGAGATTATTATCGTTTGCTTCTTGTGGTCACCATGGTGGTGTTGGCTCCGTTGCTGATCCGGGCCTTTGGCCATGCCGAACAACATCAATGGATTCCCAAGTTCCCGCTCCCAGCGAGCCTCACAAATGCAAACGCTCGGTATCGGCCATCAAGGCGAACCCGTCAGTATCGGCAACGTCCACAACTCCGCGACCCACCTACACGGCAACCTAAGTCAAAACGCCGCAAACGCGGCACACACCTTTCCTCGGTGCCACCACCTTCGCCAGATTCTGCTCAAACCGAGATTGATGCCCTGTTGGACAAAATGGGGTCGGGTGGTTTGGATAGTTTGACGGAAGCTGAACGCCGATCTCTCGAAGACCTTTCAAAACAATTGCGCCGCAAGCGAGACAAACGTGGCAAATGAGCAAACGCTAGATTCGGCGACCAGTCGTGACACGCAAGCAAACCGTGGTGACGCGCAGGCGAGGCCCATTCGTGTAGGGGTTGTTGGTGCTAAAGGGCGCATGGGTCAAGAAGTGTGTCGGGCGGTTGACGCTGACCCGGCATTGCAGCTAGTGGCCAGGCTCGACATCGCCGACTCGCTTGATGAACTCGCCACCGCCCAAACTGATGTTGCTGTTGATTTCACGGTGGCATCAGCCGCTCGCCGCACACTTGGTTTCCTAGCCGACAACTCCATCCATGCGGTGGTTGGTACCAGCGGATTCGAAACGGAGGATTTTACGCGATTTGCCGAAATGTTCAACAAAAGCAACTGTTTGATCGCACCGAACTTTGCTATTGGAGCCGTTCTGATGATGCGTTTCGCGGAATTGGCAGCTCCACATTTCGCAACCGCGGAGATCATCGAATATCACCACAACGCCAAAGTTGATGCACCCTCAGGTACCGCAATGCACACCGCGCAGCGCATCGCTAAGGCTGCTGGCCACGCACCCGGTCAACCAGACCAAAACGGATTCGATGCAGACCCCACCCAACACGAAGCATTAGCGGGGGCACGCGGTGGAGTCGTCCCGGGTAATGTGAGAGTTCATGCGGTGCGTATGCGAGGCGTTGTCGCCAATCAAGAGGTGTTGTTAGGCACGACTGGCCAAACCCTCACCATCCGCCACGACACCATCGATCGCACATCATTCATGCCTGGAGTTCTGCTCGCCTGTAGGCGCATAGCCGAATTTGAAGGGCTGACGCTTGGCTTAGATGCGTTCCTCAACCTCTAAGAAAGCAACGTTACCGCAATCGCCGCCGTCGCCGAATTCGCCGCGCTCGCCGCAGCCTCCGCAGTCGCTGCGCTCGGGGCACTCGTCCCCGCTGCCTCCGCACTCGTCGCCGTCGCCTAATTCGGGGCAGTCGCCGCCAAATTCGGGGCAGTCTCCGCAACCTCCGCCGTTCCGGCAGTCCCCGCATTCTCCGCATTCTCGGCAGCCTTCGCAGCCTCCGCCGTTCCGGCGCTCGCCGCAGTCCCCGCCGTCGCCGAATTTGTTGCGTTCGCCGCAGTCCCCGCCGTTCCCGCAGTCGCCGCCGTCGCCGAATTTGTTGCCCCCGCAACCCCCGCAGTTCCCGCAGTCTCCGCTGTCGGGGCGTTCGGTTTGGCATTGGCGTTGGCTTGTCTCGCATGCCTTTGTGCTCTGCGTAGTTGTGGCCATGATCGGGCTTGGGTTCTGGCAGTTGCAGCGCCTCGACCAACGCCGAGCACAAAACCAACAAGTCGAAGCGCTGTTTGCAACGCCGCCGCAACCCATCGACACGCTGCTCCAATCATCGCCGCTCCCGCCTGATCACACCACCGCAGTTGCTAGTGGTACGTACCTTGATGAGCACTCGTTTCTGGTAGCCAACCGCACCTTCGACACCGAGCCAGGAAGCTGGCTTGTCACCCCCCTCCAGCTAGCTGATGGCACGGTCGTGGTGGTTAGTAGGGGTTGGGTTCCGCGCCTTTGGGCCGCTGGGGTGCAAACCCTAGACCTGAGCGCGCCATCTAGCGAGGTACGTGTGGTAGGTAGGGTTTTCCGCAGTGTTGACGGTGGCAGGATCGGCAGCAACGATGTCTCCATTCTCACCGAACTCAACCGCTTGGACCTTGCCCGAGTGGAAGAATTGATCGGCCTCAAGGTAGCTCCACTTTGGTTGCAGTTGGAGCGACAACAACCAGTTGCGGAGAGGCTGCCGGCGGCGGTTCCAAGGATTGGTCTTGATGACGGTCCGCACTTTTCATATGCTGTCCAATGGTTCTTCTTTTCGCTGGGAACCATCGTGGTGTACGCCCTGATCCTGCGTAAACGCACACGGATGCCGTCACCAAGAACCCGACGCGACTCACCAGAAAAACGGAGAAGCGCGCGAAACGTCAATGTATGTGGCACGATAAGGGAATGAACGCAACCTTTGGGCGGGTGCTTACCGCTATGGTCACCCCTTTTCATGCAGACGGGTCAATCGATCTTGAGGGCGCGCAGACGCTTGCACGTTATCTCACCACCGAGGGAGGCAACGATGGTTTGGTCATCGCTGGCACCACTGGGGAAAGCCCGACCCTGACCCACGACGAACAAATCAATCTGATCAGAGCTGTGGTTGAAGCCACTAATAAACCCGTGGTTGCGGGGGCAGGCAGCAACGACACCAGAGCTGCGGTTGAACTAAGCGAACGCGCCGCGCAAGCTGGTGCCGCTGGCCTTTTGCATGTTGCGGGGTATTACAACCGTCCTAGCCAGGCGGGTTTGGCAGCACATTTTCGGGCCTGCGCCGAGGCCACCGACTTACCGGTGGTGTTATACGATATTCCCTCTCGCACAGGCCGCAAGATTGCCACAGAAACGATGGTGGAGCTTTTTGCTACGGTGCCCAACATTATCGGCGTGAAAGATGCTGCTGCTAACCCTGCCGAGACCGCCCGCTTGTTGGCTATGTCACCCCCAGAAACCGAGGTTTATAGCGGCGACGACGGGCTCACTTTGTCGTTGCTCGCGGTTGGCGCGGTGGGCACGATCAGCGTGGCTACCCATTGGGTAGGAACACAAACCCAACAGATGTTCGCAGCGTTTTTGAACGGAGATGTGCATACCGCGGCTGAACTCAATCGCCGTATGATCCCCTCTTACCATTTCGAGACGAGCGACCTGGCCCCCAACCCGGTGCCCACCAAGGCGATGTTGGCTGTCATGGGTTTGCCTGGTGGCCCGACGCGCCTGCCCATGGGCCCTGAGCCCGATGGCTTGCGTCAACAAGCTAAAGCTGTGCTCGCAGCGTTGCCCCGAGCGTAGTTGCATAGTCTGATGGCATCACCGCTGCGTATTACTTTTCTTGGTGGCTTAGGTCAGATCGGCCGTAACTGCGCCGCTCTTGAGTCTGAGGGTCGGATAGTGGTGCTTGATTGTGGGCAGATGTTCGCTGGCGATGACTTGCCCGGTGTCGATTCGGTTCTGCCAGATTTGGATTGGTTGATCAACAATGCGAGGCGTGTTGAGGCGGTGATCGCCACTCACGCTCACGAAGACCACATCGGTGCGCTCCCTTACTTGTTGCGTCATATGTCTTTGCCGGTTTACGGTTCGGTGTTCACGCTCGGCATGGTGGAACACAAACTGCGCGAAGCGGGTTTGCTAGACAGTGCTGACCTGCGCACGATCAACGATGGTGACCGTCGCCGTATCGGCCCCTTCGACTGCGAGTTCTTGCCGGTTACACATTCGATTCCTTCGGGTAACATCACCGCTTTCCACACCGCTCAGGGTGTGATTTTGCATTCGAGTGATTTCAAGTTGGATTTAACTCCGATTGATGGTCGCCGGACCGATCTTTCACGCATTGGGGCTTTGGCGCAAGACCCGGGTATTCGTTTGCTCTTGGCGGATTCGACGAATGCTGATTTACCGGGTAGCTCAAGGTCGGAAAAAGAGATTGGTGCGGTGCTAACTGAGTTGCTTCGCAATCATGCTGAGCGGAGGGTGATCGTTGCGTGTTTCGCGAGCCATATCCACCGTTTACAGCAGGTTGCTGATGCGGCTTTGGCGACCAACCGGATGCTGGTTCCGGTTGGCTTGTCGATGCTGCGTAATGTGAAACTTGCCCGCAAGGTCGGAGTTTTGCGTATCGCCGATCACATGCTCCGAGATGCCGAAGAAATCGGCGATCTTGAGCCGCAGCGGGTTTGTGTGATTTGTACTGGTTCGCAAGGTGAGCCTAAGGCCGCGCTGACGCGGATGGCCCGAGGTGATAGTCGCTGGTTGAGCGTTGGTGACAACGACACGGTTATTTTCTCGGCTCATCCTATTCCCGGTAATGAAGCTGCTGTGGGTTCGGTGCGTAACGGGTTAGCCCGCCGTGGTGCGAAGGTTGTGCATAGCGGCCAGATTGATGTTCATACCAGCGGTCATGCTCAACAACAAGAGCTCAAGACGTTGCATTCGGTTTCTGTGCCACAGTTTTTTGTGCCGGTCCATGGCGAGTATTCCCATCTTGTGGCGCATCGTGATCTGGCTTTGGAGATGGGGATGGATCCTGCAACTGTGTTTCTGGCTGAGGACGGGGATCAACTTGAGTTGTCAGATGCGGGCTTGCGGATGCTTGGTTCGGTTGGAGGCGAGCATCTTTATGTCGACGGGACGGTTGGAGATCTCGGTAACGAAGTGTTGGGTGACCGTCATGTTTTGGGTAACAATGGTTTCGTGTCGATTCATGTTGCTGTAGACCTTGAGCGTCTTGATTTGTTGGCCGGACCTGATGTGGTGTCGCGTGGTTGGGTTGAGCAACCGGCTTTGCTGGGCCATGAGGTTGCGGTGGCTGACGCGGTTGAAGAAGCGGTGTTGCGGGCGCTGAGAGGTTCTGTTGATGACCGTGAGCGGTTGTCGAAGATTGTGAGCAAGACTGCTGGGAGTGTTGTGTTTGAACGGACTCGGCGGAGGCCGATGCTCGTTGTGTCGGTGCGCGAGGGTTAGAGCACTATGGCAAACAAAACTGCGGATGAGGCGGCGACTCGACCAAAAAAATCCACCAAGAAGAAACCTGCTGCCAAAAAGTCGGCGGTGAGCCGTGCGGTTGGGGGTGTGTTGGCGAGCCACCGCGGAGATTTGTTGGGTCTCGGGGCGCTTCTGTTGGGCTTGTTGAGCGCGGCGAGTGTGTGGTTGGAAGTTGCTGGTGATGTTGGCGAAGCGGTTGATAGTGCTTTGGCAGCGACCGTTGGGTTGATCCGTGTGGTGGTGCCGCTTGGTTTGATGAGTTTGGGTTTTGTGTTGCTGCGCCAGAAACGTGATCCCGGCCAGACTAACCTTAAAGCTCAAGTAGACGGTGAGGTTGAGTGGTCGGTGCGCTTAGTGGTAGGTGGTTTCTTGTTGCTAGTGGCTAGCAGCGGTCTGTTGCACATTGTTCGTGGTCGCCCCGGTTTAGACGACACGATCGACGACTTGGGTGCGGCGGGGGGTTTGTTGGGGCTCGGTGTTGGTGGTGCGTTACATGCTAGCGCGGCATTGGTTGGTAGCGTGTTGATACTTGGCCTTGTCGGCGTTTTTGGTTTGATCGTGTTTACCGGTATTTCCGCGAACGAACTTGGCCGCAGGGTCTTGGCGTTGTTGAAGCCTTCGAGCCGCTGGTTGAAAGAGCAAATTCAAGCGTTGTTTAGTGACGTGTCCACGGCGCAAACCACCGATGCATCACCCCCACCCACTCCACGCATCTCAACCAGCGGGCATACCCCAAAAGCCATCCCCCCAAAACCCTTCCCCGCGCCCGAACCTGACCCAGACCCCAATCCAGAACCTAATCCCGCGCCGACCCGCAAACCAACCCAGTCACCGGGGCATTCACCGAAAACCGAACCGCAGGTGGTCAGTGAACCGAAACTGCCTCTTGAGGCGGGCCAATGGACGCTCCCGTCTCAGTCGTTGTTGGCGCGCAGTCGCAAACAGGAAGTAGACACGGCCGAAGTTGCCGAGCGTGGACAGCGTTTGCAAGCTACTCTCGCCCAGTTTGGGGTGGAAACAGAGATGCTCGAACCGATTGTTGGGCCGACAGTAACGCGCTATGTGCTCACTTTAGGTGAGGGTGTGAAAGTCACCAAGTTCGAGAGTTTGCGTAAAGACATGGCCTTAGCGATGGCATCGCCAGATGTGCGTATCCTCGCGCCGATCCCGGGGCGGCGTGCTATCGGCGTGGAAGTCCCCAATAACCAGCGCGATATTGTCACCATCGGCGACATCTTGGCATCGCCGGAAGCTCAAAAGGCAACGCATCCCTTAGAGGTTGCGATTGGCCGTGACATCAATGGGCACAACGTGATCGCCAACATCGCCACCATGCCTCATGTGCTGATCGCCGGTGCCACCGGTGCGGGCAAATCGTCTTGCCTGAACTCCTTGTTGTCTTCAATATTGATGCGTTCATCCCCCGAGCAGGTGCGCATGATTTTGGTTGACCCTAAGCGGGTGGAAATGGGTCAATACGAACGGATACCGCATTTGCTCACGGCACCGGTCACTGATCCGCGTAAAGCGGCGAATGCTTTGGCTTGGGCGGTTCGGGAAATGGAACGGCGCTACGACATTCTCGCGCAGGTCGGTGTGCGAGACATCACCGGCTACAACCAAGCGGTTGATGACAACACCTTGAAACCCCCGCTGGGGGTCTTGGATGCCAACGGAGAACGGTTTACCTATAGTCGGTTGCCGTTCGTTTTGGTGGTAGTGGACGAACTCGCCGATTTGATGATGGTGGCCGCCCGTGACGTTGAAGAATCCATCGCTCGTATCGCGCAAATGGCTCGGGCGGTGGGGATCCATTTGGTGATTGCAACGCAACGCCCCTCGGTCAACGTCATTACTGGCGTGATTAAAGCCAACATTCCGAGCCGCTGGGCGTTCGCGGTCTCAAGCCTCACCGACTCCAGGGTGATTCTGGATCAGCCGGGTGCCGAACGCTTGGTTGGTGGTGGCGACTTGTTGATGCTTGGCACCACCTCATCGGCCCTGAACCGTATCCAGGGTTGCTGGGTGGAAGAAGCTGAGGTGCGCGCAATTGTGGGTCATTGGCACGATCAGGTTGAGCAACTGAAACCACAAACAGCACCTCCTGAGCAGGCCGCAAGTTCAGCCGCTAACGCACCAATTGATTTCGCGCCTGTGCCTGATCAAACGCCTCATGGCACCCTAATCCCCAGCGATATTACCGACTCGCCCACAGATTCGATCACGGATGCGAGCACGGATTCGATCACCAATGCGCTCACCTCTAACACTGCCTCACAAGATACTGATGAAGACGAACTCTTAGGTGCAGCGATGGAACTGGTGGTGCAAACTCAACTCGGTTCAACTTCAATGTTGCAACGTAAACTCAGGGTCGGTTTCGCTAGAGCAGGTCGGATCATGGACTTGCTGGAACAGCAGGGGGTGGTAGGGCCGTCCACTGGCTCGAAAGCTCGTGATGTCTTAGTGAGTGCCGAAGAACTCGAGTCGCGGCAGTCGAACACACGGCAGTCGAACACACGGCAGTCGAACACACGGCAGTCGAACACACGGCAGTCGAACACGGCCGATGCCACAACCAATTACACCATCCCACCACCCGTTGACGATCTTGAGCTTTGAGGTTCGATGATTGGCGACCTCATATACAGCATCGGTGGTTTAGCGATGCTCGCGGTAGCGTCGGACCAGTTCGTTAAAGGTGCCGTTCGGCTAGCGGTTGTGATGCGTGTCGCGCCGGTGATTGTGGGGTCGGTTGTGGTGGGGTTTGGAACCAGCGCGCCAGAGATGGTGGTGTCTGCGGTCGCAGCAGCCGACGACAATCTCGACATCGGTGTGGGCAACATCATCGGATCGAACGTAGCCAACATTTCTTTGGTTTTGGGTTGCGCCACCTTACTCGCCTCGGTGCCGGTGCAGCGGGCCACCTTGCGGCGCGAGGTGCCGATATCGGTTGGTTCGGTGCTGTTGTTTGCGGCGCTGCTTCAAGGGGAGTTGTCGCGGCTTGAGGGCTTGGTGCTGATCGTGGTGTTGGTAACCGTACTGGGTTATGTCTTGCAGGCATCTAGGCGCGAACAGCGGGTGCGTGTTGGCGAAGAAATAAGCGATTTGGTAGGGGAGGAGGCTCCCTCGACTTTTCCTGAAGTGGTGCGCACCACGATGGCTTTGTCGGGGGTGGTTATTGCGGCGTGGCTGGTGGTGACTGGCGCCGAAGGAATCGCTGATGAACTCGATCTGACGGGTGGGTTTATTGGTTTTACTTTGGTGGCGGTGGGGACTTCAGCACCAGAACTCTTTACCGCAGTAGCGGCGGCGCGTCGCAACGAGATCGAACTCTTGATTGGCAACTTGCTCGGATCGAACATGTTCAATAGTCTTGCCGTTGGGGGTGCCATCGCGCTGGTTGGCCCGGGGCAGCCAGAAGATGGCGATTTGGTGGTTTGGGGTTCGGTCTTGATGGTTGCTGTGGTGTTGGCTAGCGCAATAGTTATGATCACTAAAAGGAGGGTGGCCCGCCTTGAAGGGTTTTTTTTGGTGGTCGCGTGGATGGCTTGCGTGGCGATTTTGAGAGCTTTGTGATGCCATGAGCGAACTTCGCTTGCCGCGCAGCGTCGGTATTACCCATCCAGCGAACCTGTTGACGGTGACGCGTTTGCTTTTCGCCCCGTTGCTGTTTTGGCTAGTGCTGGCTGCCCAAGACACACGGGGTGCTTCGTGGGTCGTCTTTGGGCTCGGCATCGCCTTGGCTAGCACTGACTTTTTGGACGGTAAGGTTGCTCGGCGCGCCAATGTGGTTAGCCGCAGTGGAGCATTCCTTGACCCTTTGGCAGACAAGGTAGTGATAATTGGATCGGCGTTTTGCTTAGTTGCGGTGCAGCGTTACTGGTGGCTTCCGGTCGCGCTGATCACCGCCCGTGAACTTGCCATCACTGTATGGCGTAGCCGTTGGGCTCGGCGCGGCCTAGCGTTGCCAGCGCGCCGATCGGCGAAATACAAGACCCTTGTGCAAGCTGCTGCTTTGGCGATTGCGGTAGCGCCACCGCTGCAAACCCAAGATGCTTTGATCGCTGTGGTGTTGTGGGTGGCGGTGGTTTGGACTTTGGTCTCTGGCGCTCAATATTTGCTTGATGGTCAGAACGCATTGAGTTCCAGCGGTGAATGAGGCGCTGAATGAGACGCTTTTTGAGACGTTTTGTCACGCAGGTTCCGAAGTTGGGAGCGACACATGAACTGTGAGGTCGTAGCTGTAGGTAGCGAACTTTTGTTGGGGCAGATCACCGACACGAACTCCGTTTGGATCGGGGAGCAACTTGCGTTGGCAGGAATTGATAGTCACTACCAAACGAAGGTTGGCGACAATCCAGATCGCATTGTCTCGGTGCTCGAGTTGGCTCTGAAACGTAGCGATGCCGTCATCGTCTGCGGAGGTTTGGGGCCCACCCAAGACGACATTACCCGCGCGGCGATCGCTGCGGTGATGGGTGTGGAGTTGGTTCGAGATCCACAAGTGCTCTCCGCTATAGAAGCCAAGTTCCGAGCCCGCAACCGCAGCATGCCGTCCAATAACGAACGCCAAGCCGAGATACCGCAAGGCGCTCGGGTTATCCCGGTTATTCCCGGTACCGCAGCCGGTCTCATCTGCCCGATCAACAATGCGAAGGGCGAGAAGGTGATTTACGCGGTGCCTGGCGTTCCTTGGGAGATGCGTGAAATGATGCATCAAGGCGTGCTGCCAGACCTGCATCGGCGAGCCGCTAGCGGCGCGGTTATTCGCAGCCGCGTGTTGCGCACCTGGGGGCTATCCGAATCAAGCCTGGCGGAGCAACTCGACAAAGAAATCCGCCGCCTAGACCAATCCAAGGCTGCCACGATTGCCTTTCTCGCTAGCGGGATTGAGGGGCTGAAGGTACGGATTACGGCCAAGGCCGACAACGAAACCGCCGCGCTGAAGATACTTGACGATGAAGCAGCACGGCTCGAAGCGTTGCTCGGCAGCATTGTGTTTGGCACCGATGACGACACTATGGAATCGGTTGTTCTAGCCCAATTACGCGCTCAAAACAGGACCTTAGCGTTGGCCGAGTCTTTTACCGGTGGGCTTATCGCTAGCAGAATAGTGGGCGTTGCCGGTTGCAGTGACGTTTTTCGGGGCGCGGTGGTGCCTTATCATCTCGACCTTAAGCAGTCGCTCCTTGGCGTTCAGGAACGCCAGGTGGTTAGTGAACGTATGGTGATCGAGATGGCTGCCGGTGCTTGCCGTTCCCTTAATGCCGATGTGGGTTTGGCCACATCGGGGGTCGCTGGCCCCGAACCTCACGACAACACCGAAGTGGGTGTGTTATGCATCGGTGTTTGCATTGATGATTTTGCCGAGGCTATAACTGTGAAACTGCCATTTGATCGTGAACGTATTAGGCAGTTTGGTTGCATCACCGCGCTGGACTTGCTCCGCAATCGGCTCAAACGCCGTTGTGTGTAGACACGGGATTATTGGTGGAGGCCACCGTGTTTATCGTGAAATGTGTTAGTTTTATATTTATGTGTTTGACATTGTTTTTGGTTCGCTATAGTATTGGTTGACAGTCTCGCAC
>MKWU01004478.1_pt1 | contig 16476 bp, 16 predicted proteins | sample 809101 | NCBI WGS metagenome assembly MKWU01 (sample SAMN05860141, study PRJNA318959) | sponge metagenome | host: Aplysina aerophoba | place: Slovenia: Piran, Adriatic Sea, Gulf of Piran | collected 2013-05-07 | reverse complement strand
TAGGATGGACTCGATGAGCAAGCCAACGGACCCGCCCAAGCGACCGCGCGGGCGTCCGGTCAAATACCCTCTGCCCGAGCCCATTGCCGACACTCCCGAGAACATCATGCGTGCGTTGCTGGCAGCACCGCCCAAAGGCGAGAATAACTGGGACTACATCCAGCGCACAGGACGGAAATCCAAGCGCCGGTAGCCGATTGCAATGAAATGAAAATTGGTTGCTGTGGTTAGGATTGTATATAAGCCCCTTTATTTGGGTCTTGGCGCTTGAGCGGGTTCCGGAAGGCGTGGCCGGATTCGTTGTCGACCTCGGTCTCGGGGCAACGGGCACCCTGCTGATCGTAAACCTGATCGTGCTTGCGGCCGGCACGGTGATCGATGTCAGTCCCGCAATCCTGCTCCTGACGCCTGTGTTTGCACCGGCACTGCAGGAGCTCGGAGTGTCCCCAGTACTCTTCGGAGTGCTCTTGGTATCGGGCCTCGCGGTCGGCGCGTGCACACCTCCGGTAGGCACCTGCCTGAACGTCGGGGCGGCAGTGGCAAATCTGGACATCAGCCGGATCTTCCGCGGGGCGGCGCCCTTCTTGGCCGCGAACGCAATCACGCTGTTCTTGGCGACGATCTTTCCGCAGATCGTGCTGTGGCTGCCGAACCAGTTGATGCCGTGAGCGTCGAACCCAAGGCACCCATGCCGAGTGCCGGAGACCTAACGCTAGTGCTGCGACCGAATCAGCCGTCTGGAATCCTACAGCCGGTCGATCGCAGAGTAGCCCATCATGAGTGCCATGAGCACCGCCGAAACCCAAAGCGCCACGGTGATCCAAGGCTTCGGCAAAATGCTCGACGGCATCCGCTTGTATCGCAGATAGAGTGCGAATCCGCCAATGACCGGGAGCATGATCGCTTGGGCGATTCCGCCGATCTTGACCATCAGTACCGGTTCCTTGATCCACATGAAGTAAAGGCAGGGAACCACGAGGAGGATCACGACGAACGCCCGGGTGGCACGCAGACGGAGCTTGTAGTTGTTGCGGTCGTAAATGCCGACCATACCGATCAGGTCGGCCCAGACACGGCAGTGGGCCGCAGTGGAAGCGAAGACCGTCGAATACAGGACTGCGAACGCCCCGACCATAAAGAGCCCGAACGACCAGCCTCCCAGTGTCTCGGTGTAAATACTCGAGAGCACCCGCACCATCTCGGACCCTTCCGGAATCAGTCCCATCCCCTTGAGAACGCCTGCACCCAGGAAATAGAAGGCAATCGTCGCGAAGGTGTATACCACCATCGAAAACAGGACATCAAAGCCCATCACGCGGATCCATCCGAGCGCGCGCTTTGACCACCCGGGCGAGTCGTCACGGCGGCCCGCGTACCTTGCGTAGCCCTTCTCGATGCACCAATACGGATACATCACGAGTTCTGTAGCCCCAACCCCCGTGATGCCGAAGGCCGCCACGGCGGTAGCCATCCCTCCCGCAGGTGGCTGAAATGTAAGTCCGTTCAAGACCTCACCCCAGCTGAAGTACTGCGGGAGCTTCAGGAGGAGAAAGCAGCAACTCACAGTCAGTAAAGTGAAGCTCACGACCAGGCCCATCGCGATCCGCTCCACCAAGACGTACTTGCCCACGATGAGCAGAACCATGGTGAGTCCGGCCAACAACCAGACGAAGGCGGTGATCGGCACAGCAGGGAACGCGCGGTTGAGGATCTCCGAAATGCCGCCAAGCATCGCACCGACCTGGAACAATGTGGCCGTGACCATGGCGCACCACATCCAAACCAGCCAGGAGACCTTCAGGCGTGGGCCCGGAACGCTGTTGAACGCTTCTAGGGTCGTCTTGCCGGTGCCGATCGCGTAGCGGCCGAGCTCGTTCTGCACGACCGTCTTGACGAGGCAGCTCACGATGATGAGCCAGAGCAGGATGTAGCCGTTCTCAGCCCCCAGGACCGTCGTCGCGATCAATTCGCCCGATCCGACGATCGAACTCGCGAGAATCAGTCCCGGGCCGACCAGCCGGATGATTCCACGGAAAGCACTTGGCGGATCCGCAATGTGGCCCGGGTGGAGGGCGTATGGGTCCTGGTGCTGTGCTCCGGGCATCGCGTCCCGCAATGCTAGCACAGGACACGCGGTCCCCTACCGAGTTCTAACGCGGACTACCAACGCCAGCCTGTCGCTGAATGTGCGCCCTATTGCGCGTTGCGGTGAATGGGCTCGTCAAGCACCATCACTGAAGGAAAGTCTGCCGCCTCCGAACCGCCCCGGCCCCGCAGGCGCTTGTTCTGCGAACTGCCGCGTGGCGCGTTCAGCGGAATCGTCATTCCGCCGAGGTCCGCCATCATCTGGTAGAGGCTGGCCTCCATTTCCTTGGCAGTCCTTGCGTGCTCCTCTTCGTGGAGCAGGTTCCGAGTCTCTCCGGGATCCTCCTGAAGGTCATAGAGTTCGTCTGAGTCCCAGAGCCCGTAGTAGGTGATGTACTTGAATCGATCTCCGCGCAGGGCAAACTGCGTTGGTGTGTGGGGAAAGTTCTTCTCCCAGTAGTAGACGTACAGGAAATAGTCCCTCCATGGAATGTCCTTTCCCATTCCAAGCGGCAGGAAGCTCTGCCCGTCCATGTGGGGCGGTTTCGCCAGCCCCATCGCCTCGAGCACGGTTGGCGCGACATCGATGTTGGCAACCACTCGCTCGACAACGGTCCCGCCCCGGAATAGTTCCGGACATTGCATTAGCATCGGAACGCGGATGGACGTCTCATAAGCAACGCGCTTGTCGATCAGTCCGTGCTCTCCAAACATGAAGCCGTTGTCGCCCATGTAGATCACAAGCGTCTCGTCGGCAATGCCCATCTCACCCAGCTGCTTCATGATGCGCCCCAAGCTGTCGTCCACCGCCATCAGGGCTTCGTTGTACTGCTTGTAGTAGCGTTCGACGTCAAGCGCACTGTGGTATGGGAAATCGACGCCGTGCCAGCTGTTCCGCTGGTCCCTGAGCCAGCGAGGCTTGCCACGGTAGTTCTCGGCAGTGTCCGCTTCACTCGCCGGGCGCTTGAAGGGTGCGTCATCCAGGCTGCCCTTGTGTCGCTCCGCGGGGGTGAAGTTGGCATGTACGGCCTTGTGCGAAAGGTACAGGAAGAACGGCTTCCCTGCCGGGTCCTGCTCATCAAGCCAGTCGATTGCGTAATCTGTGAGCTCATCGGTGATGTAGCCCTTCTGCTTGACCCGCTCTCCGTCAACGTTCAGCGTGTAGTTTGGATTGGGCGGCAGGTAGTGCCCTTGGCCCCGGAAGCTGACCCAGCGATCGAATCCCGGCCGGGGCGCGTCGTCAGCCGCACCCATATGCCACTTGCCGACGAATGCCGTCGCGTATCCGGCAGCCTGAAGGTATTGAGGGAAGAACAATGTGCCTTCCGGAACCATTCGGTTGTTGTCTATCACCCTGTGGCGGAACGTGTACAGGCCGGTCAGGATCGAAGCCCGGCTGGGTGAACACAGGGAAGTGCCGACAAAGGCATTCTTGAGATGCACGCCATTGTTCGCCATTGCGTCCATGTGCGGCGTCCGCGCGAACTGATGATTCAAGAAGGACATCGCGTCATAGCGATGGTCGTCTGCGAGGATGAAGACGACGTTTCGAGGCTGCGCCCCATCGATTCTTTCCGGCACTACCGAGTCGGGGACTGGGTTTACCGCCGCAATCGCTGTGAGCGAGACCGAGAGCGAAAGGAAGACGTTCCGCAAGAGCATCCAAACCATCGTACCGGAGCGCCCCCGGCGCTGTCGAAGCTCTCGTGGCGCGACCAGGATCCAGACAGCAAACAGTTGAAGAAATTTCAGTTGCGCAACATTTGCTCCCTTGCGGCCGTCTGTACAATAGCGAGTAACCTGCCATGCGAGTCCCTCCTGCCGCGTTCTTGGTTTTCTTGGCGGCCTGCCTTGTCGTCGCTGCACCGCCTTCAAGGGCGGCGGTTGTCGAGCCCGATGTTCCGGTTGAAGAGATCATCGAGCGCTTCATCGACAAGGAAACCGAGTTCTCGCAGGCACGCGAGGCTTACATCTATCGCCATTCGGTGAAGATTCTCGAGTACAGCAATTCCGGAAGCGTGCGGGGCCGCTGGGAGATGGTTCAGGACGTTCTCTTCGATGCCGATAGCAAGCGTGTCGAGAAAGTGATCTTTGCACCGCCCTCATCGCTGAAGAACATCGTGCTGACTCCAGAGGACCTGGAAGACCTCCGCAGTGTCCAGCCGTTCGTTATGACACGGGAAAACGCCCACGAATACCGAATCGACTACCTCGGGGAACAAAGGGTCGACGAGATCGACACCTACATGTTCTCGGTCAAGCCGAAGCAACTCGTCAAGGGCAAGCGCTATTTCGAGGGCCAGATCTGGGTCGACCAAATCGGATTGCAAATCGTGAAGACGTACGGCAAGGGCGTTGGCAAGACCGACGCGAAGAAGGACCACCAGTTTCCGCGTTTCGAGACGTACCGCGACCAGATCGACGGCGAATACTGGTTTCCCGTCTACACGCGGGCGGACGACACGCTGCCATTCAGGTCGGGTCCGCAAAAGATTCGCATGATCATCAAGTACGAGAACTACAAGAAGTTCCTGGGCACGTCAACGATCACCTTCGGCGACGTCGTCGAGGAAGACGGGCAGCCTGGCGGCGAGCAGCCGCAACCCTGACCCCTAGTTTGTTGATGGGGCGGTGACAGTGGTTGGCCCCAATCACCTTCACGACCTCCGCCGCGCTTCTCGCGCTTTCTGTCCTTTATTGCGCCGCCATTCCCAATGAGCCTGAAGATCTCGAGAATTGGAGTCCTCAACGGACGGCTCGCTATCGTCCTCGCCTGCATCCTCGCGACTGGCTCGGCGCGGGCGGAACCCGAACCAACGGATCAACCCGCGAGAGGAGTTTTCTCGAAAGTCGAGTCGATCTTGGACGAACTGCGAGAAATCATGGGCTTCGGCCCGCGGCGACCGGTGTCGCTGAAAACCATCACCAAGCCTGCATTCCGCAAGCTCTACCAAGAGCAGATGCGCAAGGAAAACAACTCGCGCCAGATGCGTCGGGAAGTCTTGCTCCTGCGGCTCTTCGGCTTGGTCCCGGCGGACTTCGACTACGAAGAGACGGTCCTTGATTTGCTCAGCGAGCAAGCCTGGGCCCTCTACGATTTCAAACGACGCAACCTCTACCTCGCGGATTGGGCACCACGGGACGCGCTCGAATACGCGCTGGTTCACGAACTCGTCCATGCGGTGGATGATCAGAACTTCAACCTGCTCAAATACATGCAATCCACCCGCGAGGCCGAGTCGCAAGTTGCAAGGCTTGCCGCCGTGGAGGGGCAGGCATCTTGGGTCATGACCGAGTGGGCGATGCGGCAGTCCGGAAAGTCGCTGGAAGGAAACCGGATTCTCGCGATCGCAACCGCCAGTGCCACTCGATTCGAGGCCCAGCAATTCCCTGTCTACGACAGCACTCCGACGTACTTCCGCGAAGTGCTGATTTTCCCTTACACCGACGGACTGCTGTTTCAGCACGATATGGTCGAGCGTTTCGGACAAGACGGGTTTAAGCGGGTCTTCCAAACCCCGCCCGCAACTACGCAGCAAATACTGCAACCCGAACTCTATCTGACAGGCACGGTCCCGGAACCGCCCGCGCTGCCCCGGATCTCAGTCCCGAAGGGGTACAAGCGGGTCTTTGACGGAACGTTCGGCCAACTTGACCACAAGATCCTGATCCAGCACCACTTGGGGAGTGAAGACTTCGGCGAATTGCTCGACAAGTGGCGGGGATCTCAATTCGAAATTCTGGAGCGGGCGCGTACTGGCGACGCAATTCTTCGCTATGCCGTGAGGTGGGAAGACGTGGAGGCCGCAAGCGAGTACTATCATCTCTATCGGCAAATCTGCGAGAAGAAGCGTGCCGGACTGAAGCTTCTCGACAGCGGCGAGTCCCGTTGCGAAGGCGTTGTTGGTCAGCATCGCGTGGTGCTCGAACAGGTGGGCACGGTTGTGCAGGGTGTCGAAGGATTGCCCGCATCATGAGAAAGGGGAAACCTAGAATGCTGAGAAATCTGGCTTTGCTTGCGGTCGCGACCGCTCTGGCGACCAATGCCATTGCCGCTCCGGGTCCCGCGCAGCCATTCGAGGTTGTGGCGTTCGACGGGCGTCGCGTTTCGCTCGAGTCATTACGTGGGAACGCGGCCGTGCTGATGTTCTTCTCGACAGAATGCCCTCATTGTCAGCAGACCTCCGTCCAGGTCGATCCGATCTACCGCGAATTGCAGAAAACGGGGTTCAAGATGATTGGCCTGTCCCTCAACGCAACGGACGCGGCCGGATTGCGCAACTTCGCGGCCAGGTTCCAAGCCAGCTTTCCGCTCGCACTCTCCTCGCGAGAGCAGTTCTCCAGGATTACCGGCACCTCGGTGATGACCAGGATTTACTACCCGTATCTGGTCTTCCTCGACAAGGACGGCATCATTCGAGAAGAACACCAGGGATCCGAGCAGGCTTGGTTCGACAGCTTTGAGGCCAACTTCAGAAAGATTGTTGAACCGCTTCTCCAGTGATCCTGCGGCGTGGTGCGCTCTGTGCCATCACACTCCCCGGTGCGAGTGCGCATCCGGCGATCTGGGACCCGTGTTCCACCTTGGAGCATTGCCCGCAGCGGCGCACGCTACCCGACTACGGCTGGTTCCCCGTTTCCGGTACATTCTTGTGGATGACACCTGCGTCATCGGACTCCGGCTCCGTTTCCAACCCTATTCCGGGGCGATGCCAGAAGGCCATGAAGTAGTCGACCATCGACCAGAGCGTGACCAAAATTGCCAGCCAGAGCACGATATATCCGGCTTGCTCGATGACCGGTGAGCGAGGGGCCAGAAGCAGCAGTGACACGGCAGTGACTTGGGCGACCATCTTGGCCTTCCCGAAGTCGCTTGCCGAAATCGTGATCCCTTGGTCGAGGGCGACGTTGCGTAGCGCGGAAACCGCAAATTCCCGACTCACGATCAACACAACCATCCACGCTTCGACTCGGCCCAGCTCCACCAAGGAGATCAATGCGGCCGAAACGAGCAATTTGTCGGCGATCGGGTCGAGCAGCTTCCCGACAGCGGTGACCTGCCGTCTTCGTCGGGCGATATACCCGTCCAACAGATCGGTCAGAGCCGCGGCGAGGAAGATGCTCAGGGCGATCACCTCGCGGGTCAACACAACTAGCCCGGCGTCCAACTCGACCGCATCGCTGCGAAGCAAGACCGCTACGAGCAGAGGAACCAAGAAGATCCTCGACAGAGTTAGTATGTTGGGCAAATTCACTGGCAATGCTCCGCCCGCCACGGATTCCTTGGCTAGCGTTAGCGTACTATACTGCGAACCGGTTTCGCGGCCCCAGGAGGGCACGTTCTTGGGTCGGTGACGGCAAATTCTGTCATCCGGGCTCGCGGTGCCGAACTGCGTGTCAAGCGGTGATCAGTTCCGTTTTCGCCAAAGCAGCACTGCGGCCAAAGACTTGATCACACCCAGCCACGGAACGGTTTGCCGAGGCAGGCCGAGAGGGAGATAATGCGAATTGACACGCATTGATGGAAGACGGCTCGATCAGGGTCGCCAAACTAGAATTCAGCCTGGGATCCTTGCCTGCGCGGAGGGTTCCGCGCTTATCGAGACCGGGCACACGAAGGTCATTTGCGCCGCGACGGTGGAGGACTCCGTCCCGCGCTTCCTCCGAGGCACCGGACGCGGTTGGGTTACGGCGGAGTATGCAATGCTGCCTCGATCCACATCGACCCGAACGCCTCGAGAGGTGGAACGCGGACGCCCGTCCGGTCGGACATCCGAAATCCAACGCTTGATCGGTCGTTCGCTCAGAACATCGGTCGATATGGCTCGCTTGGGAGAACGCACGGTCATCGTCGACTGCGATGTCATGCAAGCTGACGGCGGCACGCGCACGGCGGCAGTCACGGGCGGCTGGGTCGCGATGGCGATGGCCATCAAGGCGCTGGTCGAATACGAAGCCATTCCCGAGATGCCATTGCGGCACTACGTTGCGGCCACAAGCGTTGGAATTGTCGATGGCAGGACACTGCTCGACCTCTGCTATGAGGAGGACTCGCGGGCGGACGTGGACATGAACGTCGTGATGACTTCCACCGGGGAGTTCATAGAATTGCAGGCCAGCGCCGAAGGACAGACGTATTCGAAGAACCAGTTGGACGCGCTAGTAGCGCTGGCAGAAACCGGGATAGCGCCTTTGATTTCCGCTCAGCAAGAACTGGTCAATATTTCAGAGAATGCTTGAACTGGTCTGTGCTACCTCCAATCAGCACAAGCTCTTGGAGTTTCGGAAAGCGGCCGGAGCGGATGTTCTCTTACGAGGCTGCCTCAGCCGGGACTGCCCCGAGACCGGTGATACTTTCGAGGCGAACGCGCTGGAGAAGGCCATGTGCTACGCCTCTGCCGAGGGGGCGGAATGGCTGTTCGCCGACGACTCCGGGATCGAGGTCGACGCGCTGGGGGGAGCGCCCGGCGTGTTGTCGGCGCGGTTTGCTGGTCCCGAATGCGACGACCTCGCCAACAATCGCCTGCTCTTGCAAAGACTGGATGACGTCCCGACCCACGAACGCACCGCTCGGTTCGTGTGCTCCATCGCGCTCGTCAAGGACGGCAATCCAGTTGCGACGTTTCGCGGTCAGGTTGACGGGCGGATATTGAGGAGACACTCCGGCTGCCGCGGATTTGGCTATGATCCGTTGTTCCACTATCCGCCGCTTGGCAAGAGTTTCGGTCGCTTGAGCAGCGAAGCCAAGTGGAAGCACAGTCATCGCGGGAAGGCTTACCGGGCCATGCTCGCTTGGATTCGGGAGCACCAATGAACGCCGAACCGCACTTTCTTGCATTCGAGACCGGTGGAACCAAGCTCGTTGCCGGAATCGCGGGGCGCGATGCCCGTCTTTCGCGAATGGCAGTGGTCCGCCGGATGAAAGGTGACAAGGCCGCCGACAGCTTTCGAAGCGTCCTTGAGGTAGCCGAAGACCTGCTCGCAGACGAAGGGATCAGGACCAGCCAACTGCACGCGATTGGATTTGGATTCGGTGGAACGGTGCAGCGGTCCACGAACCGTCCTGACCTGTGCCTGCACGAAGAAGGTTGGGAGGATGTGGATGTCGCTAGCGAACTGAAACTGCGCTTTCAGGTACCGGTGCATGTCGAGAACGACTGCAAGCTGGCCGCGCTCGCGGAAGCTCATTTCGGGGCCGGGAAGGATGCGAGATCGGTCTTCTACATCACCCTCGGAACCGGAGTGGGCGGAGGATTTGTACTTGACGGGCAGATCCTGGCGCTGGGAGACCTCGGGGAAACCGAGATCGGTCATATCGTTGTGGACCCCGACGGACCCGAATGCTGCTGCGGCAACCGGGGCTGTGTCGAAGCGCTGTGTTCCGGACCGGGCTTGAGCAACTTCTGCCGCGTTCTGGCGGAACGACATCCATCGGAGTGGAGCCGCTCGGCCTTGGCGGAAGCCGGCCACGGGGCCATGCCGGTCGGAAGCGAACGGATTATCCGCAGCTGGGAGGCCGGCGATCGTTTTGCAGAGCGAGTCGTCGTGCAGGCACTGCAGCGGCTGGCGGTGGCCCTAGCGGCGACGATCAACCTGCTCGTGCCCGAGCGCGTGGTAGTGGGTGGCGGCTTGGGCACTTCGAGCCCCAAGCTACTAAGTCTGCTCGGAGAACTCATCAAGCCCATGGTGGTGCCCTATTTTCGACAGAACTATTCGCTTGTCGGATCGACGTTGCGAGAGGGTGCCGTAACACAGGGCGCGGCGATTCTCGCGTCGCAGAGAGCCGGACAACCGCTTTCCTGACCTCCCCGGGCTGCGATCCTTGTGTGGGCAGCGTCGGGGATCCGCCAGCGAGCTCCGGTCACCAAGACCTGAGCGCATCGGCAAACATCGTCGAAAGGTCATGCTCCGAGAACGGACGCGGAGACAGCTTTGTTACCCGGTGCTGGGGCAAGGTGGCTTGGACAAGCGCCGGAATGTCCGTCTTGGTGTAACCCAATTCTTCCAGGCCGCTCGGCGCCCCTAGGCGGCGCATGAATCCAACAATGGAACTTGCGAGTGCCTCACCTGCATCCTCGCTTCGGACCCCCTCGACAGCCCCTCCGAGGGCCGCGGCTGCGGCCAGATGCCGGTGCGGGCCGGCGGCAGCAGTGAAGCGGAAGACAGCCGGAGCGTTGAGAATGACCGAAATGCCGTGCGGCACCATCGGATGCTCGGTCGGATACCCGGGCATGCGGAAGGTCTTGACCATGCCAGATACCGGATAGGACATGCCATGGGGCAGGTGCACTCCGGCGTTGCCGAAGCCGATTCCGGCATAGGATGCGGCCAGAAGCATCATTCCGCGCGCCTCATCGTCCGACGGGTCTTCCACCGCGCGCGGCAAATAGCTCCTGACCATTCGAAGGGCTTCCAGCGACCAAACGTCGCTGATTGGGTTTGCGCCCTGGTAGGCTGGCCGATACTTCGGGCGATCGGGCGCGACCCGCTCGCGATAGTCTGCCGCGGTGTAGGATTCGATTGCGTGAGACAGCACGTCAAGCCCTGTTGACGCGGCCACGGCCGGAGGAAGAGTGCGGGTGTTGTCGGGATCCAGCAGTCCGAGGGTGGGTTTCAGGCCTCGGTCCGCAATGCCGGTCTTTGCGCGCATTTCCACAAGATCGAATATCGCGACACCGGTTGTCTCGCTGCCTGTCCCCGCAGTCGTGGGCACAGCAAACAACGGCTTCAACGGGCCGGGAACGGGCCTGCCGAGACCGATGGGAGGATTGACGTAGTCGAGGAAGTCGGCGGGATACGTCGAATACAGATTGGCGGCTTTCGCAGTGTCGATCGTCGAGCCGCCGCCGACTGCGACGAATACGTCCGGAGAACAGCGCTCTGCCGCTCGAATCGCGTCGCGGAAGGAAGCATCGGTCGGCTCCACAGCAACATCGCGATACACGGTTGCCCGGATCCCGGCATCCTCAAGTGACGCAAGCGCTACTTGGACAGGGGGGAGGTCTGTCAAATATCGATCAGTGAGCACAAAGGCATTCGTGAGCCCGCGATCGGCGAGATCCGGCCCAAGCTCCCTCGTAACTCCCGGACCGAATCGGATGTTTGAGGTCGCAAGCTCGACGGCTCGCTCCAAGGGTTCTTTGGCGTCGCTCATGGCCTTCTAGCTGGCGCGGATCGTCTCGATACAAGCTGGGTCGAATCGATGCCGGAAAAGCTCGCGTCCATCTGCGACCGCCACCGGCACATCGTATCCATAGCGGGCCCGAAGTTGTGGATCGCAGTCAACATCGATCTCCTCAACCGTGATGTGCTTGACGGCAGCCTCCAATTCCCGTCGGGCGGTTTCGCACAATCGGCAACCGGGACGGCTGTACAGGGTGACGCGCAACATGCCCGTCCCTCCAGTATGCCAGCGGTCCGTCGGGCGCCTTGAGCGGCGCGGCATCGTGTTCTAGCCGATAGGCGGCGACTCCCACTCATTGACTTCCACGGCGGGATCGATATCGGGTCCGGGTTCGTATGAGCAGAAACGCCATCCCCGCCAGAAATCCGCCGATATGCGCCCACCAAGCGACCCCGCCGCTCGCGGCGCCCGTGCCACTCAGGACCTGGATCACAAGCCAGATCGAAAGCATCACAAATGCCGGCACCTCGAAGGTGGTCCAGAAGACAATAATCGGGACGAGCACTGTAATGCGTGCTCGTGGGAATCGGATGAGATAGGCTCCCATCACACCTGCAATCGCCCCGCTCGCTCCGACCATCGGAATGCTGGAGCCCGGATCCGCTAGGACTTGCGTGCTCGCCGCCACGACCCCGCAGCCGACGTAGAAGACCAAGAAGACTCCATGCCCGAGCGCGTCCTCGACGTTGTCACCGAAGATCCAGAGGAACCAGAGGTTCCCGATCAGATGCATCCATCCCCCGTGAAGGAACATCGACGTAATCATGGACAACACCACCGCAAGCTCCGGCTGAGTCCCGGTTGCCGCCGCCCACACACGCTCTGGTACAACCCCAAGCGAGTAGATCAAGGCTCGTTCAAGCTGCGGGGCCTCGGCGGCCAGAACGACTTGGTACAAGAACACCGCTGCATTCGCGGCTATCAGTGCCCAAGTGACAAATGGGACCCCCGTTCGAGTCGGGCCGTGGTCTCGCAGAGGAATCATTTTCTGGGCGCGCCATCAGAGGCGTGCTCGTTGGCTGCTGAAATCGGGATTCGCGCGCCGCTCGCCCGTCGCAATCAGATTGCGGGCCGCATCAAGGCCTTGGATTCCTCCTTGGGCGCCAAGGGCCTTGCAGTTCAGAGCGGCCATGGCGTTCGAGAAATCCAACGCGTCATCGATCGAGTACCCCTTGATCACCGCATACCCGAATGCGCCGTGGAAGACGTCGCCAGCCCCGGTGGTGTCTTGGCAATTCACAACAAATGCAGGGGAATAATGGAACTGCCCCTCGGCGAGGGCCATGGCCCCGTACGGCCCGAGCGTCATCGACGCGACCTTCATGCCATATTCCTTCTGGATCAGCTCAAGCGCGAGGAACGGATCGCGCTGGCTGGTCCATTCGGTAGGAAAGTTGGTGCTCGCGATCAGGTAGTCCACATAGGGCAAAACGCGATCAAACCCGTGATAGATCGTGTCAACATCGACCGTGACTGGAATGCCTCCTGTCTTGGCGATTCGCGCGGCGTGCTCGACAGCTGTGGTGTCATGGCCATCAATATGCAGTAGCCTCGCGCAATGGATTTGGTCGGGAGTGATCTGCTCCGGCACGATCCTGAGGCAATCAGGACGCTGCCAGAGGATTGTGCGCTCCCCAGTCGTCTGATCGATCACGATGTACGCGGACTGATTCGGGCAGTCGCGGCGCAGCTGGACGTGGGAGATGTCGATCCCCGAGCCCTCAAGCGTCTGCATCAAGATCCTTCCCCGCTCGTCGTCTCCTACGCTGCCTATGTACTTGGTCCTGAGCCCGAGCTTGACGCAGGTCACCATGGCGCTGGCAACCTGCCCGCCAGGGGACAGGATCTCCCGGACGAAGGGAGCCTTGCCACCGTACGCCGGAAAGTGTGGGACCAGCAAGAGGGTGTCGGTAGCGTTGAGCCCCACGCCGACAACATCAAATGTCTTCTTCACGGTCAGTCTTTCTGGCCACTTGCGGCGTGGCCTGACGAGAACAACGCCGCGGCTACCAGGATGATCCTCCGAGAGAAACGACCGGCCAATTCATTGCGGACCGCGCCCGAGCAAACAAGACTCATCCCTGAAACTTAGCATGCCCTCAATGGGGCAAACCCGCAATTGAGACGAGCATGATGAGCCCAATCATGCGATGCCCGGCGAAAGAGGGAGGACTCCTCGTTCCGAAGCACTGACCTGGGTCGCCCTTGACCCAAGCCATCAGCGTCTGGGATCGAAGCCCTCGCAGCAACTGCTAGCAGCAGTCGCCAAGCCACCTGCAGTGCTTCATCTGGGGCTGCCTTGTACCGGGACTCGAAGTCCTCCGACCCTTGTGCAACAAGAAGGGCCCGGCCACTTCGCTAGCCGTCTGTACACCCGCGCCGAGACGATTGCCGACCGGAGAAGGCCATTCCCAGCAATTCCCGAACGAGCGATCGTCCCGAAATGGCATGCCCATCCTGATGCCGGGCGCAGCCGCCACCGCGGCCCCATGGGACTTCAGTCAATACACTGGTCGCGCGTCAATCCAGTGATTCCCGCCTCTGCTGCGGATTGCCGTTTCGATTATCCCACCGACGCATTGCTAAACTCCCAAGTGTGGTGACGAGTTCGCATCACCGGTCTGCGACCGAACCTCCGGTGACACCCGACTGGAGCAGGCGAATCGCTTCCGCAGCGGCCCTTGCCACAGTTCGGCGGTTATGTGGCCAGGCTGTGCGCGACCAACAATGGCTGAATCGGCAACATGTCGCCCTTTGCCGGATCCCAGCGCCTACGTTCCGCGAAGGCCGGCGAGCTGAGCATCTGCAAAGCGTCTTCGCCGATCTTGGGCATCAGCCTCGCATTGATGCCGCAGGGAATGTCGTGGTCCCGATCGTGTATTCCAAGAGGCTGCCTTACCTTGCCGTCACTGCGCACATGGACACGATCTTGGCTCCATCCCGACCAGAGGACATTCGCGTCGATCCGAGCGGAATGATCCGCGGGCCCGGGGTCACAGACAACGGCACTGGCCTTACGGCCCTGCTTGCCTTAGCGAAGCTACTTGGGAAACCGCCCGTCAACGATCCGGTTCGCAACACGTTGCTCGTCGCAAATGTCGCCGAAGAGGGTGAGGGCAACCTGCACGGTATGCGGTATGTGGCCGAACACTCGGCATTTGCCGGTAGCATCGACCGGTACTTGGTCGTGGATGGAGCATCCTTAGGTCACATCACGGCGGCGGCGTTGGGGAGCAAGCGGTTCGAACTCGTGATCGAGGGCCACGGCGGGCATAGCTGGAACGATTTCGGAAGAGCGAACCCTATCCACGCGATGGCGCGGGCCATTAGTCTGATGACCCAGTCGCCGCTTCCTACGCAGCCTCGAACCACACTCAGCGTAGGTGTCGTGCAGGGCGGTACAGGCGTCAATGCAATCCCCTGCACCGCGCGGGCAAAGATCGACATCAGGTCAACTGACGAACTGGAGATCTGGAAGGCTTCCAGGGTAGTCGAGGATGCGGGGCGTATGGCCGTGCTTGCCGAAAATCAAAGAGCAACGGACCGGTTAAAGGGCTATCGGGTGCGAGAGATTGGCAGTCGGCCAGCAGCGCGGGCACTTCCAGAGAACCCTGTTGCGGACTGCTTCCAAGCCGTAGACGCTTACCTTGGCATTTCGTCGAGTCTGGAATGCGCTTCCACCGACGCCAATATCCCTCTCGCGGCGGGCGTGCCAACGGTCGCTCTCGGCTCTGGCGGGCGGGGAGGGAACGCACATGCGCCGGGAGAGTGGTACGACCCCCAGGGTAGAGAACTGGGCCTGCGCCGGCTGCTCCTAGGGATCGCTTGCCTCCAGCAGCAATGACGCCCAGGAGCCCTCTGGTTGATGCCCAAACCCCTTCCCCGTCCCATATAGCCGCAAGACCGGCCCCAGCAACGGCCAGGATGGACGGCAAGTTACGCGAACCAGAGGGTTCTCAAGCCGAGTGTAGTATAGGGTGCGTGTATTGGCTCGGCGCTCGTACGGCCGTTATTTTCGCCGTGGCTACTGCGCTCCCCTGCGCAATGCAATCGGCACGCGCCGAATCGCAGCCAATCTTGATCGGGGAGTCGATCCACGTGGAAGACGGCACCACGCTGGACCACGTAACGTGCGTCGCTTGTTCCATCCGGGTGGACGGCGAGGTCAAGGACGGGGCAACCGTAGTCTTTGGATCGCTGGTCAACCATGGAATGATTCACGGCGATGCGATTGTTCTAGGCGGCTCGATCGAGTCTGAGGGGCAGATCGGTGGCAATGCCGTCATCGTTTTGGGTGCAATGAGATTGCTGGACAGAGTGGGACGCGACGCATTCACGGTCATGGGTACGATCGAGATGGACGGGCCTCGGGCGATGGTTGCCGGCAACCTCGTAAGCGTGCTGGGGAGCCCCTCCAATGTGCGGCCGAACTCGGTTTCGGGGCAAATCCAAGAATACGGCGCAAGGCAGATCGGCTTGCTCGCGATGTCGGGAGTGCTCGGCGCGTCGATCCTGGCGGCACTAGGAATATTTGGAATACTGATGGCCCTGACGGGTTTGGGCTACATCACACTCGGACTAAGGCGCCTTGAGACAATCGCGAATGCATTCACCGGAAACATCGTGGCGTGCTTCCTGATAGGCCTCGGTACTTGCGCGGCACTCATCGTTACCTTCTTGGTCGCCGCCATGTTGGTGCCGGTGGCAATCCCACTCCTGCTTCTTTTCGTGGTGCTCTCGGCTGTGGGATATTGCGGCGTGATATTTGGAATTGGTCGCAACCTGTTCGGCGGACTCAAGCCCTTCTTGGCAACCATGTTTGCAGCAGCGGTGACCATCGTCATCCAAATGGTTCCGCTCGTTGGCTGGCTAACGCTGCTCGTGATATGGAATGTCGCTGTAGGGGCGGCGATCATGAGCGGCTTCGGCAAGACCGCCGATTGGCTGGCGATGCGCGCAGAGGGCGGCTCATGGCAGGACCGCCAACCTGCGTGAACATCCATTTATCGCCTAGCTTGAGGGCTATTCTGGCGCGGTGCGCCCGATTCGTCTCGGCGATGTCCAAGGCGCGCCTGGTTCATTACTGAGAAACGTTGTGGTGGTGGAGGCGCACCTCTCCCGCACCCCGCGGTCCCGGAGTTCCGCGGTCAGCCATCGCACGCCCACCAGCCGCCGGATCAGCAGCCCGCCACGGTAGCCCCGCTTTG
>MKWU01004477.1_pt1 | contig 16478 bp, 17 predicted proteins | sample 809101 | NCBI WGS metagenome assembly MKWU01 (sample SAMN05860141, study PRJNA318959) | sponge metagenome | host: Aplysina aerophoba | place: Slovenia: Piran, Adriatic Sea, Gulf of Piran | collected 2013-05-07 | reverse complement strand
CCGGAACAGGTGATCGGTTTCACCGGAACGGGTGATCGATTTGCGCCGGAACAGGTGATCGATTTGCGCCGGAACAGGTGATCGGTTTCACCGGAATGCCCAGGGTACCGGAACGACAACCCGGCGGCCGACCCGCTGACCGCAGCGCTGCCGAGACGTGCGGCGCCGGTGCGGCACCAACGCGCGCTTCCGCATGGCGAGGTCCCCGGGGCGGTTGCGACCGTGTGCGCGTCGGCGGCGTGGACCGGGCTGAAGCTGCTCTTCGAGTTCCTGGTGTTGACGGCGGCACGCTCGGCGGAGGCCCGACTGGCGACGTGGGAGGAGATGGATCTGGACGCGCGGGTCTGGACGGTGCCGTCCGCGCGAACGAAGACGGGGCGGGAACACCGGGTGCCGCTGAGTAGCCGGGCGGTCGAGATCCTCGACGAGGCCCGGCGACTCCGCGTCGATTCAACCGGTGTCGCGCAGACCGAGCTGGTGTTTCCGAGCCGGCGGGGCAAAGCGGTCCGCGATGCCACGCTCTCGGGACTGCTTCAACAGCTCGGCATCGGCGCCGTGCCACACGGTTTCCGGTCCAGCTTCCGGGACTGGGCGTCGGAACGGACGGACCACCCGCGCGAGGTGATAGAGGCAGCGCTAGCGCACGTGGTACGGAACCAGACCGAGGCGGACTATGCACGGTCCGACCTGTTCGGGCGGCGCCGTCGACTGATGAAGGAGTGGATGCGCTACCTGAGAGTACGGCACCCTACCGGTTCGCCGTCGACCGAGGCCAACCGACATCACGCCGCCATACCCCGCACGCCTTCGCGTGGGGAGGAGCGCAGCGCTTGAGAACTGCCCGCTCGGATCTCTGGCGCCGAAAGCCCGAACTAAACTAGCTGAGCCAACCGGTCGTGGCCCGGGAGGACAGTGGGCAAAGCAGGAGCGATTCTGCTATGGTGAAGGTGGGCTTGCTCCGTGACAGCGCTTGCTGGCGATAACAGCCGCGACCGCAGCCTTGCTTGTACGGCGTTCGTTCACGAGAGGGCGAAGGAGACATATTGCAGTGGAAGAAAGAGTAGCCGCTCCGGATACATTCTTGGAGCCTGTCTATCTGAACGAAGAGATGGTCCTGAATTGTGCAGCGTACGTCTTCAAAGGATACTCCCTCGAGTCTGAGATCAACGATACGACTCAGACGGGACATCGTAGAGTCGGTAAAGCTGGCTTCAGTTTCCTTGAGAAATTCATTTCCCTCGGCGTCGAAGCCGGGTCTAACCAGTCGTCGACGACCGAAAACAGGTCAGCGCGGCGCTATACTGTCGGTGGCCTTCACATGTCACTTATTGACGAACTGCACAGTCTGGGGATGCTTCACGCCGCTAGCCCAGAATCCTTGGGAGAAGACCTTGACAACAGCATCAGCTACGTTGAAACGTTGGCGGAACTGCGACCCATTGATTTCTACGCTTTAATTGACACTTTGCGGATAGCAATACCAATAGTTGAGAAGGTACTAATTTCTATCGTAAAGCCCTTGTACGACCAGCACATGGAGTCGCAGCCGGAGATGCAACAGTCCCGCCAGCTCCAGAATCGTAGCCCTTCCAGAAAACAGAGGGGCAATCGCCTGAATCAAAAGCAGGACGTTCAAGGCGAAGAGCAGAATCTCGACAAATTCCAGCTTGCCCTCGGAGAGACCGAGACCTATGCAGCCTGCGCTTCAGGGACTCCTGGAACATCTCGAGAATGACTATCGTCGCTCAAAGCAGATCGAGATGGTGATGTGGTCAGTAGACGACAACCCGCGACCCTATGGAGTTGTGGACCTCGACTTAGCGGACTACGAGCCAGAGGAGTTGCGGGCCAAGCTGGCTGGCGGGACATATCGTGTTGTTGGCAAGGTGACGCGTAACGTCAGGAAGGGACGATCTATCAATCTCCTTCAAAAGAGTGTGCTCTTCTCTGCAGTGTCTCTATTGAACCGCGTGATCGAGGTCCAGGGAGAAACTGACAATCTCAGGCAATACCGTCAGGGGCTGGCAGCCGTCAGACAAGTTCTCGAACACTTTGGGCTTCTCGAAGTACCCGGCCCTGCACTTCGGGTGGCCGCAATGTCGGTCTGCATCTAACCAACGCCCTCGGCGCTTTTCCTCTACTGGGTTTTTCGGACGAAGTTGAATGCAGAACATTTTTCGGTCGGCGGCGCGGCGCCAGCGGTGCGACAGAGGGCGCACGATGGCCCCCCGCGCCGGTGAGCGAAAGATGGGTTGAACTAAGCCGCTGCCCGGTCGGCGCTATGGGGATTGAAGCGGCGTGCCTGTCGACCGAGGGTGCAATGTGGTCGCGTGACTTGGGCTCGGCGGGCGCCGATACTCAGCACCTGGAGGCTTGCGACGAGCGAAGTCGGAGCCTGGAGGGCACGACGGCCGTCGAGGCGTCGTGTAGAGAGAGAGACGAGACAGACTACTCCCGTCATGTGCGGCGCGTCGCGTTGCGGTGCGGCCGTCGGTCGTGTCATGACGTGTCGATGAGGGCTGGCCGCGTGTACGCACGTCGCAAGGCCTCGACCACCGTCATGTGTCCGTCGCCGCAGATCGGACACGTGCGCAGCGACTCTGCGGTCAGCGCTTTCGTGACGATCGCGATAGTCGGGTGACGCGGCGACGGGGCCCGACGGTGACATGCCGAGCAACTGCCGGCAGCGGGCCAGCTTCGCGGTCCGGTGGCGATTGCCGAACAACCCGTAGTGGCGAATGCGGTGGAAGCCGGTCGGCAAGATGTGCAGCAGAAACCGCCGATGAACTCCGACGCGCTGAGCGTGGCCGTGGCGACCGAGGGAGGTTGCGTCCGGGAGTTCCGGTACCGGAAGCGGACGTGGCCGGCCTCGAGAGCGACCAGTCGATCGTCGGAAATGGCAACCCGGTGCGTGTAGCGACCCACGTAGTCGAGCACCTGCTGCGGGCCGCCGAACGGGGGCTTGGCGTACAGCACCCACTCGGTCTTGCGCGCGGGCGCCAAGTGCGCGAGGAACGTGCGACGCTCGGTCAGCGCGCTCAGCGCCCCGCCGAAGCGGAGCCGCCCGGAGTCGAAGGCTTCTTCGAGGTACCGGAGAAAGAGGCGGCGGAATAGACCGGAGAGCACGCGCACCGGCATGAAGAATCCCGGCCGGCACGCGACCCAGCGCATCCCATCGTGGGAGAGGCCGCCGCCGGGAACCACGCAATGCAGGTGCGGGTGCAGGCCAAGGGTCTGGTCCCACGTGTGCAACACCGCGATGAAGCCGATCTCGGCGCCCAGATGTTGCGGGTCGGCGGCGATCGTGCGCAGCGTCTCGGCGGTGGCCCGGAACAGGATCCCGTAGACGACGGCGGGATTCTGCAGGGCGACCGCTCTTCGTCGTCGTTGCCCAGACCAGCGAACGATGGCACGGGTACGGTAGCCACCTCGTGGTTGGTAGGACGCGTGAACGGAGGATTCATGATTGCGCCCTCTCGAACGACGCCCGCAGTGTCCCCAGTACCGCGGTGAACCTGGATGCCGGTGTTCTCGAACAGGCCCGTCCCGTGCTGCTTCCGAATCAAGTCGAGCGCGCCAAGGGCGAACCCGGCATCAGCATCGGTCTGTCGGCCGTACGGAAGCAGATGCACCTGGGTCTGCTCGAACGGTGTCGTCGGCTGGGCACTCGACAGCATGGAGATCGTCAGATGCGTCGCCGCCGGCATGATGTCGGCGGCCACAATCGACCGTTCCATCATCTCGCGGTGGATCGCAGCGTCATTGCCGCCGGCCCGCCTGTGACGCGCGAGCAGCGCATGGTACGCCGCCGTGATCAGCGTGCCGGTTCCGCACGCGAAATCGCACGCCCGAAGTCCCGTGAGGGCCGCACGCTCGCTCCAGTCTGCGTCGATCAGTCCGACAGCCAGTTCCGCGAGCAGCGCCGCTGATTCGGGCAGCGTGTAGAACGTGGCCAGGAATTTCCGGTCGGCGATCAACTGCTGAAAGGTGCGCCCGTAGATGTCATGAGAGCGCGTGGTGCCGTGCGCCTCCAATTCGCTCGCCACGTCGGCCAACCGGTCGAGCAGCCGGGCCGCGATCCCGTCGGGAATCGGGATGAGAACCTCCCGGGCGACGTGGAAGATCGACCAGTAGTTGATCTCCAGGATGCGCTCCCACTCCTGGAGCACGGGTTTCTTGGGCAACGCGCCGCGTCGCCGCAGGGCATCCAACGTCCGCACGCCGTGGACGCCCGCCAGCATCGTGTGGAACGTGAGCGCGTTGGCAATGATCGCCATCGCCATCCGCGAGGTCTGCTCACCGTCCTCTTGGTGCAGTGCCTCGGCGACGCTCGCGTTGACCTCGGGGCGATCAAGAGTGGCGCCGCGTAGGCGGACGGCCGCCGAGTGTATGCCTTCTTCCAGAATGTCCAGACTTCGTGCGACCACGCGTTCGGAGATCGATGCGTTCTCGATCAGGCTGGCGAGATCATCTACGCCGCCGGTCAACCAGCCGTGCCGTGGCCAGCGTAGATGCTTGGTCGAGTCTGTCCGTGTGAACAGACAGTACTCTCGTACTTCGCCTCCGCAGCCGCGGTGTCGAGATGCGGTTGAGGTGTCGTCTGCAATGCGTTGGCGCACGGAGGGCGATGCAGTACTCGACGGCGTAGCCAGAATCCGCCAGTACCCGGCCGAGCCGAGCTATCGCGTCCTGTTCGACAGTCCGCGCCGGCAGGTACTCGGTCTCGAGCACGACCGGCGCACCGAGCGGATTGCGCACGATCAGATCAGGTTGCCCGCCGCCCTTGACGGCGCGATGTTGCTCGGCCCTGAGACGCTCTCGCCAAGCCGGGTGCTTCGTCCACAGCACGCGGGCGAGCGCTTCGTTGAAGGACCGCTCGCTGTTGGTCGCCGTCACGTCGACCCCTCCGCAGCTTCCGACGTGCTACGCGGCGGTGTGCCGCGGGCGCACGCATTCGGCGATCCTTGGGCCAACCGCGATCTCGGCCCGGCGTAGGTCGTAGGTCTGCTGCAAGTTCAGCCAGACTTGCGGCGTCGTCCCGAAGTAGCGCGCCAGCCGGAGGGCCGTATCGGCGGTCACGCCGCGCTGTCCGTTCAGGATCGCCGTGATCCGGTTCACGGGGACATCGAGCGCCTTCGACAGCGCGTTGGCCGATAGGTTGAGCGTCTGGAGCTCTTCACGCAGGATCTCGCCCGGATGCACCGGCCGCATGCCGTTCTTGGGAGACATCGCCATCTCCAATCGCTAATGGTAATCCGCAATCTCAACGTCGCATGGCCCGTCAAGTTCCCACCGGAAGCAGATCCGCCATTGCAGGTTGATCCGAATACTGTGCTGCCCAGTCCGGTCGCCGCGAAGCGCCTCCAGCCGATTGCTCGGCAACCCCGCCAAGTCCTGGAGCGCCTCGGCACTGTCCAGCAGCGTGAGCCGGCGCGTAGCTTGGTCGGCGAATCCCTGGAACCGTGGAACACGGTGACCCTCGAAGAGCCGCCGCGTGTCCCGATCCTTGAAGCCTCGGATCACGAGCGTCCCTAACGATATACGTAAATGCTCAGGGATGTCGCGTACGGTCGCACATGGCACGCCGACTATCGAGGGAACTGGGCTGAGACCCGCGCGGCGACCAGCACAGATCGGCGCGACTCGCGAGTCCGGAACGGTCCGTGGACGGCGCTCTGGGTCCGCCGAAAGGCGTCTCACGACGGGGGGCGAACCGAGAGGAACGACCCCAGTGAAATGCCGACGCGCACCCGGCCCTTGACGCGGCCGTGGCCGCCGCGTACGGTTGGCCCGCGGGCAAGTCCGACGACGATCTTCTCCGCGAGTTGCCGGTGCTCAACGGCGGCGGGAACTGAGCAAGCCGCGATGCGGTGGTGCTCGCAGACGGCGCGGCCAGTCTTGTGGAATCCTGAGAAAGCGCACCATGAGTCTATCGAATCGAGAGCAGAGGCTGCGCCTCTACAGGGCCGGCAACAACAGATGCCCGATCTGTCTGGCTGCCTTCACGGAGCCGGAAGTCGAGCGGGGCGAGGCGGTTACGCTGGAACACGTTCCGGCACAGTCGTTCGGCCCTGGCGCGATCGCGATGTGTCTCACCTGTGAACCTTGCAACCGTAGCGCCGGCCGCGCCGAGCAGGTGGCGGTCGACGCGGCACACGATGAAATGAAGGTGCGACTGGATGTCGCTGGGCTCCCGCCCTTCACTGCCCGCTTCGCGGCGAGTGCAGATGACGGCGCTTTTTTTCGAGTATCGAGCCGCAGTGACGTCACCCCACGCGCGTTCGACAAGGCGTTGCGCGAGAGCCAAACGCTCACCATCACCGGCAAGGCCCCGACTGTGCATGACGTGATGGTCCCGTGGTTGAAAGCCGCGTACCTGTCGGTGTTCTCGCTGCTCGGAGTGCACGGATACAAGTACGCCGAAGGCGCGGCTGTCGAGGCGGTGCGCGAGCAGATCATGAAGCAGGAAGACGAGATCATCCCCCGGTTCGCGGCTGAGTGCTCCATGGGGAAACAGAGGAACGGTATCCTCGTAAGCAGAAAAACCCCAGGCTGGGTCGTGAAGATGGGCGAACGGATTATCCTGCTACCGAGACGCTGGGACCAGATGTTCTATGAACGGATTGGCAATCAACCGGCCGACGAGATCGTTGTCGGAGGCGGGGCTTTCTGGTTCCCGGCGCGGTTTGGCGCCAATCGCCGCCTCAAGGTGCTTACGGTCCCGGAAGGGCACCAGCCCCTTGAATTGCTCCGCGAGGATATGTTCGGCGCAACCGGCCAAATGACCCAGGGCGGCAAGACGATGCCTTACGTCGTCGTCGACTGTCATGGGCAAGAGGTCACGATCATGATCACTGCGGGGTCGGAGGAGGAGACACCGGGGTCGGTGACAGAGACGGCGTGATCAACATCGCCGAGCCAGCGCCTCGTCATCCGCGGGCGCCTCGGCAGATTTCGCTCCGCTGCCGCATGGCGGACGATTCGCTCGGGAAGTTCCGTCACGTCGCTCGATCGCTGCTATCCGTCCACGCGTCCACGTATCCACGTACTGCCCATAGACCCGGAGACCCCGCTGCCCATCTGCCCATGTTGCCCATGGCTCACGCTGCCCATCTGCCCATCTGCCCATGCCGCCCGTGATACGCCGAGTCCCACGGTCGCGATGCCTCGGATCGAACCCGAGCGGGTCAGCGGTACTGCCACGAGGCGTTTTCCGTCCGCCGATATTCGGCAAGCGCGCGGGCCGTCCGATCGCCGGCGAAAGCGGGCTGCCCGGCCACCTTCGGACGGAAGCACGCCGCCTTCGCACGGAAGCACGCTGCGGCGACCGCCATCGATGCGCTTGACGAGGCGCGCCCGGCGTCGTGCACCTCAGCGAGGTAGGCGGCCACGGCCGCGCGTCGTGGAGCTCGGCGGCCTTCGAGCCAGGCGTCGAGCCGGCCGGATCGCCCTGACGTAGGCTCGCCGCGTGTTCGGGCTGACGTTGACGAAGGGGGAGTCCCAGCTCGTGGCCGTCGTGCCCGCAACCGGCCACGACGAGGTCCGACCCTGGAGAAGGCTCCGAACACGCGTTGGCCGAGGCAATCGTGCGGGAGCCGAGGACCGTGGCGTCTCGCTGGCTGAGGCAGCGGACTTTCGAAGCGGTGACCGGCAAGGGGTCAGAGGCACCGTCGACGGCAAGGATGTCGCCATCGGCAACTTGAAGCTGGTGCAAGACCTCGGGCTCAAGGTCGAAGCGCTGACCGAAACGGCCAACGGCCGACGCGACGAAGGCGAGACGGCCAGCTTCTCCACCATGCGACCCGTCGCCGGATGGAGGGCGAGTCGGGCACGGGCAAAGGAGTTGATCGCAAGGGCGATCCACGAGGAGAGGCCTGGTCGCGCCGCCGCCTTCGTGCCCGTCAACTGCGCGGTGCTCGGCGACGAGCTGTTCGAGTCGGAGCTGTTCGGGCACGCGAAGGGCGCCTTCACGGGCGCCGGGCAGGACCGCAAGGGACTGCTGGAGCTGTCCTCCGGCGGGACGGTCCTGCTCGACGAGGTGGCCGAGCTGACGCCGTGCGCGCAGGCCAAGCTGCTGCGGGTGCTCCAGGACAGCGAGAACCGCCGCCTCGGCGAGAACCGCACCCAGCGGCTCGCCCTGCGGGTGGTCGCCGCCACGAACCGGCCACTCGCCGCCGAGGCGGCGGAGGGCCGCTTCCGCAGGGACCTGCTCTACCGCCTCAAAGTCGGCAAGGGCCCCGCCCCCCCCCGCACCACGGGGCGGCGGAGGGCCGCTCCCGCAGGGCCCTGCTCTACCGCCTCAACGTCGTCAGGCTCACGGCCCCGCCGCTCAAGGGAGCGCGGGCCGGACGTCGCCCGGCTCGCCGACCACTGCTGGAAGGATATCGCCGCGGCGGCCGTCAGCCGCGCGACCCTGGTGCGGGAGACGGTGACCGCGCTTGCGTCGCACCCGTGGCCCGGCAACGTCCGCGAGCTGCAGAACGTGCTCGCCAACCTCCACTATCACCGGGCCGCGCTACGGCCCCGTCGGCCCGGACGCTCTGCCGTCCGCCTTCCGGCGAGCGGTCGCCGCCTTCCGGCGACCGCTCGCCGAGGCCCGCGAGGACGTCGAGCAGGCGATGGTGCGCGACGCCCTGGGGAGCCACTGCAGCGTCCACCGCGCCGCCAGCGAGCTGGGTGTCACCCGCCAGGGCCTCTCGAAGCTGATGGCACGCCTCCAGATAGATCGGTTCAATCCGGCCCGCGAGCGGCTGACCCAGGCGCCGTCGCGGTAGCGGCCGGCCGGGCCGGCGCGGCCGGCTGCACGCAGAAACTACAACGCCGAGACCCTTCTGCTCCGGGTCCTGCAGGACGGAGAGATCCGCCCGCCTCGGCGAGAACCGCACCCAGCGGCTCGACCTACGGGTCGTCGCCGCCACCAACCGGCCGCTGGACGACGAGGCGGCGGCTGGCCGCTTCCGCCGCGACTTCCTCTACCGCCTCGGCGTCGTCGGGGCTGACGGCGCCGCCGCTGCGCGAGCGCGGACTGGATGTCGCCCGGCTCGCTGACCACTGCTGGAAGGACATCGCCGCGGCGGCCGTCAGCCGCGCGACCCTGGCGCGGGAGACGGTGACCGCGCTGGCGGCGCACTCCTGGCCCGGCAACGTCCGCGAGTTGCAGGACGTGCTCGTCAACCTCACCGTCACCGGGCCGCGCTACGGCCCCGTCGGGCTGGATGCCCTGCCGTCCGCCTTCCGGCGAACGGTCGCTGCCGAGCGGCGGCCGACGCTGGCCGAGGCCCGCGAGGATCTCGAACGCGCGATGGTGCGCGACGCCCTGGGGCGCCACGGCAGCATCGCTCGCGCCGCCGGCGAGCTGGGCGTCACCCGGCAGGGCCTCTCGAAGCTGATGGCCCGCCTCCAGATCGACCGGTTCAATCCGGCCCGGGAGCGGCCGGTCCTGGTGCCGTTCGCGATAATCCGCGACGGGCTCCGTCGCCGCGGGCGGACGCAGAAACTACGACGCCGACACCCTTCCTGGAAGGAACAATTTGCCGGGAGCGACCCCCGCGATGGGTGTGATTCGTGAACACCCATTGCGCCGCAAAACCGGAGGTCTTCGGGGGGTCGCTCCCGGCACTACGGGCGGCGTAATACGGGCCGGCCGCTGTTGCGGAAGGACGCGATCGATCCAGCAAAGACGGGCGTTCCGGTGCGCCGACCCGGCCAGCGCGATGTGATTCGAGCTGTCACCGCGGGTCGTTGTCTGAATCACACGCGGGCGCGGCGCATTGAGGCTGTCAGGGCTGGTATTGGTGGTCGGTCGCGGCTTGCCTGTTCGCGCAACTCGACTTCTCAGCCTGGGCTTTCGCAAGATGGCCGGCGGCACCCGCGTCCAGCACCACGCGGTCGCGTCCCGTGCCGCCGGTCCGGCAGACAAGCAGATCCAGCAGGACCGAACGCTTGCACGTGCGCCTCGACTCCGCGCGGCGAGGCCCTCCGATTCCGTGAGGATGCCCCACAGGAGGCTGCGGCGGAGACGGCCGCGAGCAAGAGGCGATCGCGACCGGCCACGGGGACCGTGCCGGCGGCGTACGGTGACCAGCATCCGGCGCTACAGCGGGCGGCCGATCCGGCGGGGCGCCTCAATTGTAGGCCGGCCGATTCAGGGTCAGCTCTGTCGCGAATCGGCTTGGTTTCGGTCCAAGTCGAAAGAAAGCCAGACACCTCAGCGCGACACCGGCTTGCGGCGTCCCTTCTCGGTGAGTACGGCGCAGCGGGTGTCGTCGCACCTCGATGAACCCGTCGCCGAGCGCAACCGCGGGGCGAGGCCATGTTCCTGACCATACCGGCGCTCCACCGCGGCCAGGCCGACCCGCACTCAAGCGGTTACCGCCACATCCCAGGAGGCAGGGGGACACGTCCGCCAGGCCGAGAAGGGGGGGCACCCGGGGGGCACCCATCCTGTGCGTCGAGTGGCGACAGCAGGGCACCGCCCGCGACGAGCACCGAGGAGGGGACCCAAGAGGCTCGAATGGGTCGAGCGGGACCGGCCCTCGTCAAGCTCCCCTACTACGTGTTCAACGTCGAGCGGACCGAAGGCCTCACCTGCGCTCCGGCCGCCGCGGCGGCTCCGGAGTGCGAGGGGCATCCTACGGCCCGTCGGAGCATCGGCTCGTGCTGCGAGAACCGAGCCAGTTCGTCTCGCAGTCGTCCTACACGCATTTCTGGGTCGCCGAGCGCTCCCCGTGCACGGACTCCTCGCGAACCGGCAGCGAGGCAACGAAGCCGCCGCAAACGCCGTGCGGCTCAGATGCTCGGCTCGGAGCGGGAGACCCCGTCGTGTCCCGGTCGGACCCCGCCCGATTGCACGCCGTCGACGCCGCGACACGCCGTCTGCTCGCACGAACCATCGTGCCTCCGCGAGTACGTATAGAATGCGCCGTTGCGCCCGAGTCGGCCATCTGTTCGCATCGGACCGCATGTCAGGTGCTGGGTATCGCGACGGTCGGTGGTGAAGGGAACCGTGAAGAATGCGCGTACTGAACGAGCGCTACGCCCTACGCGACAATGAGGAGCCACGGACCGGCGGCATGGCGGAGATCTACCGCGCCTTCGACGTGGTCCAAGACCAACATGTCGCGATCAAGTTCTTCAAGACCGATGCCGAGGCAGGTCGACTCCATCTCGAGGCGTACTCGCGGGAGTGTCGCGCGCTACAACGTCTCGATCATCCCAATATAGTCCGGGTTCTCGATGTCGGAACGGATCTCGACTCCGGCCGACGTTTCCTGGTGCTGGAATGGCTCGAAACGTCTCTCGTGCAGTACGTTGCCGACCACCCTTTGGAGGGCTGGGACACGTTCTATGAGAAGATCGGCCGGCCCATTCTCGACGGTCTGGTGTACGCCTACAGCCAGGACTTCCTACATCGCGACCTAAAGCCCCATAATGTCCTCTTTTCGTCCGATGGGGTGATCAAGGTCGTCGATTTCGGCATCTCAAAACTGCGGTCCTACGTCTCGCCTGGCTTGACGGTGGCCGGTTTTCGTTCTGAGCCGTACGCTCCCCCGGAGCCAGACGATGGAACACACAGCGAAACCCGCGACGTGTTCGGCTTCGCCGTACTGGCCCTCCATTGCCTGAGCGACGCGCCACCCGTCTCCTACGAGGATGTCTATCGCGACCTTGAGGAGTTCGACGGGCCGCCTGAGATCGCCACCATACTGCATCTCGCACTTGCGAGGATCCCAGAAGAACGGCAGGACAACGTCGTCGCCCTAAAGGACGACCTAGACAAGATCCAGGCTCGACGCGAGGCTGGCTTTGGCGCACCACGCAGGCGATGTTATGTGAAGATCACTCGCAACGTCGAAGACACGCTGCGAAAGAGCCTCGATCACGTCCAAATCGACCCCAAGCAATTCGTGCTCGATGACGTAAATGAGACCTGCGGCCTGAAGCGCTACGAGCCCCCCAAGCAAGCGGCTGCGCGGTCGCAAGAGGGCAGCTTCCAGGTTGCACTGTATGCAGCCCAATACCTCTATTACGGCTTCATCGATCCGGACTCGCGAAGCTACCTCCTAGTTACTGGTGTCTCGGCGTGGCAACCGTCGTTTCTAGAATACCAACGTGATTCCGCGTGGATCCCCGATGTCGAGTTCCACCTCCAAATCGGGTCCACCCCTCCTAACGGCGGGACGACAACGATGGAGTGGTTAGTCGCCAGTATGGCGGAACACGAAACCGCGCTAGCGGAGCAGCGGCAAGCGGCACGAGGCGATGAACTATTCCGTAAGTGGACGTCCATTCTTCATGCCAAGAGCGACGTGGAGCAACAACGCGAAACGCCGATCTCGTACGACGGCTTCGAGAGGACCGGAAATCGCCTCAAACTCCTCACCGGCTACGCGGTCGAGGGGGACATCGTCGGGCAACCACGACTCATCACAGTAGCGGAGCATGGAAACAAGGTCGTTGCAGGCGAGGTTGAGGCCGTGGGCGACGGTTTTGTCGTACTCTGGGTTGAGGACGAGATAACCGATCAGCTTCCCGAGCGCGGCAAGCTTCAATTCGACACGCGGGCTAGCCGGCGGGCTATCCATCGTCAGCGACAGGCACTGGATGCGGTTCGTTTTAGACGGTCAGCTCGGTCCGACCTTCGCGAACTCCTTATCGATCCAGAGAATGCGCCGGAACCCACCGACCCTGGAGAGATAGAAGTCGACCGAGACCGGCTTGATGAAAGCAAACGGCACGCAGTCGTCAAGGCGCTTGGTACGAATTCCTTCTTGGTGGTCGAAGGACCGCCGGGCACCGGCAAAACACGGTTCATTACGGAAGTGGTGATACAGACCCTGAAACGATCTCCTGAGGCACGTATCTTGGTCACTTCGCAGACGCATGTCGCCCTGGACAACGCGCTTGAGCAGATCCGACAGGCTGATCGGTCGCTTCGCCTCGTTCGCATCGGCCACCGCCACGACGAACGCGTGTCGCGCGAAGTGGAGGACCTGCTTCTGGAGAATAGAGTAGACAAATGGCTGGCGTCCGTGCGGTCGAAATCGGAGCAATTCCTTTCCGCCCACGCCGCCGAACTGCGTGTGGACCGGACGGAGATCGATCTTGGAATGGCGGCTGCACGTCTTCGCGCCTCCCTCGAGGACTTGGAATCGCTGGAGCAGAGGATGAGTATGGCGACGGCCGAGGTCGCAAACATCACCGAGCGCGACGGCGAGCGGCCTGTTGTCGAGCGTGGCGATACATACCACGAGTTGCAGGAGGAACTTCGGGAGTCGAGGGACACGGCGAAGCGGCTCGAAGTGGAGGTCCGGCGGGCCCAGCGGCGAGTCAAAGACGCACGTACGGCATTACTCGCGCTACCAGATTTTGGGACAGACCTTGCTGCGCTTGGCGCGACGCAGCTTCGGGAGTGGGAGGAGGCGTTTCTGGATGGCACCGACGCTTCGCGCCGGATTCATCGCCTCGTCGCGCTGGCCGGGGAGTGGTATCTACGTTTTGGTAGATCCCGCGATTTCTTTGCGGCGCTGATAGCCGACTCCGAGGTAATCGCCGGCACATGCCTGGGTTTTGCCGGCGTTCACGGAATCCAGAATGTAGAGTTTGATCTGTGCATCGTCGACGAAGCGTCAAAGGCGACCGTCACGGAACTTCTGGTTCCGTTGTCGCGGTCGCGCAAGTGGATTCTCGTCGGCGACCGAAAGCAATTGCCCCCATTCGTCGAAGACGCCCTCGGGCACAGTACGTTTTTGAAGGCGAACAACCTTGCCAAGGAGGACGTGGAGGTTACTCTACTCGATGTACTGGCGGACCGTCTGCCGAGAGCATGTGTGACGAGTCTCGTGTACCAACATCGTATGGTCAGGCAGATTGGTGACTTAGTCAGCCATTGCTTCTATGGCGGGGAGCTTCGGAGCCTTCGGGAAGGCGATTCTAGTTCGCTGGCCCCGGCCTTGCGGAAGCCGGTAACGTGGTTTGACACCACGGAACTTGGTCACCGCCACGAGGTACGTGATCACGGCAGCTACAAGAACGTTGCCGAGGTGGAGCACATATGTAGGGTCCTCAAGCGCCTCAACTTTCTCGCGCGTATAAGCAGGAGACGCTACGATATCGCTGTTCTCTCGGGGTACGCGTCGCAGAAACTCGAAATCAGGCGTGCGCTTAATCGCGAGCACCAAGAACTGGAGAGCTTGTCACTGGAGTGCAATACCGTCGACGCGTTCCAGGGGCGCGAGGCGGACATCGCGATCTACTCCGTCACCCGCTCGAACGCGCGAGGGGACCTTGGGTTCCTGCGGGAGCGACGGCGATTGAATGTCGCGCTTTCGCGTGCGCGTGTCGGACTGGGCATTGTAGGCGACGCTGGCTTTCTTCGTTCGGCGCCTGGCTACAACCCATGGATCAAGGTGCTGGACTATATGGAAACGCATAGCGAAGATTGTGCCTTCGAGGTGGTATCATGACCTCTGAAGAAACCGCCGACCGATTTGACAATCGCGCGGGGTACAAGCTGATCGCCTATGGCACAGTTGGGCTGCCGCTCTACCGATTGACAACCGTGGGACTTTGTATTGCCAAGAAGAGCCTTGATCCCATCGAAGAGTTTGTTCTTCGCGGCGTACTGGCGGGAACTCAGTGCGTAGACGACGCCGCAGGTCTGCTCGGGCTGGACACGTCAGTGGTCGAGTCCTGCCTAGCTGAGCTTCTTCGTACGGAATGCGTCAGGGTGCGAACCGGGGACGCTGCCGGTCGGCGGCAAGTGGAACTTACGGCCAAGGGACGGGACTTGGCGCGGGATCAAGAAGCGACGGTGCCGGTCGAGCAGACGGTGGTCTTTTGCGTGGATGGGCTTACTAGAGCGCCGCGGTTCTATCCATTTGAGAGTTTGGATAAGCCCCGCGATCTCAAGGATATGGGGGTACCGGAAGTTCGGGCGTTTCCCGCCCGGGCGCCGGAGCTTGACGAGATCGATATTAGGGACGTGATCGCGGTGGTTCGCCTGGATGCGGGGAGAACGGAGTCACCCCGACAGTTGCTTCGCATCAACTCGATTGAGAGGAGGGACCGAGTATTCCTAGTTGCGGTGGCGCTCGCGTATCGGGCGGAGTCGGGAGGTGCCTTGCAGGTCGCCTTTGCGATAGACGGGCGATTGTCGGCGGAACACGAGACGGCCTTTGCAAAGGCGGGCGGCCCGGAAAAGACCAAGGTGTTCCGCGGCCTTCACGAGCGGGCAGCACCGCCCCCGATGGTCCAGATGCTCGGCAAGGATCTGTCCCGTCGGGTGGAAGAAGCCGCTCGGGTGCAAACGAACGCCAGCGAATTGCGACGGGAGGCGCGCGCAATGAGGGCCCGCCGTGACGCCCAGCCTCAAGCGACGCCGGAGAGGCAGGCGAAGGCAGATGCGGCTACGGACATTGGAAGGAAACTGGAAGACGTACAGGCGCAACTCGAACAATTGGAGGTTCGCCCGCTGGCGGTGTACGAGCACCCGCCTTTACTAAGGCGAGCGCTTGAGAGGGCGGAGGAGCGAGTTCTGGTCATCTCTCCTTGGATACGGAGGGCAGTGGTAACACGTGAGTTTGTGGAGACGATTCGACAGGCTCTGGACCGAGGTGTTAGCGTCTTCGTGGGGTACGGGCTTGGTGAGGGGGACAAGAAGGAGAAGCAGTGGGACGAAGATGCAAGGAAGGAGTTAGAGAGACTTGCAGAGGGACGGAGGGACTTTGTCCTCAAACGACTCGGGGATACCCACGCAAAAATACTTATCAAGGACCGTGAGTTTTTCGTAATTTCGAGTTTCAACTGGTTGTCGTTCAAAGGAGATCCGAATCAGACGTTCCGTGAGGAATGGGGCACGCTTGTAGCGATTCCAGCTGTCGTGGACGAGTACTTCGAGGAAATGGTGAAACGTTTTACGGATGGCGGGAGTGGGGATTGAGAATCGGTAAGGCGCGGCGCCGGCCTCATAGACAGTCTCATGGCAGCCGGTCAACTGGGGAAACGGAATCGCCGGTCGGAAGCTCACGGCGGACTCTTGGCGGGCGTTCTGGGGCGACGTAGGAGACGACCGTACGCTTGCGCCGAACGGTCAGGGTTCCGGCTGGTGCATGCAGCCTCGTTTCGTTTGAGGATCGCCTCGACGGCGCCGTCGGCGTGGACTTGGATGCACGTGCGGTACTGGACTGGTGCCGACAATTAGGACACTGACGGAAATAACGTTGCCGCCTTCTTGGACGATGACGTCGCAGGCATGGGCAGGCGCATTGCGGAACTTGGCAAAGTTGTAGTAGAGTCGAGGGGAGGCGCGTAACCGGTAGGGCTCGGTGGCTCGTCCGGCGCTTTCGCGGCCGGGCCGCAGTCCGAAGCCCGTAGGCACGTTTCCTCCCCCCGCTCTCCGAACCCGGCGTGCCGATTGCCGGCACCGGGCTCTCCAGTGGAATCATGCGGCTCGCACACGGGTTCCCGGCCACGGCGAG
>MKWU01004476.1_pt1 | contig 16480 bp, 14 predicted proteins | sample 809101 | NCBI WGS metagenome assembly MKWU01 (sample SAMN05860141, study PRJNA318959) | sponge metagenome | host: Aplysina aerophoba | place: Slovenia: Piran, Adriatic Sea, Gulf of Piran | collected 2013-05-07 | reverse complement strand
TCGCCATCGGCTCGGGTGTGGTCGAGGCAGCCTGCAAAACGCTCGTCGCGCAGCGCCTGAAGCGTTCCGGAATGCGCTGGCGGATCGCCGGCGGGCAGGCGGTTCTGACCTTCCGTGCCTTGATCAAATCCAGCCTCTTCGATCAGGCATGGGCCGGGCTTATGGGTGCCCATTCCGGAGCAGCCAACGACAACATCAGCTCATCCGAAGACCTGGCAATCGCTGCATGACCCAAATTATGGCCATACGAGAATCGCACCCGTTTCGTGCTTGATTCCTCCCCGCCGCCGTCCTGCGCGAGTTGGAACAACGGCTTAACCTGCTTTGATAGCGGGGAAAACACTGGCAGATCGCAGATGCCGAGTCAACGAGTTGGCATCCCCATGTCGGGAATACTCGAAACCGTGGGGTGGTCCCTCTGGGGTCGGGCAGTTTCAGGCGGCCGACTTGACCAGAGTGCGGGATTGTTCCTCCTCAAAGCGGTTGGGACTCAGGTATCCGAGAGCCGAGTGTAGGCACCTGTCGTTGTAGTTGTCGCTGTTGCGAGGCAGGTGGCACGTGTCTCCTTCGGCGCTCTTCCCGCCTGACTCAGACGGTCTCACGTTGCTTGACCCGAATTCCATCTCGTCATCATAGTGAACGACGGACGGCAGCGCTTGGTGCGGTCATGCAGCTTGCAGGGACGGACCTTCGGGTCCTGAGGGTGTTCGACGCCGTGGTGCGCCACGGGGGCTTCGCTGCGGCACAGGCCGAGCTCAATGTCAGTCAGCCGACCATATCCAATCACATCACTGCACTTGAGCAGCGTTTGGGAGTGAGCGTGTGCCAACGGGGGCGAACTGGCTTTCGGCTGACAGAAAAAGGCGAGATGGTATTTGCCGCAACGCAGCGGCTGCTAAAGGCACTCGACGACTTTTCGGAGGAGGTCGGTAGCCTGAAGGGGCAACTTGCCGGCGATCTCAAGGTTGGAGTCGTCGACTGCATCGCGACGGATCCCAACTGCAGACTTCAAGAGGTTATCAGTCGCTTCTCTGCCCGCCCCAACGAGGTGACACTGTGCTTGAGCCAGGAATTTCCACAGAATCTTCAGGAAAAAGTCCTTAAGGGTGATCTGCATGTCGGAATCGGAAGTTTTCCCCACAAGATCAAGGGGCTGGAATACACGTCTCTCTATGAAGAGACGCACGGTCTCTATTGCGGTCGGGACCACCACCTATTCGACGTCGTGGACTGTGAGCTCGACATGGAGAGTTTGCGAAACGAGCCGATCGTGAGCCGTGCCTACTGGCGAGATGAACACCGCAAGTCGCTGGGCTTCAATAATGTCGCTGCTGTCGTCTACCAGATTGAGCCTCAGCTCATTGCGGTCATGAGCGGTCGCTACATCGGCTTTCTCCCCGAGCACTACGCACGGATATGGGTTGAGAGCGGTGTGCTGCGCCGTCTGGCGTCGGGTGCAGTGTTATACGTTTGTGGGTTCGATATGATTCTGAGGTCGGGGTATCGCCAGACGCAGGTCGTGGAGACCTTCGCTGGCGATCTCCGAAGTGCATACGGCAAGTAGGTTACATTCGTGTTCCTCAAACCAAGGTTTCCGTGAGCGCTATCCAATCGTTATGCCTTGCGGCCTAGAGTGAGTGTCGGCAGTCATGCGCCTTGGCGCGAGGGAAGGGGCTGATGAGGCGGATGACAGCGATCCGCCGACCTGCGCCTGTCAGGCGTGTTCACGCAGTTGGCTGGCAGCGGAGAAGCTCTGCCGCTCACAGTTCTCTTCGGGCGGCTACGGGTTTAGCGCTTCCGGGCGCCGACAGCCTCGCCCACGACCTCCACCACCTTCTCTGATCAGGAGATGCGAGATGCAAGGACGATACAAGCTTACGCGAAGGGCCTTCCTGGCGAGTTCCGCCGCCGCCCTCGGCGCAACTGTCGTTTCCGCGCCGTTCGTGCGGCGCGCGTCTTCGGCCGAACCGCTGAAGGTCGGCACTTACGGCGGCTATTTTCAGGACTCGTTCGACCAGCACATCTATCCAGATTTCACCGCGGAGACGGGCATCGAGATCGAATCGATCGGTCAGCCGACGGGCGAGGCCTGGGTCGTGCAGCTGGAGAGCGCGGCCCGGGGAGGTGAGGCGCCTGCGGATGTCTCGATGATGGCGCACGTGCCGCGGCTGAAGGGACAGAACAGCCGTCTCTGGGCACCGCTTGACGAGGCGAAGCTTCCCAATACGAAGAACCTGCCGGATCATTTCGTCCATCGCTACGACGACGGATCGATCAGCGGGATCGGCGCCGTATCCTGGTACATCACGCTCGTGACCAATACCGACACGTACCCCGAGGCGCCGACAAGCTGGAAGGCGCTCTGGGACTCGGCCAACGAGGACAGCATCGCGCTCCTCGCGCTGGTGACCAACTCGTACCTGCTGGAAGTCACGGCGGCGACCTGGTTCGGCGGCACCGCAATTCTCGATACCGAAGAGGGAATCCTGCAGGTCATGGACAAGCTTGCGGAAGTGAAGCCCAATGTCCGTCTGTGGTACCGCGACGAAGGTCAATTCCAGCAGGCGCTGGAAACCGGCGAGATCCCGATGGGGCAGTACTACCATGACGTGACGGGCCTCGCGGCAGCTGACGGCAATCCGGTGCGATCGACCTTCCCGGTGGAGGGCGGCGTTCTCGACTCCGGCTCGTGGAGCGTCTCGAAAGCGTCGGAGAGGCTGGAAGAAGCGCATGTGTTCATCGACTACATGTGCCGTCCGTCCATTCAGTCGAAGCTGTCGCGATTCGTGGGAACGGCACCAACCATCAGGCGGGAACTGACGGATCTCACCGATGAGGAGTTCGCGGCGGTCTCGAGCGACATTCCTCCCATCCTACCCCGCTACGACATCTACGAAGCACGCGGCGACTGGCTGAACCAGAAGTGGTCCGAGCTGATCGTCGGCTAGCGCTCGTGCCGGCTCGAGGACGGGAGGCTCCTGCGGCCTCCCGTCCACATGCTAGATGTAGGCGGTGACGTCCCTTCGCACCCAGGATCTATCCAAGACGTTCGGCGCCGTGACCGCCGTTGACGACGTCACGATCGACATTCCGGATGGCCAATTCGTCTGCCTTCTCGGCCCTTCCGGCTGCGGCAAGACGACTCTCCTGCGCCTCGTCGCGGGTCTCGAGATTCCGACCGCCGGCCAGGTACTGCTCGACGGGGTCGACCAATCCGGCATACCTGCCCACAGGCGCGGCTTCGGAATGGTGTTTCAGTCGCTCGCTCTCTTTCCTCATCTCACGGTCGCCGAGAATATCGCCTATCCGCTCAGAATCCGGGGCGTGGCACGCGCGACCTGCGACGCACGCGTGGATGAGCTGCTCGATCTCGTAAAGCTTCCCGACGTGCAGGACCGGCGCGTTCACCAGTTGTCGGGCGGCCAGCGACAGCGGGTCGCGATTGCGCGCGCCCTTGCCATCGAGCCGACGCTCTTCCTTTTGGACGAGCCGTTGTCAGCTCTCGATACCAAGCTCCGCGAGCACATGCAGATCGAGCTGCGCCTGCTCCAGCAGAAGCTCGGCATCACCACCATCGTCGTGACTCACGACCAGCGCGAGGCCATGACAATGGCGGATCTGGTCGTGGTGATGGACCGGGGCCGTATTCTGCAAGCAGCGCCGCCGATCGAAATCTACCGCAACCCTGCGGACTCCTTCGTCGCAAGCTTCATCGGCACGAGCAATCTCGTCACCTGCCGCCGGGTCAGCGCGGACGCGGTCGAGATATTCGGCCGCACCGTGGCTGTTCCGGATATACGGACGCACGACATAGACGTCGGTGCTCAAGGAGTTCTCTCTATCCGGCCCGAAGACGTAGCGCTGAGTGCCGCGATTGACGACGGCGATTTCGAGGGCGTCGTCGAGTTCATCCGCGATCTGGGAGCCAGCGTCGAGATTTCCGTTGCCGTAAACAGTCTCACGATACTGTCTGTTTCGTCACCCAGGGACCGACCGCGCGTCGGCGTCGGACAGCGGGTGGGTATCACCTTCCACACCGGGCGCGCTGCGCTGACACCACCATGAGGCAGCGACGGGAAGAGGTCGCCGGGTGGCCCCAGGCGTTCTTCCCCGCCCTGGTGCTGCTCGTGTTCTTTGTCATCCCGTTCGCGATCATGCTGACCGTCAGCTTCTTCAAGCGCATGGAGGGGGGGTTCTTCGAGCCGTCCTTCGAGCTGGCCAACTACATCCGCTTTCTGTCGCCGTTCTTCGGAAAGATCCTTTTCACCTCGGTCGCGCTGGCCGCAGGGGCGGCTGCTATCGTCGTCGTGGTCGCGTTTCCCTTTACCTACATCGTGAGCCGGATGGACCGGCGGTCGCAGACGATCATCTTGGTGTTCATCCTCTCCGTTCTGTCCCTTTCGGAGGTCATCATCGGCTTTGCCTGGTCGACTATCCTGTCGCGAACGGCCGGCGTCGGAAACCTGATCGCGTGGCTCGGCCTGACCGACGGACCGCAGGCTTACACGCCCGGCCTCGTGGCGTTGCTGTTGGGCTTGGCCTATCTGGGGTTCCCATACGCGGTCCTCACCATGTACCCCTCGGTGTCCCGACTTGATCCTGAACTGCCGGAGGCGGCCCGCATGTCCGGCGCATCGCTGCTCAGAGCGTTCGCAAGCGTGACCCTGCCGATCATGCGCCGCACCATCACCGGAGCGCTCATCCTCGTCTTCGTCTTTACCCTCGGTGCCTACCTGCTTCCCCAGGTGCTCGGTCGGCCCGCGCACTGGACCCTGCCGGTCCACATCACCGACCAGGCGATTTTCCAATCGAACATTCCCTTCGGCGCAGCCATGGCGATGTTTTTCCTTCTCGTATCGCTCGCACTGGTCGGTCTGGCCCTCGCCGTCAGTGGCGACCGCAAAGGAAGCCAGCCATGACGGGTTGGCTCGGCAAGGCATTCGTCGCCGCCGTCCTGGTCTTCCTGGCCGCGCCCCTCGTTGTGGTTGCCGGGGTGTCCGTCAACCAGCCGAAGCGTCTCCTGTTCCCGCCCGAAGGAGTCTCCCTGCGGTGGTACGGCGAGCTCTTCACCAAGAGCGACTGGGCCAACTCCCTGACCAACTCAGCGATCATCGCCGCGCTTGCCGGCCTTCTCGCCGTATCCGTCGCGCTGCCGCTGGCCCTCTATATCTGGTCTCGCGGCGGTCTTCTGGGGCGTGTCCTGTTCGGGCTCGGCATCGCGCCGTTCCTTCTGCCGCCGGTCATCTCCGCCCTCGGGTTCATGGTGTTCTGGATCTCGGCCGGCCTCTACGGGCACATTCTCGCGACGATCATCTCGCACGCCGTGTTCCTGGTTGCACTTCCCCTGGTCACCATCTCGCTCGGTCTCGAAGGCATCGACCGCTCGTTGATCGAGGCTGCGCGCACCATGGGCGCGAACCGGCGAACCGTGTTTCTGACCGTTGTCCTTCCCTTGGTCCGCCCCTACGTCATCTCCGGTTTCGCCTTCGCTGTCGTCCTCAGCCTGAACGAGTACATTATCGCCTACATGGTCGCAGGCTTCTCCGCCGAGACGCTCCCGATCAAAATCTTCAATTCCCTTCGGTACGGTTACACGCCGGTCATGGCATCGGCCGCCGTTCTATTCGTCCTCATCGCCGTGGTCGTGTTCGGAGCGATTGCGCGATTCGGTGACCTGCCACGCCTCCTGGGTGCGCATCGCAGTAAAGACGCATGACTGCTCCTGAAAGCATCCTCACCGTCGGCGTATGGCAGGACTCAGGTGTGCTGGGGGACGTGGCTGCCAATATGGCGACCATTTCGCGGGCGACCTCTGAGGCTTCGCGTCGCGGTGTGGACCTCCTTATCTTTCCCGAGTGTTTTCTCACCGGCTACTACAACCGTGAGCGCGTCGAAAATGTCGCTCGCCAAATCGATCAGGACACGTTTTCCGCGCTACGAGCCGTCGCCAAGTCGAATGAAACGGCCATCCTGGTTGGGTACTACGAGATCCAGCGGACTGGGCTCTACAATTCAGGGCTGCTTATTGGCGCCGATGGAACGATCCTCGCCAACTATCGGAAACGCGCACTCTACGGCGATTGGGAGAAATCCACGTTCCTGTGGGGAACCGAGCCCGTCCTGGTCGAACTGAGAGGAATCGTAATTGCGGTGCTGATCTGTTTCGACATCGAGTTTCCGGAGCTTGCCCGGGAGTGCGCCCGTGAGGGCGCTGATCTCATCGCGGTTCCAACGTCGCTGATGGAACCATACGGCCACATCGCACGACACGTAGTCCCCGCCCGCGCGATCGAGAACCAAATGTGCATCGCCTACGCCAACAGGATAGGCGCCGAGCACGAGCTACGGTACGTCGGACGCAGCGCAGTTTACGATGCTCGAGGTACCGCGCTCGCTGAGGCTACAGACGACAGCCAGGAGCTGCTCGTTGCGACTGTCACAAAGTCGGCGGTGAGTGCTGCGCGTTCGGAGTTTTCCTATTTGGAGCACGCTTCTCGGTTATTCGGATTGAACACAAATGGCCAGCCCAACTAACACTGCCCGCATGACTTGTTCTTCTGCGCACAGTCGTCAAGCAAGACGCCCTGCGTTCCTTGCTCTGTTGTTAAGCGTGGAAAATTGACCCCCTATTGGAGTGGGCCCCTGGGGTCGGACAGTTTCATGCGGCGGTTTTGACCGGCTTGCGGGACTGCTCTTCCTCGAAGCGGTTGGGGCTGAGATAGCCGAGGGCGGAGTGTAGGCGTCTCTCGTTGTAGCTGTCGATGAAGCGCGGCAGGTGCTCCGCGACGTCTTCCGCGCTCTCGAAGGCCATGGGGTAGACGCCCTCGACCTTCAGCGTCTTCATGAAGCTTTCCATCATGGCGTTGTCGTAGGGGTTGCCGCGTCGCCCCATCGAGCCGACCAGGCCGTGATCGCCGAGCAGGGCCCGGTAGGCCTGGGCGGCGGATGGCGAGCCCCTGTCGGAGTGGTGGACGCAGCCGGCCGGCGGGTTGCGATGCTCGATCGCCGTCGCCAGGGCTGCGAGGGTCAGCCTGGCATCGATCCGCCTGCCGAGGGCGTAACCCACGATGCGACGCGACCACGCATCCATGATCGCCGCCAGATAGACAAAGCCGCCGAGGATGGCGATATAGGTCAGATCGGCGACCCAGAGCTGGTTCGGGCCATCGACCTCGCGCTCCCTGGAGCGATCGGGGAAGACGGGCTCGTCGTGGTCGCTGTCGGTGGTGGCGACGAAACGGCGTCTGCCCGGCGAATGCAGGGCGTGCTCACGCATCAGACGTTTGATCTTCTTGTGGTTCACGACCCAGCCCCGATGCCTGAGCGCCGCCTGCATGCGGCGCCAGCCGTAGGCTTCGAATTCGTCCTTGATCGCGTGCACGGCCTCGACCAGGGCGGTGTCGTCGGCTGTGCCCTTGGGCTCGTGGTAGTAAGTAGACCGCGCGATCCCCATCAGTCGGCATCCTTCGACGACGGAGAGGCCTCGGGGCCGGTGATGACGGACATGGGCGCGTTTCTCGGCCGTCGTCCGTGCCGCTGAGCCCCCTTTAGGAACTCGAGCTCCAAGGCCTGCTTGCCGACCAGGCGCTCGAGCGCCGCGATCCGGGCCTCGTACTCCTGGATCGTGCTGGCCGCCTCGGCGTCCTCGTCGAAGACGCCGGCCTCGTACTTGTCTACCCAGATCCTGATCAAGGTGCGGGAGAGGTCGTGGCGGCGGGCCAGGCCGTGGAGGGTCTCGCCAGCGAGATACTCCTGTACGACTTGGCGCTTGAAGGCGATGCTATGGGTTCGGTGGGTTCGGTGCTGGGCCATGGGCGTCGATCCTTCGAATGCCCGACGCGCCGGTCAAATCATTTCAAGCCACCTGTCCAACCCCAGGGGCCCACTCCAAGGCATGGCGAAACTTGGGGCGGAGCCAGAACAAATTTTGTCCAACCTTTCCGAAAGGTTGGACAAACGGGGATCCTAAGTACGTGAAATATAAAGGGAAACACGAATGGGTGGTGACCCCTACGGGAATTGAACCCGTGTCTCCACCTTGAAAGAGTGGTGTCCTAACCTCTAGACGAAGGGGTCAGCGCTGCAATTCGCGCTATGTAGCGGGCCGGGCACCCTGAAATCAAGGGACGATCAAGGGCTCGGCGGCGGGGCGGGGGCGCCGTCGTCGATGTGCAGCTCGACGGCGCGGGTGCCGCGGCGGCGGTCGAGGCGGAGGCGGCCGGCCAGGTGGAAGGGGTGCTCCGTGCCTGCTAGCAGCGCGTGGCCAAGCGTGTTGTCGGCGGCGCGGAAGGCGATGGCCTTGAGCCGCTTGCCCGAGCGGCCCGCAAGCTGGCAGCGCACGTGGCCCCGGCCCACGATATCGGCGCGCAGCAACTGGGCGCCGGCGACGGCGAAGCGCGGCTCCGGGTTGCCTGCGCCGTAGGGGCCGGCCGTCTCCAGCATCTCCAGGAGCTCTGCCGTCGCGCCTTCGACGCCGAGCGCGCCGTCGAGGCCGAGGGTATGAATTCGGGCGGCCTCGTCTGCGTCCGTGCCCAGGCGGTGATGCAGGAAATCCTCCAGCGGCGAAAGCTTCGCCCTTTCCACGGTGAAGCCCGCCGCCATGGGGTGGCCGCCGCCATTGACCAGCAGCCCCGCCTGCCGGGCGGCGGTGATCGCGGCGCCGATGTCGACGCCCGGCACCGAGCGGCAGGAGGCCTTGCCGATGCCGTCCGCGCCATCCTCCCAGGCGACGACGACCGCCGGCCGGTTGTAGCGCTCCTTGAGCCGGCTCGCGACGATTCCGATCACGCCTGCATGCCAGCGCTCTTCATGGGCGAGGACCAGGGGCGCCGACGCAGGCGTGCCGCCGTCTGCCGTCTCGACCTGCTCGATGGCCTCCTCCAGCACCGCCTGCTCGATGGCCTGGCGTTCGCGGTTGAGCGCATCGAGATGCTGCGCGATCTCCCGCGCCTTGTCGTCCTCCTCGGTGGTCAGCAGGCGCGCGCCCAGACTGGCCTCGCCCACCCGGCCGCCGGCGTTGACGCGCGGCCCCAGGATGAAGCCCAGATGGTAGACCCCCGGCGGCTCCTCCAGCCCGGCGACGTCGCCGAGCGCCCTCAACCCCACGTTGCGGCGTTGCCGCATCATCGTGAGCCCCTGGCGCACGAAGGCGCGGTTGACGCCGGTGAGCGGCACCACGTCGCAGACGGTGCCTAGCGCCACCAGGTCGAGCCATTGCAGGAGGTCCGGCTCCGCGCGCTCCCGGTACCAGCCTGCCTCGCGCAGGTGGCGGTTGAGCCCGACCACGAGAAGGAACGCCACGCCGACGGCGGCGAGCTGGCGGTGCGGGCTCGTGTCGTCCAGCCGGTTGGGGTCGATCACGGCGCACGCCTGCGGCAGCCGCGCCTCGGCCACGTGGTGGTCGACCACGATCACGTCGAGCCCAGCGTCGGCGGCGTCCGCGAGCGCATCGAAGGCGCTGATTCCGCAATCCACTGTGATGACCACGCGCACGTCCTGCGCCGCGAGTATGCGCATGGCAGTGGCATTCGGGCCGTAACCCTCGCGCAGGCGGTCGGGGATGTAGATGGTCGGCGGGTCGGCGACGGCCTCGAGGAAGCGGCTGAGCAACGCGGCGGAGGTCGCGCCGTCCACGTCGTAGTCGCCGAAGATCGCGATCTTCTCGCCCGCTTCCAGCGCGCCCGCGAGGCGCGCGATGGCCCTCTTCATGTCGAGCAGGTGGAGCGGGTCGGGCAGGAGGCGGCGCAGCGTCGGGTCGAGGTAGTCCGGCGCGTCCTCCGCCGCGATGCCGCGCGCCGCGAGCACGCGCCCGACCAGCTCTGGCGCCTCGATGGCCTGGGCGAGCGACAGTCCCGCCATCGAGTCTTCGAGCCTTGCGCGCCAGCGCTTGCCGAGCAGCGATCGCTCGACCCCGAGCATCGCCGCTCCGTCGTTCATCGAGTCAGGTGCCGGGGCTAATCACGCGCCGATGCGCTCGGGCGCGCGTGAGAAATCGTGCTCAGCCTCGATCATGCGCAGGGTGCCGGTGCGCGAGCGCATGACCACCGAGCTGGTATGTGCTCCGTGCGGAACCCGCGAGACACCGCGCAGCATCGCCCCATCGGTAACACCGGTCGCGCAGAACATCACCTCGCCGCCGGCGAGCTCGTGCAGAGTGTACTTGCGGCTCAGGTCGGTGACGCCCATCGCCCGCGCGCGCCGCTTCTCGTCGTCGTTTCGGAAGACCAGCCGGCCCATCATCTGGCCGCCGATGCAGCGGAGCGCCGCTGCGGCGAGCACTCCTTCGGGGGCACCGCCGATCCCCATGTAGATGTCGACAGTGCGGTTGAGCCGCGTAGTCGCGATCACGCCCGCGACGTCGCCGTCCCGGATCAGCTGGATGCGCGCGCTGGTCTCGCGCACCCTGGCGATCAGCTCCTCGTGCCGGGGACGGTCCAGGATCAGGACTGTCAGCTCGTTGACGTCGCAGTGCTTTGCCCTGGCGAGCTTGGCCAGCGTCGTGGCCGGCGGGTCGTCGAGGTCGACCAGCTCGTCCGGCAGCCCGTCGCCGACCGCGATCTTGTCCATGTAGGTGTCGGGCGCGGCGAGGAAGCCGCCTTTCTCCGCCATCGCGAGCACGGCGAGCGCGTTCGGGCCGCCGGTGGCGCAGATGGTGGTGCCTTCGAGCGGGTCGAGCGCGACATCGAGGCTGGGGCCCTTGCCGGTGCCCACGCTCTCGCCGATGAAGAGCATCGGCGCCTCGTCCCGCTCGCCTTCGCCGATCACCACCGTGCCGTCGATGTCGAGCGCGTTGAGGCCGCGCCGCATGGCGTCGACGGCCGCTTGATCCGCGGCCATCTCGTCGCCCCGGCCGATCAGCCGGGCCGCCGCGCGGGCCGCAGCCTCGGTCACGCGCACCGCATCCAGCGCCAGGTTCCGGTCGAGGGAGACGATCTCCTCTGCGCTCTCCTTCCCCACCGGCGCCCCCTAGAACGCTTCGATCCGGATCATGCGCGGCGCCTCCAGCACCGTGTCGAGACGGTCGATCGCGGCGAGCGCGCTCACCACCGCCGCCTCATTCGCCTCGTGGGTGGTGAGCACCACTGGGACCAGTTCGCCGGGGTTCCGTCCGCGCTGCAGCATGGCTTCGACGGAGACCTGCTCGTCGCGCAGGCAGGCGGCGATGCCGGCAATCACGCCCGGCTTGTCCACCACCATCAGGCGAATGTAGTAGGCGCCGACGTGGTGGTCCATGGGCTTCGCCGCGGCCCTAGGCGTGCCTGCCGCCGCGGCGGGAAAGGCCGGCATGATCTGGCCGCGGGCGATGTCCACGAGGTCGGCGACCACGGCCGATGCGGTCGGGCCGGCCCCGGCGCCGGGGCCTTCGAAGAGCGCGCTGCCGATCCGGTCGCCCTCCGCCACCACGGCGTTGAACACGCCGTCGACGCGGGCGATGGGCGCGGTCTCGCGGATCATGCAGGGGTGAACGCGCTGGGTGATCCCATGCTCGCCCGCGCGCGCGATGCCCAGGAGCTTGACCCGGTAGCCGAGCTCGATGGCGAAGCCGATGTCGAGCGCGCTGACGTGGCGTATGCCCTCGACGTGCACGGCGTCGAAGTCGACCGGGCAGCCGAAGACGACGCTGGTGAGGATGGCGAGCTTGTGCGCGGCGTCGATCCCGTCGATGTCGGTGGAAGGATCGGCCTCCGCGTAGCCGAGCTCCTGCGCCTCCTGGAGCACGGAGTCGAAATCCCGCGCCTGGCCGGCCTGCACCGACTCGTGCATCGCCGTCATGATGTAGTTGCAGGTGCCGTTCAGGATGCCGTAGACGCCGTCGAATCGATTTCCGGCGAGGCCCTCGCGCAGCGCCTTGACGATGGGGATGCCGCCGGCCACGGCGGCCTCGTAGCCGAGGTGGCGCTCCGCTTGCCGGGCGGTCTCCGCCAGCGCAGCACCATGGTGGGCGAGCAGGGCCTTGTTGGCGGTCACCAGGTGCTTTTGGTTGGCGAGCGCGGCTTCGGAGAGTACCCGGGCCACACCCTCGGACCCGCCGATCAGCTCGACCACGACATCGACGGCGGGGTGGGCCGCGAGCTCCCGGGCATCGTCCCGCCAGTCGAGTCCGTCGAGCGAGATCCCGCGATCCTTGCCCTTGTCGCGTGACGAGACCGCGACCACCTCGATCGGCCGGCCGGTCCGTTGCTCCAGCAGCATGGCGTTGTCGCGAAGCAGCGCGAGCACGCCACAGCCGACCGTGCCCAGCCCTGCGATGCCGATTCGTAGCGGCTCAGGCATGTGTGTGTGCTGCTTTCTGTTTGTTTCGCGACGGGAGGGGAGGGCGGCCAGCTCGATACTGGTCGCCCGGCGCACGGTGAAAGCGGCGGATCACGACGGGGTAAGGGTCTCGGCGAGCCGGTCGCGTGGCAGCCTGCGGGGCACGCCGGCGGCGGCCCGCATGCCCCTTGCACAAGCCAACAATGCGGCTGGCGCGATCATCCGCCCTTCACCGGAGCAGGCTCCGCCTACTCCTCCGCCGGCTCAAACGCGGCGCGGACCTGCGTCATCGGCTCTTCCTCCTCCACGCGCGCGCGGAGCTCCTCAGCCGTGTGCTGCACCTTCTCGCGATCCGCCACCAGGCCGGCCGTCAACTCGATGCGCTCTTCCTTGCTCGAGACGGCAGGTGCTTCGCTCGGCACCTCGCTGAGGGAGCGGTAGGGCTCGTCGCCGCCGGGGACGGCATCGGCGGCAATGACCTCGTCGCCGTCCTCGACATGGCTGAACAGGTCGCCGATGTAATCGGTCGTGTCCTCGATCGCCGAGCATCCGGTAACGAGGAGGCCGAGAGCGATCGGCCCGATTGCGAGAAGCGCCAGCGGCCGCATCCGCTGACGGGTCCGCGTTGTCGTCTGATGGCTCTGAGAATCGTGCATGGGGCGTTCTCCTGGTTGGCTGGCGATGCCATGCAATCGCCAGCATTGAGGACCGTTCGACTCGCGAGTAGCATATACCCAATTCCGATCATTCGCATTGGCCGGTGGCCGACAGGCGCGCCCGCCAACGCACTCCACACGGACCCTGCACACGATGCCTGACGACTCCCCCGCCGCAGACGCGACGGAACACGACGCGGCCGACCATCTCGCCGCCATCACGCAACAAAGCCAGCGGATCGCCGCACGCTTCTTGAGCGGGCAGGGCGCGACCGGTGCCGGGGCGGCTTCCGACCCCCTCAACTTGAGCGCCGCCCTGGGGGCGATGGCACGGAGCCTGGCCGACGATCCGTCGCCGCTGATCGACGCGCAGATGAAGTGGTGGGACGGCTATCTCAGGCTGTGGCAGCAAGGCGCGGAGCGCCTGCGAGGCGAAGAGCCTGAGCCGGTGGCTGCGCCCGAGCCAGACGACCGGCGCTTTCGCGATCCGGCCTGGACCGAGAACTGGGTCTTCGATCATCTCAAGCAGTCGTATCTGCTGACGGCTGCCTGCGTGCAGTCGACAGTGGGGAATCTGCGCGGCCTCGACGAGAAGGACGCCGCCAAGCTCGCGTTCTACACGCGCCAATTCGTCGATGCTCTGGCGCCGACAAATTTCCTTGCCACCAACCCCGCAGTACTCAAGGAGACCGCCGAGACCAGGGGCGAAAACCTGCTCCGGGGCCTGCGCAACGTGCTCGACGATCTGGAGCGTAACGAGGGCCGCTTTGCGCCCCGCATGTCGGACGAGGGGCATTTCACCCTGGGCGAGACCATCGCCACGACGCCCGGGAAGGTCGTCTTCCAGAACGAGCTGATGCAGCTGATCCAGTACGCCCCGAGCACGGAGACGGCGTTTCGCCGGCCGCTCCTCATCGTGCCGCCCTGGATCAACAAGTACTACGTGCTCGATCTGAGGCCGAAGAACTCGTTCGTGAGGTGGGCGCTATCGCAGGGCTATACGGTCTTCGTGATCTCGTGGGTCAACCCGGACGAGCGCCTCGCGAAGAAGACCTTCGAGGACTACATGGTGGAAGGCCCTCTGGCCGCGCTCGATGCGATCGAGCAGGCGACGGGCGAGCGCGATGTCGCGGCGATCGGCTACTGCCTGGGCGGCACGCTGACGGCGGCGACGTTGGCCTACCTTGCGGCCAAGGACGACAAGCGGATCAAGAGCGCGACCTTCTTCGCCTCCCTGGTCGACTTCGCCGAGCCCGGCGATCTCGGCGTCTTCATCGACGATGCCCAGCTCGAGTCGCTCGAGACCATGATGGCGGAGCAGGGCTATCTCGACGGCCGCCACATGGCGACGACCTTCAACATGCTGCGGGCCAACGACCTGATCTGGTCATTCGTGGTCAACAACTACCTGCTCGGCCGCGAGCCGCTGCCCTTCGACCTGCTCTTCTGGAATTCGGATTCGACCCGGATGCCGGCGGCGATGCACGGCTTCTACCTGCGCAAGATGTATCAGGAGAACCTGCTCGCCCAGCCGGAGGGACTGAACCTCGCTGGCGTGCCCATCGACCTCCGCCGCGTCGACATCCCGACCTATATCGTGGCGACGCGGGAGGATCACATCGCACCGTGGCAGTCCTGCTTCGCCGCGTGCGGGCTCTACCGGGGGCAGCGCCGATTCATCCTCGGCGCCTCCGGTCATATCGCCGGCATCATCAACCCGCCGGCGGCCGGCAAGTACGGTTACTGGACCGGACCAATCGTGGAGTCTCAGGATGCCGACGCCTGGCTTGCCGCCGCCGAGCACCACGATGGCTCGTGGTGGGACGACTGGCACGCCTGGCAGCGCCGCCGCGCCGGCGGCAAGAAGGTGCCGGCGCGTGTGCCCGGCGACGGCGCGCTCAGGCCGATCGAGGACGCGCCGGGCGCCTACGTCCTGGCGGGGTAGCCGCGGCCGCTCGCTGCGGCGGGCCCGAGGATGCCCGGTACTCGCCGGCGCGGTTGGCGTAGCGCCGGGCGATAGAGGTGATGGTTTCACGCTCGGCGTTGCTCACCATGCGCACCGCCTTCGCTGGCCGGCCCATCCACATCTCGCCGCTCTTGACCCGCTTGCCCGGCGTCACCAGCGCGCCGGCGGCGACCCAGGCGCCGGTCTCCACCACCGCAAAGTCCATCACCGTGGCGCCCATGCCGATCATGCAGGCGTCTTCAAGAATGCAGGCGTGCAGCAGGCACATGTGGCCCACCACGACGTCGTCACCGATCAGCGTGGGGCCGTCTGCCGTGGCGGTGTGGACGATGGTGCCGTCCTGGACGTTGCTGCGTGCGCCGATGCGGATGTAGTTCACGTCGCCCCGCAGGACGCAGTTGAACCAGATGCTCGACCGCTCCCCGAGCACGACATCGCCGATCACGTTGGTGCCGGCGGCGACGAAGGCGTTCGGCGCCACCTGCGGCCAGCGGTGGTGATAGGGGAGGAGCAGGCCGGCAGACATGGGCTCCCGACTCCCTAGGGGAAGAGCGGCGCCTGCTCCAGCCCCGTCGTCTCCGGCAGGGCGTGCATCAGGTTCATGTTCTGGATCGCCTGGCCGGAGGCGCCCTTGACCAGATTGTCGATGGCCGAGATCAGGATGGCACGCCCCTCGATCCTGTCGTCGAAGACCCCGATGAGGCAGTGGTTGGAGCCCCGCACGTGGCGCGTCGCCGGCGCAGCGCCCGCAGGCAGCACGCGCACGAAGGGCTCGTCCAAGTAGCGGCGGGCGAGGGCATCGCGCAGGGCATCCGCACCCGCCCGGCTGCGCACGTAGATCGTCGCCAGGATGCCCCGGTTCATGGGCATGAGATGAGGCGTGAAGTTGACCCGCACCGGCGCGCCGGCTGCGGCCGAGAGCCCCTGCTCGATCTCGGGCGCGTGGCGGTGGGCGGCGATACCGTAGGCGTGCACGCCCTCACCGACCTCGGCGAAGAGGGTTGCCTGCTTGGCCTCGCGTCCCGCGCCGGAGACTCCCGACTTGGCGTCGATGATGATGTCGTCGCGCTCGATCAGCCCGCCTTCGAGCAGCGGCGCCAGCGGCAGCTGCGCGGAGGTCGGGTAGCACCCGGGGTTCGCCACCAGGCGGGCGCCGCGGACCTCATCGCGGGCGAGCTCGGTCAGCCCGTAAACTGCTTCCGCCTGGAGCGCCACGGCGCCGTGCGCCCGTCCGTACCATTCGGCATAGACCTCGGGATCCGCGAGCCGGAAGTCGGCCGAAAGATCCACCACCTTCAGATGATCGGGGAGCGCGGCGATGACCTCCTGCGTGGTGCCGTGAGGCAGGCAGCAGAAGACCGCATCCAGCGCGTCCCAGGCAGCATCCTCGATCTTGACGAGGTCGGGAAAGCCCGCGCCGTCGAGATGCGGAAAGACCGCGCCAAGGCTCCGGCCCGCGCGGCGATCGGCGGTCAGCAAGCCGACCGAGAAGCCGTCGTGATGCGCCAGCAGGCGCAGCAGCTCGCCGCCGGTATAGCCGCTCGCGCCGAGCACGCCGACGCGCGCGGTGTTGCCCGTGCCGGAGGGGGAGGCGCTCATGGGTAGC
>MKWU01004475.1_pt1 | contig 16493 bp, 15 predicted proteins | sample 809101 | NCBI WGS metagenome assembly MKWU01 (sample SAMN05860141, study PRJNA318959) | sponge metagenome | host: Aplysina aerophoba | place: Slovenia: Piran, Adriatic Sea, Gulf of Piran | collected 2013-05-07 | reverse complement strand
CGTGGCGAAAGCGGCCGCAACATCGCGATGCGGCAGGGCGCGGTGGTGCTTCTTGCCGCTGTTCTGTTTGCCGAGAGCGGCGGTCACGGCGTCGCCAGCCGGGTTGTCTGCCCGGTACCCCTGAGCGGCGGCCCATTTCATGACAGCGGCGATCCGTTGCCGGATCCGTTTTGCGGTTGTGGCCTTCGTGTGCCAGATCGGCTCGAGACAGCCCATCACATCGGCTGTGGTGATCTCATCAACTCGTTTGGATCCGATGGCAGGAAGCACGTACATCTCGAGGCTGGAGCGCCATGACTCTTCGCTCTTACCGCCCGGTTTCCACTTCCCCGCATGTATGGTGATCACCTCTTCTACCGCCCGCGCGAAGGTTGGTATCCCGCCGGATCGGAGCGCCACCGGATCTCGCCTTTGCGGGCGGTCTTGCGATAGTCGAACGCTTTGGAGCGTGCTTCGGCCAGTGTCACATACGGGTAGCCGCCCAGGCCGAGGTCACGTCGCTTGCCGTTGACGGTTCCCCGCCAGATCCACTGCTTCGATCCAGACGGCTGAACCCGCAGGATGAGGCCATGCTGGTCGCCGTACTTGCCCGGTTTGGTCACTCCGCGCACGAACGCGGCGGTCAGTTTCGGCACCGGACCCTCATTCCGATGCCTTTTCTGTACCACTTTATGTCCCACATCTCGACGTAACTACCAGAGACATCTCGGGAAGGCAAGAAACAGCCCGACTCCGCTCGCTATCCGGCGCTGTCAGGTACGTCGATCAGAAAAAAGCCGTTTGACCTGGGACTATAGGACATCAGGAAACAATGTGAAACGATTAGCAACTCGGTACCGGGAATGGGACTCGAACCCATACGCCCTTGCGGGCACCGGATTTTGAATCCGGCGCGTCTACCAATTCCGCCATCCCGGCAGGGGGACCACGATCTTACCCGAACGGACGGACCACGAAGTGGGCGGATGCCACGTACCGTCGATACGGCGGGAGCCGGTTACCATCCCGACCATCAGCCCCTCGGGGTATCCGGCAGGAGCACCTACACCGGTCTTCGGACGCAGGCAGAGTGCCGGAACCGCGGATCGTTACCGGGGTTCGAGGTCATGGATCAGTCCCGCATACGCAACGTCGCCATCATCGCCCACATCGACCACGGCAAGTCGACCCTGGCCGACCGGCTGCTGGAACTGTGTGGAGCGGTGGAACCCCGGGACATGCGCGCCCAGTACCTCGACTCCATGGACCTGGAGCGGGAACGCGGCATCACGATCAAGCTGCAGAGCGTCCGCCTCTCGTACGGTCCCTGGTGGATCAACCTGATCGACACCCCCGGCCATGTGGACTTCGGATACGAGGTGTCCCGCTCGCTGGCGGCATGCGAAGGTGTGATCCTGCTGGTCGATGCCGCCCAAGGCATCGAAGCCCAGACCCTCGCCAACTGCACCCTGGCACTCGAACACGACCTGGAGATCGTGGCTGCTCTCAACAAGGTGGATCTGCCGGCCGCCGATCCGGACCAGGTGGCCGGGGAAATCGAGCAGGTCATCGGGATTCCCGCCGCCGAAGTGCTGCGTATCTCGGCCAAAACGGGCCAGGGTGTGCGGGAACTGCTCGACGCGGTGACGGAACAGGTTCCACCGCCTTCGGGCAACCCGAACGCCGCCCTGCAGGCTCTCGTCTTCGACTCCCATTTCGACAGCTACCGCGGGGTGGTGAGCTCGGTGCGGGTGGTACAGGGCACCCTGCGAACCGGGTTCAGCATGCAGTTGATGCAGACCGGAGCAACGCACGGTGTCCAGGAAGTGGGGGTCCGGACCCCGAGCCCGACCCGTGTGGAAGAGTTGGGGCCGGGTGAGGTGGGATACCTGATCGCGGGCGTGAAGGACACATCCGAGGCCCGCGCCGGTGAGACCGTCACCGATGCCCGCCGCCCTGCCCCGGCCCCGCTGCCCGGCTACCGGGAGCCGAAGGCGATGGTCTTCTGCGGGCTCTACCCGGTCGACGGTGACGAGTACCTCAACCTCCGTGACGCTCTCGACAGGCTACGCCTCAACGACTCCAGTTTCAGCTACGTGCCCGAGACCTCCGCCGCGCTCGGGTTCGGCTACCGCTGCGGCTTCCTCGGCCTGCTGCACATGGAGATCATCACCCAACGGCTGGAAAGGGAGTTCGGACTGGACATCATCGCCACCAAGCCGTCTGTCGAGTACCGGGTCCGCAAGACAACAGGCGAGGTGGTGCTAGTAGACAGTCCAGCCCAGCTGCCGGCGGCGGGGCACGACGCGCCGATCACCGAGGCCCACCCTCCGCAAGACAACAGGCGAGGGGGTGCTAGTAGACAGTCCAGCCCAGCTGCCGGCGGCGGGCGAAGTGGCGAGGATAGCGGAGCCGATCCTGCTGATGACGATCATCGCCCCGTCGATCTACATAGGGAGGCTCATGGACCTGTGCCAGACCCGCCGGGGGCGACTCGACCGGATGGACTACCTGTCTCCGGAGCGGGTGGAACTGCGTTACCGCGTGCCGCTGTCGGAAGTGGTTACCGACTTCTACGACCAGTTGAAGAGCCGTACCCGAGGGTATGCCAGCCTGGACTACGAGCCCGACGGCTACGTCGACGCCGACCTGGTGAAGGTGGACATCCTGCTCCACTACGATCCGGTGGACGCCTTCAGCGCCATCGTCCACCGCAGCAGCGCCTACGCGTACGGACGGGCCATGACCGCCAAGCTGTACGACCTCATCCCCCGCCAGCAGTTCGACGTGCCGATCCAGGCCGCCATCGGGAGCAGGATCATCGCCCGGGAGACGGTGAAGGCCTTCCGCAAGGACGTGACTGCCAACCTCTACGGCGGTGACGTGACCCGTAAGCGGAAGGTCCTGGCCCGCCAGAAGGCCGGCAAGAAACGCATGAAGGCCATCGGCACCGTCGACATACCAACGGAGGCGTTCATCTCGGCGATGCGGATCCCATCAGGCTGATCCTGGACACCACGAGCCATGGGAAACACCTTTTCCCGGATCCGCCGTGTCCTTACCGTTGAGGAGCGGGTCGGCGCAGAACAATCCCCTGGACTCGGGGGACCTGATTGATGGGTTGGTTAGCTTCCTGTCCGCAGGCCGGGCGAGATGGCCTCCGCGAGGTGACGGGCAGCGACCGCGATCTCGGACACCGGATCGTCCGAGTAAAGGGCCCGGCGGACGAGGGCCGATCCGACGATCACCCCGTCCACGTAAGGGGCGAGTGCGGCCGCCTGCTCGGGGGTTCCGATACCGACTCCCATCACGAGGGGGGTGTCGGTGATGGCCCTGATCCGGGTGGCCAGGGTGCGGGGATGGTGGGACGTCTCCTCCCGCTCCCCCGTCACACCCATCTCGGCCACTCCGTAGATGAACACCGGCGCTTCGGCCGCAATGAGGGTCAGGCGCTCGTCCTGGGTGGTGGGAGCGGCGAATAGCACCAAGCCGATCCCGGCCCGCTCGGTCGCCTCCATCACCGGCGACGCCTCCTCGAGTGGGAGGTCGGCCACTATCAGCCCGGATGCTCCCGCGTCCGCGGCCCGGCCGGCGAACTCGTCGGGACCCAGCCTGAACACGGGGTTGGCGTACGACATGGCGAGGGACGGGCGCCCGGTCGCCTCGACCACCCGCCCGAGTGTCTCGAACCCGCCCCGCAGGTTCATACCGTGCTCGATCGCCTTGGCGCTGGCCAGCTGGATCGTGGGTCCGTCCATCAGGGGATCGCTGTAGGGGATGCCCACCTCGAAGGCGTCGGCTCCCGCTTCGGCCATCGCCACGAAGGTGTCCACGGTCTGCTCAGGAGTGGGCAGCCCGGCGGTCATGAAGGGCAGGAAGGCGGTACGGCCCTCAGCCCTCACTGTTGCGAACAACCTGTCGAGATCCTTGCGACTCATGGCTTCACCTCATCCCGGCCTTGTCGGCGATCATCTCGACGTCCTTGTCTCCGCGCCCGGACAGGTTGATGAGGACGGTGCGGTCCCGCAAGGCATCGGCCTCCTTGGCCACCCAGGCAATCGCGTGGGCCGACTCCAGCGCCGGGATGATGCCCTCCGTGCGGGACAGGAGATCCACCCCTTCCAGCGCCTCGTCGTCGGCGATCGACACGTACCGAGCCAGCCCCGTGTCGGCGAAGTAGGCGTGTTCCGGTCCCACGCCCGGGTAGTCCAGTCCCGCCGAGATCGAGTGGGCCTCGAGCACCTGGCCCTCGTCGTCCTGCAACATGTAGGTGCGGGCGCCGTGGAGGATCCCGGGAGACCCCGCACCGATGGAGGCGCCGTGGCGCCCGGTCTCGATGCCGTGGCCGCCTGCCTCAACGCCGATCAACTCCACGTCGTCGCGCCCGGCGAACGCGTAGAACATCCCGATGGCGTTGGAACCGCCTCCGACACAAGCCACCACCACGTCTGGTATCTCCCCGCCCAACTGCTCGACGCTCTCCTCCCCGATCACCTTCTGGAACTCGCGCACCATCCAGGGGAAGGGGTGGGGACCCACCACCGAGCCGATTATGTAGTGGGTGGTCTCCACGGTACGCACCCAGTCGCGCATCGCCTCGTTGACGGCGTCCTTGAGGGTGCCTGCCCCTGAGGTGACGGGGATCACGTCGGTTCCCAGCATGCGCATGCGCTGCACGTTGAGGGCCTGGCGTTCGATGTCCTTCTCCCCCATGTAGACCAGGCATTCGAGCCCGGTGTAGGCGGCGGCGGTGGCGGTGGCGACCCCGTGCTGCCCGGCGCCGGTCTCGGCGATCAGGCGGGTTTTGGAGGTGCGGGTGGCTAAGAGGGCCTGGCCGAGCGCGTTGTTGATCTTGTGGGCGCCCGTGTGAGCCAGGTCCTCGCGCTTGAGGAGCACCCGGACGCCGATCTCCTCGGACAGGCGGTCGGCACCGTGGAGCGGGGTGGGCCTTCCGGTGTAGACATCGAGCAGGTGATAGAAGGTGTCCACGAAGGCGGAGTCCGCCCACGCCTCGGCGAAGTCCGCCGCCAGCTCCTCGAGGGCGGGCATGAGCGTCTCGGGAGCGAACATGCCGCCGTAGTCGCCGAAACGCCCCCGCTCGTCGGGGCGGTCGAGCCTGAGGCCTCGCCGGGTTGCGGTCGTTGCGGTCATCGCTGTATCTCCACCTGCTTGGCGTTCCTGACAAAGTCCCGGATCCGGCCATGGTCCTTCACGCCCGGTGACGACTCCAGGCCGGACGAGGCGTCGACTCCCCAGGGACGGTACCGGGCTACCGCGCCGGCAACGTTCGAGGGATCGAGACCGCCGGCCAGCACGTAACGGCTTCCGGGTGGTGGGAGCCATCTGGAGTCGATGCGCTTGCCGGTCCCTCCCAGACCGCGTGAAGAATACCCGTCTAGCAGCGCTGTATCGGAGAGGGGGATCGTCGCAAGGTCCACCGGCCCCCGTACGCGGATGGGTCGGAGCACGAAGGCCCCGGCCTCGGAGGCCGCCCGAGCCGCCTCGGGTACGTGCTCGCCGTAGGGCTGCACACCGGCCGCACCCACCTGCTCCAGCAGGTCCACCAGACTCCCCGGACTGGCGTTCAGGGTCAGGATCACCGACGGCACCCGTGATAGGGAAGCCAGGCGGGCGGCATCGGGGACTTCCAGGTAGCGAGGGCTTCCGTCTACGAGCACCAGACCCACCGCATCGGCTCCAGCTTCTGTAGCCGCCTCCATGTCCGACGGGTTCCGCATCCCGCAGACTTTCACCCAGGTCATGCCACACCCCGCAATCCGGAGATGGTATCGGCAGGGTCGGGGGACCTGGACAGGTACTCCCCGACGAGGACCGCGTCGTAGCCGGCTGCCCGCAACCGGGCGGCGTCCCCAGGACCCTTGACGCCGCTCTCCGCGATCCGCACGTCCACACCGTCCAGCAGGGGCGAGATCTTCTCGGAGGTAGCCAGATCCACGCGGAAGGTCCGGAGATCCCGGTTGTTGACCCCGACGACCGTGGCACCCGCGCCGACCGCGCGGGCCGCCTCCTCGGCACTGTGTACCTCCACGAGGGCGGCGAGTCCGGCTTCGGCGGCCGTGACCAGCAGCCGGGAGAGCAGATCGTCGTCGAGGATTGCCACGATCAGCAGGACCGCGTCCGCGCCCATCGCCCTGGCCTCCCAGACATGGGCGGGGTCGAGTGTGAAGTCCTTGCGGAGGGCAGGCAGCGACGTGGCAGACCGGGCCGCGCGGAGATCGGCGGGGCTTCCCATGAAGTGATCTGGCTCGGTCAGCACCGACATGGCGTCCGCTCCACCCCTTTCGAACGCGGCTGCCCGGTCCGAAGGTTGCATGCCCGCGTTGATGATCCCCTTCGACGGGGACGCTCTCTTGAACTCGGCGATTACCGACAGCCCGGGCACGGCCAGAGCCGAGGCGAAGTCACGCGCCGGCGCCATGGTCTCGGCTGCCTCGCGAACCTGCTCCTGGCGGGCCAGCAGGTCGGGAAGGCGGCGGCGGACGGAGGAGATTATGTCATCGAGCATTGTCCCGGAGGCTACTCGGCTTCCGGAGAATGCCATACCGGTCCTGTCACTAACTGGTCAGGCGATCACCGATCAGGGGAAGTTCCTCGATGACGGCCTCGACCGTGGCCCCGTCCCACGACACGGCTACCCGGGTTCCCGGAGGCGCTTCGCGGCGGATCAGGGCCAGCGCCACGGGCGCCCTCACCGCCAGGCTCTCCCCCACCGAGGTGAGGCTGCCCACCGCCTTGCCGGGGAGGGTCACGCGCGCCCCGACCGGAGGGATGACCGGCTCGAGGACCCGCACCCCCCGCAGGTTGCGGTTGACCCGCCCGCGGCTGTCGATGCGGGCCGCCAGTTCCTGGCCGAGGAAGCATCCCTTGTCGAAGGAGACCGCCTGGGCTACGAGTCCCGTCTCCTGGGGAATCGTCCTGCCGTCGACGTCGATCCCGATCCGGGGCTCGCCGGTCTCGATCCTCAGCGTGGTGGCTACCTGGCGCCCGATAGGACGCATGCCTCTCGACTGCAGTTCGGCCGAGTCGAGACCGGCCACCAGACGGCAGCGGAGAGGCTCAGCCGGGACGCCGGCTACCAGTACGCCCCCCTCGTCCCGCCATCCGCCCCCCACGGCGAGGGATGCGGGGGCGGGACCCCACACGTCGAACATCTCTCTCGGATCGGCTACGAACTCCACGTCCACCCGGAGGCGCCAGCGTGACAGGGCTTCGATCGTCGCGTCCCTATGGTCGGCGTCGGCGACGAGTCCCACACGGTCCTCGGCCCGCAGCACCCACAGCAGCGCTTCCAGCTTTCCCCGGGGTTGCAGGAGGAACGAACGGGCCACCTCGCCGGGGGTCATGGACTCGATGTCCTGGCTGAGTATGCCCTGCAGGAAGCTGACCGCATCGCGACCCACCGCCCAGGACAGGGAGTGAACCCCGCCGACGAAACCGGCTCCTTCATGGGCGGAGGCGTACTCGCCCGTAACGTCCCCGAAGGTCTCCGGCCAGCCGCTCATACCATTCCCGCACCGGCGATGGCGGCGAGGGCGGCAGCCGCCTTGTCTTCAGTCTCCCGGTACTCGGTGGTGGGATCGGAGTCGGCGACGAGCCCCGCTCCGGCCTGTACCCAGGCGGTCCCCCCGGCGATGACGACCGTCCGCAAGCAGATGGCGGTGTCCACGTTGCCGCTGAAGTCCAGGTAGCCGGCTGCGCCGGCGTAGGGACCCCGGGCCACCGGCTCCAGCTCGTCGATGATCTCCATGGCCCTCACCTTCGGCGCGCCCGACACCGTCCCGTGGGGGAACACCGCCCGCACCACGTCGACCGGGCCGAAATCCTCCCGGAGGCGCCCGGACACCCCGGAAACGATGTGCATCACATGAGAGTAGCGTTCCACCACCATCAGGTCGTCCACCTTGACGGAACCGAACTCGCAAACCCTGCCGAGGTCGTTACGGGCCAGGTCGATCAGCATCACGTGCTCGGCTCGTTCCTTCGGGTCGGCCAGCATCTCCTCCTCCAGTGCGCGGTCCTCCTCCACGGTCGCGCCGCGGGGCCGGGTGCCGGCGATCGGGCGGGAGAACACGGTCCCATCCCGCACCCGGGTCATCAGTTCGGGTGACGAACCCGCCACGGTCAGTTCCGGGTGGTGCAGGTAGAACAGGAACGGGGAGGGGTTGATGAGGCGGAGCGCCCGGTAGAGACCGAAGGGATCGCCCTCGAACGGGATGGCGAGCCGCTGGCTGAGCACCACCTGGTAGGCGTCGCCGGCCCTTATGTAGTCCTTCACCGTCCTGACCGCAGTCTCGAAGACCTCCTGGGTCATCGTGGAGGTGACCGGCGGCCGGGCGGAGCGGCCCAGGTGGAACGGACCGGCCGGACGGTAGCGGAGCGCCGTCCCCAGACGGTCGGCGGCCGCGTGCAGACGTTTCACCGCCTCGTCGTAAGCTGCGTCCAGGTCCTCCTCGAGATCGGTGAAGACGTTGCGGACCAGGGTGAGGGTCTGGTCGAAACGGTCCAGGGCAGCCAGGCTGCCAACGAACTGCCACATCATCTCCGGTAGTCCCCGATCGTCGGCAGGTCGGTCGGGAAGGTGCTCGACGTAGCGGACCGTGTCGTAGGAGAGGTATCCCACCGCACCGGAGTGAAGGGGAGGCAGGCCCTCCATCGGGCCGGTCGCGTAGCGAGCCAGCAGCTGCTCCAGCACCTCGAGCGGATCCCCAGCCGGGAGCTCCACCCGGGCGTCGTCGACGCGGGTGACGCCGTCGTAGCTGGTCAGCGTGAAGACCGGATCCCACCCTAGGAACGACCACTGGGCCCACCGCTCGCCCCCTTCCAGGGACTCGAGCAGGAAACCGGGCGCATCGCCGACCAGCTTCCCGTAGGCACTCACCGCGGTCTCGCGGTCCGCCAGCACGGTCATGGTCAACGGGACCACCGGGAACGACTCCGCCAGCCGGCGGAACTCCTCGGGTCCGGGAACTACCTTCATCTGCCCAACGTTACCGACGTGACCGTACGATCCCGAACCGGCGGGGGCTCCCGTCCGGGAGGCGATCAGCCTTCCAGGAGGAGACCCAGGTTCTCCAATACCTCGCTCAGGACCTTGGGAGGAGCATGGGAAGCGAAGCGAGCACTCCGTGCTCTCCAATCCAGACTCTTGACCTGGTCCGACAGGACCACTCCGGTGACAGGGCCTTTGGCGGGGAGAGCAACTTCGAAGGGGTAGCCCTTGACCTTGGACGTAATGGGACAGACCAGACCTAAGCCCGTTCTCTCGTTGTAGATCCGCGGGCTTAGGATCAATGCCGGGCGGTGGCCTGCCGGCTCATACCCGGCCTGAGGTGTGAAGGTGAGCCAGACAATGTCTCCCCTATCCGGTACGTATGAGTGCCGCCTTACCATGCCTCTTTGCCGGCCGGGGGACCGGAGTCGAACTCTGGATGGAGGTTGGCATCTGTCACTCTGGCCAGCATCTCGGCCAGATTTCGTGGCCTCTTGCGCAGTATCACCTGGTCACCACGCGACACGATCTCGATGGCCGAGCCCTCGTGGACGCCCCACTGCTCGGCGATAGGTTTGGGAATGCGTACAGCCAGACTGGTGCCCCACTTCCCAACATGTGTGTTGGCTCCCATCAGGTCCCTCTGATATCTGTTTTATATATGGTAACCGGTCAGACCGAGAACGGCACGAGCCTGTTCAGCCTAGAAGGGTGCCTAAGAACGAGGATAGAGGTTGCCCCTCCGGCTGCTGACCTGAGAGTCTGTCACCGGCCGTCGGGCCACAGGGGGTTTGAGCAATCCACCAGATCGTCGCGCTCGCCGGTGGTAAGACCCGCAGAAGCGGTGAAAGCGCCGATCCGCCGGGGCAGTTCCACATGTACCTCGGCCAGGGTGTGCTCGGGTATGAACAGTTCCAGTCGATGGTCCCTGAGCCTCTGCCGTCCCTTTGCCCGTAGCAGATCACCCACCAGCACACTGGCGTCGACCACAAGCAGCATCAGGCCTTCTGGTAGTCCTAGGGCGCCAGAGCGTGGACGAGCTCCTCCTCGCTCAGACCGGTACGTTCCAACACCCGTTCGACCACCTCACCAACGCGGTCGAGCGATTCGGTGGTTTCCGTGCGGTTGTGCTTGGGCGTCGGGATCGGCACGAAGAAACCGATCGGTTTGCCGTTCCGCTCTATCCGTATCGTCTCACCGAGCTTCATCAGTGTGGTGGCCTGATCCCTGAATTGCCTGATCCCAACGGTGCGCACTGGAGGCCTCCTGGTGTGACCACCATCGTAGCCACTTTCACTTCCCCTGCCCATCCATGCGAAATGATCTCGGTGCCTTCGCATCCGGGGAGTATCTACCGGAAGTTGCGGGCTGGCAACGGGTCGGCCCGGAGGGGGACGAAGCCTCTGGCCACCAGGTTGGTCACGCCGTGCCGGTACTCGAGGGGGCCCTCGATGATCAGGCCGGGATTGCGGCGGGCCACCTTGCGGTGCTCCTTCCATACCTCCGGCAGCACCACCACGTTCAGCAGACCGGTCTCGTCCTCCAGGTTGAAGAAGACGATCCCCCTGGAGGTGGCGGGACGCTGCCGGTGGGTGACCACTCCTCCCACGCTTATACGGACCCCGTTGCGCCGCAGGGCGAGCGCCTCGGCGACGGAGAGGCACCCGGCCGCGGCCAGAGTAGGACGGGCGAAGTGGACGGGATGGCAGACCGATATCCCGGTGGCCCACAGCGACGCCTGATAGGCCTCCCGGTCGCTCATAGCCGGCAGCACCGGTGGGTCCAGCCCGGGTACCAGCGGTAACCGCTCAGGGCCGGTGCCGGCCAGGGCGCCCGCCATCCACAGACCCTCACGGGGGGAGATGCCCAGCGATCCCAGGGCTCCGGCAGCGGACAATCCCTCCAGGGCGTCGGTCGGCAACCCGGTCCGCTGGACGAGGTCGGCGGGATCGGCGAACGGTCCCCCGATCTGGCGCGCCACCAGGATCCGTCTCGCCTCCGCCTCCCCCAGGTTGCGGACATAGCCCAACCCGAGCCGCACCGCCACCGGCTCCCGGAGAGGGTCCCCTACCGGACCTCGTCCCCGGCGCCATCCCATGCCGTAGTACTCCACAACGTCGTCCTCGCCCCACGGGTGAGGTTCGATGGTGCATTCCTCGAGAGAGCGGTTCACATCCGGGTCGAGTACCACCACCCCGTGGCGGAGGGCGTCCTGTACCAGGGTGTTCGGCGAGTAGAAACCCATCGGCTGGGAGTTGAGCAGCCCGACCAGGAACTCGGCCGGGTAGTGGTAACGCAACCATGCCGACATGTAGACGATGTAGGCGAACGACATCGAATGGCTCTCGGGGAACCCGAACGAGGCGAACCCCTGCAGCTTCTCCCAGATCTCCCGGGCGGCGGCGCCGGTCACCCCCTTGGACCGCATACCCTCGAACACCTCCTCCTTCAGCTTCCCCATCGCCTCGTCCGACCGCTTGTGGGTCATGGCGGAGCGGAGCCGGTCCGACTGGCCCCCGTCGAAACCGGCGCATATCCGTGCCAGTTCCATGAGCTGTTCCTGGAAGACCGGTACCCCCAGGGTGCGCATCAGGACCGGTTCGGCCAGAGGGTGGGGATAGCGGACCGGCTCCTTCCCGTTGCGCCGGCGCAGGTAGGGATGGACGGAGGCGCCCTGGATGGGACCGGGACGGATCAGGGCCACCTGCACCGCCAGGTCGTAGAAGGTCCTGGGTTTGAGCCGCGGCAGGGTGGCCATCTGCGCCCTGGACTCGACCTGGAAGAGCCCCACGGTGTCGGCCCTGGTGAGCATCTCGTACACGGCCGGTTCCTGGGGAACGGTGGCCAGGTCGATTCTCAGGCCGTGGGCCTCCTCGATGGTGTCCACCGTGAGGTGCAGGGCCGCCAGCATGCCCAGGCCCAGCAGGTCGAACTTGACGATACCTATGGCAGCGCAGTCGTCCTTGTCCCATTGCAACACAGTGCGGTCCTGCATGCGGCCCCATTCGATGGGAACCACCTGCCACAACGGCCGGTCGGCTATCACCATACCTCCGGAGTGGATCCCCAGGTGCCGAGGAAATCCTTCCAGACGATGGCAGACGTCGTAGACCAGCTCGGCGGTCAGTCCGGCCGGGAGCGGATCTTCGAGGGGCAGTTCCCCGGCCGCGTGGGTGTCCACGTACCGGGTCATTCCGTCGGCCTGCGCCTGGGTGAAACCGAAGGCCTTGGCCACGTCCTTCAGCACCGAGCGAGCCCGGTAGGTGATCACGTTGGCCACCATGGCCGCCCGTTCCCGCCCGTAGCGGCGGTAGCAGTACTGGATTACCTCCTCGCGCCGTTCGGCTTCGAGGTCCAGGTCGATGTCGGGTGGGCGGCCCCGCTCCTCGGAGAGGAACCGCTCGAACGGGAGACCGAGGCGGATGGGATCGACCCGGGTGAGGCCGAGGCAGCGGCACACGGCCGAGTCGGCGCCGGAACCCCTTATCTGGCACATGATGTCCTGGTCCCGGGCGAAGTTGACGATGTCCCACACCACGAGGAAGTAGCCGGGAAAGCCCAACCGCTGTATGACGTCGAGTTCGTGGGCCAGCCGGACCAAGGCCCGCCCGTCGATCTCCCCTCCCCGGCCCGGGTATACCTTCCGGGCACCCTCGAAGGTCAGGTGTCGCAGGAAATCCATCTCGGTGCGGAAGCGGTCGGGCATCGGGAAGTCGGGCAGCCGGGGTGCCACCAACCGCAGGTCGAAGGCCATCTCCCTACCCAGGTAGGCGGCCCGCTCCACCGCTCCCGGATAGTCACCGAACCGGGCCGCCATCACCGCGGGCGGCTTCAGGTAGCGCTCGTCGGTGGCGGGCCGGAACCCGTCGTGCTCGGTCAGGGAGCGGCGCCCCCCGACCGCCGCCAGCACCTCGGACAGGTCGGCGTCCCGGCGGTCGGCGTAATGCACGTTGTTGGTGGCCACCACGGGCAGGCCCAGCCGGGTGGCCACCTCCCACAGCAGGTCGTTACGGCGGTCGTCCTCCGGCATCCGGTGGTCCCAGAGCTCGATGTGGAAACGCCGCCCGAATACCTCCCTCAGGCGGGAAGCAGCCCGGAAGGCGGCGGCCAGATCGCCCTGCTGGGCGGCGTGCGGGACCGCTCCCCGCCAGCATCCGCTGAGAGCCACCAGATCGCCCCGGACAGCCGCCTCGGCCAGGTCCTCCCACCGGTAGAGGGGACGGTTCTTCTCCCCGCGCATCTGGGCCAGGGAGACCAGACGGCTCAGCTGCGCGTAACCCTCCGGGGAGGGCGCCAGCACCACCAGGTGTTCGGTCTCCGCCAGCCCGGCAACCGGTTTGGTCCGGTGGCTTCGGCGGGGACGCAGACCGTTGCGGCGGGCAGGGTCGTCTGCCGATGGCGGGCTCCGCGTCGTGTCACGCCTGGCTGCCTCCTCGAAAGGCGTCGGAACTCCCTCCTCGGGCGAACCGGCGAGAGGGAGCGAGAGCTCCACCCCGTACACCGCAGGCAACCCGGCCTCCCGGGCCGCCTGCCAGAACTTCACCAGCCCGTAGAAACCGTCATGATCGGTGATCGCCAGAGCCTCGTAACCGAGCTCTGCGGCCCGCTCCACCAGCCGCTCGGGATGCGAGGCACCGTCCAGGAACGAGAAGTTGGAATGGGCATGCAGTTCGGCATAGCGAGTATCCGCCATCCCTGCAGGCTAGCTCAATTAACGAACGTATGTTCGCTAACCCTGATTCTTCATGTTTCCAGACACACCCACGTCCGAAGGCCAGATCAACCAAATTATCGGCGGCCGGGTTAGGACTCACGCCTCGGGTGAAGGCCGCCCCGGGCCGAGACGGGACAATCGAGTGGGCCGTAATACCTGGTCAGAAGCTCATAGCCCACACGCCGTTCGTCCGGCAACCCCGATTATTCACGGCGTTTGGTGGCGGGGGTGTGTGTTTGACGCGGGAATGCCCTTCTGACCTGCGATTATGGACTGAGACATTTGATGTCCGTGATCGTGGTTAGGAGGGCACCCGATGGTGAAGGTTAACAGCACGGTATCGGTGGGGGTAGAGGTCGGGGAGTCGGGGGTTGTTTCTCATGTGGGGTTGTGGGCTTTGGGCGGGTTCGCGGATCGTTTGGGGTTGGGTGCGGCGTTGTCGGAGGCGTTCGGGAAGGCCAAGGTGGTGCATGATCGGGGTTCGGTGTTGGTTCATGCGATGTTGATGCTGGCTGGTGGTGGGGAGGCATGCACCGATGTGGAGCATCTGCGTGCCGAGCCGGACTTGTTCGGCGAGGTGGCGTCGGACTCGACGCTACCTCGGACGATGCGCAGCATCGACACGAACGTCCTAGACCGTTTGGGTGGGGCGGTGACCCGGGTGCGTAACCGGGTGTGGGGGCGTTTGGTGAACACCGACGGGCCGGTGGTGTCCGACATTGATTCGTCGCTGCATGAGGTGCATTCGGAGAACAAGGAGGGCACGGCCCCGACGTATAAGCGGGGATTCGGGTTCCATCCTATGTACTGCACCCTGGACGCCGCCGGGGAGGCTTTGTCAGTTCTGCTACGTCCGGGCAACGCGGCGGCCAACAACGTTTCTGACCACACCGACGTCCTGGACGCGGCCGTCAAAGCGTTGCCCGAACGGGTGGCTGTGGGGCATCGGCGGGGCGACGACCCGGACCTGGTTGTCCAACCGCTGCGGGTCCGGTGTGACTCGGCGGGGGGTCGAAGCTGCGCCGACGCGTGTCGGGAACGCAACGTCGGGTTCTCTGTCGGGGTGCGTCGTGCGTCTTATATCGAGTCTGCCATCCGCCGGACACCCACCGACGACCCACGCTGGGTACCGGCCCTTCCCCGCAAACGAAGCGCAGCCGCTGGCAACCGACACCGGGAACAACCAGAAAGCGAACGCGAAGAACCCCGGGTCCGAGCCCATGTGATAGAACTAACACATCTGGTCGATACCAGCCGCCGGCCCAAAGGGACACGCCTCATCGTACGACGCGAACCCAAACACCGGGGCGCGCAACGGTCCCTGTTCCCCTCCGACGAATGGCGATACTGGGGACACTGGACCGACAACGACCTCACCCCCGCCCAATCCGACGCCGACATACGCGCCCACGCCCGAGTCGAGAACACCATCGCCCGTCTCAAAGACAGCGGCGCTAACCGCTTCCCCTTCACAGACCTCGACGCCAACCGCGCCTGGCTAGCGCTCGTCACCTACGCCGACGCGCTCGTCCGCTGGTTCCAACTCCTCTGCCTCGAAGGCACCCGCCTCCACAAAGCCAGACCCAAAACACTGCGCTGGCATCTATGGCACACCCCAGCCCGGCTCATACGCCACGCCCGACAAACCACCATACGCATCCCCCACACCTGGCCCACCGCCCACCTCCTACACCAAGCCCACCAACACATCAACACCTTCACCTAAACCGGCCCCACCCCTACCAGCAGCCACCCGAACCGCCCCGGGTCTACCACACCACGTCCCAGACAGCACCTCCCAGCCATCCCCACCTGCCCCTCCACGACAACCCACCCCCACAGACCACACCAAACCCCCGGACCGGCCAACCCGTGAAGAATCAGGGCTGGCTAGCATGACGTTTCCCCTATGGGCCGCTGTCAACGAGGAGGACGGTCGTGAGCGAGTCTTATTGCGGCGCGTTCGCAACAAGGAGCGCGTCTCTTCTGGCAGTAGGCGTGCTTCAGTAAGGCGGTTCTACACAGAAAGCAGGTATCCCCAATGTCGCTTCGGACGGATATGAGTGCCCGGTCGCCGCTGCTGTTCTCGGCAGTGGTAGTGGCGGTGTTGGCGGTGTTTGCGGTGCTGCTGGTGCCCGTTGGTACGGCGTCGGCTCAGTTTCCACAGTTTGCAGATCCCCCTGGTGCGGAAGGCCGCTCCGACGGTCGGGAGCTGCTCACGCCGACATGTGTGCCCAAGGCGGACCGGGCGGCCACCGCCGAGAAGGGGAAGATCAAGGTTGTCATGTGCGACGACAATGTGACCGTCGAGAGCGTCGCGACGACATCGGACATCATCTTCTACCCGAAGTTCAGCCCCGACCGGCAAAACTACGTAGTGTACGTGCCCGACGATCTCACCGAGTTGAGGTTCGTGGCGATATTCAAGAACCTGTTCCCGTCCAAAGTTTTACGTGATTCGGGCCTTCCTGGGTGGGCGTTTGCGGGAGTCGAGGGCGACACCGTGCATCATCCCGACTGTCGCGAGTGCCCTTGGCGTGGAATAGGCAACAATCAGCCGTCGAGCATTGGCGCGCGCGTCTTGATGGCGCCGGGGGTGAACACTGTGAAGCTCGTGACGTACCACTGGTTCCAGCGTTGGGGACCGTCGCCGTCGGAGACTCACGATTATGCCTGGGTGATGGCCAGCGACAAGATCGCGCACAAGGTGTACACGCTGGATCTGGTGTGGAAGTCGCCGGACACGCCGCTGGAGGCGCCCGACGAGCCGGCGGGGCCGACGCGGACGGT
>MKWU01004474.1_pt1 | contig 16494 bp, 13 predicted proteins | sample 809101 | NCBI WGS metagenome assembly MKWU01 (sample SAMN05860141, study PRJNA318959) | sponge metagenome | host: Aplysina aerophoba | place: Slovenia: Piran, Adriatic Sea, Gulf of Piran | collected 2013-05-07 | reverse complement strand
CCTACTCCGCAGAGGAGGGCACGTACGCGGTCGACCTGGACGGTGAGGTGCCCGGGCCGCTGGTGGCCGAGCGCATGGCCGAGCTGCGCGAGGTCTGCGACGAGATCACCGAGCGGCGCCGGCGCAGTCTCATCGGCAGCACGACGACGGTCCTGGTGGACCGGCCGGGGCGGGCGCGCAGCCACCGGGAGGCGCCCGAGATCGACGGGATCGTGGAGGTTCCGACCGACTTGGAGCCGGGGCGATTCGCCACCGTCGAGATCACCGGCGCGGTGGGCGTCGACCTGATGGCGGCGCCGCTGGTCGCCGCCGGCGTCCGGGAGGCTCCGTGACCGCACCGGTGCCTGAGATGCGCCCGGAGACTGCCGAGTGATGCTGCGGGCTTCTTCCCGTCGTTACGCCGAAGGCCGGGATCCGTTGCTCGGCGGACTACCCGGAACAGGTCCCGGGTTGTCCACTCCGGCGAACCTCATCACGCTGGCCCGTATCGGCGCCTCGCCGGTGCTCTTCTGGCTGATCCTGCGGGCCCGGGACGACGGCGGGGCGTCATGGGTCGCCGTGGCGGTCGCCGTGGTGTTCGCCGCCTCCGACGCCTGGGACGGTCACCTGGCGCGGAACACAGGCACCGTCACCCGCACAGGAGCGTTCCTGGATCCCCTCGCGGACAAGGTCGTGGTCCTGGGTTCGATGGCGTCCCTCGCCACCATCGGCCGAGTCGGCTGGGTCCCGGTCGCCCTCATTGCCGCCCGCGAGGTGGCGATGAGCGGGTACCGGGTGCACTGCGCCCGCCGCGGCGTCTCCGTCCCCGCCCGGCGCTCGGCCAAGTGGAAGGTCATCCTGCAGGGACTAGCGGTGATCCTCACCCTCATCCCGTCTCTTGCTGCATCCGACGCCCCGGCCCGCGAGGGCTTCGTGCTGGCCGTATGGTGGCTGGCCGTGGCGGCCACTGCCGTCACCGGCCTGCTCTATCTTCTCGACGGCCGCAGAGCAGCCACCGAGGGCGGCGGCGCCGGCGGAGGTCCCCGATGAGGTGCGAGGTCGTCGCCGTCGGCACCGAGTTGCTGTTGGGGCAGGTGGTCGACACCAACTCGTCGTGGATCGGCGAGCACCTGGCCGGGCTGGGGATCGACTCGTACTACCAGACGAAGGTCGGCGACAACCTCGACCGGATCTGCGCCGTGCTGGGCACCGCGGTGGCGCGCAACGACTTCGTCGTCGTCTGCGGCGGTCTGGGGCCGACGCCCGATGACATCACCCGCGACGCGCTGGCCGCCGTCATGGGGGTGGCGTTGCGGCGCGACCCCGAATTGGTCGAGCGCATCTCGGCCAAGTTCTGGCGGCGCGGCCGCTCGATGCCCGCCAACAACCTGCAGCAGGCCGACGTCCCCGAGGGCGCCGCGGTCATCCCCGTCTTTCCCGGCACCGCGCCCGGCCTCGTCTGCCCGGTGGGCGACACCGTGGTCTACGCGGTTCCCGGAGTGCCGTGGGAGATGAAGACGATGATGTCCGAGTGGATCGCGGGGGACATGCGGCGCCGGGCGGGCGTCTCGGGGGTGATCCAGAGCCGCACGCTGCGCACCTGGGGTGAGTCCGAGGGCGGCTTGGCCGAGCGGCTGGGCGGCGTGATCGACCGGCTCGACGCCTCGGGGACGGTGACGCTGGCCTTCCTGGCCTCGGGAATGGAGGGCCTCAAGGTGCGCCTGACCGCCAAGGCGGACACGGCCGCCGAGGCGGCGGTGATGCTGGATGGCGAGGAGGCGGCCGTGCGGGCGGCCATTGACGACCGTCTCGTGTTCGGCACCGATGAGGAGACCATGGAGTCAGCGGTGCTCGAACTGTGCCGTCGGGCGGGTCTCACGCTGGCCACGGCGGAGTCGCTGACGGGGGGGATGATCGCCGCGCGCCTGGTGGCGGTGCCCGGCGCCGGCGACGTGTTCCGGGGCTCGCTGGTGACCTACGCCGCCGAGACCAAGCGCAACCTGCTGGGCGTTCCGGAGGGTCCCGTCGTGTCCGAGCAGGCGGTGCGGGCCATGGCCGAGGGCGCCTGCGCTCAACTGGGCGCCGACTGTTCACTGGCCGTGACCGGCGTCGCCGGGCCCACCCCGGCCGACGGCGAGGCGCCCGGAGTGGTCTGGATGGCCACCTCCATCGGCGGCGAGATCGTGGCGCGGCGCCATGAGTTCCCCTTCGACCGGGAGCGGACGCGCCAGTTCACGACCATCGGCGTGCTGAACGACCTGCGTCTGCGCCTGGGGGACCGTGGCGCGGCGAGGCGCTGAGGACCACGGATAGCTTGAGCCCCGTGGTGAATGGTGCGGCGGGCGAGGTCCATGCCGCCATCGACGTGGGGACGAACTCCTTCCACCTCGTGGTCGCCCGCGTCAGCTCCAGCGGGGGCCTCGAGATCCTCTGCCGGGACAAGGAGGTTGTGCGCCTGGGGTCGGGTTCGGGCGACATGCGCCTCCTGAAACCGGAGGCCATCGACCGGGGCATCGACGCGCTGCGCGGCCTGGTGAAGACGGCGGCCTCCTACGGCGCCGACGTACGGGCGGTGGCGACGAGCGCGGTCCGCGAGGCTGAGAACCGCCACGAATTCCTGGATCGGGCAGCCGCCGAGGCCGGGGTCAAGGTGGAGGTCATCTCGGGCACCGAGGAGGCCCGGCTGATCCATCTGGGCGTGGTGCAGGCGCTGTCGGTGTTCGACCGGCAGATCCTGGTCGCCGACATCGGCGGCGGCAGCACCGAGTTGCTCGTCGGGCGGGGCACGCGGCCCCTGGCAGTGCGCAGCGTCAAGCTGGGACACGTCCGTCTCACCGACCGCTTCTTCCCCGGCGGTGTGGCCACCGACGCCGCGGTGGAGGAGTGCCGCGCCTACGTGCGGTCGTTCCTGACCCCCGTGGGCCACGATCTGGGGCCCTTCGAGTACGACCTGGCCGTGGGCAGTTCGGGGACGATCGCCACGATCGCCCAGATGGCGGAGCACCGGCGCAACGGGCGAGCCGATCGCTGGCTCAACAACGTCTCCTTCAGCCGCGCCCAGCTGGCCGAGGTCACCGGCGCCGTGCTCGGTGCGGCGACCCCCGAGTCGCGCCGTGCCATCGGCGGCCTCGACGAGCGCCGGGCCGATGTCATCGTGGCGGGCGTCCTGCTGACCGAGGGCGTCTTCGAGTGCTTCGACATCCCGTCCGTCACGGTGTCCGGTTATGCGCTGCGCGAGGGCGTGTTGCTGGACGGGGTGCACGCCGGGGGAGGTGGCGACGCCTTCTGGCATCTCAGCGACATCAGGCGGGAGTCGGTGCTGCGTATCGCCGAGGACTACGACGAGGAGCGCCCGCACGTCCAGCGGGTGACCGACCGGGCGCTGCAGCTCTTCGACGAGCTCGGGGAACTGCACCGCTTCGGGCTGTACGAGCGGGACCTGCTGGAGGCCGCCGGGATGCTGCACAACGTGGGGCGTTTCATCTCCCGCGGGGCGCACCACAAGCACAGCTACTACATCATCCGCAGCAGCGACCGGCTGCTGGGGTTCACCGAGCGCGAGGTGGAGCTGATCGCCCTGGTGGCCCGCTACCAGCGCAAGGCACTGCCCCGGATGAGCCACAGCGAGTTCGCGGCTCTGAACGTGGCCGACCGTGCCCGGGTGCAGTTGCTGGCGGGGATCCTGCGGGTCGCCATCGCGCTCGACCGGACGCGCAGTGGGGCGGTCCGCAGCCTGACGGCGAGGGCAGGCGAGGCGCTCGTCATCGCCTGCGGAACCTCGCCCGGCGCCGACGCCACGGTGGAGTTGTACACGGCCAATCAACGCAGCGAACTGCTCTCCACCGCCACCGGGATGACGGTGCGCGTCGTGGCCGAGAGCCCGGTTCCCGTCGCCGCCGGGTCGGACGTGCGCGTCGTGGCGGAGAGCCCGGTTCCCGCGGGAGCCGGCGAGTCTCACCGAAGCAGGGGATAGCTGACGGTTCCGTTGGCGCCGGCACGTCCGGCTGCGTCAGCGAAGGCGGCGCGCAGCACCAGCGGCGTCCCGTAGCCCCCGAGCGGGTCGCCTCCGGTGGCGGTCACCGGTTCCAGTTCGCACCACGGTTCCGGCACGGCGACAGGAGGAGTCGCCTGCCAGCGCCCGATCGTGGCGTCCGCGGCCACGAACCGCCCGTGCGGCAGCAGCGGCTCGCCTCACCCCCGCCCGCGTGGCGCTGCTGCAACCCCACCTCGACGCGACCGTCCACGAGAGGCCTCGCCAGAATGCGCAACCCGTCGCCGGTCTGCGCCACAGCGGCCGGCCCGACGAGGGCACCGCCCACACAGGCCAGGACCACGACAAGTGTCCGCTGGCGCCGAGCCGTGTCACCGCTCACCGGCGCCGGTGACCTCGGTTCGCCGCGGGGAGGTCCGGTGCGGATGCGGGTGCGGCGCCCGCCGGCCGTGGCCCCGCTGGAACCCCGACCACGGCTATCCCCCAACCACCCAAACCTGCCACCCTCGTTGCGCCAGACGACGAGGAACCGTTCGGTCCCCCGGGCTCTACCCCCGCGGTCGGTCCGGGCGCGGCCCTGACTCCGTAGCGTCGTCGCCCCAACAGGTGAGGGTGTCGTCGGTGCGCAGTGCGCACGTGTGGTCGTCACCGGCGCTGATGGCGGTGTAGCGCCCGGCGGGCGCGTCGGTCTGCCCGTAGTAGTTGTCGCCCCAACAGGTGAGGGTGTCGTCGGTGCGCAGTGCGCACGTGTGGTCGTCACCGGCGCTGATGGCGGTGTAGCGCCCGGCGGGCGCCTTCCCCACGTATTCGCTCCAGCCGCCGCAGGTAACGGTGCCGTCGGTGCCCAGCGCACACGTGAAGTTGGAACCGCTGGCGATCGCGGTGTATTGCCCGGCGAGCATCTCGCCGAGCACATCGATGACGGGTCCGGAGCCACCAAAGTCTTCGAAACTGCCCCAGCAGACGAGGGTGTCGTCGGTGCGCAGTGCGCACGTGTGGTAGTCACCGGCGCTGATGGCGGTGTAGCGCCCGGCGGGCGCGTCGGTCGTCTGCCCATGCCAGTTGGCGCCCCAGCAGGTGACCGCACCGTCGCCGGCGAGCGCGCACGAATGGCTCTCGCCCGTGGTAATGGCGGTGTATTGTCCGGCGGGCGCGTCGGCGGGCGCGTCGGTCTGCCCGTCATAGGTGCTGCCCCAGCAGGTGATGGTGCCGTCGCTGCGCAGCCCGCACGTATGGCCGATACCTGCGGCGAGAGCGGTGTACTGTCCGTCGGACGCCCGGGGGTCCGCCAGCAGGCTCTGGCCGATGCAGGTGAGTGTGCTGCTGCCTCTCAGTGTGCACGTGTAGGTGTCGCCAGGGGTGCTGGCGGTGTACTGACCGGCTGCCTGAGGCGCGGTGAGGGTGAGCGGTGAGCTGGCGAGCCAGCGGCCGATGGTGGCGGTGGTGGGGAAGAAGCGGACGCGGGGGAGTTGGCGGTCGCCCCAGGAGTCGTCTGCTTGGCGTTGCTGGAGGCCGAACTCGATGCGGCCGTCGTCGAGTTTGCGGGCGACGATGCGGACTTCGCCGGCGGGCAGGCCGAGGGGGCTGCTGGCGAGCCAGCGGCCGATGGTGGCGGTGGTGGGGAAGAAGCGGACGCGGGGGAGTTGGCGGTTGCCCCAGGAGTCGTCTGCTTGGCGTTGCTGGAGGCCGAACTCGATGCGGCCGTCGTCGAGTTTGCGGGCGACGATGCGCACCTCGCCGGAACCGTCGGTGGTGTCCTGAGCGGCGGCAGATGTGGCCGCGAAGACGCCGGTGGCCACCACCAGGACGGCGGCGATCGCCGCACCGGCGCGCCGTGCGGGACGTCGGCGGCGCCGTGTGAGTCTCAGTTCACAGGCATCGGGGGGGGGTCTTTGTGGACATTCTGAGAGCCTCCAGTCCGGGTCCGACCATGATCCGGCGCAAATAGTTCAGCGGCGCGACATGTTAGCACTCCCGGTACGAGCGCGCGGTCTGTCGCGCGCCCCGGGGCACCCCAAAAGAGCGGCCGCCCCGCACATCGCGCCCCCACGTTCAGGTCGCGGCGCACTTCATCACCGCAGCGGACGACCCGCGGAGAGCCGGCTCCGGACCCAACCAGGATCCTTGCCTCAGCGTCCAGCGGCTTGTCCTGCCCCAGCGGCCGCCCACGGCGCTTCCGCTCCCGTAGCATGAACCGGACCGCCACGTTCTCGACTCCGAGTCGTCCCGTCCGGGTTCTCGTATGGCCGACAAGCAGATCATCGTGATCGCCGGGCCCAACGGTGCCGGCAAGACTACGTTCGCGTTGCGGCATCTGCGGAGCGAGGTGTCGGGTCTGCACTTCGTGAACGCCGACCTCATCGCCGGGGGGCTGTCCCCGCTCGACCGGCGTGCCGGCGTCGAGGTGGCGGCCGGTCGCCTGATGCTCGCCGAGATCGACCGCCTGGCAGCAGCGGGCCGGAGCTTCGCGTTCGAGACCACGTTGTCGGGCCGCGGCTACCTCAGGCGCATCGACCAGTGGCGGCTCGACGGCTACTGGGTCGCACTGCTGTTCCTGTCCGTCGGCAGCGTCAACGAGGCGCTCCGGCGGGTTGACGAGCGTGTCCGGCAGGGGGGACATCGCGTGCCCGAGAATGTGATCCGCAGACGTTTTGACGCTGGGCTGCGGAACCTGCGCGAGCATTACGCTGCCAGAGTTGACGAGTGGAGGCTGTACGACAACACCGGCCCCGTGCCGGTGCTGATTGCGCGAGGTGATAACAGTGGCTGACCGAGAACAGGTCGGGTCGGTGCACAACGCGGCCGGACATGGTCGTGCCGCGGGTCGCGGGGCACGGCCAAGGGCGAGTTCGGATGCCGTGGACAACCCACCGATACTGCGCGGTGCGGAGTTGGATGAGGCGGTGATGCGCTCGCTGATCCTGGCGGCCAAGGATGCGCACCTCGTGGCCTATCAGACCGGCACGGGTGTGGTCACACGGCGCAACGGAAAAGTCGCGGTCGTCGCCCCCGACCCCGCCATGTACGAGGATCTCATCCCGCCCCCGTACCGGGAGAGCGACCGAGCCGACGAGACTGCTGAGTGATCCTCCGGGAGTCTGGATCGGATCGCCGGACGGTGGATTCCGGCCTCCGCCGGAATGACAGGGAATGTGGCGCTCGATGCGGCTCCCGCAGCCTCCCGGTATCCGGCCGGCGGCCGGCTGAGGAAGCGTGGCGCTCGATGCGGCTCCCGGAGCGCCTGGTTCCCGCCGGCGCCGGCGAGTTTCAGCGAAGCAGGGGATAGCTGACGGTTCCGTTGGCGCCGGCACGTCTGGATGCGTCGGCGCGCCGGCCGTTGCGACCATCGGCCCCGCGACGCCACTTGGAGCAGCAGTGTTCTCGGTGCCACTCCCGGGGCCGGCCGCCTGGCCACGGCGGCCCGCCGCGGGTTGGTGGGCCCCGGAATCAACTTCCGCCCGGTCGTGTTCCGGCGACCCGAATGGACCGCCGTGGCGGCGGCTACTCGAGTGGGAACTCGTCGTAGCTGAAGGGAGGCGTGGCGGGGTTGAAGACGCGTGGGCGGTGGATGTGTCCGGTGCCTTGGCGGTCGGTGTGGAGGTAGGCCTCCACGGCGTCCGCGGTGGCGGTGGCGGCTGCGCGGATGTATGCGTCGGTGGCGAACAGTCTGGCTTCGGGGGGGGGGTTGGAGAGGTAGCCGTACTCGACGAGGACGGCGGGCGTGGCGGGTCGGCGGATCATGCCGTAGACGTCGCCGCCGTCGTAGGGGGACAGCACCCGCAGCACGCCGGCGTTGGGCAGGCGGGACCAGCGGATGCCCTCGAAGCGGGCGAGCGCGGCGGTGATCTCCTCGTAGAGCAGGGCTCCGAGGCGGGCCGAGGCGGCCCGCGGCGCGCCCGGGGACGTCGATTGGACGTACACCTCGGTTCCCGGCGAGTCGCCGAGGGTCGTCGTGGGAGCGTTGTGGTGGGTGGAGATGAGCGCGTCGGCGGGGGCGGCGCGCACCGCCAGCGGTGTCCCGTAGTCCCCGGTGCGGGTCAGCGCCGCGCCGATGCCGCGTTCGGCGAGTTCAGCCACGACGGCGCGGCCGAGCGTGAGGTTGAGGTCGCGTTCGGCGAGGCGGTTGGCGCCGACCGCGCCGGTCTCCCAGCGGCCGCCGTGACCCGGGTCGATCACGACCCGCACTCCTTCGATGGGTTCGCCGGTGGCGATCTCGACAGTGTCACCCCACGGGGCGCGCACCAGGTAGCCGCAGCTTGCCCGTTCGATCACGGCGACCGGGACGCCGGTCGGGGTCAACAGGCCACGGGGAGTGCCGCCCGCGGACCCCTGTGGTGGATCGCCGCCGGAGGGGGACGCCGGTTCCACCACGGCGACGGGCGAACTCGCCAGCCAGCGCCCGACCGCGGCGTCCGCGGCCACGAACCGCTGCTGGGGCAGGACGCGCTCGCCCCACTCGCCGTCGCGGCGCTGCTGCAGTGCCACCTCGACGCCCCCGCCGGCGAGGCGCCGCGCCGCGATACACAACTCCCGCACCTCGTCGCGGGAGGCGATCGTGACCGGTGAGCCGGTCAGCCAGCGCCCGATCGGGGCGTCGGCGGCCACGAACCGCTGCTGGGGCAGGATCGGATCACCCCACTCGCCGCCATTCCGCTGCTGCAGCGACACCTCGAAGCGCCCGTCCCCGAGAGGCCTGGCCAGGATGCGCCAACCGTCGCCGGTCTGCGCCACGGCGGCCGGCCCGGCGAGGACACCGGCCACACAGGCCAGGACCACCGCAAGTGTCCGCACGCGCCGACCTGTGCCGCCCCGCACCGGCGTCGGTGACCCCGGTGGGCTGCGGAGCGGATCGGCGCGCTTATCGCCGCAGTGCCCGCCCGCCACGACGGCGGTGACAGCCCCCGACCCCGAGGAATCCTCCGACCACGGCAACCGCCGCAGTTCCGTCCAGGGACGATGAGCCGTTCGGCCCCAGGCCCTCTACCCATAGGGTACATCCGCAGGCGGACCCAACTCGTTGGACTCGTCGCCCCAGCACGTGAGGGTGTCGTCGGTGCGTAGCGCGCACGTGTGGTCAGCGTCGGCGCTTGTGGCGGTATAGCGCCCGGCGGGCACCTCGGTCTGGCCGTAGTGGTCGTCGCCCCAGCACGTGACGGTGTCGTCGGCGCGCAAACCGCACGCGTGTTCCGCGCCGACGCTTACGGCGGTGTACTGCCCGGCGGGCGGCGCGGCGCTCAAATCGCCCCTCGCTCTCCAGTTGGTGCCCCAGCAGGCGATGGTGCCGTCGGCGCGCAACCCGCATGTCTGGTTGTCACCGCCGGCGATCGCGGTGTATTGCCCGGGGGGCGCCTCCACCTCGGCGGGATAATTGACCGAGCCACCCTCGTATACGCCCCAGCAGGTGATGGTGCCGTCGGCGCGCAACCCGCACGTGTAGGAATAACCACCGGCGATCTCGGTGTAGCGCCCCGCGGGCGGCTCGGCGGGCGCCTCGGCGAACGGATCGCTGAGGCCACGAACCTCGTATATGCCCCAGCATTCGATGGTGCCGTCGGTCAGCAGCCCGCACGTATGATTCCTGCCGGCGGACACGGCGGTGTACTGCCCGGCGGGCGCGTTGGTCTGCCCTTCCCAGTTGGCGCCCCAGCAGGCGATGGTGCCGTCGGCGCGCAGCCCGCAACCGTGGGCGCTGCCGATGGCGAGAGCGGTGTACGGACCGGCGGGCACCTGGGGGTCCGCCAGCAGGCTCTGGCCTACGCAGGTGAGCGTGTCGCCGCCGCTCAGTGTGCACGTGTAGGTGTCGCCGGCAGTGCTGGCGGTGTAGTGCCTCGTCGCTTGGGGCGCGGTGAGGGTGAGCGGTGAGCTGGCGAGCCAGCGGCCGATGGTGGCGGTGGTGGGGAAGAAGCGCACGCGGGGGAGTTGGCGGTTGCCCCAGGAATCGTCTGCTTGGCGTTGCTGGAGGCCGAACTCGATACGGCCGTTCTCGAGTTTGCGGGCCACGATGCGGACTTCGCCGGCGGGCAGGCCGAGGGGGCTGCTGGCGAGCCAGCGGTCGACGGTGGCGGTGGTGGGGAAGAAGCGGACGCGGGGGAGTTGGCGGTCGCCCCAGGTGTCGTCTGCTTGGCGTTGCTGGAGGCCGAACTCGATGCGGCCGTTCTCGAGTTTGCGGGCGACGATGCGCACCTCGCCGGAACCGTCCGTGGTGTCCTGAGCGGCGGCAGATGTGGCCGCGAAGACGCCGGTGGCCGCCACCAGGACGGCGGCGATTGCCGCACCGGCGCGCCGTGCGGTACGTCGGCGGCGCCGTGGGAGGGTTCGTTCACAGGCATCGGGGGGGGGGGGGGTACGTGGGCGGCGGGTGTTGGCGTGCGGTCCGCGGGCCGGGGGGGGGGGGGTTCATTGTTGACATTGTGCGAGCCTCCAGTCCGGATCCGACCAAGACCCAGCTCGAATAGTTCAGTACCGCCGAATGTTAGTGCTCCCGCGCCGAGCGCGCGGTCTGTCGCCCGCCCGGGGCGTCGCAAGGGGCGTCGGTGGGCGCGCCCGGGGACGTCGATTGGACCTACACCTCGGTCCCCGGCAAGTCGCCGAGCGTCGTCGTGTGCGCGTTGTGGTGGATGGAGATGAGCGCGTCGACTCCCCGCGCGTCAGCGAAGGCGGCGCGCGGCACCAGCGACGTCCCGTAGCCGCCGGTCGGGTCGCCTCCGGTGGCGGTCACCGGTTCGAGTTCGCACCACGGTTCGGGCACGGCCGCAGGAGGAGTCGCCTGCCGGCGCCCGATCGTGGCGTCCGCGGCCACGAACCGCCCCTGCGGCAGCAGCGACTCGCCTCACCCCCGCCCGCGTGGCGCAACGAGGGTGGCGGGTTTGGGGCGCTGCTGTGACCCCACCTCGACGCGACCGTCCACGAGAGGCCTCGCCAGAACGCGCGACCCGTCGCCGGTCTGCGCCCCGGCGGCCGGCCCGACGAGGACACCGCCCACACAGGCCAGGACCACGACAAGTGTCCGCAGGCGTCGAGCCGTGTCACCGCTCACCGGCGCCGGTGACCTCGGTTCGCCGCGGGGAGGTCCGGTGCGGATGCAGGTGCAGCGCCCGCCGGTGGGTTCCGGCGGCGTCTGGTGTCGATTCCTCAGCACTGGCCGATGCGAGCCTGCGAGACCGCCGGTGAGCGTTTGCCGCGAGTCATGGACACGTGGGTCACTGAGAGTTCCGGATGCGATCCTGTGAGACCGCCGGTGAGCGTTCGCCTGCTGCTGCGGGTGCCGATGTGCTGCGCGACGGCGTGCCCGGCTCGCTTCTGGGTGTGCTGACGGGCAAGTCCGATTTCTGAGAAGATATGTCCGATGTATTCCGAACAGGTGTTGTGAGTGTCACAGGGGGTTGATAGAGTAAGGGGTACCGGTCACTGACCTCGATCGCAGCGGGGTTGGTCTTCCCCGACCGGCTCGTCGACGGAGTCGACCCGAGTCCGATCGAACACCCGCGGGGAGTGACCAGTGACCGATCCCACCCTCTTCAGCGACAGCGCCGACAGTGCCAACGGCGGCGATGCCGCGGCGGTGTTGTGCGGGTGTGGGGGTGTGAGCACGTCGGGGGCTGCTGGGGACGCGGTGGGTTGGTTGTCGGCGGTGTTGGGGGTGTTGCGCGACGGGCTCGGCTCGTTGGGCGGGGAGCGTCTTGAGGAGCGGTTGGGTCTGGTTGGGCGCGCCGAGTCGGCGCTGGCGGCGTTGAAGTCCGAGACCGTGAATGCCATCGCCGGCCAGCGCGGCGAGGCGGGGGGCGGCGAGGGCGGGCGCGGCAAGGTGCGGGGGTGGGCGGGTTCGAGGCCCGGGCGCGTGATTCCCATGGCCGGCCGGCGCGGCGAGGCGGGGGCCGCCGAGGCGGTGCGCGACAAGTTGCGGGAGTCGCGGGGTAAGGCGAAGCGGGACGTGCGAGTGGCGGGCCGCCTGGAATGGTTGCCCACGACGGCGGAGGCGTTGGCGGGTGGGGTGATTACGGCGCAGCAGGCGAGGATGATCGCCGAGGCCGCCGAGGAGTCCTCCATCGACGAGAAGGAACTCCTCGCCGCCGCGGCGGACCAGCCGGTGGATCGCTTTGGTCGCACGGTGCGCGATCACGTCAACGCGCGCACCGCCGGCGAGGACCTCGAGGAGCGGCGGCGCCGTCAGCGGGCGCGGCGAGAGTTCTCGGTCCGCCCTCAGGCCGACGGCATGTACCGCATCAACGGCTGGTTGGACCCCCTCGCCGGCGCCAAGGTCCAGACCGCGCTCGGCGCGGAGTATCGCCGGCAGTTCAAGGCCGCCGATGCGAAGAACCGGCCCACCACCGCGCAGCTCTACGCCGACGCCCTTGAGGCGCTCATCACGCGAGCGGGCAAGGGCAAAGCACTCAAGACGACGCTGGTCGTCGTGGCCGACTACGACCTCGTCGCCGATCAGCTCGCCAACCCGCGCCTCGCCGACGGCACACCACTCGCCGCAGACGAGTTCATGCGGCTCGCCCTGGAGGCGGAGATCCTGCCCGCTTTGTTCGACACCGAGGGTCAGCCACTGTGGTTGGGTCGCGCCTACCGCGACGCCAGCGAGGCGCAGCGCATCGCCCTGGCGGTGCGCGACAAGGGCTGCGTGGGCTGCGGCATGGCGAACAGCTTCTGCCAACCCCACCACGTCAAGTATTGGGAAAACGGCGGCCCCACCGACATCGACAACCTCTGCCTGCTCTGCGGGCACTGCCACCACAAAGAAATCCACTCCAAACGCGGCGCCGAGATCCTCCGCGAACCCCACGGCAAGTTCAGCATGCAACGCCCCCACCACAGGCGAAACGATGTCAACCAGCCCCTCCGCCGCTGAACAGACCAGCGCCCCTGGCTCGGGGACGAACTCCCCGGGCCCAACGACGCCGGCCAACGCCTGCGCTCCTGACCGCCTGCATCCGGTAAGTGCAGGGAGGGTGGGTCCGGAGTTCGGGGACAGCGCGCCGGGATTCGGAGACGGCGTGTCGGCGGGCCTGCGCTGCTGACTGGTTCGGCGCCCGCGTCCTGCGGTCGAACTCTCCGGGCGCAACGCCGCCAACCGGCCCCTGCGCTGCTGACTGGATCGTCACCCCCGCCGTGGGGTCGAACCGCCGCGCGCTGCGCGACAAGGTCTCCCGCTCCGCCTCGCCGAGCTCGACCGCAACCGCCCGCCTGCCACGGTGCTGACCAAGATCGTCTCAGATCACGACCGCCCTTGGCGCCAACCACATGACGATCACCCACAAACATCGACGAACCAACGACTCAGCGCACTACGTGCGGATCTGGCCGTCGCCCCGGATGACGTTCTTGACGGCGGTGAGGTGGACGACGCCCATCGGGCCGCGGACGTGCAGCTTCTGGGTGCTGATGCCGATCTCGGCGCCGTAACCCAGCTCCTCGCCGTCCACGAAGCGGCTGGAGGCGTTGACGAGCACGGCGGCGGCGTCGATTTCGGCGCAGAACCGCTCGGCGGCCGCCTCGTCGGCGGTCACGATCACCTCCGAGTGCCCCGTGCCGTAGCGGTTGACGTGGTCGATGGCCTCGTCGAGTGAGTCCACGACGCGCACCGACAGCTTGTAGTCCAGGAACTCGGTGGCGTAGTCGGCCTCGGTGGCCGGCTCGATGCCGGGTACGAGGGCCCGCGAGGCCTCGTCGCCGACCATCTCCACCGTGGGCATCGCCCCGACCAGGCGCGGCAGGAGGTCCGCCGCCTCAGCGGCATGCACGACCAGCGACTCCGTTGCATTGCAGACCGAGGGTCGCTGGGTCTTGCCGTTCACCACGATCGAGGTGGCCATGTCCAGGTCGGCGCCGCGGTCCACGTAGACGTGGCAGTTGCCGTCGCCGTCCAGGATGAACGGCACGGTGGCGTTCTCCATGATGGAGCGGATGAGGGCGGGCCCCCCGCGGGGGATCAGGCAGTCCACGTAGCCGCTGAGCCGCATGAACTCCACCGCCGCCTCCCGGCTGGTGTCGGACACGAGAATCAGGGCGTCGGCGGGCAGGTCACTGGCGGCGTAGGCCCGGCGCAGCACCGCGGCGATGGCCAGGTTCGATCCGATGGCCATCGACGAGCCCCGGAGGAAGGCCACGTTGCCGGACTTGAGGCAGATGCCGGCGGCGTCGCTGGTGACGTTGGGCCGGCTCTCATAGACGATCGCCACCACGCCGAGGGGCACCCGCACCTGCTGCAGGCGCAGACCGTTGGGGCGCACGTCGCTGGCGACGACGGTACCCACCGGGTCGGGGAGGTCGGCGACCTGGCGCAGGCCGCCGGCCATGCCGTCGATGCGGGCCGGCGTGAGACGCAGCCGATCCAGCAGGGTCGCCGAGATGCCGGCCTCCTTGGCTGCCGCCAGGTCGCCTTCGTTGGCCTCGAGCAACTCGTCGCCGCGCGCCTGCAAATCGTCCGCCGCGGTCCGCAGGGCCCGATCCTTGGCGGCCGTCGAGGCGGCGGCCAGCAGAGGTGCCACCGCCTTGGCGCGCCGGCCGAGAGCCTCCATGGCCTGCCGTTTGGTCGTCGCCTCGCCAGCTGCGGTGCCAACCGCTCCCGATGCCTCCACGGTGTGCCTCCCGAGTGCCCTGAGAAGCGCTGATTACGCTCTTGCCGTGAGCGGATTCTACCGGTCACCGCTGGCCGGGGACGGCGAGGGGGGATCCGGAGGTTTCGGCGCCCGCCGCCGCCGCAGCGGCCGCAGCGCCACCATCGTCGGCGCCGGCGTGGTGCTGTCGCGCCTCTCGGGGGTGGCGCGCGAGGTCGTGCTGGGGGCCTTCCTGGGCACGCGCGCCCCCGCGGATGCCTTCGGAGCGGCCCTGCGCATCCCGAAGCTGCTGCAGAACCTGCTGGGGGAGGGGGCGCTGTCGGCCTCGTTCATCCCGGTGTACGCCCAGGTGCTGGACGAGGGCGACGAGAAGCGGGCGGGCCAACTTGCGGGCGCAGTGGCGGGGCTGCTGGCCGTGCTCACCGGCGGGTTGGTGCTGCTGGCGATCTTCCTGGCCGAGCCGCTCACCTGGATCGTGGCCCCCGGATTCTCCGGCACCCGGCACGAACTCACCGTGGTCCTGATCCGCATCATGGCCGGGGGGATCGGGCTGATCGTGATGGCCGCCTGGTGCCTCGGCGTGCTGAACGCGCACCGCCGCTTCTTCCTTTCCTACGTGGCGCCGGTGCTTTGGAACGTGGCCATCGTCGGCGCGGTGGCGGCCGCCGGTGTCGCCGATCTGGCCGAGACCGGGATCGCGGAGGCGGCGGCGTGGGGCGTGCTGGTGGGCGGCGCGCTGCAGTTCGCGGTCCAGGTTCCCGCGGTGGTGTCCCTCGTGCCGCGCCTGCGCGTCAGCCTGCGACTGCGGGTGCGCGGCGTACGCGAGGTGGCGCGCCGGTTCGGACCGGCGGTGGCGGGCCGCGGTGTCGTCACGATCTCGAGCTACGTGGACGTGATCCTGGCGTCGTTGCTGGCCACCGGCGCCATCGCCTACCTGGACCGTGCCCAGGTGCTGTATCTCATGCCCATCAGCGTGTTCGCGCTGTCGGTTGCGGCCGCCGACCTGCCCGAGCTGGCACGTGAGCAGGGGAGCCGCGAGCGCATGCACGAGCGCCTCGTCGTGGCCGCCGCCCGGGTGCTTCTGTTCCTGGTCTTCGCCCTCGTCGCATTCGTAATCCTCGGCCGCCCCATCGTGGGTGCCCTGTACGAGCGGGTGAAGTTCACCGCCGACGACACCTACGTGGTGTGGCTGGTGCTGGCGGCGTACAGCCTGGGAATCGTGGCCGCGGGACTCTCACGGTTGCTGCAGACCACGTGCTATGCGGCCGGTGACACCAAGGGCCCGGCCCGCATAGCCGGCGGTCGGCTGGTCTTCGCCGCGCTGGCGGGGCTGGTACTGATGATCCAACTCGACCGGGTGGGGATCGTCGACGGGCAACTCCGGCGACTGGGCGACCTCCCGGCGTTCTGGCTCCTCGACAACGAGATCCGCCAGACGGGCGACATCCGCCGACTCGGGGCGGTCGGCCTGGCGCTGGCCGCGGCCGTCGCGGCCTGGCTGGAGTTCGGGATGCTGCGCAGGCGCGCCCACCGCACGCTGGGTTTGCGCGCGCCGTTCGCCCGGCTGGTGGGCCGGCTGCTGCCCGCTGCGGTCGTGGCGGGGGTGGTCGGCTACCTCCTGATGCGGGCCATGGACGGGGCCCCGCACCTGCTGACCGCGCCGGTCTGCCTGGTCGTCACCGGCATTCTCTACCTGCTGGTGGCCAACGTCTGCGGCCAGCCCGCGGCCCGTCACCTGCTGCTCCCGCTACGCCGCCACTTCTGGGCGGCCCGGCGACGCTGAGCGCGCCCATGCCGGGGCGGCGCCGGTGTCCCGTAGCCTGAGTTGCCATGGTTCATCGCTTCGCCGACGTCGGCGCGGTCCGCGAAGGGCTCGACGGCGTTCAGTACCTCGCCGATGAGGGCATCGCCGGGGTGGTCTACCTGGCTGACCGGCTGGCCAAACCCGTCCTGGTGGAAGGA
>MKWU01004473.1_pt1 | contig 16494 bp, 16 predicted proteins | sample 809101 | NCBI WGS metagenome assembly MKWU01 (sample SAMN05860141, study PRJNA318959) | sponge metagenome | host: Aplysina aerophoba | place: Slovenia: Piran, Adriatic Sea, Gulf of Piran | collected 2013-05-07 | reverse complement strand
GGGAGGCGTCGAGGTAGATCTTCACCGGCGCCTCCGGGAAGACGGTCGTCCCGATGTCGCGCCCCTCCATTACGACGCTGCCGGCGACGGCAAGGCTCCGCTGGCGGGCGACGAGCGCCGCCCCCACCCGCGGCAGCCTGGCCCCGCCCGCCCCCGCGGCAGCCTGGCCACGGCGGCCGCCGCGACGTCCATCTCCGGGGTGCGGATCGCCCGGCTGACGTCGTGCCCGTCGATGGCGACGCGCGTCCCGTCCAGGTCGAAGTCCGCACCGGAAGCCACCGCGGCGACGGCCGGCTCGTCGTCGAGCGCCCGGCCCTGTTGGAGGGTCCGCCAGGCGACCGCCCGGTACATCGCCCCCGTGTCGATGTGGCGGCAGTCGAGCGCCTGCGCCACGGCGCGCGCCACCGTGCCCTTCCCGGCGCCTGACGGCCCGTCGATGGCGATGACGTCCGGGACGCTCATGCCCGCCCCTGCTCCGACGCCGTCCCGGCCGCTGCAGACCGCGCCGCGCGGCGCAGCGCGCCGACCTCGGCCGGAGTCAGCTCGCGCGCCGCGCCGGGCCGCAGCCCACGCAGGCTGAGGGGACCGAGCCGCGTCCGGCGCAGCCGCCGCACCGGATGCCCGATCGCGTCGAACATGCGGCGCACCTGCCGGTTGCGTCCCTCCCGAATCACGATGCGTACGCGCGCCTCGGCGGTCCGCCCCGGCGCGCCGCCGCGCAGCATCCGCACCTCGGCGGGCGCGGTCGGGCGGCCGTCGATCTCGACGCCGGCGGCAAGGCGGCGCAGCCGCGCGGCGCTCGGAACGCCGCGCACGGTCGCTTCGTAGACACGGGCGATCCCGTGGCGCGGATGCGTCAGAACGGCGGCCAGCGCCCCGTCGTTGGTCAACAGCAGCAACCCCTCGGACTCGTAGTCGAGCCGGCCCACCGGATAGACATACTCCCGCACGTCGGGAACCAGATCCAGCACCGTCTTCCGCCGGTGGGGATCGCTCCGCGTCGTGACGTAGCCGCGCGGCTTGTGAAGCACGACGTACCGGCGCCGCACCTCCCGCGCGATCCGCCGCCCGTCGACGCGCACCTCGTCCCGCGCCGGGTCCGCGCGCGTGCCCTGCTCCCGCACGGTCCGTCCGTTCACCGTCACGCGGCCGTCCGCGATGAGCTGCTCGGCTGCCCGCCGGGAGGCGACCCCGGCCGCCGACAGCAGCTTCTGCAGCCGCACGGACCCCCGGAGAGGGATCGCCGGCTCGACCATCGGTTCAGCAGCAGGCATGCCGGGTGCGGGGACTCAGTGGACCTTCCCGGCGCCGGCGCCCGGCTCCGGGGCGATCCCGGGCGGCGGCTCGAACGGCAGCGCCGCGTCCCGTGGATCGTCGGCGGCGAGGGCCGGCGGCACCTCCATCCCCAGCGCCTCGGCCATGTCCTCCACCTTCGGCAGATCGGTCAGGTCCTTCAACCCGAAGCGATCGAGAAACTCGCGCGTGGTGGCGTAGAGGAACGGCCGGCCGATCACCGCCTTGCGCCCGACCACCTTGACCAGGCGCCGGTCCACCAGCGTGCCGATTACCCCGGAGGTGTTGACGCCCCGAATCTCGGCGATTTCCGGTCCGGTAACCGGCTGCCGGTAGGCGATGACGGCCAGCGTCTCGAGCGCCTGCACCGAGAGGCGCTGGCTGGAATGCTCGTGGAACAGCCGCCGCACCCGGTCGTGCAACTCCGGCCGGGTGACGATCTGATAGCCGCCGGCCACCTCGATCAGTTGCAGGCCGCCCGACCTGTCGCCCCAGTCCCGGCGCAGTGAGGCCAGCGCCTCCTCGACGTGCTCGCGCGGCTCGTCGTCGAGCGTCTTCAGCAGGATCTTCAGCGTCAGCGGGTCCGGCGACGCGAATATCAATGCCTCGATAATCGCTTTCAGATCGGCCAGCGCGTCAATCACCCCGGCTCCTCCCCGACGTCGTCGCTCGAGTGCCCTCCGGCGTGCGCCGGTCCGGCCGGCGCCTCCGCCGCCGGCTCGCTCAGGTAGATCCGAATAGGACCGCAGACACGGGCCTGGAGCACGCGAATCAACCGGGTCCGGATCAGTTCCAGCGTAGCGAGAAACGTCACGATGATCTCCTGCCGGGACGACACGTTGGCGAACAGGTCGTCGAATCCGCATGAGCCGCCCTGCGCCAGCCGGCCCAGCATGTCTTCCATGCGGGCCTCTATCGACACCACGTCCGCCGGCAGGGGAACGCTGTTCCGCCGGTCCCGCGACCGCGCCAGGACCGCCTGGAAGGCCTGGAGCAGGCTGAAGAGATCGACCTCGAGCTCGCGCTCGAACGGTGCGCCGGCAATCTCGTCGACCCGCTCGTCGGGGCGCGTCCACTGCGCGCTCCGCACCGTCTCGCACTCGTGCAGCATCTCCGCCGCGGCCTTGAACCGCTGGTGATCGAGCAGGCGCTGCACCAGCGCCTCGCGGGGATCCTCCTCCTCCGCGTCAGCCTCCGCCCCGGCCTCCACGCGCGGAACGAGCATCCGCGACTTGATGTGGATCAGCGTCGCCGCCATGACCAGGAACTCGCCGGCCACGTCCAGGTCGATCTCCCGCATCAGATCCAGGTACTCCAGGTACTGCTGCGAGATCAGCGCGATGGGAATGTCGTAGACATCCACCTCGTTCTTCTTGATGAGGTGGATCAGGAGGTCGAGGGGCCCTTCGAAGTTGGTGAGCCGGACCGGGTAGCCCGGCAGAATCGACTCGAAGCCGGGCGGCACGTCCAGGCCGGCGCCGGCGGCCGCCGCGTCCGTCACGTCCGCGTCGCGTTCCGCCATGTGGGTCGCCCCCGCTCCCTCATCCCCGCCCCGCGCGGTAGGTCAGCCCCACCGCGTCGCGCACCCGCTCCATCGTCTCGCGGGCCGTCGTCCGGGCGCGCGCGGAGCCGTCCCGCAGGATCTCACGAATCCGGCCGGGGCGGGCCAGAATCTCGGCCCGCCGCTCGCGCAGCGGATCCAGGCGCGCGTTGATCGCGTCGGCCAGGGCCACCTTCACCTCGACGTCGCCGACGCTGCCCGCCCGGTAGCGCGCCTTGAAGTCGTCGACCTGCGCGGTGTCGGGGTTGAAGGCGTCGTGGTAGACGAACACCGGGTTGCCCTCGACCGTGCCGGGGATGTCGGCCCGCACGCGCTTCGGATCCGTGAACATGCGCATCACCTTCTTGCGCACCGTCTTCGCGTCGTCCGCCAGGTCGATGGTGTTCGCGTAGCTCTTCGACATCTTGCGGTTGTCGAGGCCCGGCAGGCGCGGGAAGTGCGTCAGCAGCGGCTGCGGCTCGACGAAGACATCGCCGAAGAACTGGTGGAAGCGGCGCACGACCTCGCGCGCCAGCTCCAGGTGCGGCACCTGGTCGTCCCCCACCGGAACGTACCGCGCGTCGTAGATGATGACGTCCGCGCCCTGCAGCAGCGGATACCCGAGGAAGCCGATCGAGGACAGGTCGCGCTCCGACAACTGGTCGATCTGCTCCTTGTAGGTCGGCACCCGCTCGAGCCAGGGAATCGGCACCACCATCTGCAGCAGGAGGTACAGCTCCGCGTGCTCCGGCACCAGCGACTGCACGAACAGCGTGCTCCGCTCCGGATCGACGCCGGCCGCGATCCAGTCGACGACGTTGTCGTACGCGTATCCGGTCAGTCCCGAGGTATCGGCGAACTCGCTGGTCAGGGCGTGCCAGTCGGCGACGAAGTACATGCAGTCGTAGTCGACCTGCAGATCCGCCCACTTGCCGAGGGCGCCGGCCAGATGCCCCAGGTGCAGCCTGCCCGTGGGACGCATTCCGGAGACGACGCGCGGCTTCGCTCTATCGGCCATCCGAGGAATCCGGAGGAGTGATGACGGCGCGGCCACCGCGTGCGACGCGTGACGCACCGTCAGCGGGACAGCGAGAGGAGGAACGGACGACCGCGCGGCCGCCATCGACGCCCACCGGCCATCAGCATACGGCAGCCGCCAGCGCAGCGCAAGGCGCCAAGACCCGGCCGGGGGGGTATGCTGCATTCGAGCACCGTCCCGGTCGGCCGGCACCGCGGAGGAACCCACCGCCGACCGGAGCTGTCAGTACGGCAACGACGCGATCACCGGCGTCCTGCTGCGCAGGCGCGGTCCACTCCGCCCCTGCAGCCGGTTTCCTTCACCCGGCGCTGCAGCGCAGCTATCACGTACGACTCACGCGGCGCGGTTTCCGCGACCGGGTTCTGCACGGGGCTGCCGGGAACTCCGAGCCGCGTGCAGCCGCTGGTGACCATTTCTGACTATTCGTGGCGAACGCACGCCGCCGTCTCTCCACTACCCTGGGAGTTGTGGACAAATAGAGGAGGCCGACCATGTTCGAGATCCCCCCGTCGACGCGGAATCTGATTCTCCTGGCGGCAGCCTTGTCGGTCACCGGCTGCGGATACGCCGTGCGGGACGCCGTGAAGACATCCGGCGAGGCCGCGCAACGGGCCGGGGGGCACTGGGAAGGCTCGCGGGCGGCGCTGGAGCTGGCGGCGGAGGCGCGGGCCGCGGCACGCGGGGCGGCGGAAGCCGCGGCGGCGCCTCCCTCGTTCCTGCGAGACCGCAACGACTTTCTCGACGATCGGGCGGATGACGCCCGCGGCCACGCCGAGGACGCCGAAGCCCGGGCGAACGATGCGTCGGACCACGCGGACGATATCGAGGATCGAGCAGGGGACGCCGAACGGGCCGCAAGACGGGCCTTCGGGTGGCTGAGCGGCAGGGGCTTCCGGGCAATCGAAGCGGGGTACGCGGACTGCAATCAGTATCCCGGCAGCGCAGCGTTCGACGACCAGCCCGAGGCGTGCGACCAGGCGAACGAGGCGCGCGCCCTGGCGGAGCTCGTGCGCTGGCACGCGCGGCGGGCGCGGACGAGTGCGGACCATGCCGGCGCATTGGCCGAGGAGGCCCGGGCGGCGTCCCGGGCGGCGGACGCCGAACGGCTGACGGGACTCCGGCGGACAAGGCCGCAGCGGGAAGCCGAGACCATGCGGGCGCAAGCGGCGGACCGGCTCGTCACGGTGAATGTAGAGTACGCAAGCCAGGATCGGGAGTGGTCGCTATTGCAGGCGCGCGCCCGCGACTGGCTGGCTGCGGCCGAGCGGCGATACGCGGCGGTCAGCGGCGCCCGGCGGCCCGCAGCGCAGGCAATCCTCGGCCGCCTGCCGGGGGCGTCTGCGACCGCGGCAAGAATCGAAGGGACGACGACCAGCGACGTCCCGCGGGTGTCGGTCCCGCCGGTCCGCGTCGACAGCGCCGGCATGCCGTTCGGCACCGCCGACTTTCTCGCCTGGATGAACGGCGTCGCAGCGGAAGCCGACGCCGCCGAGGCCGCTGCCAACGACGCCGAGGAGACCACCCGGGCCGAGGGCCCCTGGCTGACACGAAAGGGCAACTGCGTCGTTCACCTGCACCATCTCAACCGCGCGGCCGAACGCGTCGAGGCCCTTACCATCGGCGACGCCCGACCAACCGGGGTGACCGCCAAGGCGGGCGATACGACCCACGCCGGTCTCGTGCAACGCATCGAGACCGCGCGCAGCCGGGCGCAGGCCGCCTGCGACTCCATCGTTCGGCCGCAGTGATGCTCTCTCACCTGCTGACGACTTCGGGCACGCTCCCCTTCAAGGGCGTGACTGCACACTCGTCGCCCGCCACCTGCGGGGCCGAGATTCCGTCAGATGGTCGAGGAGCCCCTCAGAGCACGCGAAGAATGGTACCACTCAGCCTATTGACCCGCTCCACCACGTCGGCCTTGTCGACCCCGGTGCGCACCGCGCGCACGAGTTCCAGCACCTTCTTATCCAGAAACGCTGGAACGTCGCTCCTTTCGACGTGCAACTCCAAAGCGTCGGCAGATTCCTCCACATCCCCTCCCAGGAAGGAACTTGTCATGAGTTCGAGCAACAGTCGGCCGAGCGTGTACCAGCGCTGTTGTTCCTCGGTGGCATGGCTCCTCACGATCTCGGTGACGGAACTCATCGCACGACTGTAGCTCTCCAGCGCCGACACGACGTTACCCAAATTCAATACACCCGCGACCCTTCGAATCTCCGCGCACTTCGGCATACTCGACGGAATCACCTGCGCGAGGAGGTGAAGGAATTCCTCCAGGTCCTTGTCGGCCCCGACACGCGGCGGCACGGGCAGCAGGTTCAGTCTGTTCCCGACTCCGCAACCCAGCGCGAAGAACTCCTTGATTCCGGCTTCGACCACTTCGGGCGTTGCCGCGCGCCCATCCCGCCCGGCGACCCTCTCGTCTTCCTTGCGGAAACCGGCCCGTCGCCCATCCTGGTCGCCGGGAATCGGGACGGCGTCGAGCCCGTCAGGCTGCCCAGCCACGGCCGTGATCTCTCCGCCGTAGTCGGCGATCCTCTCGGCGAAGGGGCGTTCGTCCTCAGGATACAGGGCGCGGAGTATCGCGTCCGCGGTTTTCATTGACACGCCCCCCCCCTCTCCTGCGGGCCCGGGTAATCGAGGAGATGCTGAGCTTCGCGCATCCTGGGACGTTCGCCCTTATCCACTCCTGCAGATCGAGTTGGTGGCGGAAGCGGTGTTCAATGAGCCGTTCGTTCATCCTCTCTTCATCCAGCCAGTATCTCGCCATTCGCGTGCACCTCGCTCGGGGAGTTCACGAGACCGTGCATCTTTCGCCCCCGGATCATCGGCGAGTGTACCAGACGTCTTCGGTTGGTTGAACGGGATTCTTCGCGCCGGCCCGGAAACTTGGCCAGAGACACAAAGTCTCTTCGTCACAATTCGTCTGGACGAATGGTGACGATAAGCGACGAAACGCCCCCACTCGTTTATCGTCACTGTCAGTGCGATGTAGTCGTGCCATGCCGACGGGTGCCAGGGCACGGCTCGGCGGCGGCTGCGAACGCCCGGTCAACGGCTCAGCGAATAAGGAGAAGCAGAACTGATGAGTACGCAGCGGCACGCCGTGATCTTTGGCGTTGTCGTTTCCGCGGTTCGCTCCGCAACCATGGTCGTGGCCGGCCTCAAGGCCGGAATACCAGAACAGCTTGAGCGTGTTCTCGACCTGCCCCCCGAACGACGCGACCTGCGAGTTCGAGGAGGGCAAGCCGCCGGACCGCAGCCGCATGTTCTTCACCTGCGGCTATTGCATCGGCCGTGACGAGAAGGGCACGGCGTTGGCGGATGACGACCTCCGTGCGTTGCAGGCCGCAGCGGCGCAGCTCACACCATGCGGGGGCAGGGCGCGTGCTCTCGGCCGCGCGGGCGCTACCGCGGACGGCCCGCGGCGAGCCCGGCGAAATGGTCGAGGACGGCGTCGGCGAGCCGGGGGCCGATCACCGGCAGCAGGTCCTCGCGCGAGGCGCGGCGCACGTTCGCCAGGCTCCCGAACCGTTCGAGAAGCGCCCGCCGCCGGCGCGCACCGATGCCGGGGATGAGATCGAGCTCCGATTCGAAGTCGCGCATCCTGCGCGCCCGGCGGTGATAGGTCACCGCGAACCGGTGCGCCTCGTCGCGCGCGCGCTGGACGAGGTGCAGGGCGGGGCTGGTCTTCGGCAGGCGAATCGGCTCCGATGCGCCGCGCGTGAACAGCTCCTCGTCGCGCTTGGCGATGCCCACGGCCACGAGGTTGCCGAGACCGAGCGTCTCGAAGGCGCGGTACGCGGAGGTCAACTGGCCCTTGCCCCCGTCGACCACCACCAGGTCCGGAAACGGCCCGCCCTCCTCCAGCAACCGGCGGTAGCGCCGCAGGACGACCTCCTCCATCGCCGCGAAGTCGTCCGGCTTGGCGCGGGACTCGCGCGCGGGCGCCGCGGCGTCCGCGGGTCGGGAGCGGGCCGCGGCCTTCCGCCGGCCCCGTCCGCCGGCCGCGCCGAGTCCCTGCACCCGGAACTTGCGGTACTCGCCGCGCTGCATCCGCCCGTCCTCGCAGACGACCAGCGAGCCGACGGTCTCGCGGCCCTGCACCGTCGAGATGTCGAAGCACTCGACCCGGTGCGGCGCCGCCGGCAGGTCCAGCACCCGCTGCAGCTCCTCGAGCGCCCCGGCGTGGACCCGGGCGTCCTCGCTGTAGCGCGCGTCGTAGGCCAGCCCGGCGTTGCGGGTCGCCAGGTCCAGCAGGCCGCGGGTGTCGCCGCGCTTGGGCACGTGCAGCTTCACGCGGCGCCCCGCGCGCAGGGACAGCCAGCGCTCCACCTCCTCGCGCTCCTCCACCTCGACCGGCACGTGCACCTCGGGCGGCACGTCGTGCGCCGCGTAGAACTGCTGCACCGCCGCCTGCACCAGGTCGCGCTCGCTCTCGGTCGCCGGCTGCACGTCGTCGGCCACCAGCTCGACCCGCTCCACGACCCGGCCGCGGCGCATCTGGAAGATCTGGATCACCCCGCCGTCCGGCCCCAGCTTCACGCCGAAGGCGTCCCGGTCGCCGAGCCGGCTGGTCGCCATCTTCTGCTGCCGGTCGCGCAGCGTCTCGACCGTGCGCACCGCGTCGCGGCACTGCGCGGCGCGCTCGTAGCGCTCGCCGTCCGACGCCTCCTGCATCTGCCGCCGCAGGCTGGCGACGACTTCGTCGGTGCGCCCCTCCAGGAACAGCCGGGTCTGCTGGACCGCTTCGGCGTACTGCTCCGGGCTGCAGACCTCCGCCACGCAGGGCGCGACGCAGCGCTTGATGTCGTACTCCAGGCACGGCCGGTCCCGCTGCCCGGTAATCACCTCGTTGCACGAGCGGATCCCGAACAGCCGGTGCGTCAGCGACATCGTCTTGCGGGCGAAGGCCGCCGGCATGAACGGACCGGCGTAGACGTTGCCGTCGCGCGCCACCTGCCGCGCCACCAGGACGCGCGGGAACGCCTCGGCGGTGGTGAGCTGCAGATAGGGGTAGTTCTTGTCGTCCCGCAGGAGAATGTTGTAGCGCGGCGAGCGCGCCTTGATGAGGTTGTTCTCGAGGGCCAGCGCCTCGACCAGCGAATCGGTGACGATCACCTCCAGCCGGGCCGCCTCGTCGAGCAGCGCGTCGGTCTTCGGGCTGCTGCCGTACGCGCCCAGGTAGCTGCGGACCCGGTCGCGCAGGGCGCGCGCGCGCCCCACGTAGATCGTCTCCCCACGACTGTTGAAGTACAGGTAGACTCCAGGCTGCTCCGGCAGCCGGGCGATCGCGTCCCTCAGATCCCGAATCGCCATCCGACCCTAGAATATAGGGTCGGGCCGATCACCTGACGAGCATCGATGACGTTCACCGGCGCCATTGGGCGCGCCTGCCTGTTGCCGCTCCGCGCCATCATCGCCTTGTGCGTAGCGCTTCGGATTCACCCGAACGTGCTGACGCTGACCGGGGTCATCATCAACGGGGCCGCCGGCTGGGCGCTGGCCGCAGGAAGCTTCGGCCTCGCCGGCTGGATCATGCTGGTGGCGAACATCTTCGACTTCATCGACGGCAAGGTGGCCGACGAGCTGAAGCTGAGCTCGCGCTTCGGCGGCTTCTGGGACTCGGTCATGGACCGGTTCTCGGACCTGTTCATCCTGACCGGCCTCATCTACCTCTACGCCACGCTCGAGCGGCCGGACTACGTGCTGATCGCGGCCCTCACGCTCACCTTCTCGGTGATGACCAGCTACACGCGGGCGCGGGCCGAGTCGATCATCCCCCTCTGCAAGGTCGGCTTCATGGAGCGGCCGGAGCGGATCGTGCTGTTCATGATCGGCGCGTTCACCAACCGCATGGCCGCGGTCCTGTGGGTCATCCTCGTGCTGTCGGTGCTGACCGTGCTCGACCGCATCTACTTCACGTGGCGCGCGGTGCGCTCGGACGACCGGGAGCTGCCGGCATGAGCGTGTCGCGGGCGATGACTCTGCCGCTCCGGATGATCTGGCACGCGCTCTACTGGACCTTCGAGCGCGCGACCTGGCAGTACGACCTGATGGTGATCGCCATCCTGGCGTTCATCTGGCTGACGCCGCCGGCGTGGCTGGGCGACCCGGTGGCGAGCGGACCCGGCCTGATCGGCATCCTCGCCGCCCTGCTGCGATAGCGCCGGGAGTCCCGCGGAACCCGCGTCCCGTCAGATCACGTCGCGCTGGTCGGCCCCCAGGTCGAGCGCCCTGCCGGTGAAATGGATGTCGTGAGCGGCGATCTTGTCCCGCAGCAGCCGGCGCACCTCGCCGTAGTGGGCCTGCGGCACGGTGAGCCGCCGGGCGAGGCTGCGCAGCCGGTAGATGATGACCAGCGTGATCGTGGACTCCTCGCGCCAGCTCAGGCCGCCGATCTTGGAGTACGGCACGTAGCCGCTGTCCGACCAGATGCCGCCGGCGTACAGCCCGCGCCCGATACGCACCCGCAACGGCACCGCGTAGGCGTAGTAGAGCAGCATCATCCCCTCGCCGAACGCCCGTTGCGGCGGCTGCTGCTGCACCACCAGCTTGATGAAGACGAGCACGCCGGCTACGACGCCGAGAGCCAGCAGCCAGCCGTACAAGGGCGGCTTCTCGCTCGGCCAGGTCACCAGGGCCGATGCGCGCAGGCGGCGGTAGCGGACGAACTGTCCGAGGATGCGCAGGTTGGCGACGAGAAAACCGACGCCGAGCGCGAACAGCGCGACGCCGACCGCTCGGGGAACGTCTATGTCTCCCTCCCGGTCAGGCGCGCGAGAGATACTCGCCCGTGTCCGTGTTCACGCGGACCTTGTCGCCGTTGCTGACGAAGGGCGGGACCTGCACCACCAAGCCGGTCTCGAGTCGCGCCGGCTTGAGCTGCGCGCTCGCCGTGGCGCCCTTGATCGCGGGCGCCGTCTCCTCGACCGCCAGGTCGACCGCGAGGGGCAGCTCGATTCCTACGGGCGAGTCCTCGAAGAGCTCCACCGTGATGGTCGCATCCGGCAGCAGATAGTTGACCGCGTCGCCGAGCGTCTCTCCGGTCAGGTGCACCTGCTCGTAGGTCTCGGTATCCATGAAGTGATACCCGTCGCCGTCGGCATAGAGATACTGCATCTTGCGCGTGTCGAGCATCGCCCGTTCGACGGAGTCGCCGGAAGCGAACTTGTGATCGGTCAGGGTGCCGGCGACGACGTTGCGCATCCGCGTCTGCACGAACGCGCGCCCCTTGCCGGGGGTGACGTGGTTGAACTCGAGAACGCGGTACAGCGTCGCGTTCATCTTGATCAACATGCCCTTGCGGATTCTGGTTGCCTGTATGGACTCCATATGCGGCCGGAGATGGTACTACAGCGGCCCGGCGCGGTCCAAGACGCCGGCCGCGGGCCGGCTCTCAAGGCAACCCGCCCCGCGAGACCGCCGGACAATCGGCCAGGCAACCGCGCCACGGCCGCCCGGTCCCAACCGTGATCCCGATGCGCGGCCCCCAGCGGATCGGCCCCACCGGCAATCCGCGATCCTCGACGAACAGGCGCGGACCGCACAGGTCCAGCCGGTTCTGCCGCAGCGTGACCCCGAGCGCCCGCGTCAGGTTGCCCGGCCCGCGGCAGAGCGCCTCGTCGGGCGGCGGCTCCGCGCCCCGCGGCCCGGACCGCCGGCGGCGCATCGCGTCGAGGCCCTCCAGGGGGCGGAGGGCGCGAATGAGGACCGCGGCCGGGAACCCCGCCGGTCCGGTCACCGCGTTCAGCAGGTAGTGGATGCCGTAGTTGAGATAGACGTAGGCGTAGCCGGGCGGCCCGTAGAGCGGCGCGTTGCGCGGCGTCAGGCCGGCCGCGGCGTGGCACGCCGGATCGTCCTCCCCGCCGTAGGCCTCGACCTCGACGATCGCGCCGGCCGCGGCGCCGCCCCGGCCGCGGTGCACCACCACCTTGCCGAGCAGCGCGCGGGCCACCTCGAGCGGCGGCGCGCGGTAGAACGATCGCGGCAGGCGGTCCGCGTCGCCCACGGTCGTCTCGTCAGGCGGGGGCGCGCAGGCCGGCCAGCACCTCGCGCAGGTAGCGCCCGGTGTGCGATCCGGCATGCTCCGCCACCCGCTCCGGCGGTCCGGCCACGACGACCTCGCCCCCCGCCTCGCCGCCCTCGGGGCCGAGATCGATGATCCAGTCCGCAGTCTTGATGACGTCGAGATTGTGCTCGATGACGAGCAGCGTATGCCCCGCCTCCACCAGCCTGCCGAACGCGGCCAGCAGCTTGGCGATGTCGTCGAAGTGCAGGCCGGTCGTCGGCTCGTCGAAGATGTACAGCGACCGCTCGCCGTGCCGCGTCGCCAGGTGGGCGGCGATCTTGATGCGCTGCGCCTCGCCCCCCGAGAGGGTCGTGGCGGGCTGGCCGAGACGAAGATACCCGAGGCCGATCTCGTCCAGCACCTTCAGCTTCCGGATCACCTTCGGCGCCGAGCCGAAGAACTGCAGGGCCTCGTGCGCCGTCAGGTCCAGCACCTGGTCCACCCGCAGCCCGCGCCAGGTCACCTCCAGCACCTGCGGCTTGAACCGCTTGCCGTCGCACTGCTCGCACGGCATGAACACGTCCGCCAGGAACTGCATCTCCACGCGGACCTCGCCCTCCCCCTCGCACGCGTCGCAGCGCCCGCCCGGCACGTTGAACGAGAAGTGGCTCGGAGAGAACCCGCGCGCCCGCGCGTCCCTCGTCGCCGCGAACAGCTCCCGAATGGGATCGAACGCCTTGAGGTAGGTCACCGGATTCGAGCGCGGGGTGCGGCCGATCGGGGTCTGGTCGACGAGCACGACGTCGTTCAGCAGCTCCACCCCGTCGATCCCGTCGTGAACGCCGACGCGCTTCTCCCAGGCCCCCTTCGCGCGCTTGACCGCGGCGTACATCACGTCGTGCACCAGCGTGGACTTGCCCGAGCCGCTGACGCCGGTCACGCAGGTCAGCATGTTCAGCGGGATCTCCACGTCGATGCCCTTCAGGTTGTGCTCGGCCGCGCCGCGCACCCGCAGGGCCTGGCTGTTCGGCAGCCGCCGGCGGCGCGCCGCCGGGATCGGGATGGCCAGGTCCCCGCGCAGGTACTTCGCGGTCAGCGACGTCGTCTCGCGCGACAGGCCGTCGAGCCCGCCGGCATAGACCACGCGGCCGCCGCGCGTGCCCGCGCCGAGGCCGAGATCGACCACGTAGTCGCTGGCGCGGATCATATCGGCGTCGTGCTCGACCACCAGCACCGTGTTGCCCTGGTCGCGGAGCTGTCCGAGGATGCGAATCAGCCGCTCGTTGTCGCGGGGATGCAGCCCGATGGACGGCTCGTCGAGCACGTACAGCGTGCCCACGAGGGACGACCCGAGCGAGGTCGCCAGGTTGATCCGCTGCGCCTCGCCGCCGGAGAGGGTCGAAGACAGCCGGTCGAGCGTCAGATAGTCGAGACCCACGCCGCTCAGGAACCCGACCCGCCGCCGGATCTCGCGGACCACCCGCTCGGCGATGGCCGTCTCCTTCGCCGACAGCGTCAGGTCCTCGAAGAACCCGCGCGCCGTCCCCACCGTGAACCCCGCGATCTCGTCGATCGTCCGGCCTTCGATCCGCACGTCGCGCGCCTCGCGGCGCAGGCGCGTGCCGCCGCAGTCCACACAGGCGCGGTAGCCGCGGTAGCGGCTCAGGAACACCCGCACGTGCACCTTGTACTTCTTGTGCTCCAGCGCGCTGAAGAAGCCCCGGATACCACCGTAGCCGGCGCCGTCCCCATCGATCACGAAGCGCCGCTCCTCGTCCGACAGCTCCGACCACGGCACCGTCATCCGGATGTCGCGGCGGCGGGCGGCCCGCTTCAGGTCGGCCAGATGCGAGCGGTAGTGCGGCTTGCTCCACGGCTCGACGGCGCCCTGCGCGATCGACTTCGTCTCGTCGGGCACGACCAGGTGCATGTCGAGCTCGATCACGTTCCCGAACCCGTGACAGGTCGGACACGCCCCGAACGGACTGTTGAACGAGAACAGCGTCGGCTGCGGTGCCTCGTAGGCGATTCCGCACGGGCGGCACTCGAAGCGCTCGCTGAACTCGTGGCGCACCGGCTCGGCGCCACCCACCTCCACCGCGAACGCGTTGCCGCCCCCTTCCTGATACGCGGTCTCGATCGCCTCGGTCAGCCGGGGCAGCGCCTCCGCGGCGGTCCGGATGCGGTCCACCACGACCTGCAGCGCATCCCGGCCGGCCAGCGCGTCCGGGTCGAGATCGTCGAACGACACGGCGCGGCCGTCCACGTGGAGCCGTCCGAATCCCTTGCGCCGAAGGCCGTCGAGCGCCGCCCCGACCGCGCCCGCGCCAGCGGCCCCCGCCGCCGGATCCAAACCACCGGCCGCCGCGACCGGATCCGCGCGGCCGGTGGCCGCGGACGCGCCGCTGCCCTCCCCCCCCGCCCCGGCCGCCCCGCCCACCCCGTCGCCCCCGCCCCCGCCCCCCCCGCGGCCGGCGCAAACCCACCGGCCGCCGCGCCCGGATCCGCGCGGCCGGTGGCCGCGGACGCGCCGTTGCCCTCCGCGCCGGCCCCGGCCGCCCCGTCCACCGCGTGGACGAAGCCGATCAGCAGCCGCGTCCCCTCCGGCAGCGCGGCGAGCCGGCCGGCCACCGCCTCCGGCGTCTCGCGCGTTACCTCCACGCCGCAGCCCCGGCAGACCGTACGGCCGACCCGCGCGAACAGCAGCCGCAGGTAGTCGTAGATCTCCGTCGTGGTCCCGACCGTCGAGCGCGGGTTCCGCACGCTGTTCTTCTGGCGGATGGCGATGGCCGGACAGATGCCCTCGATGCGGTCGACGTCCGGCTTCTCCATCCGCTCGAGGAACTGCCGGGCGTAGGCCGACAGCGACTCCACGTAGCGCCGCTGCCCCTCCGCGTAGACCGTGTCGAAGGCCAGCGACGACTTCCCCGAGCCGCTCACGCCGGTGACGATGATCAGCCGCTCCTGCGGGAGCGTCACGTCGATGTTCTTCAGGTTGTGCGTGCGGGCGCCCCGGATCACGATCTGCCCGTCGGGCTGCTGGCGGTTCGGCTCCGGCATGCGCATGGTGGCGACCCCGCCGCGGCCCACGCCGCGCGCCCCGGGGCTCGACGGAAAGACGGCCGCCACGGCGACGCCCGGCGCGGCGACGGCAACAGGCTATTCTAGGAGCCAGCGCCGCGGAACGCAACGAAGTGAGTTCCGCGGCGCTGGCTCCCAGGTCGGCTCGGGCTGGGACCGAACACGGAGCCCTGCGACGGGTTCGGCGGCGCTAGGAGTCTGCGTCGTGGAACGCAACGAAGCGATCTCGCGCTGGCAACGACGCTCACGGTGGAGCCATCCATGGACCGACATGTCACGATTCTCGGCGCCTTCCACATCGCGTTCGGCGCCATCGGCCTGGTCGCCGCGCTCGCGATCCTGCTCATCTTCGGCGGTGCGGCCGGCCTGATCGGCCTCGGCGCCGCGTCGGATCCGGACGCCTGGATTGCCGTCCCGATAGTGGGCATCGTCGGCACCGTGCTGACGATGATCGTGTTGACCCTGTCGCTGCCGGGCATCGCCGCCGGCTTCGGCCTGATGACCTACCGGCCGTGGGCGCGCATGCTGACCGTCGTCCTGTCGCTGCTGCACCTGCTCAACTTCCCCTTCGGAACGGCCCTGGGCGCCTACGGGCTGTGGGTGCTGTTGTCGGACGAGGGGCGGGTCCTCTTCGAGCGGCGCGCGGCGGCCGGCTGAGGCGGCCATGGCCTCGAGCAGCGATCTACGGCCGGCGCGGCGAAGCCATGTGCTAACATTTTCGGTTGCTGCGCAGCAGCGTTGCTGCGCTCAGACCCTCCTCTTCGCGCAGGGGAAGCCGGCGTAGCTCAGTTGGTAGAGCAGCTGATTCGTAATCAGCAGGTCAGCGGTTCGAGTCCGCTCGCCGGCTCCAATAGAATCAATAACTTGCGGAGATCCAGGGTTCGAACCTATCCAACCCGTGTCACCACTGGGTCACCACCCATTCGACGGTGGATCGGCCTCGCCACACCCACGCCGCGAAGATCGACCAACTCACGTGGACAGCCCGCGCACTCGACCCGAGGCCAGTCGTCAACACCGCCGCACAGGTGCGGAACCGACCGGCGAAGTCCCGCCAGTCTGAAGGCGTCCGACACGAACCAGCCGCCGGCCGCGGAGGTCCGGCCGAGCAGGACGCTGTCGTCAGTGACGGCCACGCCCGGTCGGACGCCGCCCTTGCCGGCCCGCACGCCGGATCCTTGCTTCCGATCCGAAGAACGGGCCGCAGGCTCCACTGCAAACGCATGTTCCGCCATCCACAGGCCGCATTCACCGTTCCGTGTGTATGAGGCGCTCCCGGGCAACTGTCGGTCCCGGAGTTCGACGCGCGGGTCGAACCCCGTGCGCGCGGGCCCGTCAGGTGAGCGGCGTCCCGTTCCCGTTCGAGTCGAGGTCGATCCCCGTGCGCGGGCCCGTCGGCGTGCACCATACCCACCGTTGCCGACGGTCCGTTCATCGCCGCACGTGCGGCGATGAACCACACGTATACAAGGTCGGCGCCCTGGGGACATGCCGTAACGATAGGGCTCGACGCCGGCGAGCCGGACGCCC
>MKWU01004472.1_pt1 | contig 16495 bp, 14 predicted proteins | sample 809101 | NCBI WGS metagenome assembly MKWU01 (sample SAMN05860141, study PRJNA318959) | sponge metagenome | host: Aplysina aerophoba | place: Slovenia: Piran, Adriatic Sea, Gulf of Piran | collected 2013-05-07 | reverse complement strand
CACTATTTTGGCAAGTTTCGATGGAATGTTCATCCGCCTTGTAGACGAATCAAGCACCTACACGCACGCAGCGACGCGGTCGCGGCCAAAATCGGCCAGAATGAAGGGGGTTACCGTCGAAGTTGGGCTAATCCGACCTACGGGCCTGTCGAGGCTCGAGTCCGCCGACAACCACAGAGCTGAACGATGCCGCGAACCGAATCCTGGGGCGCGGGGACGGGACGCACGCGCTCCCGGGGAGGCACCGTGGGTCAAGTGGGCGGGGCGCACGCGCTCCCGGGGAGGCACCGTGGGTCAAGTGGGCGGGGCGCACGCGCTCCCGGGGGGACTGCCGCCAGGCACGGACGGATTGGCACGACGAGGGCGCCTCAGGAATTCGGGCCGCGCGCACCGGCGATTCGCGCCGCGAGCCCGGCGCGCCGCCACCATCGAAAGCGTCCCCCGCGGGTGGCGGCGAACCGGTTGCCGCGCTCGTCGTGAATCACGACGCGCGAGACGCCGCCACGGTTCAACGCATCGAGCAACGGCTGCGCCCACGAGCGGCTGAGACGGGCGAGTCCGTCGCGCCACGCGTCGATGTCCGCGCGCCGCACCGCCGGGTACAGGTCGTCGAAGACGGCCAGGTGCACGCCGGGGCGCGGACCGCCGCCCAGCCACTCCTCGGCGCCGGCCGGAGTCGCGCCGCGCTCGACGCCGGCGTGGCGCGCCAGACCGCGCAGCAGTGCATCATCGGTCCACACCTGGACGAAAGGCGCCGGGGCGCCGCCGGCCGGCGGGAGGCTCCCGGCTCCCCACACCCAGACGCTGTTGACGGGCGCCGCGCCGCGGCGCTCCCGCTCCACGTTGACCGGGCATTCGTGCAGCGCCATCTGCACCTCGTTCATCCAGCGGTGCCATCGGGTCGCGTCCGGACCGCGCGGCAGGGCGTCGGACACCGGGGTGCCCGCCGCCCGCGAGAGCGGGGTGGTCGCAATTCGCGCCGGCGCATCGGGCGCGACGTACCAGCGATGCGGATGCGCGGCGTCGATGCGCGGTCCGTCCGGAGCGAGCGCGTCGTTCACGGTGCGCGCGAGCGCCTCGGCCTCGTCCGGCGAAACGTCGATGTCCGCGGCGTCGAACAGCACGAGATCGGCGATGTCGGCACGCAGGTGGACCGGGTCGGCGCGCAACCGGATTCGGCTCCCATTGGCCGCCTCGTGATCGACGAGAGCCGTGACGGCGGCCACCGGGCCCGCGGCGCCAGCACGCCGCGCCGCGCCCCCCCCCCCCCCCCGCTTCCTCCCCCCCTTGGCCGCCTCGTGATCGACGAGAGCCGTGACGGCGGCCACCGGCCAGTCGGTGCCCGAGACCGGTGCCGAGTGCCCGAATGCGCGGAAGGCGAGCGCTTCGGGCGAATCGTCCGCGTCCGCGTCCACGTCCACGTCCGGGACGTGCTCGGCCCGGGCCAGGAGACGATCAAGCGCGTCGAGATCGAGCCCGGCGACGAGCGCCCGTGCCGCCTCCGGATCCCCGGAGCCCGCGGCCGCGGGGCCGAGCAACCCCGGCACCAGCAAGACGAGCTCGACTGGCGATCCGCTCCGCATGGCGCGTCAACCCGGTTCCGCGGGACAAGCGCGCGGCGCGTCACCCGTCGCCGCCGGCAACACCGGTGGATTCCCGCCTTCGCGCAAATGACGGCATGGACACCGGCAATCGACGTGTCCGGTGCTCCGCCACACGTATGCCGCGAACACCGATGGATTCCCGCCTGCGCGGGAAGGACACCTGGGGGCCTTCGGGCATATGCCGTGCGGACTGGCACTCCCGCCTGCGCGGGAAGGACATGATTGCGCAATTGTCGTCATTCCCGCGCAGGCGGGAATCCATGCAGCCTTGACCGGACACGGATGCGCTTCCGTGGCGATCGCGGCTGTGACGCCCGCAATCGACGTGTCCGGTGCTCCGCCTTGCGCCGATCCGGCCACGATCGCCGTCAGGCGTCCAGACGCGTAGGTCGGATTAGCGCAGCGTAATCCGACATGGAAATTGATCTGCGATTCGGGTGGGACGTCGGATTACGCCTTCGGCCAATCCGACCTACGGAGCCACGGACCGGCGCTATCCGAACACGAATGCGCTCCCAGGGGGAGCCGCCGTGGGCGGCAAGCATGTGAGCGTAGACGCAGGCGGGACGCCAGCGTTCCCGGCCAGCCGTCGGCGGCGCAAAGCGCACGGCAACCGCCGTCACGCGTCCAGGTGCTCCATCCGGATGCATGTCACGCTGCCTTCGACCACCGCAAGCGCCTCGATCCGCACCAGCGCCTCGCGCATCTGCCGCTCCCGCACGCGATGGGTCAGCATCACGAGCTTCGCCTGCGCGGCGCCACGCGGCGGCTCGGGCTGCACCACCGCCTCGATGCTGATCCCGGCCTCGCCGAAGATGGTCGCGATCTCGGCGAGCACTCCGGGCCGGTCGGAGGCCAGCATCTTGAGGTAGTACGACGTGTGCGCCTCGTCGATGGACAGCACCCGCACCGGCGTCAGGGCGTCGGGCTGGAAGGCGAGGTGGGGGACGCGGTTGTTCGGGTCGGTGGTCAGGGTACGCACCACGTCGACGAGATCCGCGACCACCGCCGATGCGGTCGGCTCGTCGCCCGCCCCGGGGCCGTTGTAGAGCGTGCGCCCGACCGCGTCGCCCTTGACCAGCACCGCGTTCATCACCCCGTTGACGTTGGCGATGAGCTCGCGCTCGGGGACGAGCGTCGGGTGCACCCGCATCTCCACCCCCTCGCCGGTGCGGCGCGCGATCCCGAGATGCTTGATGCGGTAGCCGAGCTGCTCCGCGTAGCCGACGTCCTCCGGGGTCACCCCGGTGATGCCCTCGGTGTGCACCCGCTCGAAGTCGAGCGGCATGCCGAACGCGATGGCGGCGAGGATCGCGAGCTTGTGCGCGGCGTCCACCCCCTCGACGTCGAAGGTGGGGTCGGCCTCCGCGTAGCCGAGCCGCTGCGCCTCCCCGAGCACGTCGGCGAACGCGGCGCCGCGCTCGCGCATCTCGGTGAGGATGAAGTTGCTGGTGCCGTTGATGATCCCCGCGAGCCACTCGATGCGGTTCCCGGCCAGCCCCTCGCGCAGCGCCTTGATGATCGGGATGCCGCCGGCCACCGCGGCCTCGAACGCCACCATCACCCCGCGGGCGTGCGCGGCCTCGAAAATGGCGTTGCCGTGCATCGCGATCAGGGCCTTGTTGGCGGTGACCACGTGCTTGCCGCAACCAATGGCCTCGAGGACGAGCTCGCGGGCGGGGTCGGTGCCGCCGATAAGCTCGACCACGACGTCGATATCCGGGTCGCGGACGATCTCGCGCGGATCGGCGGTGAGCGCGATGCCGTCGGTGGCGCAGATGCGCGCGCGCTCGAGCGACCGTACCGCGGCCCGCGTGACCACCACGCCGCGGCCGGCCCGGCGCGCGATCTCCTCGGCGTTGCGTGCGAGCACGTTGACGGTGCCGCCGCCGACCGTTCCGAGGCCGAGCACTCCGATACGAACGGGGGTCATCCGCTGAAACTCCCTGGTGCGGGGCGGTCGGGACAGCCGGAGCCCGTCCCGCCGCGGTTGAAGGTACGAAATCTCGTAGCGAGCCCGCATTCTACAAACAGATGCCCACGCGCCGGGCATGAATTCGTACGAGCCGGGCAACGGAGCCCCGGGTGAAGGCGCCGACGACGGGAGGAACAGCGACTTTCGGGTCGGCCGGACCGACCCGTCCTGACCGGATGCCGCGTCTCGACGCAACTCCACTTTACAAACAGACGGCCAAACGACAAATGCGCATTCAAGTGCTCCGAACTCGGGACACCTTCCGAGCCACTCGCTCCGACCCGGATACAGGGCCATTGCACGCTACGGCGTGAAAAGAAACTTCGATGCTCCAGCACTCCTACCCGTATCGATGTCCCGTCGGAACCGTAGCGTGAAATGTCCCTGGACCCGGATGCGGCCCCAGCGTTCACCGCACCGCCCGTGATGCTATGCTCGAATCACCCTTGCATCCGCCGTGGAACCGACGCATGAGCCAGGCACTCGACATCGTTCGAAACGACATTCTCGCCGCCGGCGACCTCTCCGAGCGGGACCTCGAGTCCACGCTCGGCCGGCTGCTGGAGCACTCCGTGGACGAGGCGGACCTCTACTTCCAGTCGACGCGATCCGAGGGGTGGGTGCTCGAGGACGGCATCGTGAAGCAGGGCAGCCACAACATCGAGCAGGGCGTCGGGGTGCGGGCGGTGAGCGGCGAGAAGAGCGGGTTCGCGTACTCCGACGAGCTCGCGTCGAGGGCGCTGGCGCACGCCGCGTCGGCCGCGCGCAGCATCGCCCGGGCGGGCGGCGACGGCCGCGTCGAGGCGTGGCGCGGTTCGTCCGCACCGGCGCTCTACGCCGCCCTCGACCCGATCGAGTCGTTCGAAGAGAGCGCGCGAATCGCCCTGCTGGAGCGCGCCGATGCCGAGGCGCGGCGGCTCAGCCCGCACGTGCAGCAGGTCATCGTCAGCCTCGCCGGCGAATACAGCCGAGTACTGGTCGCGTCGAGCGACGGCACCTTCGCCGGCGACGTCCGCCCGCTGGTGAGGATGAACGTGAGCGTCATCGTCGAGCGCGACGGCCGGCGCGAGCAGGCATCGGCCGGCGGGGGCGGTCGATACGACTACCGCTACTTCACCGGCGACGAGGACCGCGCCTGCGCCTACGCGCGCGAGGCGGTGCGCCAGGCGCTCGTCAACCTGGAGGCGGAATCCGCGCCGGCCGGCACCATGACCGTGGTACTCGGCCCGGGCTGGCCCGGGGTGCTGCTGCACGAGGCGATCGGGCACGGGCTCGAGGGCGACTTCAACCGCAAGGGCAGCTCGGTGTTCGCGGGACGGATGGGCGAGCGGGTCGCGAGCGACCAGTGCACGGTGGTCGACGACGGGACGCTCGCGCGGCGCCGGGGCTCACTCACCGTCGACGACGAGGGCACGCCGACCCAGTGCACCACCCTGATCGAGAACGGCGTTCTGAAGGGCTACATGCAGGACAAGATGAACGCGCGCCTCACCGGGTCGAAGCCGACCGGGAACGGGCGGCGCGAATCGTACGCCCACCTGCCGATGCCACGCATGACCAACACCTACATGCTGCCGGGCCGCTACGGGCACGACGAGATCATCACGTCGGTGGACAAGGGGCTCTACGCGGTGAACTTCGGCGGGGGGCAGGTGGACATCACGTCGGGCAAGTTCGTCTTCTCCGCGAGCGAGGCGTATCTCATCGAGGACGGCAAGGTGACGCGGCCGGTGAAGGGCGCGACCCTCATCGGCAACGGGCCGGACGTGCTCACGCGAGTGAGCATGGTGGGAGACAACCTGGAGCTCGACTGGGGCGTCGGCGTGTGCGGGAAGGAGGGCCAGAGCGTCCCGGTGGGAGTCGGGCAGCCGACGCTCAGGGTCGACGGGCTGACGGTGGAGGGCGGGGGGGCTGAGGGGGGGGGGGACGAGCGTCGGGGGGGAGGGGCGGACGTCAGTCCGCGGACGGCGGCACTCGCGGCGCCGCCGACTCCACCTCCGCGTTCTGACCGCGGTGGCGCAGGTAGTGGTCCGTCAGCACGATGGCGACCATGGCCTCGGCGATCGGGGTCGCCCGGATCCCGACGCAGGGGTCGTGCCGGCCGTGGGTGACCACCTCGACGGAGTTGCCCGCGGTGTCGACGCTCCGCCCGGGCAGGCGCAGGCTCGAGGTGGGCTTGAGCGCGATGCTCGCCCGGATGTCCTGCCCCGATGAAATCCCCCCGAGAGTCCCGCCCGCGTTGTTCGACACGAACCCCTCGGGCGTCAGCTCATCACGATTCTCGGTCCCGCGCATCTCCACCACTCGGAAACCCGCGCCGATCTCCACTCCCTTGACCGCGTTGATGCTCATCAGGGCGTGGGCGAGGTCGGCGTCGAGGCGGTCGAACACGGGCTCGCCGAGCCCCGGCGGCACGCCGGTCGCGACCACGTCGATGCGCGCGCCGACGGAATCGCCGGACTTGCGCAGCGCGTCCATGAACCGCGCCATCTCCTCGACCACGGCCGGGTCCGGGCAGAAGAACGGGTTGCGCTCGACTTCGTCCCAGTCGAATGCCGCTGGACGAATCGGACCGAGCTGGGCCAGATAGCCGCACACCACGATGCCGGCCCGTTCACGGAGGTACTTCTTCGCAACCGCCCCCGCCGCGACCCGCATCGCGGTCTCGCGCGCCGAGGAGCGCCCGCCGCCGCGGTAGTCGCGGATTCCGTACTTGTGGTGGTAGGTGTAGTCGGCGTGCGATGGCCGATAGACGTCCTTGATCTTGCTGTAGTCCCTGGGGCGCTGGTCGACGTTCTCGATCACCAGGCTGATCGGCGTGCCGGTGGTGACGCCTTCGAACACGCCGGAGAGGATCCGCACCGCGTCGGTCTCCCGGCGCTGGGTGGTGTGGCGGGTCTTCCCCGGACGGCGCCGCTCCAGGTCGGGCTGGATGTCGTCCTCGGCGAGCGGCAGCCCGGGCGGACAACCGTCGATCACGCAGCCGATCGCCGGCCCGTGGCTCTCGCCCCAGGTGGTGACGCGGAACGCCTTGCCGATGGAGTTTCCGGGCATCGCGCGATTCTACGGCACGACGCCGCCGGACGCTGCTGATTTTGATGACAATCAACTCACATTGTGTGATATTCGGTTCATGAACGATTGCTTCGACTGGAGCACGGAGAAGAATCAACAGCTCCTCGAGCAAGGGGGAATCTCATTCGAGCGCGTCATCTCCGCAGTCGAGCAAGGAGGCTTGCTGGACGTGCTGCAGCACCCGAGCCAGGATCGCTACCCGGGGCAATCAATTTATGTCGTTGACATCGAGGAGTACGTCTATCTGGTCCCCTTCGTAACCGAAACGGACGGAACGCGATTCCTGAAGACGATCATTCCCAGCCGCAAGGCGACGCGCGACTACCTGGGGAGGAAACATTCTTGAGCGATGAAATGACGAACGAAGAGCGGGAGATACTCAAGCGGTTCGAGCGAGATGAGCTTCGCTCCATTCCCGGGGCTGAACGCGAGATGGAGCTGGCCCGTCGGATGGCCCGCAATACGTTCAACAAGACCCGTCGGGTGAATCTACGAGTGACCGAACGCGATTTCAATCTCGCTCACTCACGAGCGCGGGAGGAAGGAATCCCCTATCAGACGCTGCTGTCCAGTGTGATCCACAAATACCTGTCCGGGCGTCTGATCGAGAAGAGATAGGCAGACACGATGGTGCCGGAGGGAGAGTCCGAAGCGTGGACGTGGACGGGGGAATCCTCGTTAGTGCGCACGATATCGAACATCAATGCGCTTCGCAGACTTGACGAGTCACACGGGGACAGAGGGCAAATCGTCCACCCCTGCCGCTCACCGGCGTTCGAGCTCTCCGAGCTGCGCCGCCTCCAGCAGGAATACGCCTTCCCCTCCCCGGGAAAGATCGAGCCATGTGAACGCAACGGTGGGAAACGCGTGCTCGAGCGCTCCCCGGGACGCGCCCACCTCGCACACCAGCACCCCGCCAGGACGGAGGTGAGCGCTCGCCCCGGCCAGGATTCGGCGCACGCAGTCGAGGCCGTCGGCACCCGCTTTCAGGCCGATTCGGGGCTCGTGCAGGTATTCCGGATCGAGCGTCGCCATCGTTTCGGCGTCGACATAGGGCGGATTGCTGACGATCAGGTCGTAGCGATCGCTCACCCCGGCGTACACGTCGGACTCGACGAGCCGAACCCGGTTGCCGACATCGTGGGCGACGCAGTTCTCCCGGGCCAGCTCCAACGCGGCGTCGCTGACGTCCACCGCGTCGACGGCCGCGTTCGGGAACGCCATCGCGCAGCCGACGGCAATGGCGCCGCCGCCGGTGCCGATGTCCAGCACCCGCTCGACCGTGTCGGGCTCCAGCCAGGGCTCGAAGCCCCGCTCGATCCACTCCGCGATGGGCGAGCGCGGCACAAGGGCGCGCACATCACACGCGAATTCCAGGCCCGCGAACCATGCGCGGCCGGTCAGGTAGGGGGCAGGGATGCGCTCCCGGATGCGGCGCGCGATCAGATCGACCGCCGCGCGGCGCTCCGAAGTGGTGAGGCGCGAGGCGAACAGCGATTCGGGTGCGCCGGGGCGCAGGCCGGCCGCGTGCAGAACGAGCGCGAGCGCCTCGTCGACGGCGTTGTCGGTGCCATGGCCGAACACGACACCGGCTTCGTCGAGCCGGGCCGCGCCCCAGCGCACGAGGTCCGTGACAGTGCGCAGCTCCGCGACCGCATCGCGCGCATGCGCGTCGAGATCATCGTGGGTCGCAGACACGGCAGTCACTCTCTCCTGGACGATGTCCGGCAGCGACCGCACGACTCCGGACCGCGCACGTCCCACACACGTCGCAGTGCGCGTTCAGGTTCCTCGCGGCCTCCCCGGCGGCTCCCAATCGTGTTCGGATAGCGCCGCCGCGTGGTTCCGTAGGTCGGATTAGCCGAAGGCGTAATCCGACATCCCACCCGTATCGCAGACCATGTTTCATGTCGGATTACGCTGCGCTAATCCGACCTACGCGTCTGTGCGCCTGCGGACCTCTACTCGGACATGGACTACAACCAATGCCAATTCGTTGTTTCTGCGTCGATTTTCGCCTTGTCCGATCACCAATGCGGCTGCTCCGGGACGACCCGCGGCCGAGCCGCAGCACGGGGTCTCAATCCTGCTTCGTTGCCGGGCCCCGCGCCGCGGTTCTCGATGCGGCGCTCTTCCCGGCGGTTTTCCTCGCGGCATTCTTCCCCGTCTTCTTCCGTGTCCCGGCCGCCGCCTTCGTCGCGGTCTTCTTCCGCGCCCCGACCGCCGCCTTCGCCGCGGTCTTCTTCTTCGCTCGCCTGCGCGCCGGCGCCGGACCGCCGTCCGCGGCCAGGGCGACGATGAGCTCGTTCATGCGCCGCACGAACGCGGCCGGGTCCTCCAGCCGTCCGCCCTCGCTGAGCAGGGCCTGGTCGAAGATCAGGTTCGCCCAGTCCGACTGGCGCGTCGCCTCGGTCTCCGCCGCGAGGCGCGCGACCATGGGGTGGTCGGGGTTGATCTCCAGGATGGGGCGGGTCGAGTCCACCTTCTGGCCCGCGGCATCGAGGATCCGCTCCAGGTGGCGGCTCATCTCGTACTCCTCGCTGACGAGACAGGCCGGGGAGGTCGACAGGCGACGGGTCACGCGAACGTCCTTGATACGCGCGGAGAGCGCGTCGCGGAACCGCGCGAGCAGCGGCGCGTGGTCCCCGTCGGTCTCCTCGTCGGGCGCATCGTCCGCGGAGGCGACGTCGCCGAGGTCGAGCTCGCCCTTCATCACCGACACGAGCGGCTTGTCCTCGTACTCGGTGAGATGCATGACCAGCCACTCGTCGATCGGGTCGGCGAGCAGCAGGACCTCCAGGCCGTGCTTGTCGAACACTTCGAGATGGGGGCTGCTGCGCGCGGTGCGGTAGCCGTCGGCGGTGATGTAGTAGATGCCCTTCTGCCCTTCCTTCATCCGCGACACGTAGTCGTCGAGAGAGACGGTCTCGGCATCGTCGGCGTCACGGGTGGACGCGAACCGCAGCAGCTTCGCGATCTGCTCGCGGTTGCGGGTGTCCTCGACCACGCCCTCCTTGAGCACCCGGCCGAAGCTCTCCCAGAACTTCGCGTACTTGTCGGCGTCGTCCTTCGCGATCCCGCCGAGCAGGTCGAGCACCCGCTTCACCGCGCCGGTGCGGATCGACTGGATCCGGCGGTTCTCCTGCAGGATCTCGCGCGAGATGTTGAGCGGCAGGTCCGCCGAGTCGATCACGCCGCGCACGAACCGCAGGTACGCGGGCATCAGGTCCTCGGCGTCGTCCATGATGAAGATACGACGCACGTAGAGCTTCACCCCCCGCCGGACGTTGCGGTCCCAGAGATCGAACGGGGCGCGGGCGGGGATGAACAGCAGCAGGCTGTACTCCAGGTTGCCCTCGACCCGGCTGTGGACCCAGGCCAGCGGATCCTCGAAGTCGTGGGCGACGTGCTTGTAGAAGCCGTTGTAGTCGTCGTCGCCGAGCTCGCTCTTGTTGCGGGTCCACAGCGCGGTGGCGGCGTTGATCGTCTCCTCGTCCTTCGCTTCGCCCGCGGAGGTGTCCCGGTCGGCGTTCTCGTCGGCGGCCTCGTCGTCGGCCGTGTCGTCGGCCTTGCCCTCGCCCGGCATCAGGATCGGGATCGAGACGTGGTCGGAGTACTTGCGCACGATGCTCCGCAGGCGGTACCGGTCGAGGAACTCGTCCTCGCCGTCGCGGAGCTGCAGCACGACCTCGGTGCCCCGCGGCTCCACGTCGACGGTCTCGACGGTGAACTCGCCCTCGCCGCTCGACTCCCAGCGCACCCCGTCGGAGGCGGGGCGGCCGGCGCGGCGCGAGGTCACGGCGACGCGATCGGCGACGATGAAGCTCGAGTAGAACCCGACGCCGAACTGGCCGATGAGCCGGGTGTCCTTCGCGGCGTCGCCGGTCAGCGCCTCGAAGAACTGCATGGTGCCGGAGCGGGCGATGGTCCCGAGGTTGGAGGCGATCTCCTCGCGGGTCATGCCGATGCCGTTGTCGCGGACCGTGACGGTGCGGGCATCGGCGTCGAACGAGATGCGCACCTTGAGCTCGCCGTCGCCCTCGTAGAGCGCGTCGTCGGACAGGGCCTCGAACCGGAGCTTGTCGGCCGCGTCCGACGCGTTGGAGATCAGCTCCCGGAGAAAGATCTCCTTGTTGCTGTAGAGCGAGTGGATCATCAGGTCCAGCAGCTTCTGGACCTCGGTCTGGAACCCGTGGGTCTCCTTCGTCTGCACCTCAGCCATCAGCAGCCTCCGTCGCGAACCCGTCGCCGACTGTTCGATGGCCGGATATGGGGCCGGCGGGTGCCGCTTCCAAGGCTCGGGGGGCCGCAGCGGCACGCAGGGTCATTTCGCGCTGCGGATCCGGTGGGACGATGATCGCGTAGGTCGGATTAGCGCAGCGTAATCCGACAAAGTCGGCTTCCGCGGCTCGGCATGGCGTGTGTCGGATGTCGGATTACGCTGCGCTAATCCGACCTACGCGGTGCTGGCATTCCTCGCGCCGGCGCCGACATGTGAAGCGTGTCGGAGCACTTGCATGGAACACCTGTGGGCCTTTGGCCCACTTGCGGGCGGGACGCCCGCGCTCCCAGGGGTTGCGGCCGCCGATCGCGTCGACTCGCCTGGGGAGACGCAAGATGAGAATTGCTGGAATACCTGATAGCGCAAGTCGCGTCATCGTGGGATGCTTCCTCGTTCGCAGCCTCCCGACGTTCGTCCCTTGCCCGTGACCTCCGCGACCGCCGACGCCGCGCCCGGGAACTCCCCGGTCATCGCGCAGTACCTGCGCATCAAGGCGGAACATCCCGACACCCTGCTCTTCTACCGCATGGGGGATTTCTACGAGCTGTTCTTCGACGACGCCCGCCGTGCCTCGAAGCTGCTCGACATCGCGCTCACCGCGCGCGGGCGCTCGGGCGGGGTTCCGATCCCGATGGCCGGAGTGCCGGCGCACTCGGTCGAGTCGTACCTCGCGAAGCTGGTGCGCAAGGGCGAATCGGCCGCGATCTGCGAGCAGATCGGCGACCCCGCGACGTCGCGCGGTCCGGTGGAGCGGCAGGTCACGCGAATCGTCACCCCCGGGACGCTGACCGAGGAGCACCTGCTCGAAGCCCGCCGCGACAACCTGCTGGTGGCGGCCCACTGCGCCGCCGGGCGCTGGGGCATCGCGGCGCTGGAGCTCTCCAGCGGCCGGTTCACCTGCACCGAGACCGGAGACGCCGAGGGCGCCCAGGCCGAGATCGAGCGGCTCGGCCCCGCCGAGGTGCTCCTGTCGGAGAGCGCGCCGGACCTCGGCCCGATGTGCGAGCACCCGGCGCTGCGGCGCGTTCCCCCGTGGCACTTCGACCCGGACTCGGCCCGGCGAATCCTCGTCGAGCAGCTCGGAACCCGGGATCTCTCGCCGTTCGAGCTCGAGGACCGTCCTCTCGCGGCCGGGGCGGCGGGGGCGCTGATCGTCTACGCCCGGGACACCCAGCGCGGCGCGCTCCCGCACATCCGCGCCCTGCGCTTCGAACGCCAGGAGGACGCCCTCGTCCTCGATGCCGCCACGCGGCGCAACCTGGAGATCACGCACGCGCTGTCGGGCGACGACTCCGCGACGCTCGCCGCGGTCATGGACCGGGCGGCGACTCCGATGGGAAGCAGGCTCCTGCGACGCTGGCTGACCCGCCCGATGCGCGACCACGGCGAGCTCGCGAAGCGCCTCCACGCGGTCGGTGCCCTGATCGAGCACGCCGTGCACGAGTCCGTGCGCGGACTGCTCGCCGACGTCGGGGACCTGGAACGCATCCTGTCGCGGATCGGGCTCGCGACCGCGCGGCCTCGCGACCTCGCGCAGCTCCGCACCGCGCTGCACATCGTGCCGCGGCTGCGCGACGCGCTCGCCGGCGCCGACAGTCCGCGCATCCGCGAGCTCACCGGCGCGCACCGCGAGTTTCCGGAAATGGCGTCGCTGCTCGACCGCGCGGTGGTGGAGTCGCCGCCGGTGCTGGTGCGCGACGGCGGGGTGCTCGCCGCAGGCTACGACGCCGAGCTCGACGAGCTGCGCCGCCTGTCCACCGACGCCGACGCGTTCCTCGAGACGCTCGCGGCGCGCGAGCGCGAACGCACCGGGGCGGCGAACCTGAGGGTGGGGTACAACCGGGTGCACGGGTACTACATCGAGCTGTCGAAGGCGCAGAGCGAGCGCGCCCCTCCCGACTACGTCCGGCGCCAGACCCTGAAGGGGGCGGAGCGCTACATCACCGCCGAGCTCAAGCAGTTCGAGGACCGCGTGCTCGGGGCGCGCGAGAGAGCGCTCGCGCGCGAAAGGGCGCTCTACGACGAGCTCGTGGCTCGGCTCGCCCCGGGTCTGGGGGGGGTGGAGGGGCGGGGCCCCCCCCCCCCTCGGGGCGCGCGAGAGAGCGCTCGCGCGCGAAAGGGCGCTCTACGACGAGCTCGTGGCTCGGCTCGCCGCGGATCTGGGGGGTCTGCAGGGCTGCGCCCTCGCCATCGCCGAGCTCGACGTGCTGTGCAACTTCGCCGAGCGCGCGGAGTCGCTCGACTACCGCGCGCCGCGGCTCGACGAGCGGCCGGGCATCCACATCGAGGGGGGCCGGCACCCCGTGGTCGAGCGGATGACCGAGCAGGCGTTCATCCCCAACGACGTGGTACTCGACGACGCGCGGCGCATGCTCGTGGTGACGGGGCCGAACATGGGCGGCAAGTCGACGCTCATGCGCCAGACCGCGCTCATCGCGGTGCTCGCATACGCGGGGAGCTTCGTTCCCGCCGCGGCCGCGCGGATCGGCCCCATCGATCGCATCTTCACGCGCATCGGCGCCGGAGACGACCTCGCGGGAGGCCGCTCCACCTTCATGGTGGAGATGACCGAGATGGCGCGGATCCTCAACAGCGCCACCCCCCTGAGCCTGGTGCTCGTCGACGAGATCGGCCGCGGGACCAGCACCTACGACGGCCTCGCGCTCGCCTGGGCCTGCGCGCGGGAGCTCGCGCATCGGACCCGGTCTTTCACGCTGTTCGCGACCCACTACTTCGAGCTCACGGAACTGCCCCGCCACGCCGACGGCGTCGCCAACGTCCACCTCGACGCGGTGGAGCACGGCCGGCGGATCGTGTTCATGCACCGCGTGAAGGACGGACCGGCGAACCGGAGCTACGGTCTCGCGGTGGCGGCGCTCGCCGGGATCCCGGACGAGGTGATCGCAAGGGCGCGCGAGATTCTCGACACGCTGGAGCAGGCACCCCGCGCGAGCGCCTCCGAACCGCCCTCCGCGCAGCTCGGGCTGTTCGATGCGCCCCCCGCGCCGGACGGCGCCGAGCTCCGCGAAGCACTCGACGCGATCGAGCCCGATTCGCTCTCGCCCCGGGAGGCCCTCGACGCCCTCTACCGGCTGAAGTCCATCGCACGCTCGTGAGGACCCGCCGCGGCCGGGCCGGCCCCCCGGGTCTGTGCATTGGTGATCGGTTTACGAGGATATCGTCGAAAAATCAATGATTTGAACCGAACTGTGGTTGTCGGCGGATTCGAGTCGAGACAGAACCGTAGGTCGGATTGGCGCAGCGTAATCCGACAAATCCGGCTTCCGCGGCGCGGCATGGCGTGTGTGGGATGTCGGATTACGCTGCGCTAATCCGACCTACGCAGTGCCGGAGCATCGGAGTTTCTCCTCGCGCCGACGCATGAATAGCGCCTTTGTTGTCCGCCGAAGGTGGACAAATGACCCTGGGCCCGGGCCCCCTCCACTCGAAATGCGGGGACTCGCGTCGTATCATCCGCGCCCGGCTGACCTGCGGATCGAGGACCGAGAACCCATGACGTTCGTCGTGATCGACAAGTGCATCAAGTGCAAGTACACGGACTGCGTGGAGGTTTGCCCGGTCGACTGCTTCCACGAAGGTCCCAACATGCTGGTCATCGATCCGGAGGAGTGCATCGACTGCACGCTGTGCGAGCCCGAGTGTCCGGTGGAGGCGATCCTGTCCGAGGACGACCTCACCGACGACCAGCAGGAGTGGCTGGCGCTGAACACCGAGCTGTCGCAGGAGTGGCCGGTGATCACGGAGATGAAGCCCGCCCCCGAAGACGCCGAGCAGTGGGAGAACGTCGACGGCAAGGCGCAGTACCTGGAACGCTGAACCCGCCGCCGGCGTCGGAGGTCACGCCGGCGGGACATCATTCGCTCGAACGCCGTCATCTGCGCGACGGAGCCGCATCCTGCGCAAGGCGTCCGCACCAACGCGGGCTCTTCCGGGAGGACGGCTCTTCCGGGAGGACGGTTCTCCCGGGAGCGCGAGTCAGGCGCGACCAGACCCGGTCATACATGCCTCCGGACGTCCATCCGGTCGTGAAGTATGCGCACGACATCCATCGCACCGCTCCGTTCCCGAAAGAGGATGACGTGCCGGCCTTGCGGATAGCTGTACAACCCCGGGGCAATGACGTTGCGCTCGCGCCACAATGGCTTGTTCACGGTCAGCCATGCGAGGCGGGAGAGGATCGCGTCGAGACAGGCGTCTGCCCGTTCGGATCCCCAGGTTGCGGCGCTGTATCGCCAGATCTGTGCAAGGTCGTCCCGGGCGGGACGGGAGATGCGGTAGTTCACGTCCCGGAGTGCTCGCGACCCTCCGCCTTGATCTCGTCCGCCAGTGCCCGCAGGCCCGCGCCATCCACCTCGACAACATCGCCCGCGTCCAATGCTTCGAGCCCCTTTCGGACCTCGAAACGCAAGCGTTCGAGTCTCAACGCCTCGGTCTCCTCCCAGGCTGCCATGGACACGAGCACGGCGACCGGTCGGCCATGCTTCTCGATCGTGACCGGCTCGCGCTGCGCGGTGTCGAGAAGCTCACCGAATCGAGTCTTGGCGGCGTTGGCGGTCATGCAGGTCATGGGATCCGAAGTCGGCAAGATTCGAACGATTCGCCCATATTAAGCGAATGGTGCGGATCCGGCCATCAGCCGGACAGTTCCATTTGTTGCCAACATCAGCCGGACTGGACCGTTTCTCCGGGTATCCGGCCTTCGGTCAGGTCCGGTACTCGGCGTTGATGGTGACGTACTCGTGCGAGAAATCGCAGGTCCAGACGCGGTCGCTCGCCTCGCCGCGGCCGAGCGCGATCCGGATCTCGATCTCGTCGCGTGAAACCGCCTCGGCGCCGGCCTCCTCGGTGTAGGCGGCGTCGCGTTCGCCCCCGCTGACGATGCACACCCCGTTGAGCCATATCCGAATCCGGGAGAGCTCCAGGTCGGCGAGTCCGGCCCGGCCCACCGCGGCGAGGATGCGCCCCCAGTTCGCATCGCTCGCGTAGAGCGCGGTCTTCACGAGCGGCGAGTGGGCGACGGTATAGGCGACGGCGAGACACTCGTCACCGTCGGCCCCCTCCTCGACCTCCACGGTGACGAACTTCGTCGCACCCTCCCCGTCACGCACGATGGCGTGGGCGAGCTCGCGGGCGACGTCGCCGACCGCTTCGGCCAGCGCCGGGTATTCCGGCGACCCCTCGCCGACGGGCGCATTGCCGAGCGCACCGGTCGCGACGAGGACGCACGCGTCGTTGGTCGACGTGTCGCCGTCGACGGTGATGCGGTTGAAGCTCGCCTCGACCGACTCGCGCACCATCGAGCGCAGCGCGTCCGGGGCGACGGCGGCGTCGGTGGCGATGAACGCCAGCATCGTGGCCATGTCCGGGCGGATCATCCCCGAGCCCTTGGCGATCCCGGTCACCACCGCGGTCCGCCCGCCCAGGTCGACAGTGCGGGACGCACCCTTGGGAACGATGTCGGTGGTGGCGATGGCGGACGCGGCATCCAGCCACCCGTCCTCGCGCAACCGCCCCGCCGCGACGGGGACCGCGCGCTCG